>Ga0265293_10001555_pt1 | contig 49709 bp, 43 predicted proteins | sample Munlanlewell138R_FD_192505 | JGI IMG/M metagenome (GOLD analysis project Ga0265293, IMG submission 192505) | Leachate microbial communities from a municipal landfill in Southern Ontario, Canada - Leachate well 138R | ecosystem: Engineered > Solid waste > Landfill > Unclassified | place: Canada... | reverse complement strand
TACTCTTTCCTCTTGAGTTATTTGTCCTTTTTTACATCATTGTGTTTGCACCATCTTTTAATTTAGTTAGGGAATGAAGGAATCTAACTATATTTATTTGGTGGTGCTTTTTGAATGATAATTAACCCACTAGATTTCTCTCTTGAATTTCATTTTCAAATAAATATAGTTCAAAAACCCGAGATCTGAATATAGATTTTCAAAAGAAAGTAAATTTTCTCCAAGAGAAGACGAAATCCGAAGTGTGATGACTTTGTTACTCAACATCCAAAGAAAGTTACTTTGTAAAAAACCGTAGTAAATAGGACTACTAATAAAGAAAGCTCTGATTCTTTCCTATTGAGAGTTAGAAAAAACAAAAAAAATTACAAAATGAATACAAAATTGAATTTTTTTGCACTGTTTACAGTGCTAATGATAGCAGGAATGTTTTTCGTTTCCTGCGAAAAGGAAAGTATGGTGCTAGCCGAGCAACCAGAACTAAACGAACCACTATTCAATATGAAGGCTACCAGTTCTGTAACCTACTATTCATCTCCGACTGTAGGCAACTATACATCAAATAGTAGCTCTTCTGTCACAATTGGTGGCAATTGTGGCATACACAGTGGTGGTATCCTTCGAGCGAAGCTTCAAAGTAAAAGCGGAAACCAATTTACTGTCAGAATTTCGAAACAAGATGGTAGTAATTTTGGCATAGCTGGTACAGCATATGTAAAAGCTGCTTCATTGTGTGGTGGTATCGCTGGACAAGCATCATACTCTGCTGGAGTTAGTTACGTAGATGTTACATTTTATGCAACATTTTCTAGAGGAATTGTCAACTTCTATCCAATGACTATTGATGGCTCTTATGGCTATCGATACTACGCTGAACCAATTCTTGTCTATACAAGTCCAATGTATACCAGTAACTGGGTTTATGGTGCGAACCTAGGAAGTGTCAATGGTGCTAATGTTTATTGTAATGGAACATCCAATCTTTCCAGTGGTTATTACCAATGCACGGAATTTTGCAACAGATATTATAGCCAAGTGTACGGATTAAACATTATTAACACTGGCTCTCAAGGTGGTAATGCAAATACATGGTATGGCAATGCATCAGCAAAAGGACTAATAGCATATGCAAATGGTGGAACAGTTGAGCCGAGACCTGGCGACATATTATGTATGTCGGGTGGATCACAAGGCTACGGACATGTAGCAATTATTATTCAAGTGACAAGCTCATTTATAAAAATTGCTCACCAGAATTCTGGAACATCGTGGGCTCCCATTGGTGCTCAAATATCTAGGAGTGGAACAACCGTTTCTAATCCGACTGGTTATACTATTCAAGGCTGGCTACGAGCGCCATCATATCAATATTAATTGTAGTTTTCTTCAAAAAAAGGTCTTTTTATGAGACCTTTTTCTTAAATAACAATATATATTAATGATAGTATAAATTAAACATCAAATATTTCAATATGATCCTTTACTATAGTTGTAATGAAACATCAAATTTCTTGATAATTATCTGGTACTTTATCCCAATATTCTCATTTCAAATAACTATCTTTTTCGTGACAAGTACAATTTGGATATTTTCAGCACTCTAAATCACTCGCATTAATTTTTCAATCAAAGATATCTTTACTTGCATCAGATATTCCAAATCAAAATTTATATTTATTGTTCTCCAATAATGTTTGATCTGCTAGATAGCTCAAAGTCCAATCATTAGTATCAGGTCATACAACTACGATATCTACTAACCTTGCATATCAGTTTGGAATATATGAATTTACATTGCTATCTCATGCATACTCCCATGGACAAATTAACTGAAATTCTTCGTGTTCAGTTTTATTTGTTTTTTTACTAACTGTTTGTTGATGAGCTACTATACAATCATTCCAAGTTTCTGGAAGAGTTAAATGGAATCAATATTCTTCATTTCTATAATTATTTCAATTCCACCGTTGCACAATTTTTGAACGATAAGTGAATCCATTACCTTCTTCAATTAAATCTCGTCACGAATCATTATTGCTATTTTCATCACTTCTCATCAGCATGGTCATAACTCGTCATCTGCGCTCTAAACTATTTGAATTTGAAATATTATTCATAATTCATTGCTCTTTCAAGTATTTCAAATGCTGTGCATAGTAAGGACTTGCATTATTCATTTTGTCTAATTTTGTCCTATCTTTTGCATTTAATGCTCTTGAGAGTACAGTCCCAAATTCTGCTCTCGTAACCAGACCATTTGGATAAAAATTAGCAATCCCTACTCACATCAAACCTAATTGACATGCTTTTGTCACTCAATTACCATATTTTGTATCTAAAGTAGTACTGACATCAGCAAAAGAACAATCTTTACTAGTATCTGGACTCAATCACAATGTATTTATAGCATAATTTGAAAGCATCTTTGCCATAGCAATCCTAGTAAGTCATCATCACATATCAGCACTTTGGATTGAATTCATAGTAGTAATTCCATTTTTATAGGCATAGTCATAAGCCATTCTTTCTTCCATAGAATAATTTTGTCAAAAAGTTATAGATAGAGAGGACAAAGCCACAACTAAAGCCAAAAGAAATAATTTTTTTCACATTATTTTATATTTTATAAATAAATATGATAACACATGAAACATGCATGAAACATGTATATATAAAATTACTTAATTTTCAAGCAATTTTTGTTTTCCTTTGGATTCTTGTATTGATTAAATAAAGAATATATATATCATTAAAAGAATAAAAAAAATTATCATTTTCTAGGCGGATCAACAAAAGATAGCCAATTCTAAAAAAGATAAATTGATAAAAGATTGTAATACCTTGTATAAAGAACGAAAAGATAATAACTGAAACATATACAACTTATTTGCATTATTTATAAATGGAAAATCTTGATTAAAACTAGCAAATTTAATATTGACCAAGATACAACTATCAAAGAGCACTGAAAATATATTGAAAACATAATGAAAAAATTAAATAATAACAAATGAGATAGCTTTGAAATTTTAGTTTGAGAATGATATGAATGGATTTGATGATTTTTCTTAGAGAAATAGTTACAAAATACAAATACTATTTTAAAAACATAATACAACATTTATCATGAAAAAAACATTATTATCTATATTATTGTGAATAATTATCTCATTGTCTTTTTTCACCAATTGAGACCACATTGATACATCCGTAGCGACAAAAAATGCTGTTAAAACATTTGTTAGGACTTGGAATTCTACAAGTTACCAAAAACTTCCACAACAACTAAAAACACATAATTGTAATACATGAATACTTAGACTAATGGAATTTATTTCAAGTATTGACAATATTTTAGAAAAAAAATGAAAAGATAAAAATTATCATAAGCAAAAAATATACAACATCTTAAAAAAAATAAATACAATAGATAGCAAATTATTGCCAAGAGTTTTTGGACAAAATGGTGCTAACTTTTTGCTAGGATATTATGATGATATACAAGATGAGGATTACTTTGCATGATGTTTCTGAGAAAATGTTGGCAATGTCCAAATAGAATGATGACACCTGATATTAGAATGATACCTAGAAAAAGAAAATTATATCTATAATCCATGTGGTGGTCCATGAGGTACAGAAGATGAATGCGATCCAAAAAATAATATTCCAACAGAACAATATTATTTTGTTTTAACAAAAAATATTACGAATAAACAATTTATAAATAGATTTGGACAAACCAATAATCCATCCCGTTTGCCAATATGATGCGGTATTGATTGAAGTATTTCTACTTTAATTTATAATAACTTAACTTTGAGTAAAATTTGATTTGGTAAATTATATACTCTTGATAAAGCCACATTGGAAGCTCTAAAAAAATCTAGCAAAAATAGTCCTATCAAAATATATGCTTGAATGAAAATATTGGAACAATCCGATGAATGAAATACTGGACCAATCTGTTTTGGGTATTTTAGCGACATAGAACTTATAAAATAAATTTCATCTATTTATATAATATAACATACCTAGAATAAACCTAGAATAAAAGTTTTTTTATACTTTCTTCTTTTGAATTTCATGTCCAAATATCAATATTGTTTTTGAAATATTTATATTAAAAAACACTCCAACTTTCAACTTGATAAACTACTTCACTTCTTGCATTTCCCAGAACTCTATTATATCTCATTCTTCTATTTTTTTGGATACTTTTACTTTCATACCACATTCTTCTCATTCATTTGCTTTTTTAATTTCATCTTTATTTTTGTGGAGAGAGATTATTTCTCATCAAGCAATAATATCTTCTCATCTAATAACTCTAAATTTAGATTTGTTTTGAGCGATTCACTCAATTACTTTCCCACCCACAACCATTTCTTTTCACTTTGTATAGAAAATTCATAATATTTCTAATTTTCAAGTAACTACTTCTATCTCTTCGTACTTTATCATTCACATAGTCAAATCTTCTAAGTATGTAGTCAATTCATATATCACATCATAAGCTTTCATTTCTACTTTCATTTGTTCTGCTTTTTTCTTTAATACAGAATTTATAGAAATATTAAATCATAACAACAATGCTCCAGATGCTTGCGCTAAAGAAAGATCTGAATCATTAAAATGTCATACATCTTGATGCACTATTTTAATAATAACATTGTCTGGTGTAGAAACTCAAAGAACAGCCTGTTCCAATGCACTCAAACTACTAGATCCATCAGATTTTAAGATTAATCTTAATTCTGTTTTTTCGTCACTATCTCAAGCTCACAATTTAGATAAGAAATCTTGAACTGCTGATTTAGAACCTTGTTTTATTTCTTGTTCTTGAATCAATGTTATTTTTGTACTAGCTTCTTTTTCATTTTTCACAACCTCTACCATCCTACCTGCTTCTGGCAAATCAGTAATTCAAAGTATTTGAATTGGTTCTCCTCATTTAGCAACTTTAATCATCTTTCAAGTCCGGTCTTGCATTCTTCTAACTTTACCATAAGTATTGTAGGCCACTATTACATCTCCTACTTTCAATGTTCCTGTCATAACTATCATACTTGTTACAACTCATTGTTTTGGATCTTTATGTGCATCCAAAACCACTCATATAGCGGATCTATCTGGATTATATTTTAATTCCAATATTTCTGATTGTAAAAGAATTGCTTCCAAAAGTTCTGGAATTCACAATCCAGTTTTACCAGAAACTGGAATAATTGGAGTTTCTCATCCCCAATCTTCAGGAGTAATACCGTTTGCAGATAAATCCGTCTTTATTTGCTCTATATTTTTTTTACCTTCTTTATCTGTTTTTGTAATAGCAATAATAATTGGAACTCCAGCAGATTTAGCATGATTTATAGATTCTATAGTTTGTGGCATCACACTATCATCAGCAGCAACAACTATCACGGCAACATTTGTTAGTTTTGCTCATCTAGCTCTAAGATCTGTGAATAATTCATGTCATGGTGTATCAATAAAAGTTATTTGTTTACCATTACATTCTGCAATTGATGCTCAAATAGATTGGGTAATTCCTCAAGCCTCTTTGGAAGCAAATGCAGTTTTTCTAAGATAATCAAGTAGAGTAGTTTTACCATGATCCACATGTCCCATAATAGTCACAATAGGAGCTCTTTCTTTTAAATTTGAAGCTTCTTTATCCATATCCAGCAAAGACTGTAAATCACCAGTAATAAAACTTTCCAAGTCCATCTGTTTGTTTTCTTCTTTTTTTACTATAACTCCAAATTCTTCAGCAATCAAAGATGCAGTATCAAAATCTAAATTTGCAGTAACTCCCAACATCAATTGGTTTTGCATCAAAACTTTCATTAACTCCATAAGAGGTACTCACATTTTTTCAGAAAATTCCTTTACAGAAATGTTTCAATCAATAACTATTTCGGCTTTTTTTACCAAGTTAGCTGAAGTAGTAGCTACTTTTGGCTTTTTAACAATATTTGTTTGTACTTCAATTTTATTTTTATCTTCTGCTTTGTCTCTATATTTAGCAGTTGTTGTTGTAATAGTTCACTTTATTTTTTGTCATTTATTGTAATCTCCTCCAGGTTTTTTATCATATCTTGGTTTTTCATAAGTGATAGTTTTGGGTGCAGGTCTACCACTGTGAGAAATAATATCCTGTGTTGTTACAGAAACACTAGATTTTTCAGGTTTTTTAATTGTTGGTTTTTTTTCAACTTTAGGAGTAAATTCATTTTGAATGTGCTTTTGTATTTCAGCCTCTTCCTCTTCTGTTAAATCTTCAATTATTTCATCTTCATCATCCTCTTCATATACAGGAGTTTCTTCTTGTTTTGTAAATCAAAGTCATGCCAAAAATCCTCATCACATTAATTCATCAGACTTTAATGCATTTGGTTTAGTCTCTTCTTTTTTAACAGTCTTTTGACCCAACTTTCAATTTTTTTCTAAAAGTTTTTTGATTTTTAATAAGTTTGCATCAGAAACTATAACAGTTTTAGCTGTTATTTCTTTTCCAGTAACTTTTTCATAATATCTAGAAAAAGTACCCTTAGCAACTCATAAATCTTTTATTACATCTTCAATACGTGGCATAAACTTTTGTAAATACTAAAAAATCTGCTAAAAACATCGTAATAATATTGTTTTCTATTTCAAGAAGAAATTAAGCACTTTATAAACTTACAAGTTTTACAAAACTTACAAGATTCATAAAATTTAATTTTTTTTCTCCTTGAATTCAAATTAGATTTATTTAATTATAAATTAATCAATTTTATTCATTTATTTTTTGTTATGGAAAAAAAACTAATAAAACTAGAAGATTCAAATTACGAGATCCAGGTAATATTTACAGATGAAGAAAAAGAAAATGCTCAAAAAGAAACTATAAAAGTTTTAGGGAAAGATGTAAAAATTCCTTGATTTAGAGATGGTCATGCTCCTATCAATTTAATTGAAGAAAAACTAAATCCAGAATATATAAAAATGGGAACATACGAATACTTAATAAACAAATGATTACATGAAGTTTTGCATGAAAATCCAAAAATAAAATTTATTTGAGAACCTTATGATTTACAAGAGGATGATAAAGAAAAAAAGGTAAGTGTAAAACTAGATGTTTATCCTGAAGTTCAGATTTTGGACGACAAACGAAAATCTTTAAAAATGGGAAAAATGGAAACTAAAGCTACTGAAAAAGAAGTTGAAGATTCTTTGATAAATTTGAAAAAAAATTATGCAGAATACAAAGATACGGACAAAGTAGAAAAAGATACCGTTTCAAAAGTTTCATTAGACTTTTTAGATAAAGAATGAAAATCCCTAGAAACTGGCACAGTTTATGTTTGAGAACAAGAATTCGCAGAATCTAAATTCTACGACATTTTTATATGAAAACAAAAAGACAAAGACCTTGAATTAGACTACAAAGAAAAAGATTTACCACATACTTTCCATAAAAGAAAATCAGAACAAGTACCAGCAAAAATTAAAGTTAGCATCAAAGATATCAAACAAATTGTTTTAGCAGAATTTACAAAAGAAAATATCCAAAAACTCTTTCCAGATCAAAAAGAAGTAACAGATGAAGCTCAACTAAAAGATTATATCAAAGCTGAAATAGAAAAACAAAAACAAGATTCTGAATTAGTAAGAAATATTGAAGAGTATATAAACAATATTAGAGATAAAAGCATGAAAATCATCATACCTCAAACACTAATTCATCAAGAATTTCAATCTAGAATAAGTAGTTTAGAACAAAGATTTGGTGGTCAAGAAAAGCTAACAGAATATTTCAAACAATTATGAGACGAAAAATCAAAAGAATTTGTAGAAGATATATCAAAAGCCGCACAAGATAGTTTAGAAAAATTCTTTATTTTACAAAAAATCACAGAAGAATTGAAAATAGATGTAGATCGACAAAAATGATGACAATTGGAAGTAGAGAAAAAACTTTATGATAAAATTATGGGCTAACTAATGCTAATCCAAAACAAATAACTACACGAGTTTAATTTTTCATTTAACTATAAAAACATAAAATCTAGCAAGGCTGGATTTTTTGTTTAATTTTTATAAACTAAAAATACTTTATTTAAAATATATAAAATGCTGGAACCACTATCAAGTATTTTAAGACCAAATAAAATAGAAGACTTTGCCTGACAAAAAGAAATTATTTCTCCAATTTCTAGTTTTTTAAATAGCAAATATATTCCTTCTATGCTTTTTTGGTGACCAGCTGGAACTTGAAAAACTACATTAGCTAGAATTATTGCCAAAAGAATGGATGCTCAGTTTCGAGAATTATCTGGAGTTACAAGCAAAAAAGATGATCTAAAAAATATAATCAAACAAGCAGAAATAAATTTTAATTTTGCAAAAAACTCAATTGTGTTTTTAGATGAAATACATAGATGGAATAAGGCCCAACAAGACACACTTTTGCCATTTGTAGAAAAAGGAGTTATTACATTGATATGAGCAACCACAGAAAATCCATGATTTTCTATAAACAATGCATTATTATCCAGATCTAGAACTTTTGTTTTCAAACAATTAGAAAAAGAGGAAATATTTGATTTTATAAAAAACAATTTAGAGAAAGTTTACAAAAAATATCCAAATATAAAAATAAACGATGAGGCTTTACAAATGATTTCCAAATTAGCAAATGGAGATCTCAGAACTTGAATAAATATACTAGAAGCAAGTATATTGCACAAATGAAAATGAGAATTAATTTTAGATGACATACAAAAAAACACTCAAAAAAATATTTATTACGACAGAGATGGCGATGAACATTACAATATAATATCAGCTTTTATTAAATCAATGCGTGGTAGCGATGTTGATGCTAGCATATATTGGTTACAAAGAATGATAAAAGCATGAGAAGATCCTTTATTTATTGCTAGAAGAATGATAATTTTTGCTAGTGAAGATATTTGATTAGCAAATTCAAATGCATTATTGATTGCCAATCAAGTGTTTGATTCAGTACAAAAAATTTGACTTCCAGAAGCAGAATTTGCTCTTTTTCATTGAGCAATTTATTTAGCTAAATCAACAAAATCAAATTCTATTTACAAAAGTATGCAATCTACAAGAATAGCAGTAGAGGAGTACTGAGATTTAGAAGTACCAATCCATTTAAGAAACGCTACAAGCCAATTTACAGAAGAGTTGTGATATTGAGCTGAATATAAATATCCACACGATTACAAAAATTCACAAATAAAACAGCAATATTTGCCAGATAAAATAAAGTGAAAAACTTTCTTTAAATGAGAATAATGTATTAAAACAGTAAAACTTTATCATTATGAAATAGTAAGTAACATTTGTTTTAATCAATAGCATTGCTTAATAAACACATGTTATAAATAGTTTTAAGTTAATAAATTAAAAAATGGAATTTGATTTAATTATAATATGAGGGGGTGCTAGTGGACTTTTTTGTGCTATAAATTCTCCAAAAAAATATAAAAAACTAATTTTAGAAAAACAAAATCAATTATGAACTAAAATACTTCTGTCTGGCTGAGGGAGATGTAATTTTTCAAATACCAATATTTCTCCTGACAAATATTTTTGACAAAATAAAAAAACACTTCCATCAATATTTCATAAATTCAATAACCATGATTTCATAAATTTCTTAACAGAAAATTGAATAAAATACAAAGAAGAAAACAATGAAAGATTGATTTTAGAATCTGAAAAATCAAAAGATTTATTGGAATTTTTAATAAAAAAAGCAAAAGAAAACAAAACAAAAATACAAACAAATCAAAATGTTGTAAATGTAAAAAAAACAGATGAAGTTTTTTTTATACAAACAAAAGATGAAGTTTGTAAATGTAAAAAACTTGTGATAGCAAGCTGATGAGTTTCTTTTCCAAAAACATGAACAACGGGGTTTGGAATAGATTTAGCTAAAAAATTATGAATAAAAACAATCAAAACTTTTCCAGCCTTATGTGGTATAGAAACAAAAAACTGATTTTCTAATCTCTCTGGCTCAAGTGTTTTGTGAAAAATAAAAGTTTTTGATAAAAATAAGTTATTTTATGAAACTATATGAAACATTTTATTTACACATTGGGGTTTGTCTTGACCAGCTATTTTTAATGTTAGTGCAGCTATATGAGAACATTTGGCAAAAACAGCTTGAAATATAAAAGAAATTTATATAAAACTTTCTTTGGAAAAAGCACAAATCACAAAAAAATTACAAAAATCAAACATATTAAATTTAAATAATGAAACAACAATAGAGTTAACAAGTTTTAGGTCATTAGATGAAGCAAAAGTCAGTAGTGGAGGTGTTTCTTTAGATGAAATAAACAATAACTTTGAATCAAAAAAGATAAAAAATCTCTATTTCATTGGAGAAACTTTGGATATTATATGAGAAAGTGGGTGATTTAATTTACAACGAGCACGAAGTAGTGGCTTTGTTTGTTGAAAAAATCTCTAATAAAAAACAAGATCTTAGGGTTCATTAATAATTTTATAAGATTTTAAAAATCTAAAAAATACAACAACAATGGTTTTAATTGCTTACACTAAGGCTTAAAATAAAATTTACCAATAGTTTTTAACATAATAATTTCAAAAAAAATCTTTTCTCTTGAAATATAAAAATAGATTTATATATAGTTCTTGGATGAAATTAAATTTGATTTTTTTTATTCGATCAAAACACCAGATAATATATGGATGCGATTAGTTTTTTACCAGAATATGTAGATATAATTTGACCATTTGCTATCTCACAAACATTGATAGCATCTACAATATGAACTATACTATTTATCATATTTTCTTTAACTTATTTTTTTTTTAAAAAGAAAAACCCTCACAATAAATTTGTAAATCTTGTAGATACATGATTGGAATGAATAATGGATTTTTTTGCTGATCTATGAGAAGATCTATCTTATGGAGTGATCAAAATAGTGACATTCATATTTGTATATATATTATGGTGTAATGTTTTTTGATTAATATGAGATCTTTTTGTGCTTGTAATACCAAACTCACATTCATATTTTAGACCAGTATCTACAGATATTTTTTTCAACCTAACCTTAGCTGGAATAGCTGTAGTTGCATCTATAATATATGGATTTAAAGTTCACTGATTTAAATATGTAGAAAAATATTTTGGTTATAGATGACTTGGTTTGGTTCCAAAAGTAAATAGTGTATGAACATTTTTTTGAAAAATATGAGATATCATATTGTGACTATTTATGTGAATTATAGAAACTGCTTGAGAGCTATCTAAAATGCTTTCTTTATCGCTGAGATTATTCTGAAATATCCTTGCTGGTATGGTATTATTATGATTGATTGTAATGGCCGCAAATGCAATTTTTACTACTCCTGCAATATTACCATTGATAGTAGTACTTTTTGAACTTTTTGTTGGATTTTTACAAGCTTTTGTGTTTACTATGCTTGTATTAGTGTATTTTAAAATAGCTCAGACACATTAATTTTATATTTATTATTAATTATCAGATGACGTTACAACACTTTGCAGCTGCACTAACTATTGGAGTTACTTGAGTAGGTGCTACAGTATCATTAGGACTTATTGGAAAAGTTTGGCTAGAATCTTTAGGAAGAAATCCTGAAGGATCTAAAGCATTTTTTGTACCAGCTATTCTAGCTTTAGCTTTGACCGAAGCAGTAGCGATTTACTGATTCGTAATTGCTTTTATGATTATAAGTAACTAGAAATGGGAGAATCTCTTTCATCAACAAATGTTATTTTCAATGTTTTAATTCAAGTTGTAAACTTAGTTATCTTTTTTTTGTTTTTTAAGTTTTTTTTAGGCGACAAGCTTAGTAAATCCTTAGAACAAAGAAAAGCATTAATAGAAAAGCTTAAAAATGCTGATCAAGAATACAAAAATATTATAGAATCAGCAGAAAATAAGTCCAGAGAAATTCTTTCAGATGCTAAAAAACATTCAGAAGCAATTTTAGAAGAATGAGAGCTTTTATCAAAAGAGCGTAGTGCAACTATCTTAAAAGAATGAGAACAAAAAGCTAAAAATATTTTAGCAGAAGCTCATAAAGAAGCAAAAAAAATTGAAGAAGAACTTGCAAATAACCGATCTACATCACTAAAAAGCACAAGTAAATTACTTGTAAAAAAAATTCTACAAAACGATGAAGATCTTCAAGATAAATATCTTGATAGTTTGATCAATGATTTAAAAAAGTAATATATTTTTATGTCAAATTTGTCATTTAAAATATTTATGGATAAACATTTGCCACTTTTACAAAAAGATCCAAATTTTTTTGTTTATATAAAAGTGGTAAATGTTTTGATCAAAAAATATAATAAAAATATTTTTTTGAATTCTTATAAAAATCTAATCAGCAAAATAGATCCTTCATTATGAGAGCTTATAGAGTTTCTTTGAAAAAATGGACTTTGGGATAAAAAGCATTTAAAGGCAATAGAAAAAGAATTAGAAAAAAAAGATTTTTCTATAAAATTTACATTACAAAGCCCCAATAAATCTCAACAAAAGGTTTACAATAAAATTAACGACTTTTTAAAAGCAGAATTTAAAGAATATACACTACAAAATGATAGTCAAACACAATTGGGAATAGACCTAAAGGGTGATGGTTATCAATACAAAAGAAATATAGATTCAGACTTAAATATTTTGTTACAATAATTTATTTTATTATCATTGTTTATTATGGATATAGTATCAGATATTCTCAAAAAAATTGAAAACGATATCAATGAAAAAAGTATCAATGAAGAGTTTTCAAAAAAATGAGAAATTTTAGAACTAAAAGACGGAGTTGCTACAGTTATAGGGCTGGAAGACGCTATGTTTTCAGAAATTGTAGAGTTTGAAAACTGAACAAAATGATTAGTTTTAGATCTTTCTCCAGATACCATTTGAATATTAGTTCTTGGGACAACAGAATGATTGGGACAGGGTAGTACTGTTAAAGCTCTTGGTAGAGTTTTAAGTGTTTGAGTTGGAGAAGAATACTTATGAAGAGTACTAGATGCTTTGGGAAATCCTATTGATGGTGACTGAAAAATTGAAGCAAAAAACTTTTTTCCTGTAGAAAAAATTGCTCCTTGAGTTATTACAAGAAAATCGGTAAATACTCCACTAGAAACCGGAATCAAGGCGATAGATACCATGGTGCCTATCGGAAGATGACAAAGAGAGTTGATTATTTGAAATAGACAAACTGGAAAAACCACCATTGCTACTGATACTATTTTACATCAAAAATGAAAAAACGTAAAATGTATCTATGTTGCTATAGGACAAAAAGAAAGTAAAGTAAGAAAAATAGTAGAAATGTTCAAAGAAAAATGAGCTATGGATTATACTATTGTGATAAGTGCTCCAGCTAACTCACCTTCTGTAATGCAATATATTGCTCCTTATGTAGGATGTGCCATGTGAGAGTATTTTATGGAAAAGTGAGAAGATGCGCTTATTGTCTATGATGATTTAAGTAAACATGCTGTTGCATATAGAGAAGTTTCATTACTTTTAAGAAGACCTCCTGGAAGAGAAGCTTATCCTGGAGATGTATTTTATCTGCATTCAAAATTATTAGAAAGAGCAGCTAAATTAAATGAAGATTATGGTGGAGGAAGTCTGACAGCTTTACCAATCATTGAAACTTTAGACTCAGATGTGTCCGCATATATTCCAACAAACGTTATTTCAATTACTGATTGACAAATATTTTTAGAAACAGAACTATTCAATTCCGGTATCAGACCTGCTATTGATGTTTGATTGTCTGTTTCTCGTGTATGATGAGCAGCTCAAACAAATATAATGAAAAAAGTGGCTGGTACACTTAGATTGGAATTAGCAACATTCAGAGAATTAGCTAGTTTTGCTCAATTTGCATCAGATTTGGATGCTAACACACAAAATAAGATTGAAAAGGGGAAAAGATTAATTGAGATGTTAAAACAAACAAACAATACTCCCATACCTTTCAATAAACAAGCAGTCTTTGTTTATGCAGGTATTCATGGATATATGGATAGTCTTGATATAGATAAAGTGTTAAAATTTGAACAAATGTTGTACAATAAGCTTGACACAACACACAAATCTTTAAACGAAAATATTACACACAAACAAACTTTGAATGAAGAAATAGAAAACTGAATTAAAGATTTAATATCCATTAGCTTAAAAGAAATAAATATACAATAAGTTTTAGCTTTATATATGATTTTATGCTTCTTACATTAGTATCACCTCAAGAAACAATTTTTGAATGAGAAGTGGAAAAGGTTACAATTCCAACAGATCTTGGTATCATTACAGTATTACCACAACATGCTCCATTATGAAGTATAGTGCAACCTGGGATACTAAGTTTTGTTCCAAAAGAAAAACAAGAAAATCTTCTAAAAAAAGCTGATTTTTTATTTCAAGATGAACAAATACATTTGTCTATATGATGATGAACTTTGTACGTTGATTGAACTGATTTAGTTGTATTGGTTTCTGACATTACTGCAAACCCTGAAACAGATGAAGAAACTTTGGAAGCAATGAAAAAACAATTAGAAAAAGACATTCAAGAAATTAGATTAAAATGAGATATTGAAAGTATCGAAAAATCATATTTAGCTCTACAAAAACTTACAGCTGATTTACGTCTAAAAAAGATGAGACATGGCTAATACCAAATTAATTAAAACTAAGATAAAATCTATAAACAATCTCCAAAAAATAATAAAAGCATTGGAGATAGTTTCTACTGTTAAATTACAAAAAGTAAAACAACAAACCACAAATTTTGGTAATTTTATAAATCACTTTCTTTGAGTATTAAACACTATAAAAGACAAAGTAGATATTTTTGATGAACAAAATAAACTAAATGAGACTATAATTAAAGAACAAACTGAAAATATTTTTGGAAGGAGGTTGATAATACTGGTTACTACTGACAAAGGCCTCTGTGGTTCTATGAACTCCAAACTTATAAGACATCTCAATGAAAAATATGGACAAGAATGAGTAAAAGAAAATGTAGATCTTTTTATTATATGAAAAAAGTGATTAGACTTTTTTGTTTGAGCTTGATGGAATGTTGTAGGTACCGTTCACATAAAAGATACTTTTACAGAAAGTGATTTAAATAGCTTATTTGTTTTTATTAAACAATCTTTAAAAGATCAAAAATATGCAAAAATTAAAATATATTTCAATTATTTTAAAAATATAATCACACAAGTACCATTGAGATTTAAATTATACCCATTAGACCAAGAAAGCTTTGATTCGTTTTTAGAATGAATTGATATTAGTTTGAATAATGTAGCTCCGCTTCCACATGACCAACTAATATTAGAACCAAGTCCAAAAGAATTTGCAAAATCCTTAATAGAAAAAATTGTACAAAACATAGTTTATTATGCTGTATTAAACAACAAAGCATCAGAGCAAGCTTCTCGTATGATCGCAATGAAAAGTGCAAAAGATAATTGTTGAGAAATCGTTGACTGATTACAAATATTATACAATAAAACTCGTCAACAAAGAATTACTCAAGAAATATCAGAAATCGTTAGTGGTTCATTATAATATTTATTTATCTCTTTATTTATCAATATGAAAGGAAAAATTATTAGCATCAAATGAGTTGTAGTAGAATTACAATTTGAAAAAGAAATTCCAAATATTTATGATGCTTTAATCGTTGACAAAAAAAATAGTAACTGAGATCAGGTTGTAATAGAGGTTTTACAATTATTGGAAGACTGAATTGTAAAATGAATTGCCATGAATGCAACAGATGGACTAAAAAGATGAGATACAGTTACTGCTACATGAAATCCTATCAGTATACCTGTTGGACCTCAAGTATTGTGACATATTTTTAATGTATTATGAGAAACTATTGATGGTAGCAAACAAATTGAAACCAAAGAAAAGCGACCTATCCATAGAGATCCTCCTACTTTTACAAGCTTGGCTATACAAACAGAAATATTAGAAACAGGAATCAAGGTAATTGATCTTTTAGCTCCTATTTTAAAATGAGGGAAAGTTGGACTTTTTGGTGGAGCTGGAGTTTGAAAAACTGTTGTAATTATGGAATTGATTCACAATATTGCTACCGAGCATAGTGGTGTTTCTGTTGTTTGTGGAGTTGGAGAAAGAACAAGAGAATGAAATGATTTATATCACGAAATGAAAGATTCTTGAGTATTAGATAAGACAGCAATGGTATATGGACAAATGAATGAAACTCCTGGGCCTAGGGCTAGAGTAGCTTTAACTGGTTTGACTATGGCTGAATACTTTAGAGATGTAGAAAAAAAAGATGTATTGGTATTTATAGACAACATATTTAGATTTACTCAAGCTGGTTCAGAAGTTTCTGCTTTGTTATGAAGAATCCCATCAGCAGTATGATATCAACCAACATTATCAAGTGAAATGGGAACATTACAAGAAAGAATTACTTCTACAGAACATGGATCTATTACCTCTGTACAAGCCGTTTATGTACCTGCAGATGATCTAACTGATCCTGCACCAGCAACTACATTTACACACTTAGATTCTACAATCGTTTTAAGTAGATGAATTGCAGAAAAGGGAATTTATCCTGCTGTAGATCCATTAGATAGTACTTCAAGTATTTTATCTCCTGAATCTGTATGAGAAAGGCATTATAATATAGCAAAAGATATTCAAAAAACTTTACAAAAATACAAAGAACTTCAAGATATCATTGCTATTCTTTGAATGGAAGAACTTTCTACAGAAGATAAATTAACTGTATCTAGGGCTAGAAAAATAGAAAAGTTTTTTTCTCAACCTTTCCATGTAGCAGAGCAGTTTACTGGTATGAATGGAACTTATGTAAAACTTGAAGATACTATTAATTGATTTGAAAAAATATTAAATGGAGAACTTGATAATGTAGCAGAAGATTTCTTTATGTATAAAGGCACAATAGAAGATGTAATAACTGCAAGTAAAAAAAATATAGAAGATAAAAAAGAATAATAAACATCAAAAACTCTAATTTAAATCAAAGTTTTATAAAAAATAAAAAAAATTGAAATTATTTTTAAAGAAACAAGAATTAATACAAAGATAAAATTATTCTTGTTTTTTTTTCTGAAAAATTTTTGCAACAAACAAAAGTGGAGAAACTATAATTCTTTGCCAAGTAGGTTTAGACCGTAAAAAAGCAGGATAGTCTTTTAAAGTTAAATTCAAAAAATTAGAAAATTTATTTTTTTCTTTATCTTTATCAAATGGATAACGAATAAAATCCCAAATAAATTGAAACATTTCAAAAGACTAAGTTATCTAAAATTTTCTATAAAAAATCATCTATGATCTGAGTATGGAGTTTTTAATCTAGTAATGTTGGATACTAGAGAATCATTGTCTATAAATACATGATCAATATGAGATGTAATAAAAGCTAATGATTTAATTCTCCAAGTAAATAGGATTGTAAAGTTTTTAGTCATATTTTTAAATCCAAACATTGCTTGTTCCAACTTTTTGTAGTAAAAAGACCAAGGAGAAGCATTTAAATCTCATAAAACCATTATATGATTATTTTCTGATTGTTCTAAATCATGCTTATCAAAATCATTTACCAGTATTTCAAATTGTTTATTTCTCATCTTAAAAAACTTATAAGACACAGGAGAACTTGTATGCAACAAATAAAAATAATAATTTTGCTCATTTTGTTCCAATTGAAAGTGAGAATATCTCCATGTTCATTGATCTACATTGTTAGTTAAATTATCAATTGGATATTTACTAAAAACAACATTTCAAAAATATTTTTGTGACCAACTAGTGCGAGCAGAAAAAGGATATTTATCATGTAAATTTTCCTTCATATTTTGATAATGTTCATCAGTAAATTCTACCATCAAAACTATATCAGCATCATATTTATTTATCCAATCCAAGAGGCCAGTATAATTATAATTTTTATATAAAATATTTGAATATAAAATATTTATTCCTGTTGATTCATCCGATTGTAAATCATAATCAAATCATAGTCAACAATAGAAATTATTGTATTCTTTGGAATAAAGAAAAAACAAAACACCAAATAGTAAAATAAACAAAGAAGAAAATTTAGCATAAATTCAAATCTTCTTGTTTTTTAATAAAACAAATTGAACCGCAAAAACACTTAATGTAAAAAGAACAATATGTGGTAAAAAGCTTAGAACTAATTCACTAAAATAAAATTGAGGAAACAAGTAAACAAAAAATAATAAGATTCAAGCCAAAAAAGTTAAAATCACAAAAAACATTATCCAATGTAAAAACTAAAATTACAACGAAAATATTTATAAAAAAGCAGATTTTTTTTTCAAGCTAAAAACCAAAAAACAAGAGTTTTTCATTTGATTTAATCTTAGTATTTTATATATTTTTATTGAATAAAATATTTTTTTGAACAAAATAAATATTTATTAATATATGTCTAAAATGGGTGCTTTGATAAGAACAGCCTTTAATGCAGATTCCAGCTGAATTCTCTGAATATTAGCTATTATTTTTGTCATTTTCATTGTTTGGACAAGATTAAAAAAATAATTTTTATTTTTCTTAAAAATATAATATGAAATTTAAAAACAAAGTAGCTATAATTACAGGTTCCAGTAGAGGAATTTGAAAAGCAACAGCATTAGAATTAGCAAAAAATTGAGCTAATGTAGTAGTTTCAAGTAGTAAATTAGAATCTTGTCAAAAGGTAGTAAAAGAAATTGAAAGTTTTTGATGAATTGCATTAGCAATACAATGCGATGTATCCAAATCAAGTGATGTTCAAAATTTAATAAACGAAACTATTTCAAAATTTTGAAAAATTGATATTTTAGTAAATAATGCATGAGTAGGAAACACAAAAGCTTTCGCAGAAATGACAGAAGAAGACCGAGATTTTATAATGAACATAAACTTAAAATGAGTTTTTTTGTGTACAAATCAAGCGGTAAAACATATGTTAAAACAAAAAAGCTGAAAAATTATTTCAATAGCATCTATACTTTGAAAAACAGGATTTATGCAAGCATCAGCCTATTGTGCATCCAAAGCAGCAGTAGTAAATATGACAAAAGCTCTAGCAATAGAATTAGCTCCACACAATATTAATGTAAATGCCATAGCTCCATGATTTATCAAAACAGATATGACAAAAGAAAGCTTGGAAAATAATGAAGTCAGTAAAATGTTATTAAACCATACTCCAGCATGAAGATTTGGTGAAGCAGAGGAGATTGCAAAAGCAATAGCATTTCTAGCTTCTGATGATGCAAATTATATTCACTGAGAAACTTTAGCTGTAGATGGATGACGGTTGACCAATTAGTTTTTAATAAATTAAAGTAATTTAGACAAAAGTAAAATAATTAAAATTCCAAGCGTATGAAGTATATAAGCCATCACTATAAATTTTTTTGTAGAAATATTTTTCTTCCCAGCCAACATAGTAACTCAAATCTCCGTCGGTAGAGGAGTCATAATCAAAATCCCAGCTATTATTGGCATAATATACTTATATTTTGGCCCAAATATTTTTTTCAAAAAATTTCTAAATTTTATAACATATCATTCTTCTTTCAACATAGTCAGTTCTTGTAATAAAACATTTTTTGAAAAAGAATATATAATTATATCACTTATCAATGCTCATAAACCTGCTATCAAAATAGATAGTCGCAATATTTTTTCTTTTGAAATAATTAGTAAAACAGCTGTTGCTGAGGCTGAAGTAAATCAGTAGGAATAAAGTAATCATCCCAAAAATGTTCATCCATATCATAAAGACAAGAAAAAATTATTTATATTTTCCGAGCTCATTCACTCATAAAAAAGAAAAATAGCTATCAATATTGTAATTACAAATATTATTAATCTGGGATATTTTTTAATTTTTTTCATTTTCAAAAACAATCTAAAATTTTACATATTATACATTTTAAGGATATTTCATAAATTGTAAAAAAAACATCATTTTTTTTAAAATTTAATTTGACTTTTCATTTTTCTCGGATCAAAAAAAATAAAAAAAGTCCTCAAAAATTTGACAAATCGAATCTTTTTGTTTATAATAGAATTGTCATCAAAAAATAATAAGAAAAATTATTATCTTTGATGAAGAGATCTTTAACATAGAAACATCTAATCTATAATTGTTTATACTATGTATACAGTTAATAAATTTTAAACTTTTATGGTTTCGAATTCGGTTAAAAATTAATTACTATCAAAATTTATTCTTTATTAACAATATAAAAAAACATAAATTAATCAAAAATTAATTCTTTGTTTTATTTATATAAAAAATACTTAGCTGTTTATTCCAAAAAATAAACAATATAAACATAATTAATAATTTATAAATTACTTTTCTATTGTATTTTATTTAATCTTTATTTATTTCTAGATAACAAATAATAATTTTAAATAAAAAATATATAAATTTCCCAAAAGAAATTATATATATTTGTTTTAACTTTATTTTAAATCAATTTAAAATAAAATAGAAAATTAAATATTTTCTATCAAATTAAAACAAATCATTAGAAAAACAATTTAAACCTAAAAAATTTAAATTATATTTATAAATTATATATAAATTATTTTAATTTTTATTATAAATACTAAACATATTTTAATCTAAATTATCCTAGTTTATATAATTATATCATAAACAATATATATGGACTTAGAATGTTCTATGTATAAAGCTTCTTACAAAAAAAGGCTACCTAGATGTTGATCTTAGTAGTCTTTTTTTTGTTTGAAAAAAAACATATTATTGCTATACTACACAAACGAGATTTTAGAAAACATTAAAACTATGAAATTCCATATACTCACATTCGGTTGCCAAATGAATTACGCAGATCATGCTAGAATAAAATCAATTCTATTGAATTGCTGATTTTCCTATACAGAAGAACAAAACGATGCTGATATCATCATATTGATCACATGTTCTGTCAGACAAAAAGCAGAAGATAAAATAACATGATTATTAAAAGACTTCAAAAAAACTCAAAAAATCTGGATTACTTGATGCATGATCCAACATAATATCAGGAATAGCAAATTTAGTCAAAAAAAAATACCACAAAACCTGAAAATAGGAAATTTTTTGTGAACAATAAATTTGGATAATTATGAGATTTTATGATTAACTACAAATGAAATAAATAAACAAAACAATTCTACTAAAAATTCCAAAATTGTTCCAATAAATCATGCATTCAATCCACAATTTTTCAATCTAAAAGAGACTTTTGAAAATATAGAGTTGTTTCGAAGAATCGATGATACTTGATTCCTACCAAAAATATTAGAAAAAATTTGATATAAAATAAAATACAATAGTGATTTATTGAACGAATACGAAAAAATAATCCCAGAAAATCAAAATACTTCTATGAATATAAGACACAAAAAAACAGCTTATGTCCCAATTTCCACCTGATGTAATCAGTTTTGTTCATACTGTATTGTCCCTTATGCTAGAGGACTAGAAAGAAATTTTGAAGTAGAACATATCGTAAATGAGTGTAAAGTTCATCTACAAAACTGAGCTGAAGAAATAGTATTACTATGACAAATAGTAAATAAACATCCAAAGTTTGTAGAAATAATAAAAGAAGTTTTGAAATTAGATTGATTGAAACGGCTTAGATATACCTCTCCATATCCGACTTATTACAGCAATGAATTGTTGGAGTTACATGAAAAAGAAGAAAAACTTTGTCCACATATCCATATCCCATTTCAATCGTGATCAGATCAAATATTGAAAGCTATGAATAGATGATATAATAATCAAAAAGCAAAAGAATTTATAGATAATATCAAAAAACTTGATAGAAAAATCAGTATTACTACTGATATTATAGTTTGATTTCCAAATGAAACTGATGAAGATTTTCAACAAAGTCTAGATTTGATAAAATATTGAAATTTTGATATGATTTATATTGGAATTTATTCTCCAAGACCATGAACTTATGCACACAAAAATATTCCAGACAATATTCCTTACGAGATAAAACATAAAAGATGGAAAGAATTAAATAATTTACTAAATAAAATTTCACTAAAAAATAATCAAAAAGAAGTTTGAAAAGTAAAAACAGTTTTGATTAATGATTTTATGACCAAAGATATAAATTGAATTTACAAGTATCAATGATACACAGATAATATGAAACAAATAATAGTATCTTCAAAGAAAAAACTAAATATTGGAGATTTTATTGAAGTAAAAATAAATAGAGGAGTAGTATTCAAACTATATTGAGAAGCAAAATAAAATATAGTCTTGATTGCGAGAAATCTTCCTTTGTCATTCCGAAATGTTCTAAATGTGAGGAATCTGTTTTTAGATCTCTCGCAACAATAACGACTCGAGATGACACAGTACTGTCATTCTGAGCATAGCGAAGCAATATTCACTCAAGATAACAAAAGAACAACAATAACAGTCAAAACAACAAGAAAGCAATAATAATAAACGAAATAAAAAAACACAAGCAATAAGTTTCTTTCAATTTGCTATTGAAATATTTTATTTTTTTGTTATCTAAGTAATATATATTTTATGTTTAATTCCTAATTTTTTTGCACAATGAAAATCACAATAAACACAACTAAATTAAATGATATCGTGGATATCAGTAGTAGATTTGTAGCCAAAAACGCGACATTACCAATTTTACAAAACATCTATCTAAAAGCATCTATAGACAATCTGATTGTAAGAGCTACTGATATGGAAAAATATATTGAAATAGAAACACCTTGTGACATAAAGTTGGAATGAGCTATTACAATAAATGCTAAAATGTTTTCTGATATTATCAAAACCATAGAAGATGGTCAAATAGAAATTACTGTAGATCCACAGACAAATATCATGAGCATCAAATCTCAAAAAGATAGTTTTGAAATAAATTGAATATCTGCTAATGAATATGTAGCTTTACCAGATGTACCACAAGAAAACAAGATTACACTAGATACCCAATCTCTTTCTGATGGTATAGAAAAAGTAGAATATTCTGTTACAGAAAAAAACTTCAGCCCAGTACTTACTGGAATTCTCATGAAATCAAAAGAAGAGGATTGACACAAAAAATTGGTTTTTGTTGGGACAGATTCATTTAGATTAACCGAATACAAAACAAACAGCTCTATTCAATGAGATGATTTTTCTTTAATAATACCAAAAATGTCTATCATTGATATCAAAAAAATATCTGATTTTGCTCAAGAAAAAAATTCTGAAAATCTTACTGTAAAATATTCAAGTAATTTAGTTGCATTTGAATTTGAAATCAATGACATGAAAATCTTGGCCACATCACTCTTAATTCAAGGAAACTTCCCAGACTATGAAAGAGAAGAAATTATGCCAAAAAATTTCAACACAAAAATTATTATAAATAAAGATGACTGTGAAAAAGCAATCAAAAAAATATGAATTTTGACAAGAGATATAAATAATTATATAGAATTAGCTATAGACAATTGAGAAGCTATAGTATCTTCCGGTAAAACAGACAAATGAACCTGACAAACAAATATTCCAGTACTAATAGAATGAGATTCAGTAAGCTTTGGAATAAATGGTAGATATATTACAGACTTTATTAGAACTATGGAAAGTGAGGAAATTGTATTTAATGTTGTAGATAATCAAAAACCAATTATTTTACAAAACAAAAACGATACAAACTACAATTGTGTAATCAGACCTTTATTAAATTGATAACTTTTTTCCAATAAAAATACATTAAAATCCTAGCTTACTAGGATTTTTTGATTGCAATAAAAATCTTTTTATTTATTCTAAAAACAACTTTATTCCAAATAGATAAAATACAATAATGAAAAAGGCTTTTACCTTAATAGAGATAATTGTAATAGTTTGAATTTTAGCGATATTATTATCAACAACATCTTTTCTATGATCTAAAAATGAAAGTGAAAAAATAAGATATTGAAAAGAATGTTCCAATTACATATTTCAAGAAATAATAAACGAACATAATAATATAGAAAAAAATAAAATAATAAATTTTTCAACTATAGGATGAGTAAAAATAGAGAAAGAAGAGGCCAATGGTTATTGATTGGTAGTAAATATTTTCAATGAAAGTTGAGTATCAATATCCAACAAAAAATTAATAAACACAAATTGATCTTGTACAGCAGAACATATATCCAACAAAAAAAACTACATTATAAATACAGATAAAGAATTTCTCATTGGAATCTGAAAAAATGATAATTTTGCTAATGAAATAATAAAAGTTTGTGAAAATTGAGAACCAAACTGTATAGAAATATCAAAAATAAATTATCACAAAACTATAAATAAATTTGAACTAAAGTTTTGTATTTTAACAAACAAAGACTGAATTTGTGAACAATGGGAATAATAAATAAAGAACTAATATTTTATAAAATAATGAATTATCCTGTCCCAAAACAGAAAAAATTTTTTTATTTTGAAAAAGAAAATAAAGAAAAATTTCAAATAAAAAATGAATTTTCTCGAAATGAAAAAAATCAATTTATGGATAAATTTATAGAAAAAATAAATAAATACTGAAAATTGTACCAATCCCTACCATTTGTAAAAGAAATTTTTTTATGTAATTCAATATCATTTAATGCATTAAAACGAGATTCTGATATAGATTTATTTATAATAACAAAATCAAATAGCATACGAAGAGCAAGATTTTTTTCAGCCATATTTTTTAAAATATTGAAGCTCAAAAGATCTATAAAAGACAAAAGGCAGAAATTTTGTCTTAGTTTTTATATTACAGAAGATCATAAAAATTTATACCCTATAATGTTAGAAAAAACAGATATTTATCTAGCATATCGACTAGCACACTTAGTCCCATTATATCAAGAGACTATTGATGAAAACGGAATTTACAAAAAAAACAAACGACTAAAAACACTAATACCAAACCATCCACAAAAATATTCTATAAAAATATGAAACAAACTTTTTTCATGAAAAACGAAATTAAAAAAAATAATAGAATTTTTATTTGGCTGAATATTTTGAGTATTAATAGAAAAGACAATAAAATTAATACGAAAAGCTATTTTATCAAAAAAGATAAAAAAACTTTGAACTAAATGAAAACATATAGTTATCAGTGATAAAATGTTAAAATTTCATGACGATATCAGAGAAAAAGTTCATTTATTATACAAAATAGCAAACAAACAATAATTGGTCAAATAAAAGTTGTGTAATAAATGTTTTAAAAAAACATATTTTTTTAAATCACAAAAACTCCGGCAAGAACAATAAAGATAACCAAAAGTTATCTATTCAGTTTCACTATACTTTTGTTCCGATAACTATAATATATCACATAAGTCAAAAAATGGTTTGTTTTTTTGTCAGTATTTTTTAAACACAAAACTGTAAGTAAAATAATTTGTAGTTTGTTCAAAAAGCGTAGGTGCTAAAAATTTAATTTTTTACTTTTATTTAAAATGAGAGATATAAAAGCTATTTTCGACATTGGAAACGATTCCATAAAGGCTGTAATATTTGCAGATGATGAGGGAAAAACAACAATGTTAGCCAAACACATGGAACCAACACAAGGAATGCGTAAATGAAAAATCTTAGATTCTGAAGGATTTACTAGATCTATCAACAATATAGTTGAAAATTTTGTAAAAAAACTATGAGGGGATTTTATTGATGAAGTTTTTGTTTCTATATCCCATCCAGAGAGTCTTGTAAAAAGAATAGCAGAACAAAAGAGAATTATGGATCCTGAAATTTGAGAGTGAGATGTAGAACATTTATCTAGAGTTATAGCAGATGTTGCTGTAAAAAATAATATGGAAACAATAAAAATTGTTCCTGTTCACCGAATTATTGATGATGATAAAAAAGAAAAAGACCCTATTTGATTAAAATGAAAAAGATTAGAATTAGTTGCTGATGCATTTATGATACCAAAAAACCTATATAATGGAATAATAGAATCGTTTAACAAAGTTTGATTGTCTGTATCTGATATAATACCAAATATATTATCTTCAAGCGAAATAGCTTTGGATTATGATCGCAAAGATTTAGGAGTAGTTTTAGTAGATATTTGAAAAAATCAAACAAGTTATACTATATTTGAGGAAGGTTTTCCATTATGATATTGAACAATACCTTTGTGAGGAGAAGATGTAACAAAAGATATCTCTATAGGAATGCAAATAGACATAAAAGAAGCAGAAGATATAAAAAAAACCCATTGAACAGCAATTGTTGATAAAAATATAGCAGAAGATAGTCCTTTAGATATACACTTTTTAACAGAAATCATTAGTTCAAGATATGAAGAAATATTTTGAAAAATTAACAACTTTCTAAAAAAAATAGACAGAGATTGAAAGTTAGCTTGAGGAATAATATTAATATGATGATGAGCTAAAATGCCTAATTTAGACCTATTAGCAAAAGATAACTTTAAGTTAGCCACATTTTATTGAAAAGACAATCAACTAAATTTATGAGATATTTCAAACAATATTCAATTTACAAATATATTATGAACCTTTGTTCGATCAAACAAATATATGGATTGAAGAAAAGGATCTAGACTAAAAATTAATTGGAACATCTGATGATCTATAAAAAAATTCTTTAAAGAGTTGTTTTAACTTGAATATTTATTTTTATAATATTAAAATTTAAAAATGATTATAAACGAAATTAAACCTGAATTTATCCCAGGAGCAAAAATCAAGGTATTATGAGTTGGAGGTTGTGGAAACAAAGCTCTAAACAGAATGATTAGTGAATGATTGGAAAATGTAGATTTTATAGCAGTAAACACTGATGCACAGGATTTAGCTACTAATTTAGCACCAAAAAAAATAAATTTATGATTAAACCTTACAAAAGGTTTATGAGCTTGAGGTAATCCTGAAATATGAAGAAAAGCTGCAGAAGAAAGTGAAACTGATATAAAAAATATACTACAGGATACAGATATGGTTTTCATTACTTTAGGGATGTGATGATGAACTGGAACATGAGCTGGTCCAGTAATAGCAAATATAGCAAAAGAAATGGGAATTTTAACTATATGAGTAGTTACAAAACCTTTTGGCTTTGAAGGCAAAAGAAAAGAATTAAAGGCTGAAGAATGATTAGCTAAAATAAAAACTGCAGTAGATACACTTATTGTTATACCAAATGACAAAATTTTTAATGTAATTGACAAAAAAACAACCTTCAAACAAGCATTTTTGATGATAGATAAAATATTGTATTCAGGTATAAAAGGAATATCCGATCTAATTACAAAACCAGGAGATATTAATATTGATTTTGCAGACATAAGATCAGTAATGCAAAATTCTGGAAATGCCTTATTGTGAATAGGTTATGGAGCATGAGAAAAAAGAGCAGTAGATGCAGCTAGAAAAGCAATAGAAAATCCATTATTAGAAACTAATATAGATAAAGCAAAAAATATTGTGTTTGCTGTTTCATGAGGAACAGATTTAACACCAACGGAAGTACAAGAAGCCGCAAGTGTTATTGAAGAAATTATTGATACAGATGTAAATATGTTTTGGTGAATGAGTTTTGACGAATCAATGGAAGATGAAGTACAAGTAACAATTATAGCAACAGGATTTGAAGAACAAAACAAAGATCCTATAATTAAAGCTCCAAATAGAGATATACTTGGAAGACCAACCACACCAAAAAAAATTACAGAAAATTTTATAGATAGAGTAGTTAGAACAAGTAATCCAAATATTGAAGAGGAAGAAATAGAAACCGAAGACACCAATCAATGACGAGAAGATTTAGAAACACCTGCATTTATAAGAAAAAGATTAAATCCAGAAGATTAAAAATGTCAACTAAAAACTTATTACGAATATGGTATTTTTTGACTTTTAGAATAAAGACTTTAATATAGTATTGTATATGTATTTAATATAAACAACCACAAAATGCAATTAAAAATCTCTAGTCCAGCCAAAACAATATTCGAATGAGAAATCAAAGAAGTAATTTTGCCAACTGAAATTGGTGATGTTAAAATCTTAGGATGACACACACCAATGGTAACTGTTTTGAAACCATGAATAATAAACTTAATTCCAAGCAAAAAGATTTCTAGTAATGAATTTATAATTTGAAAAAACAATTCAATATCTTTAAGCATTTGAAAATGAATGGCTTTTGTAGATGGTAGAGTAGTTAAAGTTGTAGTATCCAGTGCTACCACTTCTCCTACAGAGTCTACAAAAGAATTGGAGTCAAAAAAAATTGAACTAGAAGAAAAAATAAAAAAACTAAGAAAATCTGGTAGTTTGGAAGAAATCGAAAAATCATTGATCTTATTAGACAAAATAAATGCTGATATTAGATTAAAACAATTAAAACCTTAGAAATAAAATAACACAAAAAAGCTTCATAAAAAAATTTATGGAGTTTTTTCTAATTCAATATATTTTTCAAACCATAAATAAGCTATAAAGAAAAACAATTTCTAAACAAACAAGTATTCTAATAAGTGCTAGCTTTTTCCATAGTAATTAGAACTATATCTAGAATCGAATTGATATATATTTAATAGAGTTCCAAATATGTTATAGTTTTTTTTGTAAACAGATGCAGATAAACCATTAGATGATTTATTTACTTCACTATAGTTTTTTTCTTTATAAGGCAATATTCATACCAAATAACTAAAATCTCCTTGTTCATAAACTCTAAAATATATAGAACTACTAAAATTGTTTTTTACAATAAATTTCATTGAATTTTCAAACATAGCAGCATCATCTCACATAATTTTATTTCAATAATAATAAGCTCGCCATTTACTGTGAGGGTATCTTTCAATAACATCCAAATTTGGCATAATCAAGGACAGTCTAAAAAACTGTGTGCTAGCTCCACAAGATCATCAAAAAAACATAAAATTTTTTCATAAAGTTCATTTACAAGAACGAGGATCATAAGATATAAGTGAATTTAAATTTAATTCTTTTCAAGCTTTCAACTCCATTCAATTCAACTTTGATATTGCTAATCTATAGTTTGTGGCTGAACAATTTCATCTATTCCCTAAATAAGTAGGAACAATATAAAAAGAAAATCTATCAAAAAGCATTTTTGAAAACATCTCTTTAGTCATTCTTATTGTTTGTCCTTTATTCTCCATATAAGTAATAACAATTTTTTCAAACATAGTAAACTTATATTGTTTATATCTATCTAACTCAGAAAACTGATAAAGAGGTTCTGCTGGCTCATAAACAAAAGACTCTAAATTTTCACTATAATATTTTGAAAATCAATTTAGTCATTGAAGTAAATAATCTAAAGATTCATTTATATCTAAATTAAAATTTTTATCCGGGTCTAAAAGACATACAGGAGAAAATTCAATAAAAGAATCTCTATTTTTAACAGAACATTTGTTGTCTTTTATCTTATTAAAATCACTAAAAAACTTAATAATAGAAATTTTCTTATTAGAGTTAGCAATTAAAACAATATCGTTAATAAAAACATTAAAATCAACTAAAGAATCACTTGCATTTACAAATACATTTCAAAAAAATAAGATAAAAAGAAAGTAAACAGTAAATTTGAGAATTTTGTTCATAACTAATAATCAAAGTAAAACTCTTACTCTTTTATTATAATCAAAATAAATTTCTTGTCAAAAAATAAACAAGGAAATCTTGCTTTAATAGAAGCTTTTTATATACTACAAAGGTCTTAAAAACTTAAAACAAGATTTATAAAAACAATAATAAACTATGTTCTTTGCTATAATATGAAAAAATAAACAATTAAGTTTGGCTGAATTAGAGTTAATTAAGCCAAACAATCTAAAAGAAATAACAAATATTCTTTTTACATTTGATACAGATTTTCCAGAATTATTAAATAAATTATGATGAGTTATAAAACGATGAGAGCTTATTGAAAACGAAGATTTAGCAGAAGAATTAGAATGAAAAAAAATAATTTGAACAAAAGATAAAGACTTTTGAATAAAATTAAAAAGGCAGTTTGGTATCAAAAGGTTCAAATTAGTAGATCGAATAAAAACAGATATAGAAGTTAAAAAACAATGACTTGAAATAGTAAAATTTCACAACAGTATTTGAGTAGTTAGATGATACCAAAACATAAAATTATATGAAAAAATGGATTTTGAAAAACCTTCTCGTAGTATGAAAATGTGAATGATGCCAGCAAAATTAAATCATATTATGCTCAATATTTGAATAAAGCTTTTTTTATATGACGAGCTTGAACAAAAAAATTATCAACAAACAAATTTACAACTTAACAAAGTTTTTACTGTTTGGGATCCTTTTTCATGATCTGGTACAAGTGGATTTTTAGCAAATTATTTATGATACAATTTTGTTTGATCTGATATTGATATAAAACATTTAGAAATAAATAAAAAGTGGCGACAAAAACAAGTAGAATCAAATAATAAAAAATTTGAAATATTTCAACAAGATATCACACAAGACTTAGTCAAAAATACAATAAATTGAAATTTTTTGATAGTATCTGAATGACGATTATGACCAATGGTCACAGAAAAGACCACAAAAAATGAAATAACAAAATATCAAGAAAAAGTACTTGAATTATACAAATGATTTATAAAAACAATATCAAAAATCAAAGAAAAACACAATTTAAAAGCAGTTTTTACAATACCTTATTATATAAAACAAAATAATTTCTTAGAACAAGAAATAGAGGAGTTTAGTACAAAAATGTGACGAAAATTTACTACAATAAACGAACTTTACAGTAGAGAAAAACAAAAAGTAGCCAGAAAAATAATTGTTTTAAAATAGATTTTATTTCTTAAAAATCAATTATGACAAGTAGAATAGATATTTTAAAAGCTGGTTACCAGCATCAACAAGACAAAAATTTGGAAGAATTAAATTCTTGAAAAATAACAAAAGAAGAGTTTGCAGAAAGACAAAAAACAGAATTAGAAATACATGAAAAATTAATCAAAGCATTAAAACAAGAAGAAAATTCTGAAAATAAAAAGAATAATTCTAGTACTTAACTCCAAACAATTTCCAAATAAATTTTTGTAAATTAATAAGTGGATTTATTAATGTTTTTTTCAAAAATTTATATATGTTTTTTTGAAATAAAATTAAAGGAACAAAGATTCACACTATTCGTCAAGCAATTACATCTGTTGGTCGATGCACTGCTGTCATCACTCTAGACAGTCACATTATCAAAGAAAATAACACAAAAACTATTCAAATATAAACAAATTTTTTATCTTTATTTTTGTATCACCGCAAAAGAATTCAAATAGCAATTCACATAGAAATTGCTGCATGATCTGAAGGGAAGGAACTTTGTGGTAAAATTTTATGTAAAATAGTTTCAAGCTTTTCATCTAGCATTCCCAACAAAATATTGGGCCTAATTTTATCACAAAACAACTGAATAAAAATATTAAAAATTACAGAAAAAATTCCAGAAAAAAATATCCATAAAGCAGATTCTTTGTAATATTCTTTGTTTTTTAAAAGACCAATTAAATACAGAATGAACAATAACATAGGATAAAAAAATACAAAAATATCTGCTGTAATAGGAACAGATATAAGCAAAAAATAATGATATTTCATATATTCATTTAAAAACAACAATAGATTGTGTCACCAAGTAGGCTCTTGCATAGCTAACATTTTAACATATAGACATAAAAAATAAAATTATTTTGTTTGATTATAATATTTACAAAAAGAATTAAATGGACAAGTTTTACATTGAGGATTTCTGGCTGTACAATGATAGCGTCAAAACAAAATCAATCAATGATGAGCTATATCTTTATATTTATCTGCAACAATTTTTTCAAGCAATTCCGAGGTTTTTTCTGGCATTTTTGTATTCACCAATCATAACCTATTAGAAACTCTATGAACATGAGTGTCTACAGCAATAACTCTTGCTCAAAATAACACATTAGAAACTACTTTTGCGGTTTTTATTCCAACTCATGGCAGAGTAGTCAAAGTTTCTAAATTTGAAGACAATATTTCAGGATTTTTTTCTAAAATTTCACAAGTAGCATAAATATTTTTTGCCTTTGTTTTATAATAATTAATAGAAGATATAGCTTTTGTAAACTTATCTAATCCCATTTGTAAAACATCTTTTGGCTCAAATACCACTTTAAACAAATCTTTTGTAACCTTATTAACTTGTTTATCAGTTGTCTGTGCTGACATAATTACAGCCAAAAGTAATTGAAAATCATTTCAATATTTTAGTTCAGTATCCGCATTTGGATACATTTCTTCTAATTTTTGAAACAAAAAATCTATATCTTTTTTTTTCATAATATAAGCAAAAATTAAACAAAAACATATTAATAAAAATAAGGTTTTTTACAACACAAAAAATCAAGAGTAGAGGTGTTCTTGCTTTTAATAAGAAATTAACATTAAAAAAAGTTGAACTAAATAAGTGTTTATATACAAATATCTTGTTCTGAATTTTTTTAGAGTTAGAAGAGTAGAGGACTCCCCCAGGGAATAACAAACTCACAATTTTGTGAATCACTATTAAACTAATTTTAAATCAGATTTTCTAAGGAAATATATAAATTTATATAAATTTTTGTTAAAATAGGAAATAGGTTTAAATCCAGTATCTCTTACCTCGCACAATATATCTTGTGCAAAGTAAAGTAAAAAACAATAAAAATAAATTTCCATCTATATATTCTTAAAAAAATAAAATATTATCAAATATTTTTGTCTAAAAAAACATATAACAAAAAATATGATCTTATAAAAAAGTTAAGAAGTTTTTACAAACAAATGTTCTACTTTTACAACAACTAGCCTATCAACTGTGATTTCCTTTAGTTTCAAATCAAGCTAATTTTAAATCTTAGTGCTATTATATAGCACCAAAGCAACAAAATGAACAAATTTGAAACTGTAAATCCTATAAAAATCCCCTTTTTCTAATATAGTTTTTTTTGTAAAATTAAAAAAATATCTTATTTGATTTTTATGAAATATAAAAATTTTGTTTGGTTTTTTGTAAAATTTGAATTATATAAAATATTCTATTTTTTTTTCTAAATATTTTACTTTGCACAATATTGTAAGTAATATTAAACTATTTAAATAAAATTATTAAAAAATATTTTATGCAATATTTGATATAATTTTGCTTTTTGTAAACCCCTACTCCTCTGCTTTAGCAATAAAAATTTGATAATTTTCTATATTTGCTTATACTGAATATGAGTTAATTTTATTTTAGATGATATTCTATATGAAAATTAGTAGAATAAAGATTTCTAATCTCTTTACTTTCCCTTATATAAGCTGATTTCATTGAAAAAAAGGAATAGTTTTTGATGCAAAAGAAAAAAACAACTTTAACATTCTTATCTGACCAAACTGATCTGGAAAGAGTAATTTTTTGCAAATAATTAACCACATCTTTAGATTTTGATTGATAGACAACTATTTTTATGATAAAACCATCTTGGAAAATAATGAAAAAGACAAATTTAAACAAGTTATACAAATCAAAAAAAGGAAAACAAAAGACATGTCCAAACATTATTTATCTACAAATAAGCCGTCCAAGATTGGTATTACACTAAGATTAAATCAAAATGATTTTGAAAATATTGCATTTATGTCAAAACATAGTGTTTTATTCAATAACATATTACAAAAATATTCTAAATTAGATATAAATTTTGAAAACTATAACACTTATGATCTAATTTTTGAACATGAGATTTATTTAGAATTTCTAGTTAATATAAAAAATTGATCTTTTAAAATTACCAACTATAAGTTTTTGTCTAAAAAAATGAGATTTATGTTATTTTATATACAAAATATAGAGTTAATTCAAATATGTATTAATATTTTCAATGATTTTGAAAGACCTTCATGACAAAAAAAAATATATTCCTTAAAAAACACTTTTGCTCTATTGGAATCAGAAAGAAATATTTTACATGACAATTTCTGAGAATACAGGCCATTTAGAATTGATTCTGTTGCTAATAGAAGTGAAGATATTGAATTACATAAAGAACATAAATTTGCTTCTGTTACTGTATGATATAACCTATTTATCATAAAACTCATTAAACTTGCAAAAGAAAAACTATTACTTGAATGAAAAAACTATAGTTTAGAAAATCCATTAGTTCAGTTAAAGAGTTTAAAATCATCTGATTATTTTCGTGAAACAGCTTATTTTATAAAAAAAATATTAAAATTAGATTTAGATATTAAAATATCTGATAATTGATTTTTGGATTTAGTTTTTATAAATAAATATGGAAATATAATTTATTTTAATAAACTTAGTTCTGGAGAAAAATCTATTTTAATGGTTTTAATTGCCCTATTTGGTTATGACTTATCAAATGGATTATTTATAATAGATGAAATAGAATTACATCTGCATCCATATTTATTAAAAAATATGGTTGATGTTTTAAAAGAAATATGAACAAAGTTTAATATACAGTTTATCTGCTCTACTCACTCCCCCACACTAATTGATGAACAAAGCATAAATAATGTTTATAAATTCAGTTATCTTGATGGGCAAACAAACATAAATTATCCTGGAGATTCTATTCGTGATAAGGAAGCTACTCTTATTCATATTTTAAAATTTGAACATATTTCAAAAATATTTTTTATGAACAAAATTCTTATGGTAGAAGGAGAAACTGACGAATATTTTTGGAGATATTTTTTAAATTATTTATCAAAAAAACCTAAATATAAATGAAAAATAGATAATTTTGAAATTTTAAATATAAATTGAAAATGAAGTTATATTAGATGGAATAGGTTTTTGAAAAAATTTGGTATAGAATCTTATTTTATTTGAGATTGGGACAATATCGTAGAAAATCGTATTATTGATTATCAAGAAATGGACACATATATTAATTTAACCAAACAACATACAGACTCTAATCATATCAAAAAAGAAAAATTTTATATAAGAGTTATTGAAACAATAAAAAAAAGTTTTCCTGAAAAATATGAATATATTAAAAGTAAGATCCAAAATTTTTATAGTCGCTGAATTTTTATATTAAAAAGATGAGATTTAGAAACTTACTTGTGATTAAAAAGAAAATGATTGGAAGAAACTATTAGATTTTGTAATAACAATTTTCATTCTTGGCTAAATGATGAGAAATCTAAAAAATATTTTCAAGAATTTGAAAACATTGTGACTAATATTTTCAAACTTGATTAACAATAAATAGTAAAGAGCAACTGATATTATAAAGTCTTAATTATTGGAAAGATGTGATTTTAAAAATAAAAAAAAAGACCAACTGAAACAGTCGGTCCGTCTTACATAGGTTGTACAACCTAGAGACGGAACAACTCTTTAACATAGAGTTTATTAATAGACTTCGTTTTTTACCAAACCTATTTTATAAACACTATATTTTTTGGGATTACAATTAAGCTACATTAAAACCAAAAAACCGCCTCTAGGAACTTTTGCATAATTTTTCATTTTGGTAAACTACTCTTTTATGCTTTCAAATCTAATTGAATACAATTTAGATTTAAAATTTTCTTGTTTTTTTGTTAATTTTTTTATTTACGATTCTAAAATATTTATATATATGAATAAAACAATAAAAAAAACAAAAAATCATCTAATCTTTTGTTAGCACATTTATCATTATTTGTTATATAATATTGTTTAAGCCAAAAAATATATTTTTATAGCTTTTAATTTGTTCAATCTGTTCTATCTTCAAGATCTATAAACTTCATAATACTTGCTTTGAAAAATACCTCTATTTCTCAAACTTCTCAATTTCTATTTTTTCTTATACAAACATCTGTTGATCATTTCTTATCTGTATCTTTATCATAATAATCTTCTCTATGTAGCATAATTACACTGTCTGCATCTTGTTCTATTGCTCCAGATTCTCTCAAATCACTAAGATATGGTTTTTTATCTATTCTTTGTTCTACTGCACGAGATAATTGAGAAAGAGCTATAATTGGAAGTTCTAGTTCTCTTGCTAATTCTTTTAATCATCTAGAAATTTCACTAATCTCTTGGACTCTATTTCAAATAAAATTTGTACCATTCATTAGTTGTAAATAATCAATAATAACTAAGTCTAATTCTCATTTTTCAACTTTAAGTCTCCTTAATTTTGATTTTAATAAAGGTATATTTGCTGCAGATTTATCGTCTATATAAATGTTTTTATCTCCCAAAAGATTCATGGCGTCTCATATTTTAGAGAAATCTTCATTAGTTAAATCACCTTTAGTTATCTTTGACATTGGTATTTGTGCTACTTCAGCAATAATTCTATCCACAATAGAATCGGCACTCATTTCTAGTGAAAAAATTGCTGTTGATTTATTTTGTTGTAAAGCAATATTTGTAACCATGTTTAATGCAAAAGATGTTTTTCCCATACTTGGTCTTGCTGCAAGAATTATAAGTTCTCATGGTTTAAAACCAGATAACATTTCATCTAATTTTTTATAACCAGAAAAAACTTTTTTACTATTTATCTTTTCTGGATTATCTACAATTTCCATATATTCTTTTGTTCTTCCTCAGATAATTTCGCTTATATGTCTTATGTTGTTTCCAGTTTGACTTTGTGTTAAATCAAATATACTTTTTTCTATAGATTCAAGTATGTTTGTAGTATTTTCTTGTTTATACACATTTCAAATTATATTTTGTGAAGTTTTTAGTATTTGTCTCAATATAGATTTGTCTTTTACTATTTTAGAATATTCTGCACAAGCAGATGTAGATAGCAAGTAAGTTGATAATTCATAAAGATAATCCAGCCCTCACACAAAGTCCAAATTTCCATTTTTTTCCAATTGATTTCAAAGGGTTACAACATCTATAGTTTTATCATCTAATTGCATAATTGCTTCATATATCTTTTGATGTTCTTTTTGATAAAAATCTTCAATTCATATTTTATCTCAACTATAAATATGTAGCGTATTTTTATCCATTAAAACTCAGGACAAAAGTCCTTTCTCTGCTTCAATATTATGAGGAGGTAATTTTATGTCATTGATAGTAACCATTTTGTATAGTATAAAAGTTAAAAATAATTAACAAACTTATAAAAAATCAAAATATTCTCACTTTAAAACATTTTTATAAGAAAATTTTTAATATCTCAGAATTCTTATAGAAAAAAAAACACAATATTCAAGAGAAAAATTAGTTTTAAACTGGGCTTTTCTCTACATAAAATCCACATTTTTTACACAATTTTATTTATTATTTTCTATTATTTCAATTTGTTTTTTTACCATCTCTTCATCATCAGGATTTGTAACTCAAAGTCGTTTATCTGGAGTTGAATAAATTTTCATCTTAGCATTTTCTGTCTTTATTATATTAGATAATTCTACAGGTAAATAACATTCAATCTTTCTGTTTCCTTTGTTTTCTAGCTTGAAATTTATTAGTATATCATCTAATTGACTTAAAATTTCTTTGTTTAATCAAAAAATATTCATACTACAAAGATCATCTGTTTTTAATCAAAAATCAGATAATGTGTCTTTTGATATTCAAATCATTTCTGTTATACTATCAACATAGTTATCTTCTGTAATTCCAAATATTCATCTATTTGTAGTTCATTTTTCTGGAATTACATTTCATAGCGTGTATCACAATGTAGCCATTTCATCTGAGTTTTGTAAATGTTCATATAATATTTTAAATGAATTTTCTCCATATATATCATCTCAATTACAAACAACAAACGGATTATTTATCAAATCTTTTGCACTACAAACAGCATCTAGTGTTCCCCAAGGCCTATCTCTCTCATTTTCATTAAAACTTTGTTTAGCATATTTTACTGGAATTCCTTTATAATTATCTCAAAACTTTTCTTTGAATGCTTTTTCTGTCATTTTGCCTACAATAAATATTATTTCTGAAAATTTTGACTTTAACGCCTGATCCATAGAATACTCCATCAAAGTAGAGTCATTTGGACCAACTTTTGCAAATTGTTTAATTCTTCAACCAAAACGGGATGATAATCATGCTACCATAAATACAAGAGAAATTTTTTTGTCCATAATTTATATTTAAGAATTAAAATTTATTTTTTAAAAAAATTATAGCTAAAATTTAATCATTTTTCTATCAGATTTATATCAAAATTTTCATTAACTCAATGCATATTAGAGTCTTCATTTCATAAAGGTATAGATAATATATTTTTACTAATATATGTTTGAAAAGTATCAATAACTGGTATAGATCATCAAGATCTAAGATAATATACTTTATTTTTATATATATCTGTTAATATTCTTTCAGCTTTATCTATAAATTTATTTTGTAAATCTATTTTTACTGCCTTATTATGTTGATCAAAACTGAGCTCATATTTTATATTTTTTGATAAATTATTTTTCACCCATTCCTTAAACAAACTAACAATAGATTCGTATTTTTGATTATTTACTAATCTAAAATTAAGATTAGCTACTGCCAAATTTGGTATTGAGTTTTCAAAAAAATCAATATTTCATGATCTAATTGAAGTAATTTCTATACAAGGTTTTCGTCAAGATTGAGTATAAAAATCAATATTTTTTAGTTTTGTTTGAGAAATTCAAAGATTTTTAGTAAAACTTTCTTGGTTAAATGGCGTTTTAGCATTTAATATCTTTTGATTTACACTAATCTCTTCTACCTCATAATAAAAATAAGGAATAGTAATTTGATTATTCGCATCATATAATTTTGAAAACAACTTAGTCATTTCTTCAATTGGATTCAAGACTACTCCACCATAAATTCAAGTATGTAAATTTGTGTTTGCAGTTTTTATCTCTAATTTAGCATTAAATCCTCATCTAAATCAAGATTCAATAATAGCAATATCCTTTATAATGTTTCAATCTGATAGTAATATAAAATCTGTTTTAAATCTTTGTTTGTTCTCTTCTATAAATTTTATCAATCATGAAGAACCTATTTCTTCTTCTCACTCTAAGATAAAGGTAATATTATATCATAATTTATTTTCTTTTATAAGTTTTATAATGCTAATTATATGTATCAATGTTTGTCATTTATTGTCTACAACTCATCTTCAAATAATCTTATCTTTTCATATATAAAGGTTGAATGGATCTTCTTTTCGTCACTCTTTTTGATCTGCATTTTGCACATCATAATGTCCATAAATCAATCAATTTTCTAAATTATTGTCTACAAAATAGGATGCTATAAGTATGGGGTTTCAGTATTCATTTATAATTTCAACTTGAAAATTGTTTTGTTCAAACAGTTCTTTCAATCGAATTGAACAGTTTTTTATTTCTTGAATAAAATTATTATTTGTAGAAACACTTTTAAATCATAAATATTCTTTTAGTAGTTTGTAATATTCAGCAAGCATATTATCTGTTGTTTAAAATAAAATTTATTCCATACTATTACTTGATAATTCTTGTATTTTTCTTTTTGCTTTTTCATTATTTGCTTCTTGTTCTAATACTTTAAAATAATATTTTTTTGCATTATCTTTATCTTGTGTTTCTTCATACAATTCTGCTAAAGTAAGGGCATAATTTGAATTTGTTGGTCTTAGTTTTACAATTTTTTCCATTACAGCTATAGCATCTTTTTTTCTTTCAGTATTATATAAAATCTCAACCATACTAATATAATACTTGGGATTACTTGGCTTTATATTAATTGCCTTTTCTATCAATAATTCTGCAGTTTCATAATCACCACTAATTAAATATATCTCTCATATTTGTCGTATTGCATTATGATCATCAGGATCTTCTTCTATTATTTTTTTTAATAAAGATAATGCTTTTTTATGATTTCATATTGTAAAATACAAATCAGCTAATTGTTTATTAAGCTCTAAATTATTTGGGTCTATAGCCAAACCTTCTATCAATTTTTTTTCATACTCCTCTAGTTTACCATCTTTTTTGTATACATTGGCTTCATATGATATTTTTTCTAGTATTTTTTTCTGTTTTTCTAAAATATTTTTATTTGTATTTTCTTCGACATTATCTTGTATAGTTCATATTTTTTCTTCAGACTTTATTTCAGCTTCTTTATTTTCAAAAATACTACTAATTATTATTTCATCATTTATATTATTTTCTTCTCTTATTTCTTTTGCTCTTTGTTGTAATAACTCATTTCTCATTTTATCTAAAGTTTTAATATTATGTATTTTTTGTTTTACCAAATTTATGAGTTTTGAACCTCTTTTAGCTAAGAAAATTATTAGCAATCTAATTGGAAAAATAAGCAAAATAATTGTAAATACTATCCAAAGAATTGTACCTAACTTAGTCATAAAACTAATTTAAAAATTAAAAAGGGTATAGAATAAGTAATTTGAGTGTTTTTTTATCACTCTATTTCATTTTTTATTTTTTCTAATTCTTTTTCTTCTTCTGTTTTTATTTTTGGATCAGGCAATTTCGTTATTTTTAATTCTCAAGTGGGTATTCTATATATTTCTCAATCTTGAGTTTTTATTGTTACATCTCATGTCATTATATTGTATGAAGTTACAATTCAATCAATATTTGATTTCAAATATTTTACTTCACTTCATTTAGGTGGATACTTTTTACTTTCTTCTTTATATATTTCTAATTCATAAATTAGAGAACATTTTAGTTTACCACATCTTCATTTTAATCTTTCTATATCTCTTCATTCTAAATTTTGAAGTATTAAGTTTTCCATTTCTATACTTGGAAGTGGGAGTGTAGTTTTACAGTGCATAGGTATAATTCAATCAGCTCCACAAGGTAACATATCTGTTCTTGGGTCCATTTTTACCATATCTCTAGCTCACACTTGGAATAAAAAAATATTTTTTCAAATTTTTTCTCTTAATTTTTTTACAAAATCAGTAAATATATATCTTTCTTCTGAGTAAAAATAAAAATATAACTGATCTAAATATATGTGAAATCTAGCTGTAACTGGTATAGAATTCTTGAATTCAGCTTTAAATCTCTTTTTGAATAAAGGAAATATTTTTAGAGCAAATTTACTTTGTTCTTCAAAAAAATCTTTTTCTTCTCATTTTAAAATCTTGGTAAAATATCATATCCTATCTGTGTTTATGTCATGTCAAATATATATTCATATAGATGGTTTTTGATTATTTTCTTCCATATTATATACAATCTTATCTCATACTTTTATTTCTTGTAATGATTGCTCATCTATATTTACAACCTTTATATTTTTGTTTGTGTATCGATCTAAAACATAAACAAAATTTTCAAATTTATCTTTATTTACTTTATTCATGCTAATTTTTAAAATTAAAATAATTTTTATTTTGTACTATTTTGCATCAATTCAATAAACTCTTCTTTGCTTAAATATTCTTTTTCCAATAACACCTTGGACATAGATTCAATTAGTTTTTTATTTTTTGTTATTATGTTTTTAGATTTTAAATAACAGTCGTTTATGTAAAATTTAATTTTTTCATCTATTTTTTCAGCTGTTTTTTCACTATATGTTTTATAAGGCAAATATTCTTCTTTTGAACTATCAAAATAAAATATTGGTCACAAATCTTCATCCATTCAATATTTCATAATCATATCAGTTATCATTTTTGTTGCTCTTTCAAAATCATTTGAAGCTCATGTAGTTATCTCGTTTTTTCCAAAAAACACATCTTCTGCAGCTCTTCATCATAATAGAGATATAGTTTCATCAATAATTTTATTTTTTGAATAAAGATATTTATCTTCTTCCGGAGTTTTTCGTGTAGCTCATAAAGCATGCCCTCTACGAACAATTGTTATTTTTTCTACCTCATCTGCATTTTCCAATAAATGAGATGTAACTGCATGTCAAAGTTCATGAAATGCTATGATCTGTTTTTCCTTCTCTTTCATACCTTTTACTTTTTTTTCTGGTCACATCAAAACCTTTTCCAAAGCATATTCAAACTCTAATTCACTAATCGTAGTTTTGTTCTCTTTTGCTAATTTTAATGCAGCCTCATTTACTATGTTTTCTATATCCGCTCAAACAAGGCCACTAGTTCTTTTAATTAAAGAATCTAAATTTAAATTTTTTTCTATTTTTTTATCTTTTAAATAATATTCAAAGATTTCTTTTCTTTCCTCATAAGTTGGTGCTGAAACTAGAATCTTTCTATCAAATCTACCTGCTCTTAATAATGCTGGATCAAGTATATCTGGTCTATTTGTAGCAGCCATTACTATGATATTTGTTTTGTTATCAAATCAATCCATTTCGGTTAGAATTTGATTTAAAGTTTGCTCTTGTTCTTGGTGTCATCAAGTGTGTCAAAGTCCTCTTTTTCTTCAAATAGCATCTATTTCATCTATAAATATAATTGCCTTTCAAGCTGTTTTTGCTTTTTGGAAAAGATTTCTAACTTTTGCAGCTCACATTCCTACAAGCATTTCCATAAATTCTGATCATGATACAGAAAAAAATGGTACAGAAGCCTCTCATGCAACAGCTCTTGCTAAGAGAGTTTTTCCAGATCAAGGTTGTCAATAAAGCAAAACTCACTTAGGGTGTCTTGCTCAAACTTTATGATATTTTGATGAGTTCTTTAAATAATCTACTATTTCTGATAGTTCTTCTTTTACCTCTTCCATTCAAGCAACATCAGAAAACTTAGTGTTTTCTTTTGTTTTAATGTTTTCCTTTCAAGCTTTTGTGTTAAAAGGAAGTCATCATCATTTTGGTAATGAAAACCTTAATAAAACCAAAAACAGCCCAAAAAACAACAATAATGGTATCATTTCTTTTAAAATAGAAGAAAAAAAGTTTTCCTTTTCAGATTTTACATTTATTTCTGTTGTTCAATCTAAATCTATTCCTAAATCTATCAAAGATGTGTTTTCTGGTTTTTTAGACTCAAAAACATTGTATATTTCCTCTGTAAGAGTTTTCTTTATTGTCATAAAAGATTTTCATTCTCAAGTTCAGACAAAAATATAACCAACTAAATTACTATCATTAATTAGATCAATTTTGGAAAACTCATTATGTTTATACTTATCTATAAATAAATTTAAAGAAATCTCTTCTTTTGTTTCAATTGTTTCAATTACATTTTCATCTATTTTTGTAGATTGATAGCTTTGATATATAATTATCAGTATTAATAAAACCAAAATTGATATTCGTACATTTTTTGTTTTTTTAAACATTATTTATCTGCAAAATAAAATAAAAAATTTTTGAATTTTTATTCCTTTAGAATATATAAAAATTAGTTGGAATTTCAAATAGAAAACATTATTAATATAAACAATTAACATTTAAGTGAACATCAAATGATAAACTTTAAAAAAACACTAAAAACAAACGATAGGTATATAAAAATACTTCAAAAAAATTGAATAAATAGTTTGAAAGATTTTTTGCAATACTTTCCTAGAGATTATGAAGATAGAGAAAATCTAGTTACATTAGATCAAATTAACGTTTTAGATAAGACAATTTCTTCTGTAAAATGATTTATAACTGATAAAAGATTTTTTCAAAGATGAACAAAAAAAATATACAGCATAAAATTTACTGATGAAAAGTGAAACAAGGGAGAAATAACAATCTATAATTCTGCTTTTTTAGCCTCCAAAATAAATATAAATAGTTGGTATATAATTATTGCTAAACCATACTTTAAATTTGGTAAGTTTATTTTTTCCAATCCTGAAATAAGAGAAACAGAATCTTTTAACAAAGATTTAAAAGAACAAACCAGTTTTTCTTTTTGAAGAATTTATCCAATATATTCAGAGTTAAGTTGAATAAAAGCATCCTGGTTTGCTCAAAAAATTTGGAATGTTTTACCAGAAATAGAAAATCTTTTTGTAGAATATCTTCCTCAAGATTTTTTAAAAAAATTTAATCTACTTGGAATAAAAGACACTATAAAAAATCTACATTACCCAGACGACATAGACAGTATTAGACAATGAAAATATAGGATTTTTTTTGATAAACTATTAAGAATACAATTACACTCAATTATAAATAGAAATGAATATAGACAGAACAATGATTTATTAAATAAAAGTCAAGAAGACCGGGCTATAATAAAAACTATAGTTGATAGGTTAGAATTTCAACTTACTGGTGCTCAAAAAAAAGTTGTAAAAAAAATTATAGAAGATATTCATTCTTGAAAACCAATGATGAGGCTTTTGCAATGAGATGTTGGTAGCTGAAAAACCGTCGTTGCAGCTATAGTTGCTTTTTATGTATATAAGAAATTTTGAGCTCAATCTGTTTTTCTTGCTCCATTAGAGGTTTTAGCAAATCAACATTATAAAACTTTAGCTAAATTATTGCTTCCATTATGACTTCGTATTGAGATTTTGAAATGATCTTTAACACAATGACAAAAAGATAAAGTTAAATCAGATTTGAAAGATTGAAAAATTCATATTTTGGTATGAACTCATGCTGTCTTACAAGATGATGTGGAGTTTAAGGATTTGAAGTTTGCAATTATAGATGAACAACATAAGTTTGGAGTTAAGCAAAGGGCTGTTTTCCATAAATTTGCTAATCCTCATATTTTACAAATGTCTGCTACTCCAATTCCAAGATCAATGGCTTTAGCATTTTTTGGAGAATTTGATGTTAGTGTGATTGATGAAATGCCAAAATGAAGAAAAGAAATTTATACAAAAATAATTTCTGAATCAGAATTTGTGAAATTAAAACCATGGATATTGACTAGAATTATGCAAAAACAAAAGATTTTTATAGTGACACCATTGATAGAAGAATCAGAAAAAATGGAAAATTTAAAAGCGGCAACAGTAGAGTTTGAAAACATTAAATCATTATTTTTTGAAATAAAAGATAAGATATGACTTTTACATGGTAAAATGAAATCCACAGAAAAGGATGAAGTGATGAAGGGTTTCCAATGAGATAAATATGATATTTTAGTTTCAACAACTGTGATAGAAGTTTGAGTAGATGTTCCTCAAGCAACGGTGATGCTTATAAAAAATGCTGAAAGGTTTTGACTTTCTCAGCTTCATCAACTAAGGTGAAGAATATGAAGAAGTGATTTACAATCATATTGTTTTTTGGAAACTAAAAACAAATCTTGAGACTCTTACAAAAGGTTGAAAGCTATGGAAGAAACAAATGATTGATTTAAGTTAGCTGAATTAGATTTAGAAAATCGTGGTGCTTGAGAAATATTATGAACTATGCAATCATGACAAACAGATATTCCACTGGAAATACTAATGAATATGAAATTTATAGATAAAGTTAGAGAATGAGCTGAATGGCTTTTGGAAAAATATCCAGGGTTGGAATGATTAGATTTATTGAAAAAATATCTTGATGAGAAAATAGTGAAAGTTTTGGTGTAGGATATTTTTAGTAAAATTGGTGAATATAGAATGTCCCCCTTAATAAGGGGTAACCTGCCTGACGGCAGTCAGGTGCAGGGGGATAAAAAATAATGAATACTTTATCCCACCGGCCTACACTAGAACAGGCCACTACCGCTAAAGACGGCACAGGCTCCCTTATTAAGGGAGGCTTTTGCATATATTAAATTGTAGTTATGTAGGATGGTGTTAGTATATTTGATTGGAGTAGGTCATTTGGAATGGCTGTTCATTTTATTTTTTCATCTCATAGTCATTCACTAATTAATTCTACACAATTTAATCATTCTTTTTTTTTGTTTCATCATAAAAAGCTTTTTACAGCTGATTCTGTACTGTATCAAGTTCATTTATTTAAATGTTTTTGAGAATAATCTAGCATTTTTTGTTTATTTTCGTCTGGCATATCCATAACTAGTATATCAGCATTTTTGTATCATCATAATAGTTTAGATAATGGTATTTCTTCTATTCACATTTTTCAGTCTTGTTTGTTCATTGTGGAGTGTCTTATGTATATATCGTTTCATTCTATTTTACTTACTATTACTGAATGTAAAAATGGTGTATCGTATCACATTCATTCTGTTAATTTTTTTAGTGATAGATCTCACATTTTTGCAAGAAATTTATTGTATTTATTGTTTTCTTTATTTATTAATAAAACTTGTCATGCCGAAATTCCCGAACTTTGTCATCAGCTCGTTTGTAATTCCGTGAGTAATAAATCATAAGAATTCATTTTTTTTCATAATCTTTTTTCATGAGATTTATTTTTGATAGCAGATAATATATATGTAAACTTCATTTTTTTGTTTATATCTGAAGTACTTTCAATTTTTTTATCCATATCTATCAACATATTTCATAATTCATTTAAATTTTTTTGATCTAATCATAATGAAGAAATATATTCACCTAGATATTCATAATTTTTTAGTCAGATTTCTCATCATTTTCAAAATAAACTTGATATAATATTGAATAGTTGTTTTATGGCTTCTGAGAATTTTCATTCTTTTAGTAATTCAGTTATTTTTGGTAATTCTTGTATATCATTTTCTTTTTCGGCATCAATCTTATCAAATGTACTTTTTAATTCATTTGGTGTTTTATAATCAGTTAACTCTTCATTGTTTTTTATTCATATCTCTTGAAGTAGTCATACTATATCTTTTTCTGTATTTAGTTCAACTCAAGTGCTTATTATCGTATTTTCAATTTCTTCTTCTTGCTTTGCTTCTATATTACTTAAAACAATAAGTTCTTTTATTATTTGAGGATTTTCTTTTAATCGATTTTCAAAAATACTTTTTATTCAATTTAAGTTGTCTGGAGTTATAGTTTGTTCTAATATTTGTAAATTATTTGTATATCAAGTGGATCATTTTATAAACTTATCCCATAATCATTCTAATTGTTCATTAACTGTCTTTTCTATTATATCTAAATCTACTGATTCATCTAATTTTACTGATTCAGTTAATTTTATATCTTTTATTAAATCTTGTTCTGGTGTTAAATTTTCTGGCATTATATTTTTTTTATGTAAACAATAATAATTTTAATTAAAAAAAAATAATTGTAAAAATTTAGCATTAAAATTAGTATTTAAGTGTTTACATTTTTGTGAAATTATTTTTATATTGTGTTTTATTTGTAATAAGTTTAATTTATTTTTCGATCTATTTCGTTTTTTCAATTTTTTTTTAGTATTTCATTGGTCTTGGAAAAATGTTTGCATCAAAAAAAACCTTTGTGTACACTAAAAGGAGATGGATGTGATGCTTTTAAAACATGATGTCTCTTTGTGTCTATTAGTGTCTTCTTCTTTTGTGCAAAAGCTCATCGTAATAGGAATATTAGTCATTCTTTTTTATCTGATAGTTTTTTTATTGTTTCATCTGTAAAAATTTCTCGTCCAATTTTATCATGAGACATGGGTTCTCATTTTCTGACTGTGAGTGATGAATTTATCATAAATACTCACTGCTCTGCTCGATTTTGCAAATATCAGTTTTTTGGTATTTCTATGGATAAATCATTTTTTAATTCTTTGAATATGTTTTGTAGTGAGGGAGGTGTCTTTATTCATGGTAAAACAGAAAAGCATAATCAATGAGCCTGTCATGGTCAATGATATGGATCTTGTCATATTATTACTACTTTTACCTTATGAAATGGAGTCGAATTGTATGCATTAAATATGTTTTTCCCCTCTGGATAAATTATTTTTCATTCAGCCTTCTCTTTTTTTAAGAAATTTTTTAATTCTAAAAAATATGGTTTCTGAAATTCCTCTTTCAAAACTTTTTTTCGGCTAGGGTCTATTTGTATATCTGAAGTATCCATAAAAACATAAAAATAAAAAAATAATACAAGGTTGGTAGGAATCGAACCTACGATATCAGCTTCGGAAACTGATGTGTTGCCATTACACTACAACCTTATCCTATTTTATAATATATAAATATATTATTCTTTCAATGATTTTTTTAAGTATTGCTTGAACTTTATTTTTATTTCATTAAAAGTAATCATTGTCTAAATGAGATACTACTCTATACAGGGTATAGAGAGGAAAGTCCTGACATTGAAAAAAGATTAAGATCTAATGGATCTTGGATCGCCTTTTATTAGGGCAAACGAAAGTGCCACAGAAACGTAAACTACTTCATAATTCTATGGAGGAAAGATGCAACGTGAAGGTGTTCGAAAGAGCTACTTCTACTCAAGCAGACAGATTGTCAGCTGAGGGGTAAACCGTAATCAATGCAAGCTTACTTATCTTTATGATAAAGAAGTGCACAATGCTAATTATAAATTAGCTTAGACATATTGTATCTAAATACATAATCAGGCTTATATAATTTAGACATTTAAAATAAATCTAAGCTATTAAAATTTATCCAAAAGCTTTTGGAAGTAAAGTTTTAATTATTGGATTTTCAAAAAACAAATTAGGGCCGTAGCTCAGTGGTACCCCGAAGAGTTCGGGGCAATGCTCCACTCAGCAGGTTCTCAAAAAATTAATTAGGGCCATAGCTCAGTGGTACCCCGAAGAGTTCGGGGCAATGCTCCACTCAGCAGGTTCTTAAAAAATGAATTAGGGCCGTAGCTCAGTGGTAGAGCGGGAGTCTCCAAAGCTCCGCGTCGCGGGTTCAATTCCTGCCGGTCCTGATTTTTTGTATATATAAAATTATAATTTATAGTAAAATCAAAATAATAGTACTACAAAGAAGAATAAGCGCAGTAACAACAATCTTATTTATAATTTTTTGATTTTTAGCTTCTTTCTTCAAAAAATCTACACTTCCCCTTAAATGTTTATTCTCAATTAACAAATTATTAAAAAAAATTTCATCCTTTCAGTCATTTAGAAAATATTCTTGTCAAGGACTTTTGTTTGCTTCAAAAATAATTCTCATAGAATCCAATTCATTTTTTAAATAAACGACTTTATTGTTCAATGACTTTATAGCATCTCTATATTTAAGCAAAATCAATCTATGAAATTGTTTTTCTTTTTCTCTAGTATCTGCATTAATTCTCTGCTCTAGCTCTTCCAAATCCTGCTTGGACCACTCAAAAAACATATGTTTTTTTAATTCATTTAACTCTATTTTTGTATCTAATTCTATTTGTTCAAATTCATCTAATACCAATAAATCTCAAATTTTAATAAAATCTTCTTTTAAGATACTACACAATAATTGACTTTTTATGAATTTTAACCTTTTTTTAAATTCAATTCTATTTAATACTCTTTCGAAAAAAATATATAATAAAAAAATTATTAACACAGAAAAAAATAATATAGATATCAATTTTCGCATAAATATTGAATTTTGAACCATATAGATCAATCTTAAGTAAAAACCTAAGAAGACTATAAAGATAATAATACAAAAGTCAATGTTTTCTAAAGTAAATTGGTATAATTAAAGATTTTGTGTGGTTATTTAGAGAGAAAATCATCTATTAATTTAAGTTTTCTTTCTTTTTTTAATCATCTATGTAATCATATTTTCTGTTTCATATGTCAAAACACTGATTCTA
>Ga0265293_10001554_pt1 | contig 49727 bp, 46 predicted proteins | sample Munlanlewell138R_FD_192505 | JGI IMG/M metagenome (GOLD analysis project Ga0265293, IMG submission 192505) | Leachate microbial communities from a municipal landfill in Southern Ontario, Canada - Leachate well 138R | ecosystem: Engineered > Solid waste > Landfill > Unclassified | place: Canada... | reverse complement strand
TAACAAGGAGTCGTTTTTTAAAAAAATAACATAAATAATCGAAAAAGGGGAGTGGCTTTTTGAACAGTAACTATGAATTACAAGATCAGGTCAAGGAAATTCACTTTAACTTGTAAAGAATCTTCTATTTAAAATTCTCACCTTGGTTACCACTAAAATGATTAAAGGCGGTATGTTGGGACAAAACACCTGTCCCCCTGTCCCTTTGTCCCCCTGTCCCTTTGCAAAAAGTGGCTAAATAGATAGAAATGATGGAAATTACATTATAGATATAGTAAGATAAAAAGAGAGAATTGGAAAATATTATTAGGTTCCCAACGCTTCGAAACTAGTACAAAAATTTTTAAAGGAGATGTAAGAATGAAAATATCAAGTAATATGGCGACCCTTTATAACAATTTAAGATCCTCATCCCTTGATACATTAAAAACCCAAAATGCAGCTGCAATGAGTAATAATTCTAGCCAAAAGGGGCAACCTTCAGCAGTCAATAATCAACCCAAGAGGGTATATTTTAAAACAGAAGACAGGCTCTTTTCCGGTGGAAACGGAACAGGACTGTCTTTTTATATCAAATACGCAGAAGGTTCAACTGATGATAACCCGGTGATGGTTGCCGAAGGCGTAGATGAAAATGGCATCGAATTTAAACAAACCATTAAAATCAATAAAATAAACCCACAAAATGCAACGATTATAGAAATGAGAGCCCTTGAGGCTTATTTAGATGTAGAAAAAGGAGGAGGACTTACTTCACTTCCCTTACCTATAGGTGCCTTAGGTTTTCATGACAGAAACAATTTTGTGGAGTTGTTCAAAAAAGAGATAAATGATATGAACTTGCTAAGACAAGATCAGGTTTCCCAGTTTTATTCCCAAAACATGAACAGATACTTAGATTTTTTAAGTAGGGGCAACTCGTGAAGCAGGCAAAAATATTGATACGGGGGGTGAAAATAAAATGCTTTCGGATTTAGGTCCCAATGAGCTGGTAAACATTTATATTCAAATAATACCTTTAATTGTGCTCATTTTATCCTTTTTTGCAATCAAGCTGGGTATAAAAAATGGCGTTAAAAAATTCAAAAATGAATTTAGGAAAGGAGATGTCTTAAAATAATGAGCAATCTAGTAATGATGGCAATTTTGTTCTTAATTCCGCTTGGAGCTTTAGTAATAATTTATTTGATTACAAGGTATGCCGTTTATAATTTATTAGTTGCGTTAAAGAAAGAAGATTTACTTAATGGCAAGGCTTTATGATACAGGGGGACATTTTCGCTGTATCATTTAGTTCCCTAAATATGTCGGAATGATACACGAAAAGTGCTCCCCAGTATCACATATGTTGCGTGTGTTCTTGAAATGATACAGCAAAAACGTCCCCTTGTATCACACGAAAAGTGCTCCCGAGTATCACATATGTTGCGTGTGTTCTTGAAATGATACAGCGAAAACGTCCCCTTGTATCATTTTAGTTTTTTGATTAGTTCTTCATCAGGGGTAATAAAAAGAGTATTATGGTGGTCATAAATAACCATGCCCGGCTTTGCGCCTTTTGGTTTTCTTACATATTTTTTTTCCGTGTAATCCACCGGTATATTGCTGCCTAAGCGCCCTTTGCTGAAATGGGCCGCCACCATTGCTGCTTCTTCCAGGGTTTTTCTTGGTAATGGTTTTCCCTGATTATTTACCACTACCACATGGGAGCCGGGGATATCTTTTGTATGGAACCAAATATCTTTGTCTTTGGCAACTTTCAAAGTTAAATAATCATTTTGCCGGTTATTTTTGCCCACTAAGATAGGAAAGCCATCGGAAGAATGAAAAGACATGGGTTCTGGTTTTTGAGCTACGGTTTTTTCCCTTCGTTTTCTGGTAGAAACGGCCTTTATATAACCTTGCTGCTGTAGCTCCTGGGAAATGTCTACTAGATCCTCTTCTGTCACGGCGGTTTCCAAATTATGAAGTACAGCTTCTAGATAGGCAAGCTCCGATTTTGTTTCATCATAGTAAATTTGGGCTTTTCTTGCAGCGTTTTTTGTTTTGTTGTATTGGTGAAAATATTTTTCAGCGTTTTGGGCGGGTGTTAACTCCGGCTGTAGATCTATTAAAATTGGTTTATTGTCCGGGTCATAAAAATTATCAAGCAGAACTTGATTTTCACCTTGTTTAATTTGATAAAGGTTGGCCAAAAGCAGTTCACCTTTGATTCTCAACTCCTCCAGAGTCAAGGCCCCGTCAATGGTCTCTTTTTGCAAAGAGGCCTTTTTTTCGCAGCGGGCAATTTCTTTTTGGATGGTATTTTTATACCTTTGCTGTGTATTGTTAAAAACCCCTTCTTTAACTTGGGTGCTATAAAAGAGATCAATGGTTTCATTGGTAGAAGCAGGGTGTAAGAGATCCTCCGGGAGGAACTGGGTTAAACGAAAGGCCGAAAATACTTGAGGCTGAACCCCAGGCCGACTTAAACTGGGGGAGGGGTTACCAGTTTTTAATTCCTCCAGCAGGCTTTGCAAAGCATTAAATAGATTTCTGTATTCATATATTCCGCAGCTCTCCACCCTAGTGTCTGGTTCCAAATTTGCTCTCACTACCAATTCTTTAGCCAGTAAGGGGCTAAAACCATCAAGCAGTCCTACAATTGCCTTGGGAAGGGTTTGATTGATTTGTTTCAAGAAACCTTGCTCAAACTTTTCGTAAGACAATTCAAGGGGATTGGCTTTTCCTTGGGGAGGAGGTGAAACATAGGGCTTTCCCGGCAATACTTCCCGGTGGCGGCTGATTAAGTGGCTGAATTTTTTAATTCCATCCAAGATAAGTCCCGTTTCGGGGTTTACTAAAATTATATTGCTATGCCTTCCCATTACCTCGCAAATTAACTGTAATTGGCATAATTCCCTAAGTTCGTTATAACTTTGGATATTTAAAATAAGGATTCTTTCCATTCCCTGTTGCTTAATATTTAAAATTCTGCCACCCTCAAGGTGCTTACGAAGCAGCATGCAAAACATGGGTGGGGAGAGGGGGTTTTCAAAAACACTCCGGGTTAAATGTACCCTAGCCCTCATGGCATTGGCGGAAATAAGCAAACGAAGCTTTCCCCCGCCTTGTTGACGCAGGTAAAATAAAACCGTATCTTTATTAGGCTGATAGATTTTTTCAATCTTTCCGCCAATTAATTGCTGCAATTCTTGGGCCACAGAAGCCATGGTTAAACCATCATAAGCCACTTACATCCATCCTTTATAAAAAACTAATCTAAGTATATCACTACTTTTAGAAGAGGGGTAGATCCCGCCGGTAACAGCTCCATAATGGACCTCCTCCTCGTTCAAACCTAGCCACAAAACTCATGCTAGTACATTTATCTTTTTCCTGCCGTCATCGGCTTTCAATTAGGGCCCTTATTTTAAGCCTTGGGCTATAATCTTGCAGCTTTTCGTCTTTCACCCTAAATTTGGTATTTCTAAAGAGGACAAGGAATATAAATTGCTGTAAGAACGAGTTTCAGAGGTGAAGTAGTTGAAGGATCAATTATGGTACCAATTAAATGCCTCTCAAGTAGTTGACATATTCGACACTGATTTAGAAAAGGGTTTGCCCAGTAAGGAAGCCAAGCAAAGACTTGCAATTTATGGAGCAAACCGAATTGAAAAGCAAACCGTTATTTCTCCTGTAAAAATTTTTATGGCCCAGTTTACGGATTTTATGGTGTTGGTTCTGATTGCAGCAACTCTGATTTCAGGGATGCTAGGTGAATATGACGATGCCATTACCATTTTAATTATAGTAGTGATCAATGCTGTTCTGGGGTTTTTTCAAGAATATAAAGCGGAAAAATCAATGGAGGCCCTCAAAAAGCTGGCTGCACCAGAGGCTTTGGTTTTGCGTTCCGGCGGTCAAATAAAAATACCAGCCCAAGATGTGGTGCCGGGTGACATTTTATATTTGAATACAGGCGATAAAATAGCTGCTGATTTGCGTCTTATAGATGGTGTTAATTTAGAAGTAGAGGAGTCCCTTTTAACTGGCGAATCCACCCCCGTGGAAAAGGATGCTCACAAAGTATATAATAACAATTTATCTCTAGGGGATAGGGGGAATATGGCCTATTTGGGCACGGCTGTAACGAAGGGAAGGGCCAGGGGAGTTGTAGTGGCCACGGGTATGCAAACCGAAATGGGTCACATTGCAAAATTAATGGAAACAGTGGCAATAGAAGAAACTCCTTTGCAAAAGCGCCTAGCACAGCTTGGTGTTTGGTTGGTATTTTCCTGTTTGTTGATTTGCGCAGTAGTGGTTCTATTAGGTATTATGCGGGGAGAACCGACCTATCAGATGTTTTTAGCTGGTGTCAGTCTAGCAGTAGCGGCAATCCCGGAAGGCTTGCCGGCCATCGTAACAGTTGCCTTGGCAATTGGTGTGCAAAAAATGGCCAAAAGAAACAGCATCGTACGTAAATTGCCTGCAGTTGAAACTCTAGGCTGTGCCACTGTAATTTGTGCAGATAAAACAGGCACTTTAACACAAAACGAAATGACAATTAAAGAAGTTTTTGCGGGGGGTAAATCCTTTTTTGTGACCGGTGAGGGTTATGAACCCAGAGGGGAACTAATAGTTGAGGGCGAAAAGAAAAATATCATTAAAGGTACTGTATTAGATTACTTGCTAAAGGCGGCCGTATTATGCAACAATTCATCTTTAACAAGAAACGGTATTAACCTAATAGGCTTATTTCGCCGGTCAAGCAAACAAATTGACTGGGGGATTAACGGGGATCCCACGGAGGGTGCCTTACTGTCTTTGGGAGCCAAGCTTGGTTACTGGAGAGAGGTTGTAGAAAAAGAGGAAGTTAGAGTCAGCGAATTTCCTTTTGATTCAGAAAGAAAAAGAATGACAGTAATAACAAAAAGGGGAAACGAGCTCCTCGCCTATACCAAAGGGGCCCCGGATTTGATACTGAAAATCTGTAATAGTGTAATGATAGACGGAAAAGTAATAAATTTAACAGAGGAGGAAAAAAGAAACTTATTAAGCCAAAACGAACAATTGGCCAATAAGGCCCTAAGGGTGTTGGCATTGGCTTTTAAACCTTTAGGGGAGTCAGTAAATTTAAAACAAGATGAGCAAATAGAAAAAGATTTGGTTTTTTTGGGATTAGTGGGCATGATAGATCCACCTCGTAAAGAGGCTATTAAGGCTGTCAAGGTTTGCCAGAAGGCGGGCATTAGACCGATTATGATAACAGGGGACCACCAGGCTACCGCTTTAGCAATAGCTAAGGAAATGGGTTTTCATTTATCTCAAACCGGGAGCCTGACGGGCACGGATTTAGATCAAATATCAGATAAGGAATTGCAAAACCAAGTAGAAAGAATCTCGGTTTATGCCAGAGTTTCGCCAAAACATAAGCTCAGAATTGTGAAAGCCCTTAAAAACCAGGGACATATTGTGGCCATGACCGGAGATGGAATTAATGATGCTCCGGCTGTTAAAGAGGCTGATATCGGTATCGCCATGGGTAAAGGAGGTACTGATGTAACCAAGGAAGCCTCTGCCATGATTTTAGCAGATGATAACTTTGCTACTATTGTTGCCGCTGTTGAAGAGGGAAGGGCTATCTATGATAATATCCGCAAATTTATCAGATATCTATTATCATGTAATACCGGCGAGGTTTTGACCATGTTTTTTGCCGCTCTTTTAGGAATGCCCATGCCTCTATTAGCTATACAAATTCTTTGGGTGAACCTAGTTACGGATGGCTTTCCCGCCCTGGCCCTGGGAGTGGATTCCGCTTCGCCGGATTTAATGAATAGAAAACCCCGGGGTCCTAAGGAAAGTATTTTTTCGCAGGGGTTAGGAGAAAAGATTTTAACCAGGGGGTTAATTATCAGTTTTGGAACGCTTTTTGCTTACAGCATAATTTACTATTTATCTGGTGGAGATTTACTTTTATCTAGAACCGTTGCCTTTGCAACCTTGGTGTTTTCCCAGCTATTTTATGTTTTTGATTGCAGATCCGAGTATTTTAATCCTTTCGAAATTGGCTACTTCGGGAATAAATATTTAGTAGTCGCGGTAACATTATCGGCCATAATGCAGTTGTCAGTAATTTATTTGCCCTATTTTCAGCCGATTTTTAAAACAGTACCTTTAAATTTGTTGCATTGGCTTTTAATTTTAGGGATAGCAGGGGGCAGGACTGTATTCCTGGGTCTAAAATATTTTTTCTCAACTCCGCAGAAAAAGGTTTTTTCCCGTTAAAACAGAAATAAATATGCAGGCAACAAGCGATACTATTTATTAAAACGATAAGGAGGCGGAGGGACATTTATGCAGTAAAGAGCATGACAGGCTATGGCAGGGGGCAAGGACAAGCCCAGGGAAAACAGTTTAACGTGGAGATGAAATCTGTTAACCACCGGTTTCTAGAAATTTCTATTAGATTACCAAGGCAATTTAATTTATTTGAAGAAAGAATTAAGGAATTAATTAAAGAAAAAGTTGATAGAGGTAGGGTAGATGTTTACCTGAATGTAGAGGATATTGAAGAAAGTAATAAGGTCGTGAAAGTTGACAAAGGTTTAGCAATCGCTTATTATGATTCTTTGAGGGAATTGAGCGAAACACTTCAAATATCACTAGATATCAGCCTTTTTGAAATCTCTCAACTGCCTAATGTTTTTTCCATTGAGGAGCAGGAACTTGATCCGGAACTTTGTTGGGAAGGTGCGGCAACAGCCACAAGGGATGCCGTGGATGATCTGGTCAAGATGCGAGAGGTTGAGGGGAGGCAATTGGCAAGCTCCTTGGCGGAGTGCAGGGAAAGATTAATAACAATAGCGGATTCTGTTGGTCAAAGATCGTCTGATCTAGTGAAGATTTACCGGGAAAAACTTCAGGAAAGGCTGGAGATTTTATTAAAGGAAATTCCTATTGATGAACAAAGGGTGGCTATGGAAATTGCCATTATGGCTGAAAAAAGCGATATTACAGAGGAGCTTACCCGCTTTAACAGCCATCTCAACCAATTATTACAATCCCTAGTATCTGATCAGGCGGTGGGCAGGAAATTAGATTTTTTGCTTCAGGAACTAAACCGGGAGGTAAACACAATTGGTTCAAAATCTCACGACTTGGAAATTAGCCAAAAGGTTGTTGAACTGAAAAGCGAATTAGAGAAGATTAGGGAACAAGTACAGAACTTGGAATAGAGTGAAATAAATACATAGAGAAGGGGAATTTTTATGGAAATAAAATTAATTAATATTGGTTTCGGTAATATTGTGTCCGCAAATCGAATTATTGCCATTGTCAGTCCCGAATCAGCCCCCATCAAAAGAAGTATTCAAGAGGCAAGGGATAGGGGCATGTTGATTGATGCTACTTACGGTCGCCGTACAAGAGCTGTAATCATGGCCGATAGCGGTCATGTGATATTATCTGCAGTCCAGCCCGAAACTGTTGCCAATAGATTAGTTGTTAAGGAACAGGCAAATCAACTAAATAGCGAAGAAAATCTAGATTAATAAAGGCAAATAAAAATGATCAGGCGATAAAAGGAGGTTAAAAGGATTGCAGCAGCCAAGTCTTGAAATTTTAATGGAAAAGGTGAAAAGCAAATATAGCTTAGTAGTAATTGCAGCCAAAAGGGCACGGCAGATTACGGAAGAACATAATGATAAAGATGAAGTTATTAAGCCGGTTACTCAAGCTTTATTTGAGATTGCCGAAAACAAGATAGAATTCCAAAAACCATAACTAGATTCCCGGTGGGAAATTTTATTTGGCAGGGGTGGGGGCGAAAAAGTGAAAGGAAAAAGAATTGTATTAGGAATAACCGGAGGCATAGCTGCTTACAAATTGTGCGAATTAGCCAGCCGTTTGGTTAAGCTTGGGGCGAGTGTCCATGTGATTATGACCGATAAAGCAAGGGAGTTTGTAACCCCCTTAACCTTTCAAGCCCTAACAGGTAATCCCGTCTGGTCCGATGAATTTAAAGGCGACTCAAAAACAGCTATTTCTCATATTACCTTAGCAGAGGAAGCTGATTTGCTAGTTATAGCACCTGCAACCGCAAATACAATTGCTAAATTGGCCTTTGGTTTTGCTGATAACTTATTGACCTCCACAGCTTTAGCCTATAACAAAAAAATGTTGCTGGCTCCGGCTATGAATTCTAATATGTACCTTCATCCTGCTACTCAGGAAAACTTAAGGATACTAAAATTAAGAGGGGTAAAGATTATTGAGCCCGACAGTGGACGCCTTGCTTGCGGAGTGGTAGGGCCGGGAAGGTTGGGGGAAACAGAAACACTACTGGCGGCAATCGAAAGCGCCCTTTTTGCTCCCAAGAGTTTAATAGGCAAAAGGGTGTTGGTAACGGCGGGTGGAACCCAAGAGGCCATTGATCCTGTTCGCTATATCGGCAACAGGAGTTCCGGAAAAATGGGTTTTGCACTAGCAAAGGCGGCCAAACTTAGGGGTGCGGAGGTGGTCTTAATTTCCGGGCCAAACAATTTAACTCCCTTTCCGGGAATAAATTACTTTAGTGTCCGTACAGCGGAAGAAATGCGCACCCTGGTTTTAAAACATTTTGCTGATGCTGAGATAGTTATTAAGGCCGCAGCAGTGGCAGATTATAGGGTAGCTGATCCAAGCCGGCAAAAAATTAAAAAACAGGCTGACATTTTAGAGTTGGTCCTTACTAGAAACCCTGATATACTCCAAGAGCTTGGCCAAAATAAGGCACAACAGGTTTTAGTAGGTTTTGCCGCAGAAACCGATGATTTATTGCAAAACGCTGCCCAAAAAATAAAAAACAAAAAGCTAGATTTTATAATTGCCAATGATGTGACTCGTAAAGATGCCGGTTTTAATGTTGATACAAATTTAGTTACTTTCCTATTTCCCGATGGGAGCTGTGAGGAAATTCCATTAATGCCAAAGGAAGCACTGGCTCACCGCATCTTTGATACAATTGAAGGCTTGCCTGGTTTTAAATCTTTAAACAACCTCATCACGAATAAGGAGAGTGACTAAATGAAAAAGCTATTTACCTCGGAATCAGTTACTGAGGGACACCCCGATAAATTAGCAGATCAGATTTCCGATGCGGTTCTGGATGCAATTTTGGCTGAAGACCCCGAGGCCCGCGTTGCTTGTGAAACTTTTGTAACTACCGGTTTAATCTTGGTTGCAGGTGAAATCTCCACAAAAATTTATGTTGATATTCCCAAAATAGCAAGGGAAACGGCCAAGGAAATTGGCTACACCCGAGCTAAATATGGTTTTGATGCAGAAACCTGTGCAGTTTTAACTGCCATTGATGAGCAATCCCCTGATATCGCTTTGGGGGTGGACCAAGCTTTAGAAGTAAAGCTGGGGGAAGCAGGTAGCGATGATGCAGGTTTGGGTGCCGGTGATCAGGGCATGATGTTTGGTTACGCCAGCGATGAAACACCTGAGCTAATGCCTTTGGCGATTTCCTTATCCCACCGCTTGTGTCAAAGGTTGGCCGAACTAAGAAAAAATCAGGTTTTACCTTACTTGCGTCCCGATGGAAAAGCCCAGGTGACAGTGGAGTATCAAGATGAGATACCGGTTAGGATTGACGCTGTAGTCATATCTACTCAGCATAGCCCGGAAGTTGATTTGGAAGTGATTCGCCAGGATATAATCGAAGAGGTAGTAAACAAGGTAATCCCCGGGGAACTGCTTGATAAAGATACAAAATATTACATTAACCCAACTGGACGATTTGTAGTGGGCGGACCTCAAGGAGATGCTGGTTTAACCGGCAGAAAAATTATTGTGGACAGTTACGGTGGGTATGGCCGCCACGGTGGTGGTGCCTTTTCCGGCAAGGATCCTACAAAGGTAGATCGTTCCGCTTCTTATGCTGCTCGCTATGTAGCAAAAAATCTTGTGGCTGCAGGTTTAGCTACAAGGTGTGAAATACAATTAGCTTATGCCATAGGGGTTTCCAAACCGGTATCTATAGATGTGGAAACCTACGGCACCGGTGTTATGTCGGATGAAGAACTGGTAACGTTGATCGAAAAATATTTTGATCTAAGACCTGCCTCTATTATTAAAAATCTAAACCTGAGAAGGCCCATTTATAAACAGGTTGCAGCCTACGGTCATTTTGGAAGGCCGGAGTTGGATCTTCCTTGGGAAAAAATTGATAAGGTAGAGATATTAAAACAAGCAATAGGTAAATAAAGCAGCTTAACCTGTACCGCTATCGCGGTGCAGGTTTTTTTAGTGCAAAGTTTGTGAATAGCAGGATTTAAGTAAAAAAAGAAGAAATATTGATAATAATGATGAAACACTCGCAAATTTCGTTAGTCAGTCGTGGAGGTACCTCATGGCAGCAAAAAAAGATTCAAGAAAAAATGAAATAAAAAGACTAGCAGACCTTGTGGCAGATGGACAGGCTACCGAGGCGGTCAGGGTAGCGGAAAACTTACTGGCTCTAGGTGTTGATGTGCGTCAAGTTGTAGAGGAAGGCCTAACTGAAGCCCTAGTTTCTTTGGATGTTAAATGTAATAATGACCATTTTAATCTTTTGGAAATATTATTGGCTGGCAGGGCTGTTATGGAAGTTATGGAACAATCTATTTGTCCACGTTTAGGTGAAGGGGAGTGTGTTTCTTTAGATACCTGGTATAAAGGTAAAGAGGTTTTTGTTTTAGGGACCATTAAGGGGGATATTCACGACCTTGGTAAAAATATAGTGGCCATCTTACTAAAAATGGCCGGCTATAGAGTGGTAGATTTGGGAAAGGATGTCGAGCCGGAAGTTTTTGCAATGGAGGCTAAAAAAGAAGGCGCAAAATATATCGGCATTAGCAGTTTAATCACTACCACCATGCATTACATTAAGGAAGTGAAGCCAGCATTAGGTGCGATTGATTTGGAAGGTGTCCTTGTTTTAGCGGGGGGTGGTGCCACCCGCCAATCAAACCCTAAGGACTTAAATGTTGATTTTGTTGCTAATACTGCTTTTGACGTAATTGACTATCTTCGAAAGAAAGAAGGAGTGTAACATTATGACCGTATTGCAAAAAATGATAGCAATGGTTGAAGGCAAAAAAAAACATACTGATTGTATTTGCATTCCGCTTGTATTTGGTTATGCTGCAATTTTTCAGGGGGTTTGGCTCAAAGATTATTTGGACAACGGAGAAATAATGGCAGATTGTCAACTAAGGGCACAAAAGCACTTTGGCTATGATGCTGTTTTTGCCTATGGTGATAACTCCCTAGAGGCGGAGGTTCTGGGCTGTAAAACATATTTTCCTGAAAATGATTACCCTTATGTGACAAGACCTGTTTTCTCTAGTCTATCAAAGATCAAGGACCTGCCGTTATTCGATCCTTATACAGCGGGCAGGATGCGGGAAGTAATTAAAGCATGTGCTATCTTAAAGGAAAATGTGAAGGATGATATACCGGTGGTTGGGTGTGTGGTTGGACCGACAAGCATTGCGGGACAACTAATGGGTTTAGATCAATTGCTGTATTTATTAGTAGATGAACCAGATAAGTTTCGAAGCTTGTTAAGACAAACATTTCATGTTTGCAAAGATTATGGAAAGGCCCTGATTAGGTCGGGGGCTTCAATAATTATCATCATGGAACCAACCGCTTCGCAAAATATTATTCCTCCTCGGATTTTTCGCAAATTTGTAGCCCCCCTCTTAAAGGAACTATTTTCTCACTTTCGTCTTGAAGGTGCAAAAATAAATTGGTTAATGATTACGGGTAGGACAAAATACATTATACCTTACTATAAAGATTGCGGTGTTGATTTGGCCACAATTGATTATGAAGTTTCTTTAAAAGAGTGTATGGATCTAGCACCTGATCTCGCCTTAGCTGGTAACATTAAACCTTTTGATCTAATTAATCTAAAGACAGAAGATATAGCTAAACAATGTAAGGATTTGCTTGATATTGGGAGCAAAGGGAAAGGTTTTATTTTAAGTACAGGGTGTGAAGTCCCGTTAAATGCAAATCCGGCAAACATTAGTATAATGGGTAAAGTGGTAAAGGGTGAGGTTTTTGCTTGACAGGAAGCTGAACTTGCAAACGGAGGCTTTAATTAAAATTAATAATATTACCAGCTTTTTACCTTTGTCTATTGATGAAATGCTTGATGCAGCAAAAAACGAATTAAATAAGGCATTTAGTCCTTATAAGTCCCAAATTAAGCTACAAGATGGGGGCAATTTTGTCTGTAGTACCATTGATAAAAAACACCAATGTAAGGTTTATAATGACCAGCTCCCAATTATTATTAATGCAGATAAAAGGTCTCACTGTTGTGGTGTGGTTCAGAAAGAGTGTTACTCCCTTTGTCATGTCTGCATACCACTAGTTGCAGGAACTGAAGTTTTAGGGGTAATAACTTTAAAAAACCCCGGGGAAGAAAAATTGAGTAGAGCCAATATGGAAATTATCATGGCCATTGGACATCAATTAGCCGCAACCCTGCATAGGGATCGTTTAATAAACAATTTAGCTGAAGAAAGGGACAGCCTAGAAAAAGCCAATAAAGAAATTTGCGGGCTAAATGAGGCCCTCAGAGAAAGTATTGAGGAATTAGAAAAGGCACAAAATCAGATGATACTAACCGAAAGGCTAGCAGCGGCAGGACAACTGGCTGCAAATTTGGCGCATGAAATAAATAACCCGGTGGGTGTCATCAGTGCAAGGTTGGGGTTAATATTTTTAGAGATGGGTAGTAGTTTGTCTCCCGAATTGGTTAAAGATTTGGAAATTATAAAAAAACATATAGAAAGAATCAGTCATATTACAAGGGGACTGCTTACTTTTACAAGGCCACCCATTGCAGAAACAGAGTTGGTTGATTTGAAACCTTTAGTGAATGAAACTGTTGATTGGTTTAAAAGACAATTTCTTAGAAAAGGGATTGAGTTTAAAATAAAATTGCCGGATTCCATTGTAGTGGAAGGGAATAAGGAGCAGCTTCAACAAGTATTAGTTAATCTAATCGCCAATGCCGGGGATGCCATGCCACGTGGTGGAAATATTTTTATAGTTTGCCGAAACTTGCCGGAGTTAAAGGTGAACAGGCTGGATATAGAAGATACTGGCGAGGGGATGACAGAAGAAACTATAGCTAAACTTTTTGATCCTTTTTTTAGCACTAAAAGCAGAGACCTGGGCACTGGTTTGGGCTTACCCGTTAGTTTAAAAATTATTGGCGACCATGGTGGTACCATAAATGTATCCAGCGAACTGGGTAAGGGAAGTAGATTTAGTATTTACTTCCCATATATTAGCATAAGGGAGTAGTAATAGATGGAAGAACCAAGGGTTGTAATGCTTGTTGATGATGAACTTGATATGCTTGAAACTTGCTCGCGTGTTGTTAAAAAAATGGGCTATAAACCGGTAAACTTTAATGAGGGTGCGAAAGCGGTAGCCGAAATGGAAAAAATACAACCGGATTTGATTATTACTGATTTAAAAATGCCGGAGGTAGATGGATTTCAAGTTTTAAAAGTTGCGAAGGAGCTTTTTCCCGACACATGTGTAATTGTTATTACGGGTTATGCCAGCATAGATACTGCGGTCAGGGCTATGAAAGGTGGAGCACGGGATTATCTCGCTAAACCTTTTTCCGTTGATGAATTGCAGATTGTGATTGAAAAAGCCTTGCGGGAAAAAGCATTAAGGGAAGAAAACCGATTATTAAGAATGCAAATCCAAGAGCCCCTCCACACAGAAAATATTATTGGCGCTAACGGTGGGCTTCAAGAAATTTTTAGAACCATCGGTAAATTAGGTGGCAGTGAAGCAGCAGTACTGATCAAAGGGGAAAGTGGTACAGGGAAAGAACTGATCGCCAGAAGTGTCCACAAAAACAGCAATCGGAGCCTAGGACCTTTTATACCAGTTGACTGCGCTTCTTTGCCGGATAATTTACTGGAAAGTGAACTTTTTGGTCACGAAAAAGGTGCCTTTACCGGGGCCCACATGACTAAAAAGGGTTTAATGGAACTGGCAGATAAGGGTACTCTTTTCCTAGATGAAATAGGTGAAATGAGTCCGATTTTACAGGCAAAGTTGTTAAGAGCTTTAGAAGAACGCTCATTTAGAAGAGTGGGGGGAAATCAGTTGATTAAAGTAGATTTCCGCCTAGTTTCCGCAACAAATCGCGATTTAGAAGAGGCAATTCAACACAAAGAATTTAGAGACGATTTATACTATAGAATTAATGTAATTAATTTGAAACTACCACCGTTAAGAGAAAGGCAGCAGGATATCCCTCTACTAGTGTATTTTTTTAGTCGCAAATTTGCAGAGACGGCACAAAAGAAAATTAGCGGGGTTTCAGCTGAAACGATGGAGATTTTACAAAGTTATAACTGGCCGGGTAATGTTAGGGAGTTAAAAAATGTGATAGAAAGAGCTATCTCACTTTGTGAAGGGGAAACAATATTGCCTGAAGATTTACCCCCAAACCTTCTTAAAAATAATGAAGATAGATCAAATCAAATGCTTTTCGATCTGCCTTTTCATGTGGCAAAACAAAACTGGGTAAAAGATTTTGAAATAAAATATATAGAAAATTTATTGGAAAAGCATGATGGAAATGTAACCCAGGCAGCTATAACTGCAGAGATTGACAGAAAAACGATTCACCGTTTATTAAATAAATATAACTTAATTTAGCTGCTTAAGAAAAACAAAAAAAGCCTTAAGGCTTTTTTTATTTTAGGTTAATTTTTAATTCTAAATCCTCCCCAATGGAAATTTGTTTGCTATTTAAGGGGGCTTTGATTTTTAAAACATATTCTTTGATTGTATTTGGCTCCGTATCTTTAAAAGGAAAAACTAAAAACCCTTTTTTCAATCTGTGGGGTGGAAAACTTCCTCCCAAATCAGAGGATGTGTTTACATCCGTTTCTAAGATTTCACCCGAATTCAGAATTATCTCGGATTGTTCGGAAAAAAACCATGCCAGATCGCTTGATACATTTCCTACTTCCAGACCTAATGCCAAATGTCCCTTCTGATCATCACTTCCTTTTTCATATAAAGGGTTAGAAATTATTCCGGTATTTACCAGTCTCACTTTAATAGGGTGTAACTCTATTATTTGATCCAGCTCGTAGACAGTGCTAAAACTCTGATGGTTGTGGACAGTCTGATCGGCATCTTTTATTTCATTTGTTCCCGGGAGTGTGTTTTGTCCGCAACTGGTGATGGAGCCTAAAATAAGAATAGACAATAGAACTGATAGAATTTTATTAATTTTTCTTTGTTGCATTTAAATATGAACCCCTTTCAAGTTGTTATTGATTATCTAAATTTAAAAACTAGCAAAAAACATTCCAACTTTTCAAAGGTAATCAAATGCTGATATTTAAGGCGAAAAAACCCAGTTAATTGTTTATGGCAAGGACCATAAATCAAGCGTTTGGGGGCAAGGCTTGCCACCTTGTAAGTATTTTGTGTTACAGAAATTAGGGGCAGGGAGGGGACAGTAGGGTCAGACATGTCTCGCTCAAAATAGCATAAAAGGCGAATAAGATAATTGTTTCACTTGTAAGTGCATAATTCCGCAACAAATATCTTGGCATGTTTTTTGCTAAATTAATATTACTGTAAACGCAAATTGTGGGGGGTGGAAAAATGTATTGGCGTTTAATCAGTAGAAATTTGCGGCGCCGTCCATGGCAAACAGGTTTAACTGTTTTTGTGGTTTGCTTTTGCACTGCTGCCCTGGTAACTTGTTTTTTAACCGTTTGGGGGTTGGAAAGGGGTGCAAAAGGAACGGCCGATAACTTAGGTGCCGATATACTAGCACTGCCTTCTTCCGCGGAGTTTGAGGCAGGGCAGGTGCTATTTACTGGTTCTCCCGCAAATATTTATATGAAAAAAGAAATAGTAGAGGAAATAGCTCTAATACCGGGTGTAAAGGCAGCCACAGCTCAGTTTTTTAGTCAAACTTTAAATCAAAGTTGTTGTAGCCTACCAGAGGAATACCGTTTAGTCGGTTACGATCCGGAAAATGATTTTCTGGTAAATCGCCTTTTATCTATAGGTTTAGGAAGAGAGTTAAAAGAAAAAGAAGTAGTTGTAGGTGGCGGAGTTCCGGCCTTTCTCGGAGACAGGGTATTAATTTTGGGAGAGGCCTTTCAGGTAGTAGATTATTTAAAACCTTTGGGGGGTAGCGTTGATAAAACTATTTTCGTACCCATCGAAACCGCAAGAAGTTTAGCATCAGGGAGTCCTTTTTTGGTTGAGATATGGGAGGAGCAAGGTGACCCTTTGGAGTTGGTTTCAGCAGTTTTAATACAAGTAGAAAGCAATTATGATCCCGCAATTCTAGCAAGACAAATTGGGCGCATACCTGGGGTAAAGGCTATGGCATCGGCCAAAATATTTTTAGATTTAAAAGAACAGTTAAAGGTATTTCAAGTTTTAACTTGGTTATTGGCAGCTTTAATAATTGGATTGACCTTAGCCTCATTGTTATCTCGTTATTCGTCTTTAGTAATGGAAAGGCAGGAAGAGTTAGGGCTTTTAAGGGCTCTGGGAATGGGGCAAAAGGGTCTATTTAATTTAATTATGGCGGAAACCTTTACCACTGCCTTTGTTGCAGGAGGCATAGGAGTTTTCTTGGGCTTTGGTTTTATTTGGTTTTTGAAAAATTTTATAGAAAAACACAGTTCATTTCCTTTCTTACTACCACTAGGTTTACAGCTACTGGGTATTTTATTTTTTGCAGTCTTATTGGTTATCTTCATTAGTACTTTGGCCGCTTTGGGGCCTGCAAGAACCTCAGCCAAACTTGATCCTGTAGTTGTTCTTACCGAAGGAGAGTTAAAATAAGGGTGGTGAAAAGATGGAAATTGAATTAAAAGACGTTTCTCATGTCTACCAGGATGGCTTAGGTGGTCAGGTGCAGCCAATCAGGGGAGTTAATTTGAATTTAAAATCCGGTGATACAGTTAGCTTGTTAGGTCCCTCGGGGAGTGGTAAAAGCACTTTGCTGCATATTTTGGGCCTTTTGCTAAAACCCAGCCAAGGAGAGGTGATTTTTGATGGGCGCTCAATCTGCATGATGGATGAGAAAGAAAAGACCTACTTACGTTCATACAAAATTGGTTTCGTTTTTCAGCGATGTTATTTAATTCCTACCCTAACTGTAAAGGAAAATATTTTATTGCCACTTTGGATTAAAGGAAGAAAAAAAATGAATGAAATGCAAGCCAACCAAAGGGTAGACACTCTTTTAAAGGATCTAGATTTAGCGGACAGAACACAATTTTTACCTCACCAATTAAGCGGTGGCCAAAGGCGTAGAGTTGCTTTGGCTAGAGCCTTGGCAAATGAGCCGGACTTAATTTTAGCAGATGAACCAACGGCGGAACAGGATGAGAGTTTACGGCAGCACTTAGGTGATTGGTTAATGGGACAGGGAAGAACAGGGAAAATAGTTGTTGTTGCCACCCACGATGTGGTGCTTGCAAAAAATGCTGAGCACGTCTACTCCTTAAAGCAGGGCTGCCTCAATAGGACTTTTTTTAAAGAGGTGGCAAGCCAGTTTGTAAATCTGTCGAGATAAACCCAATAATACCTTAAACCCAATATAAAAAGCTTAACAATAGAACTAGTTAAAAGGAGGTTTTAAAGTGTATAACAAAAGAAGCAAAGCGGTCGGTCTTGTTGGCACAATTATTGGAGCAGTCGTGGTCCTAACACCTTTTCAATTAGCTCCGGTATGTGCAAAACTTTTGGAATTGACCACGGGTAAAATGGTCCATATGAAATGTCATTATACGGGGCAGGCGGGGGTTTTGCTGGGACTAGTTATACTAGTTACCGGTTTGTTGATATTTTTGAGCAAAGAATTATTAGTCCAAAAGCGTCTTGGGATAATAATGGCAACCCTGGGATTAATAGTAATAATATTGCCGACTAATTTAGGTATTGGAGTTTGCATGATGCCCATGGAATGTCATACTACCGCAAAGGTGTTCTATGTTTTAGGGGGGATTATTGTCCTGTTGGGTGTGTATTTGCAAACTATTAAGGATGAAATAACAATATAAAAATATTTCAAAAACCACCCTCTCTTTGAATATGCATCCCGTTGAAACATTGGCGGGGTGCAATTTTTCTTTGGGAAAAAGGTTTGTGGAAATATTCAAATGGGCAAAAAGCTGTCCCCGTGGAATAAAGTTGGGGCACACATGGGTTGGTGTGGGGCATATACTCCCCACATTTTTGTTAATTAATAGTTAATATTGCCTTTGCACACTCACTAAACCTTGGCACGAAAGTTGCATAAAGAATTAGTGAAAGGTTTCCCTTTAAAAGTGGTATCTGGAAACCTTGTTATATCAAGGGGGGATTGAAAAAGAAATCACAATTGAGAAGTGCAATGAAAGGGGGTGAGAATAAAGAATGCAAACAGCTAAAAAGGTTTTGACTTGGACCCTAACCAGCAAAATGTTAATTGTTGGCTTGGTAATAGGCTTTATCTTTGTTTCGGCCTATGCAATTCCTTTACCTCCTGATTCCAAAGCAACAGGAGATGCTAATTATTTAACATTTCAGTCGACTTGTACAAACTGTCATGAGGTTGATCGGGTTCAAAATTACCAAGGGTCCGCTACTTGGCCAGAAATTGTGGAATTAATGGTTGACTTTGGTGGGTTTTTCACGGATAGCGAAACAGAACAAATTATTGAATACCTAGAAACCGCCTATCCAAGATAAGCTGAAAGGGAGTGAAAAGAATGAATTTTTGGAGTAAGGCAGGTTACAAAGAAGCAATAATTATTGCGGGCCTTGGAACATGGGCTTCAATTACCTTAGTTTTCATGATTGCCAGGAGCTGGGCCGCAGGTAATAGCCGTTGGGTTAGCATATTTGCCGGTTTGATATGTTTAGCGGCTGCTTTGGCTATTAATGCGTTCCGAACAGTCTACTTAAGGGAGGAATGTGAAGGAAATGTGCAGTGAAAAATACGATCATGATGAAGTTACAAGAAGAAAGTTTTTGGGTTTAGTGGCAACAGCACCCGCAGTTGTCGCGGCTGTAGTTCCCTTGGCCGCATTAGGAGGTGCCATAGATGCTCCCAGGGCTCTTAAGCCCCAACCACCTAGAATGGCAGTTGCTAAAGAAGATAATATTTCAAGCAAGCCCTTTGATTTTGTATATGATGGCTTTCCGGCTATTCTATTTAAAAAGGATGGCAAATATAGGGCCTTTTCAAGGGTATGTACTCACTTAGGATGTATCGTAGCCTGGGACGATAAAAAACGTCAGTTTGAATGTCCCTGTCATGGTGGTATTTTTGACGAGGATGGTAATGTATTGCATGGCCCTCCACCGAAACCTTTAGCAGAGTTAACAGCTTGGGTGGAAGAAGGGGTTATTTTGGTACAAAAGGAGGTGGTGTAAGGGTGGCGGTAGAGGAGAAAGAAATTACCCTAAAGGGTATTTGGCATGATATGTCCTCTAAGCCGGTGGCAAAAGAGGTACGGAATTTCATGTATTGTTTTGGAGGAATTACATTTTTACTGTTTCTCATACAGGGAATCACTGGGGCTATTTTAGCTTTGTATTATAAACCTACACCTGAGTTGGCTTATCAAAGTATTTTGTTTTTAGAAAATGAGGTGACCATGGGAGCAGCAATTCGCTCCATCCATAATATTTCGGCAAATTTAATGGTAATTATGGTGGTGCTACACATGTTGCGAGTTATCTACACCGGTGCCTATAAACATCCCAGGGAATTTAATTGGGTGGCTGGATCCTTATTACTTGTATTAGTTTTTGTATTTTCTTTTACAGGGTACCTACTGCCTTGGGACCAGGTCGGTTATTGGGCGGCGGTAATAGGAGCTAAAATCATGGGCACAGTCCCGTTAATCGGGTCAAAGCTATTAACGATTGTACAAGGCGGTAGCAAGGTTACAGGGTATACCCTTATGCGTTTTTATATCTTGCATATCTGCGTCTTACCTGTGTCCACTATTGGGCTTTTAATCGTTCATTTTTACTTAGTTCGTAAGCAAGGCATATCTGGTGGGCTATAGGAGGTGATAATTTGAATACAATCGAAAAACGAAAAGGATCTGTACCTTTCTTCCCTCATCACTTAATTACTGAGGTATCAGTGGCTTTTGCAATTCTTGGATTTGTGCTCATTTTGGCAGGTCTTTGGCCCGCCCACCTTGGGCCGCCGGCAAATACCATTATGACTCCGGAAAACATTATGCCAGAGTGGTATTTTCTGTGGATTTTTGGTCTATTGGCGATTGTGCCGGATATATTGGGTGTGTTTTTGCCGGTGTTGCTGATAATTGGTTTAATTGCAGTCCCGTGGTTAGACAGGGGAAAATCCAAAAAAGCTGCTGATCGAGCTTGGTTAATCTATTTAGCGGAAATAACCTTGATAATAATGGTTGTGTTGACCTATATAGGTTTAATCAATTAAAAACTCAACAAAATGCTGAAGTTGGGAAAGGAAGGTGAGAAAGTGAGTATAATCCGCAAGGAAACCGTAGTCCTTCTTGCCATGTGGATCGGGATGGGTTTCTTGGTGGGGCTAACTGGCAGTGTAATTTCAGCCCCGAAATACTATCCCCTGATGGAGGAAGAGGTTGCTTTGGTTTATAATTTGGGTTTAACCCCTGAGGGCCAGCAAAAGGTAACCACTGCAACATCCGGCAGCCAAGGTGTTAGTAATATTGGAATGCCGGAGGAGATTTTTACAACGAAGGCCTGTGTTCAATGCCATCGCATTACTTATTATGAACTTAAAGGTGGGGAAACGGGACCAGACTTATCCATAGCTTATACTGATGTCCCAGATCGCTTCGGTAGAAGTCTGGAAGATTTTCTTCGGGAGCCTGAGGGTACAATGGGGGCAATCATTCCAGACCGATTAAATGATGAGGATAAGGTGATAATCTTAGATCTCATCAAAAAAGCCCACGATGGAAGGGTAGCGGGGCGGTTATCAGCCTATGATGAAGGCGAAACTGGATTAGGGCAAGGGGGGCAAGAATAAGTATCGGAGGAAGGATAATTAAAGACTGTTTATTTGAAGCTGTTAAAAAACCAATATTTAAAAAGAAAATCAAAAATTTTAACATAGTAAGGAGGAACTGTTTTTATGGGTAATGGAAATTTCAAAAAGATTGCCTTATCCCTGGCTGGTTTATTACTTGGTTTGATTTTAGCGGTGGTCCTATCTTCTCAATTGTCACCAAAAGGGGAAGTCAGTGGCACGGAAGGAATTTTTACCGGGGCAATAGCATCAAAAACAGGCGTCCCTGATGATATCGTAGATGCAGCATTAAAAACATATGTGCCACCCGGGGAACATGATGAATACTATATGTTTTCTTCGGGTGGACATTCAGGGCATGTGTTTGTTTACGGTGTTCCGTCCATGCGAAGAATCAGAACGATTCCCGTTTTTACACCTGAATCGGCTGTTGGTTATGGTTGGACAGAAGAATCAAAAGAGATGTTAGGTGAGTGGAGATGGGGGGATGCTCATCACCCGGGTTTAAGTGAAACCAATGGAGAATATGATGGTCGCTGGCTATTTATTAATGATAACGCCAACAGTAGGGTAGCAAGAATTGATCTGGATTCCTTTACAACCGGTCAAATTCTAGGGACTGTGCCAAATATTTATGGGCCTCATGGAGCTGCTTTTGTTACCCCTAATAGCGAATATTATATGATGGCGTCACGATTCGCAGGGCCCGTTCCCCATGGTACCTACTCACCGATTGAGAATTTTAGTGAAGATTACAAATGTATATTGGCTGCTATCGCCATTGATCCCGAAGATGGAGAAATGTCCAACCCATGGCAGGTCCTGCTACCTCCTTGGTCCTATGACCTTTCGGATGCGGGTAAATTAGGCAGCGATGGTTGGGCATTTTTGACTAGCTACAATACGGAGGAAGCATACACTTTACTGGAGGTAAATGCTTCCCAACGTGAAAGGGATTATATAGTGGCTGTGAACTGGAGAATGATGGAACAGGCCTGGAAGGATGGCAAGTACACCGTAATTGATGGTGCAAATGTGATTGACCCCTTGGATGTCCCAGGTGCCATATATTTAATACCTTGTGCCAAAAGCCCACATGGTGTAGATGTTACACCGGACGGAAAATACATTGTTGGTAATGGAAAATTAGCTCCTATCACAACGGTATTTAGTTTTGAAAAGTTCATGGAATGTGTTGAAAACAACGATTTTCAAGGGGAAGAGGCTGGCTTCCCAATTGTAAATTATGAGAAAGTTAGGGTTGCTGAAGTGGAGGTTGGCTTAGGGCCCTTGCATACACAATTCGACAACACGGGCCACGCCTACACAACTTTATTTGTTGAAAGTGCCATAGCCAAGTGGAGTTTAGATACTTTTGAAGTCGTGGATAAAATTCCTGTACATTACTGCCCAGGCCACTTAGTTGCAGCAGAAGGTGACACTGTTTCACCGGATGGGAAATATCTGATTTCCCTAAACAAACTTGCTAAAGACAAGTTTTTGCCTGTTGGGCCATCCCACCCTGAAAGTATGCAGTTGATTGACCTTACCACCCCCAAAATGAAGATTCTTTATGATAACCCGGTTGATCCCGAGCCCCACTTTGCACAAATGATTAAAGCAGATAAAATTACGAAAAATGTCTTTAAGATTTATCCCAAGGATGAAAGCCAACCGGGGGCTGTTTATACAAAGGAAGATGCACGAACTGAGAAAAACGGAAACCAAGTTACTGTTTATATGAATAGCTTCCGAAGCCGTTATTACCCGGATATTGTAGAAGTGGACGAGGGAGATGAAATTACTTGGTATGTAACCAATACCGATTTTGACGAAGATATCACCCATGGCTTTGGTATCTGCCTCTATGATTTAAATATTGAAGTACAGCCCGGGCAGACAACCTCAATGAAATTTGTTGCAGATAAACCTGGGGTATATCCCTTCTACTGCACTAATTTCTGCTCAGCCTTACACCAGGAAATGCAAGGGTTCCTGCTGGTTAAGCCAAAGTCCTAAATCCTCTCAGACTAAAGGGAGTTAGCCTGTATGTCAAAATACAGGCTCCCCCCTTTTCTATTTAGATGACTTAAATGAAAGGAGAATTCAAATGGGTAAGTTTTTAAATGGAAAACTTAGTATCACCGGTAGAATTTTATTTGTGATTGCTGGGCTGTTGTTGGTAGCGTGCTTATTTTTCCCCTGGTGGCGACTGGAATTAATTGCAACAATTTATCCCGAGGGTCTCAGGATGGAGGTGTTTGCTAATAAGATTGGTGGGAAAATTGATATTTTAAACAATTTGAATCATTACATCGGAATGAAGGAAATTTCTGAGGCCGATTTTCCCGAGTTGCAGTTTATGGTTTACATTGTGGGTGCAATTGTGGCCATAGCTTTTTTAACGGCAATTTCAGGGAAGGTGTGGCTTGGCAGTACGGCATTTGTTATCGCCGGTGCCGGGGGTTTGTTGGGCCTTTATGACCTGTGGTTTTGGCTGAGAAAGTATGGTACAGACTTGGATCCAATGGCGGCTATCAAAATTCCCCCCTTCGTCCCACCTATGATGGGGCAAAACCAGCTAGCAAATTTCACCACCTATAGTAGTTTTCAGCTTGGGGGCTATCTTTTAGGGGCTGGTATAATTCTTATGTTGATAGCCCTTTGGAGGTTTCGGCGATGGGAAAAGCCGGCAGTAGAGCAATAATTTTATTGTCTCTGGGGTGCTTTTTAATCCTGTCCAGCCCGGCGGAAGCACGCACTATCGAAGTCTGGCCTGGTGGCCCTATACCTACTATTCAAAAAGCCTTAACAACGGCGGAGGATGGGGATGTTATACGGGTGCACCCTGGTAAGTATGATGGGCGATTGGTGATTAATAAATCCATACGGCTTTTAGGGCTTGAAATGCCTATTATTGATGGGGAGGGGCTTGGTGATGTAATCACAATTGAAGCGGATGAGGTAACTGTTAAAGGTTTTGAAATTATCTTTAGTGGAAAAATTCTAGAGGAGACCAACGCCGGAATTAAAATCAAAAGTAATAATAACTTAGTGGAAGATAACCGTTTTATTAATAATCTTTTTGGGGTTTATTTAGAAAGAGCATCTGAAAATGTGATCAGGCGTAACTTAATAAAGGGCAGACCGGTTGTTAGAGATTTAGGTAAAGTTACATTGGACGAAAACACGGCAGCCTCAAGTTATGACATTAAATTTGCAGGTGATGGCGGTGATGGAATACACCTATTTGATTCCCCAGAAAATTTGATGGAAAGTAATATAATTACTGATACTAGGGATGGGATCTATTTTGATTACTCTTATCATAATAGGGTAATTAATAACCAAATTTTTAACGTCCGTTATGGTATTCACTATATGTATTCATGGTATAACAACTTTGAAGGTAATATTTTGTTAGATAACGTTGCAGGTGCCGCACCCATGTTTTCAAAGTATATTGTTTTCAGAAATAATGTTTTGGCAGGAAGCCGAGGACATCGTGCCTATGGGATTCTATTTGCTCATTGCGACCACAGCCTTGCAGAAGGAAATATTGTGTTTGATAATACGAGAGGGTTTTTTTTGGATCATTCTATGCACAATACCATTCGCAACAATTTAATAGCCATGAATGATATTGGGCTAGACCTAATCTCAAGCTCTACTGATAACGTTTTTATAGATAACAACTTTATTGACAATATGCAGCAAATCGCTCTAATTGCCTTTACAGTTGGCCGTGGTAATGAGTTTCATGCTAGCGGTCGGGGAAACTACTGGAGTGATTACCGAGGGTTTGATTTGGATCAAGATGGAGTGGGTGATATCCCACATTTTACGGGGGATGTCTTTACCTATTTAATGGGTAAGGCACCGGGGGTTAGGCTATTTTTAAATAGCCCTGCCGCAAAAGCACTAGAGTTTAGTGAAAAGACTTTTCCAGTTATTTCTATCCCAAAAGCAGAGGATCCATACCCCTTAATAAATCCGGCGGCAGTAAGAATCCCGGAATTCCTTCAAATAAATAAACAAGCTACAAATAAAACCCTGGCCCTTTATTCATTGGCAATGTTGCTGGCTGGAATTATTCTTTACTGGAGAGGGCTTTCCTTGGATAAAAAAGTGGGCTCGTTCCGGAACTTGCTTAAACGGGGTGAATGTAGTGTTAAATAAAAGGCTATTACCAATTACATTTTTGTTGATTTTATTGTTTTTGCTATCAGGATGCGGAAGTAGTTTTGATTTGGAACCAAGGGTTATTGATCCGACCCTCGATGATTGTCCAGTTTGCAGAATGAGTATTATAGACTTACGATTTGCAGGCCAGGTAATTAACAATCTTGGGCAACACGAAAATTTTGATGATATTGGTTGCTTGATACTTTATTTGAAAAGATTAGGTTTAGAGGAGGAAAGGTCGCTGGGTGCAATATATGTGAAGGATTTTGCAACAACTGAGTGGGCTCCGGCAAAGGAAGCCTTTTATGTTCAAGGTAGAATTGATACACCCATGAGCTTTGGAATAGTGGCCTTTAAATCGCAAGAACAGGCGGAAGAAATGGCACAGAAAATTGAAGGAAAGATCATTTCCTGGGAAGAAGTTAAGTTGGTCAAATTTGATATTGGCTTTGGGACAGAAACAGAAACCGGTGGCGTGCAAAGTGAAGGGGAGGTGGTAATGTGAAAATTTCTCAAATGATTACAGTAGCTGAAAAAGAGCTTCTGGAAGCTATTAGAAGCCGTTGGCTGATTACCTTTACAATAGTTTTTGCCTTGCTTGCTCTCCTGATTTCATTTTTTGGCATGTCCGGTTTGGGGGTTGGCGGTGGCTACCAAGGCTTTAATCGAGTCACCGCCGGTTTGCTAAACTTAGTGCTTTATCTTTTGCCCCTCATAGCCTTGGTGATGGGGGGGGCTGCAGTTGCGGGGGAAAAAGAATCCGGATCCCTTCACGTCTTGCTTGTCCACCCGGTTTCGAAAGCCGAGGTAATAGTGGGCAAATTCCTTGGGCTGGGGCTAGCGCTGATGGCAGCAATCTTAACTGGTTTTGGTGGAGCTGGCATTGTCATTGCCCTCAAGGTAGGTACCATGAGTATGGGAGATTATTTAACCTTTGTTATTTTATCGATGGTGTTGGGTTTAACTTTTTTAAGCATAGCCCTATTGTTATCAGTTGTCACAAGTAGAAGGGCTCAAGCCATGGGTCTGGCGATATTCGCGTGGTTTTTGATGGTTTTGGTTTATGACTTTTTGGCAATCGGTGTGGCTTCCATGCAGCAGATAAAAATTGTCATTCCTCTATTATTGACTTTGCTATTATTAAACCCGGTGGACATGGTTAGGGTGTTGGTGATTTTACGACTTGGGGGAGAAACAACCTTCGGTCCCACTCTAGCGGCTTTGACTCGTACCATTAGTTCAACTTCCGGAGATTTTCTTTTAATCTTAGTGTTATTTCTATGGGTAGTGATTCCTTTGATATTGGCGGTTGCGGCCTTCGGGCGTCGCCAGGATTATTAGGAGGAGCAACATGAATAAAAAATATATTTTAGAAATTGAAGGGCTTAATAAATTTTTTGGTAGTTTTCAGGCGGTGAAAGACCTTAACTTGAAACTGGAAGAGGGCGATATTTTCGCTTTATTGGGCCATAATGGTGCTGGAAAATCCACCCTAATAAAAATGCTTTTAGGCTTGGTTAATCCCTCCGGCGGAAAAGTTACGATAGGTGGGATTCAACAAGATGGCCGGAATAGGGCTATCAAATATAAAATAGGTTATTTGCCGGAAAGGATGTATTTCTATGATAACTTAACCGCTTGGGAAACCATTGTTTTTTATGCCAAACTAAAGAATTTATCTCTTGCCAGGTGTGAGGAAGTTCTGAAACAAGTGGGCCTTACTGAGTTTAAGGGACGCAGGGTAGGTGCTTTTTCAAAGGGCATGCAGCAGAGGCTGGGCCTTGCTCAGGCTATAATCCACAAACCCGAATTGTTAATTTTAGATGAGCCTACTACAGGTTTAGATCCCATCGGAATTATTGAACTCAAAAAAATGATTCGCCAATGGAATGATTCCGGGGTTACAATTTTATTTTCAACCCATAACCTAGCCGATGCGGAAGAGTTGGCAGATAATATTGGTATTATTAATAAGGCAGAAATGATCGCAATTGGCACACAACAGCAGTTAGAAGAACAATTAAGTTTAAAAACCAAGATGACAATTAAGCTAGCTTGCTCCTACCCTCAATTATGGCAGTTGCTTATGGCCAAAGGGATAGGGCCACTGGAGGTTAGGATGGATTCCATATTGCTAACCTGTCATAGGGAGGAGAAAGCAAAGGTGTTAAAGCCTTTAATGGAGGCAGGAATTACAATTTCAGACATAATTATTGAGGAGCCTAGCCTGGATGAAATTTATCGGGTTTTAGTAGAAAAAGCTAATATTAAAAATCAAGAAAAGGTTAACCCCAGAAACGATACCGTCTTAGTAGGGGCATTGTAAACATATTGGTAAATTGCTTTTTCGCCTATCCCCTTAATAATGCAAAGGAGAATGAGGGGCTTAGAAACCCTTCATTCTTACCTTTGCAATTTATTTTTTCTTTGCGAGACAATAGATTCGTTGACAAACGCATGTCTATTAGCTAAACTAAAAAGGCATTTAAGCACCTAGCGGAAAGTTGAATAACTCCTTTTCTTTGTACCACTAATTAAATATGCTGGGGTAGCTCAGCCGGTAGAGCAATTGATTCGTAATCAATAGGTCGAGGGTTCAAGTCCCTTCCTCAGCTCCAAAGAATGAATTTGCCTGTGATTTGAATAAAATCGCAGGTTTTTTGAATTTTAAGGGTTAATGCTTGTTATTTTACGGGTTTTCCTTTTAAAAACCTTAAAACTTAACTTTTATTTAAATTATTTGTCAAAGATATATTTATATACCTGTACCATGATAAAGTGCTATAATTCAAAGGAGATAATAATAAGGCTTGTTAATTAAAAATAATTTTATTTATAGGCTAATCATTTTAAAATTGAAGAGAAAGGAAATTTGCCATGAAAAACAAAAAAAGGAAATGGATAATTATCATTGTCTTGGCACTAATTGTAGTTGGTTTGGGAATTGGGTCGGTAGTTAATAAAAATCTTAATGCGCTAAAAAATATGGGTTTGGAACAAGAGGTGGAATACACAGTTGCTAAAGGGGATATCTCCATTTCCGTTTCAGGCAGTGGTAATGTTTATCCTGCTGATAGAAGGCTGATTAGGTCGGAAGTTAACGGTATTGTTGACGAAATTTTTGTTAGTGATGGCGAACCGGTAGAAAAAGACCAAATGCTTCTCTCCCTTAAATCAAATAATACCGGTAGCGGTCAAACGGAACTAAGCAGTATAAAACTGAGTATTGAAAGATCCCAAAAGGAATTAAACGATTTGTATGAAAAACAAAAACAGCTTGCTATTTACGCTCCTATTTCCGGTGTTGTTTCAGACTTTAAACTAGAGGCTGGGGATCAGTTGGGAGCGAATGCCCCTGTTGGAAAAATTAAAGATATTAACAATGCCTATTTTGAAGCATATTTTAACAAGGCTTCTTTTGAAAAAATAACCATAGGAGATACGGCTTCCCTGTTGGTCAATGATTTTTTTACCACTATAACTGGGACTGTTGTTGAAAAAGATAGCACCCCTGTTCAAAAAGGTGCTGGTGCTTTCGGTTTATTGGTAACCATTAAGACAGATAATCCCGGCGGATATAGTGTTGGTGATTTAGCGCAGGTTACTGTAGAAAATTACCAGGGTAGCTTCCAAAGTATGGATAAGGCCCAAATGGCAGCAACAAAGGAGGAACAAATTATTGCTAAAATTGGGGGCAAGGTTAAATCCACCCATATTAAAAACGGAGAAAAAGTGACCAAGGGTGATTTAATTGCCACCATCGAAGACGACCTAAGTCTCAGTATAGCAGAGAAGCAAAATGCTATTGCCAAATTTCGTTCTCAATTGGAGGAATTGGAGGAAGGTAACACCCTCTACTCTCCAATAAAAGGGACCGTCTTAAAAGTTGCCGTTGCCGAGGAGGATGTAGTTGATAGGGCTACAGTTTTAGTGACTGTGGCAGATTTAGCCAATATGGAAGTCAAAATAGCTGTTGATGAGCTTGATATCAATAAAATAAAAGCAGGGCAAGAAGTCGAAGTCACATCGGAAGTCTATCCCACCGAAAAGTTTCGTGGCATAGTTTCCAAGATGGCTTTGGAGGGTGCCGGCCAAAGCGGTGTGACAACTTACGAGGTAACAATCGCTTTGGATGATCGAAAATCGCTAATGGCCGGAATGAGTGTAGACATTGAAATTTCCGCAGAAAGCAGGGAGGATGTTTTAGTGGTCCCCATTGAAGCCCTAAAAAAAGTCGAGGGTAAATACACGGCAACTGTTAAAGATGTCACTGGAAATAAATCGGATGTGGATGTTACTCTCGGTTTAGTGACAAAAAACATGGTTGAAATAACTGCCGGTTTAAATGAAGGAGATATAATAGTATATAAAAAATTATTGCTAAATGACTATAATAATGATGGTTTCATTATGGGCTTTGATCCCCCGGGAAGGGAAGGCGGTAACCACCCACAGGTAGGGGGCAATAGGTAATGATAGATTTAAAAAATGTCACCAAAACCTACGACATGGGTGCGGTAGAAGTTAAGGCGTTAAGAGGAGTAACCTTACATGTTGATGAGGGAGAGTTTCTATCCATCATAGGGCCCTCTGGTTCAGGCAAATCCACTTTAATGAATATAATCGGCTGCCTTGATTTACCTACATCCGGCGAATACTATCTGGATGGTAAGGAAATCAGTACCTATGATGAAAAACAGTTGGCCAAAATCAGAAACCAAAAAATAGGTTTTGTTTTTCAAAAGTTTAATTTGTTGCCTAAACTATCAGCTTTAGAAAATGTGGAACTGCCTTTGATTTACAGAGGCATGAGTTATAAGGATAGAATGCGTAAAAGCATCGAAACCTTGGAAAGGGTGGGTTTGGGAGATAGAATGTCCCACAAACCTACAGAACTTTCCGGTGGTCAGCAACAACGTGTGGCTATAGCCAGAGCATTGGCTGGTAATCCCCCTGTTCTTTTGGCAGATGAGCCTACAGGTAATTTAGATTCTAAATCAGGACAGGATGTATTGGCCTTAATTCAAGAGTTAAGCCGGGAAGGTAAAACTATTGTGCTGATCACCCATAATGCAGAGATTTCTAAAGAAGCAAAGAGAACTGTCGCGATAATAGATGGGCAACTGGTTGATAATGGTTAAAGAAAGGAAATTGCGATGAATATAAGAAATATAATTAAAATGGCTTTTCAATCTTTTCTTTCCAACAAATTAAGAACATTTCTAACCATGCTGGGCATCATTATAGGCGTCTTTGCCGTAGTTGTTTTAATTTCTATTGGACAGGGTGCCACTAAAGGGGTGACCGAGAGTATCTCCAGTATGGGTGCCAATATTATTAATGTTAATGTTTTTGATAGAAAACAAGTGATGAAATTAAAAGATATGGATAAATTAGCAAGCCTGCAAGGGGTAAAAAGCGTAACTCCGGTGTATTCTGTATCAACTACAGTTAAATATGATTTAGAAAAAGCCAGAGTTGCCATCAATGGCGGGAACGAAAATTATATGAAGATCAACAATTATGAAATAGATGCGGGTAGGGTAATTACCCCGGTTGATGTGGATTACAGAAATAGAGTAGCAATCATTGGACGCACTACAGCCGATAAATTGTTTGATGCAGAAAACCCTCTTGATAAGGAAATTTCTGTTGACGGCATCAAATACACGGTGGTAGGAATTTTGAAAGAAAAAGAAAGCAATCTTATGGGAGACAGTAATGACACAGTGATTGTTCCTGTTACCAGCTTAATGCGCCAATATAATCTGACCCAAATTAATAGTATCGTGTTGCAAGCAAACTCTGCTGAGGAATCCGCTTTGGCAAAGGAAAATGTCCAAGGGTATTTACTTGACCGCTTCGGGAATAAGGATTCCTTTATGGTTTTAAGCCAAGACGAAATGCTGAGTATTTTAAAAGAGGTAACAGGTATGCTGACAATTATGTTGGGAGGCATAGCTGGAATTTCGCTCCTGGTAGGAGGCATTGGTATCATGAATATTATGCTGGTTACCGTAACCGAAAGAACTAGGGAAATAGGCATTAGAAAGGCCATAGGGGCTGGGAGGGGGAACATTTTAGTTCAGTTTCTGATTGAGTCCTCCGTGATGAGTGGAGTAGGAGGGTTAATAGGGGTAGTACTTGGTATACTCACATCCTATTTAATTACCGGGGCCATGGGAATAAGGTATGTAACCGGTATTCCCGTGATACTTGGAGCCTTAATCTTCTCTTTATTCGTGGGAATCTTTTTTGGCTTATACCCGGCGAATAAAGCTTCAAAATTTAAACCGGTGGATGCTTTGAGATACGAATAGTCGGGTTGAAAGACAGCTAATGGGTACGCGCATTATTTCTATATTTATATTAATTAGATAATCTTGACAAAAAACAAGGCCCTCTGGAAAGTTTTTATGATATACTAATTTTAGGGCTTCTTTGCATTGCTTTTTGGCAAGATTGGAGGGGATTCAAATCAGAATTTTACTGCTTTTGTTTGTAACAGTTTCCTTTTTAGATCTATTTACACAGCTCCCTATTATTTCTCCTATGGCGATTAGCCTCGGTGCCGCTCCCCTGTTAGTGGGGTTGGCTGTAGGAATGTATTCCTTTACCAATATGTTCGGTAATATGGTGGGGGGCATGGGAATAGATCGTTTTGGAGCAAAATGGGTGTTGATGACTGGCATGTTGGTTACAGCGTTTAACTTATTATTATATACGACTGTAGCTACACCTGTTCAGCTTATCGTGGTGAGATTAATCCACGGTACCAGTTCGGGATTGTTAGCCCCCAGTGCTTTTGCCTTAATGGCTCAAGCGGCCAAAGAAGGACAATATGGCCGAACAATGGCCCATACGGGAGCCATCGTGGGTTTTTCAGCTATTATCGGTCCTGCCTTTGGGGGCATAATTAGCGCCAAATTTGGTTTTGACTCAGTGTTTTATTCCGTGTCGGTTCTAATGGTGCTGAGTGCTATTTTAGTCTGGCTTTTTGCACCAATGCCAAAGCACCGGCTCAAAAAAGAAAAAAGTGAATCCTCTAAGGGCGAATTTAAATCTTTGTTGGCTTGCAGACCCTTGACTAACACTTATTGGGGTTCATTTGCTTTGTTTTTTACCTTGGGAGTAGTTACGGTTTTACTGCCAATCAGAGCAGCACAGATCTCCCCGGATGGGGCTTTAGGCGGTATGATGATCAGCACCTTCGGTGTGGTAGCGATTTTGGTATTTTTACTACCTACCAATAAGATGTATGATTATTTTAATCCCCAAAAAATACTGACCTCCGGTATGTTTACAGTTGCCATGTCCCAAGCATTTTTGGCTGTTTCCATCAATAAATTGCCGATCTTTCTTTCCATGGGGGTCTTTGGTTTAGGCTTTGCTTTGATGTTTCCGGCTATGACCACAATTATTATGAATTGGGTTCCCATCGTTCACAGGGGTAAGGCTTTCGGTATTTTCTATGCCTGTTTTTCTTTAGGTGTGGTAGTAGGTTCCTTTTCCGTAGGTTTGTTAAAAGCTTCCCCGGAAATAGGTTTTATAATAAGCTCTGTCATTGTTTTCCTAATGGCTTTGTATGTGCGTTATCGCTACCTTTACCTGCCCGACTATAAGGGAGTTTTAGAAGAGAAGACCGAAACCAACTAACTGAAAACTAAGTACTTTATAAAGCAGTTGTCAGCCTTGACAAGTGCTTTTTTTCTTTAGTATGAACAATATGAACAAAATATTGCCGTAATTTCAAAGGGATGTTATTATAATATTCAGTAAGTTCAAACTCTTCCTACTTCATCTACGGAGGTAGGGTTTGAGCCTCATTAACCATTTTAAGGGAGGTAAATGTATGTCTGCTAAAGGTAAACTTTCTTTGTTGCTGGTGATATTGCTTGCTTTTGCATTGGTAGTAGCTGGTTGTGGTAGTAAAGAGCCGGCACCCGCACCTGCACCACCCTCGGAGGGGGACCCCGCTCCGGTCCAGGAGGCTGTAAAGGATTATCCTAAAACATTAACTCTTGGTTCCGCTTCAATTGGCGGTGTTTATCATGTTTATGGGGGTGCTTGGGCCCAGATTATTGAAAGGTCTCTAGGGGTTCCAACTGCAGTAGAGGTAACCGGTGGTCCTAACCAAAACATGATTTTGATTCAAAACAAGGATGCCGAGCTGGGGATGATTACCATGGGTCCCGCTTGGGAGGCATGGCATGGCGAGGGTGATTGGACAGGTGGAGTTGAACACAAAGATGTTAGAGTTATTTTCCCCATGTATAATACCTATTCCTCTTGGTGGGCAAGCGAAAAATCCGGCATTAAAAGCTTGGGAGACCTAGAGGGCAAAACCATTGGTGTTGGGCCGGCAGGTGGCACCTCCGGTACTTATCATCCCAGAATTCTTGAATTGTTGGGTATTAAAACTACTAATAGGTTAGCCGGTGCCAGCGATTTAGCCTCCCAGCATATTGATGGCCAAATCGCCGCAAACAGTTTTGCATCCGGAATTCCTATGCCTACTGTTTTGGAAACGGCAGCTCAAATGAAAATCAATGTTTTTGGCGTTGATGGGGAATACCGTGATAAGGTTGTTTCCGAGTGGCCTTACTGGAGTCCGGCTGTTATTCCGGCCAGTACTTATGATTTTCTTAAGGATGATGTAGAAACTATCGGTATTTGGAACATGGCCGTTGCCCACAAAGATTTATCTGATGAGTTTGTTTATGATATGGTAAAAGCCGTCTTTGAAAATCAGTCTGATTTGGTCATCGCTACTAAATCTGCTGAAGAGACTGTTCCCGAAAATATCTCCAATAATAATTGGATGTGGATGCATCCTGGTGCCATCCGCTACTATGAGGAAATAGGTATCAAGCTATCCCCGGATGTATATCCGCCGGAATACAAAAAATAATTACTAACTCCTAGGTTAAGTATTTAAACAGTAGACAGTTAATACGGTAAAGGCGATTCTAAAGAATCGCCTTGCCGTAAGTTTATAAGTTTTCAGCACTCAAAGGTTAGAAAGGAGTTCTGCCATGACAAAAGAGATAGATAATGATCAGCAGCAGCTATTGGAAGGGCAGATAGAACAAGCTACACCAATAGATCTGGAACCGGATATGGATTCTGAATTAGGCAGTATCAGGCAGTTTAAGGGTGGACTGGGAAAGATAATTTTTGTTTATGCGGCATTGGTTGCTCTGTTTCATATTTTATCTTTAATGTTTTTCCCTTTAGAAACATGGACATATCGCGTTGTTCACTTATCAACCCTTTCCGTACTTGGCTTTTTATTATATCCGGGGTATGGTAAAAACAAGGATAAGATCCATTGGACGGATTGGTTGTTTGCGGTTTTAAGTATAGTGGTTTTAGTTTATATTATTTATAATTTAGATAAATTGATATTCCGTACAGGTGTTAACCCGGTAGAGTGGGATTTTTATATTGCCTTAATAGGTGTTTTCCTAGTGCTAGAGCTAACTAGAAGAACGGCGGGCTGGTCCCTTCCCATTTTGGTGGGTGTCTTTGCGGTCTATGTTTTTGTTGGACCTTATTTGCCGGGGATATTACAGCATAAAGGGTATTCTGCTGCCAGATTTTTAACTTACACTTTTAGCTTAAATGGCGTTTTTAGTGTACCGATTGATATTTCTTCCCGTTACATTATTTTGTTTATTGTTTTCAGCGCTTTTTTACAGGTTTCAGGTGTGGGAAAATTCTTTGTGGAATGGGCCTTTTCTGTCAGCGGACATAAAAGGGGGGGGCCGGCTAAAGTGGCTGTTTTGGCCAGTGCTTTAATGGGCACCATGAATGGAACCTCCGCCGGTAATGTGGTGGCGACAGGAAGCTTGACAATTCCCTTGATGGAAAAGGTAGGCTATTCGCCCCGATTTGCCGCTGCAACAGAAGCAGTAGCTTCTACGGGGGGACAAATCATGCCCCCTATAATGGGTGCCGGTGTCTTTATTATGGCTGAGTTAACAGGAATTCCCTATCAAAGGATTATGATGGCAGGAATTGTGCCGGCAATTCTTTATTTTCTATCGGTGTATTTTATGGTGGATTTTGAAGCTATCAAACTGAAACTGTTCGGTATCCCTAAGCATTTGCTGCCAAGCGGCAAAACCATCATGCGGAGAATGTACCTGTTTTTACCTGTGTTAATCCTGTTTGGCTTGTTGATGTCGGGGAAATCCGTGGTTTATGCCGGTTTTTATGCGATCATCAGCAGCATTCTTGTTAGTTGGTTTGGAAAGGATTCTAGGGTAAACTTTTCTAAGTTTATGGAAGCTCTGGAAGGAGGAGCCAAAGGTTCCATTCAATTAATGGCGGTGTGTGCATCTGCCGGTATTATTATGGGTGTTATTTCACTTACCGGCATTGGGCTAAAGTTCTCCACCATGCTTTTGGGGATTGCAGGCTCTAGTCAGTTGCTGGCATTGCTATTTACAATGGGCATTGTTATCATTTTAGGAATGGGTATGCCGACTACTGCCGCTTATGCGGTAGCAGCGTCTGTTGTGGCCCCGGGTTTAATCAAAATGGGTCTTGATCCTTTGATTGCTCATATGTTTATTTTCTACTTTGCCTGTTTATCCGCTATCACACCTCCTGTGGCTTTAGCAGCCTATGCAGGTGCAGGTATCAGTGGCAGTGACCCGATGAAAACAGGTCTTACTTCCTTTAGACTAGGTTTAGCTGCCTACATCGTACCTTTCATGTTTTTCTATGCCCCGGAGATTCTTCTGGAAGGCAGCTTGGCCATTACTTTAGTGCGTACTGTTACAGCGGCTATTGGTGTCTTCGCTCTCGCAGCCTCTGTCCAGGGACAGTTTTTTGGAAAAACAAACGTCTTTACAAGGGTATTGCTATTTGCCGCCGCTCTCGGTTTAATTACTCCAAGTGTGGTGTTTGATATTTTAGGTTTTGCTTTCTTGGTTGCTTATTATTTCTATCAAAAATTAATTGCACCGAAAAAAGCATTGGAACCCGAGATCAGTTCTGTCGGTTAACCCAATAAGTTACTATTTCAAGACTCCCTTAAGGGAGTCTTTTTTATTACCTTAGTTTAATTTACTAATGACGGTTTTGTAAATAATAAAGGAGAAATTGGAGGAAAAGTCGAACTATTCGCTATTATCTATTTGGAGGAAAAATGGTGCGTTTAAAGCCGCTGGGAATTCAAACAAAAATTACTTGGTTAGCCTTTGGGATTGTTTTAATTTCCCTGCTGTCGGCGCTGACAGTTTTTGTAGTATATTATGTTGCTAACTTAGAAAAGGAAATAGGCTCCAGGGCCCTGGCGATAGCCAGGACATTAGCTCAAATAGAAAAAATTCAAGATAATGTAGGCCTGCCCGGCGGGGTTAGGGTTATTCAACCTATTGCTGAAAACACCCGCCTGGCCACGGATGTCGAGTATGTTGTTATCTTGGATATGGAGGGAACCAGGTATTCCCATCCCTCGGAGTCTTTCCTTGGACAAAAATTTGGCGGCGGTGATGAGGCTGCCTCTTTCCAGGATAATGAATATGTTTCTCATGCAATTGGCATTTTGGGGCCTTCGGTGAGGGCCTTTGTCCCCATTAAGACGAATGAGGGACTTACCCAAGTGGGGGTGGTGGTGGTAGGGATTCTTACTCCAACTTTTTATCAAACCATTTGGGGTCTTCGCTTTGAAATTTTTCTTCCTCTTTTGGTGGGCATGGTGGCCGGAATTTTCGGTTCAATTTATTTGGCCAGGGATATAAAGAAAATCTTATTTAATTTGGAACCCAGAGAAATTGCGAGACTGCTAGAAGAAAGGGTAGCTATTTTGCAATCCATGGCTGATGGCATAATTGCCATTGATAAGGAACATAAGATTACCATTTTTAATGAAGTTGCCCAAAGACTATTAAATGTGAAAGGTGATTGGATAGGAAAATCAATTCTGGATGCTATTCCTGATTCTCGGTTGCCCCAAACTATTGCTAGAGGAGAGAGAACCTTTAACCAGGAAAGAATAGTAGGTAATGCGACAGTTTTAGCCAGTCGCTTTCCCATTATCGTTAAGGGTGAGATTGTGGGGGCGGTCTCTTTAATACGGGATAAAACGGAGGTACATCGTTTGGCGGTAGAATTAACCGGCGTCAAGCAATATATTGAAGCCTTAAGGGTCCAAAGCCACGAATATTTGAACAAGCTTCATACTATTGCCGGTTTATTGCAACTAAAAAGATATACAGAGGCCATTGATTATGTGTTTGCATTATCGGAAGAACAGCAGGAGTTGATTGGTTTTTTAGGTAAAAATATTAAAGACTATAGTGTTGCCGGGCTACTTTTAGGAAAATACGGTCGTGCCAAGGAATTACAAATAGACCTTTACATTGATCGAAATAGCTTATTGCAGAAAACATTGGAACCCGTGGAAAGCACAGCTTTGGTGATTATATTAGGTAATTTATTAGAAAATGCTATGGAGGCAGTACAAACGATGCCCTCGGAAAGAAGGAAGGTTTGGTTTTCTTTGGAGGAAAAAGAAGACAGCTTGCAGATTAAAGTAAAGGATTATGGACAAGGGATTCCGAAAGAGTTTAGGGATCAAATTTTTACCGCCGGTTTTTCAACTAAAAATAAATCAAACCGCGGCTATGGATTACCTTTAATTAGGAGGAACGTGCAAAGTCTTGGCGGCGAACTGATTTTAAACAGCACGGAAGGACAAGGCACCGAGTTTATTGTGAATTTGCCTAAATTAAAAGGGAGTGTATAAAATGTTAGGCATTGTAATTGTCGAAGACGATCCCATGGTATTGGAGGTTAATAAGCAATATATCGAAGCGGTGGGTGGCTTCAGGATTCTGGGTGTAGCCGATCAGGCTTTAGAGGCTTTGCAGATGGTAAAACAATTGGAACCACAGCTTTTACTTTTAGATATATTTTTGCCGGATGAAAAGGGTTTATATGTTTTGAAAGAAATAAGAAGGCTTGGTTTACCCACCGATGTGATCATGGTCACGGCCGCCAGGGATGTGGAAACCATTCAGCAGGGTTTTAGACATGGGGTAGTAGATTATATTGTTAAGCCCTTTCGCTTTGAAAGAATAAAAAATGCCTTAATTTCCTACCAGGAAATGTATCGCCAATTGCAGCAAAAGGATGCACTTAATCAAATGGAAATTGATGATATGGGTTTAAGCAAAAGTAAACCCTCGGAATTACCCCTACCTAAGGGTTTAACCGAAACAACTTTGAAACAAATTCTGCTGCTGCTGCACGAGGACAGGGGTAGTTTTTCAGCTGAGGAGGTTGCTGCTAACCTAGGTATAGCCAGGGTTACCGCCAGGAGGTATTTGGAATACTTGGTGAGTAAGGAAAAGGTAGAGTTGGAAATGCAATACGGCTCCGTAGGCAGACCAATAAACAGGTATAGAGTTAAATAAGCTATTATAGGTGATGGTTAATGAATACTTTACGAAAAATTTGTTTGGGTATAATAACGGTTTTTTTGCTCCTTTCATCAGGATGTTCCGAGCGGGCGGAGGATTTGGAGCAAGTGAGTAAAGATGAGAAAATTGTGATTAAATTCTCTCATGTTGTAGCTGAAACCACCCCGAAAGGCTTGGCCGCTCAGCGATTTGCTAATATGGTAAAAGAGCGCACCGGAGGTAGGGTGGAAATACAAGTTTATCCGAATTCAACTTTATATAAAGACGGAGAAGAAATGGTAGCCCTTGATCGCAATCAGGTACAGATTATTGCACCTGCTACAGCAAAGTTAGGGGAGGTATTCCCCTTATGGCAGCTTTTTGACTTACCATTTTTGTTTAAAAATGAAAGCGAAGTACATAGGGTTATGGATGGAAAAGCCGGCAAAATGTTAATAGATTTACTGGAGGGCAATTCCATCAAGGCTTTAACAATCTGGGATAATGGTTTTAAACAGTTTACGGCTACTGTCCCTTTGAAAAAGATTGATGATTTTCGGGGTGTAAAATTTAGGGTTATGCCTGGAAGCAAATTATTGGAGGAACAATTTAGGCAGCTAAAAGCCATCACAGTTCCCTTAGCCTTTAATCAGGTTTATAATGCATTGAAGGAAGGTCAGGTGCAAGCTTCAGAAAATACCCCTTCGAATATTTATTCCGAAAAATTTTATAAGGTGCAGCCCTATTTGGTTTTGAGTAACCACGGCTATCTTGGATATGCAGTTCTGGTTAATACTGACTTCTGGGAGGGGCTACCGGAGGATATACGGCTCATACTGCAAGAAAGTTTGGCTGAAGTTACCCAGTGGCAAAGGGAAATTGCTGTTGAACAAAATGCTCTAGATTTGGAAGCTATTAAATCTTCGGGCCAAGTCGTTGTTTGGGAATTAACGGAGGCGGAAAAAGTTTTGTGGGAGGAAATAATGCAGCCCGTTTACCGGCAGTTTGAATTTATAGGGGGTACGAGTTTATTAGAGGAAGCAAGGCGAGATTTAGAAAACCCCTAGCTAAATATAAAATATTAAGGAAAGCAGGGAGAAAATGAACAGTTTTTTGCAGTTCTTGGCGTCTAAAATAATAGTGGTGGATGGGGCAATGGGTACCTTGCTACAAGCAAGGGGGTTGCCGGCGGGTGCTTGCCCTGAGTCCTATAATTTGACCAACCCCGAAATCGTGGCTCAAATTCATCGTGATTATTTGTTGGCGGGAGCCGATATTGCTACTGCCAACACTTTTGGGGCTATTCCGCTAAAGTTAAAAGAATATGGTTTAGAGAAACAAACAAAAGAGATCAATTTAAGAGCCATCCAATTAGCCAGGAAGTCCTTTCGGGGTGAGAATAAATTTGTAGCAGGCTCCATGGGGCCTTTAGGTAAATTTATTGAACCCCTCGGTGAGTTATCCTTTGATGAGGCCTATGAGCAATTTGCCCTGCAGGCTAACGCCTTTGAAATTGCAGGGGCAGATTTAGTAATCATCGAGACCATAGGGGAATTAAGTGAGCTAAGGGCGGCAATTTTAGCGGCAGTGGAAAACTTTTCAGGTCCGGTGTTGGCCACCATGACCTTTGAGGCCAACGGCCGTACTTTTACAGGAACAGACCCATTAACGGCAGCAGTAGTGGCAGAAAGGCTTGGTATCACGGCCTTCGGGGCAAATTGTTCCCTAGGGTCCGAAGGGCTATTGCCAATAGCCAAAAAATTGGTGGATGCCACTAACTTGCCTATTTTAATTTCACCGAATGCAGGGTTACCGGAAATACATGAGGGGAAAACGATCTTTAAAGAAACACCCGAGATAATGGCCGAAAATATAGAAAAATATATTTTGGCCGGTGTTGGATTGGTTGGTTCTTGTTGCGGCAGCACTCCGGCCCACACTAAATTAATCAGCGAAATGGCAAGTAAGCACCGGCCTCAGTTGCGTGCTCAGGATTTTGGCTTGAGAGTGGCTAGCCGTTCTAAAACAGTAACAATTTCCACTACAAAAATGCCCATTATCATCGGGGAAAGAATTAACCCTACCGGGAAAAAAGCTTTGTCTCAAGAAATAAGAGAAGGCAAAACCGAAATAATTCGTCGGGAAGCTATTGAACAAGTGGAGGCCGGAGCCCATATTTTGGATGTTAACCTAGGTGTCCCGGGTACAGATGAAAGCTCCTCCATGGAAAAAATTATACCTGTTATTCAAAGCATTGTAGATGTCCCGCTGATGATTGACAGTACAAACCCCAAGGTGGTAGAGAGGGCTCTTAAAAGCTACTGTGGTAAGGCTATAATTAACTCGGTAAACGGGGAGGAGGAAAGCCTCGACAATATCTTGCCATTGGCGAAAAAATATGGGGCGGCTGTTTTGGCCCTAGCCTTAGATGAAAGAGGACTCCCCGAGACCGCAGAAGAAAGGCTACTTATCATCGGCCAGATTGCAAAAAAGGCTGAGGAATATGGCATTCCTAAAAATGAGCTCGTAGCCGATTGTTTGGTGCTCACTGCCAGTGCTCAGCCCGAAGGCAGTAAGGAGACTTTGAAATCCTTAACCATGGTCAGGGAAGAGCTGGGTATACCTACCAGCCTAGGTGTTAGCAATGTTTCCTTCGGCCTACCAAACAGGCCATTAGTTAATAAAGCTTTTTACGCCATGGCTTTAGCCTATGGATTGGATGCGGCCATTATAAACCCTTTAGATCAAAAAATGATGGATATTTATGCAGCGGCCAATGTGTTAACAAACAGAGACAGCCAAGGTGCCCATTATATCGACAGTCAAAAAAAAGGTGAGCCCAAAATTGAAAAACCAGAAGACAAAAAAGCTTTAACAATTATTGACAGGCTACAGCAGGGGGTTCTACTGGGTGATTCGGAAAATATTACTCAGCTGCTAAAAGAAGCGCTTAATTCTTCGTTGACCCCTTTTGAAATTTTTAACCAAGCCCTTATTCCCGGGATAGAAGAGGTGGGCAAGCTTTTTGGCGAGGGGGTTTATTTTTTGCCTCAGTTAATTGCCTCCAGTGATACAATGACAGCTGCTTTTCAATATTTAAAACCGGAAATGGAGAAAAGCCCTGTTGAAAGCCTGGGAACAATTGTATTGGCAACTGTTAAAGGGGATATTCACGATATAGGTAAAAACATTTTTGCTGTATTATTAAAAAATCATGGTTATAATGTTATTGATTTGGGTAGAAATGTAGACAATGAAGTAATTATTAAAGAGGCAAAAGCGGCCGAAGCACAAGTGATTGCTTTAAGCGCTTTAATGACTACTACCATGCCCCACATGGAGGAGCTGATTAAAAAGATTGCCCAAGGTGACTTGGATTTTAGTGTGATTGTAGGCGGTGCTGCCGTAAACCAGCAATATGCCGAACAAATTGGGGCAGATGGCTATGCCCCTGATGCCATTCGGGGGGTAGATTTGGTAAAAAGCTTGTTTGCAAGAAATCAATTAAGGTAGCCTGGGGCTACCTTTTTTTATTTCCTAAATCCTATCAGTTATGATAAAATGAGCTAATGGAAGAAAGATGAATAATCATAGAATTAATAACGGAGGCGAATCTATTAATGAAACAGAAAGTATTGATTATGGGGGCAGCAGGTCGGGATTTTCATAATTTTAATACCTATTTTAGGGATAATGATAATTATGAGGTGGTTGCTTTTACTGCTACTCAAATACCGGATATTCACGGTCGAAACTACCCGGCTGGTTTGGCTGGCAGGGCATATCCGGACGGTATTCCAATTTATGAGGAAAACGAGTTGGAAAGTTTAATTGAGAGATTACAAATAGATCAGGTGATTTTTGCATACAGTGATATTTCTCACCAGGCCATTATGGAGAAAGCTGCGAGGGTCATGGCTTGCGGAGCAGATTTTCATTTGATGGGCCCTAAAACTACCATGTTGAAAAGCAAGGTGCCCGTTCTGGCAGTTTGCGCCGTCAGGACAGGAGTCGGTAAAAGTCAAACTACCAGAAAGGTAGCCCATATACTTAAAAGTAAAGGTAAAAAGGTTGTAATTATTAGACATCCCATGCCCTATGGGGATTTGGCTCAGCAAGCTTGTCAGCGTTTTGCCTCCTATGAAGATTTAGATAAGCAGCAATGTACCATAGAAGAAAGGGAGGAATATGAACCTCACCTCGATAATGGTTTTGTGGTCTACGCAGGTGTAGACTATCAGTTGATATTGAAAGAAGCGGAAAAAGAAGCGGATATCATTCTTTGGGATGGCGGCAACAATGACATTCCTTTTTACAAGCCTGATTTGCAGATAACTTTAGTAGACCCTCATCGGCCGGGGGATGAGATTTCTTATCACCCGGGCACTACAAATTTAATGTTGGCTGATATAGTAATTATAAATAAAATCGAAACAAGCAGTCCGGAAAACGTGCAAGTGGTGAGAAGGAACATCAGAAAATACAATCCCGAGGCAATCATTGTTGAGGCTGCCTCGCCTATTTATATTGATAATAGCTCGATAATCAATAACGCCAGAGTTTTAGTGATAGAAGACGGCCCGACTTTAACCCACGGTAACATGGTTTATGGGGCCGGTGCTATCGGGGCGGAAAAATACGGTGCGAAGGAATTGGTAGATCCCAGACCCTTTGCAATAGGCAGTATCAAGGAAACCTTTCAAAAATACGGACATTTAAGCTACGTGCTGCCGGCAATGGGTTACGGTAAAGTGCAACTGAGGGAATTGGAAGAAACAGTTGCTAAAATTGATGCAGATGTGGTAGTTATCGGAACACCAATTGACTTGAGAAGGGTAATAAAGATTGATAAGCCTTCTGTTAGAGTTCATTATGAGTTGCAAGAAATAGGGGAACCAACTTTGGAACAATTATTGGTTGATAAATTTTAATCGAGTTTTTTAACGCTAAGGACAGATGGAGGAGCCCAAAAAATATGAGTATTGAGCAACTAACGGAATTAGGAAAAATTAAAAAATTTAAATCAGGAGATTTAATTTGTATTAAGGGCGAAACGGCGGGGCAAATGTTTATTCTTTTGTCGGGACAAGCAGGTATCTATTGGGACGAGCATGCAAACAAGGAGCAATTAAGCTTGTTGACAGCCGGAGATTTTTTCGGCGAGTTGGGGATTTTAGATGAACAGGCCTTGGATTTTACGGCAAAAGCTGAAAGCCCTGTGATTGCGTTGATAATTCCCTTAGAAAATAGCGATCGGCTTTTAAAATTAAGGCCGGACTTAGCGGCTAAAATTTTAGCTTCCATGGGCAGGAGAATCAGAACACTAGAAAGTTACCGGAGCAAGGTTGGCCAAAAAGAGCCAAGCATTGAAACAGCGATACTAAAGGCGGTTTTTCCTCAAGGAACGCGGGTGGAAAAATACGAGGAAGCAGAAAAGGAAGCTTTAATAAAAAGTGAAGAAATATTAGTTGAGGGGGGAGAAATCCTACCGTCGGGCCACGGCAGTTATCAGCTAATAGCGAGGGAAACGGATAAAAATTTCTACTATGAGAAAAAAGTTGACTGCCCCATTTGTGGAAATAGCTTTACTGCTATCATTCCCAGAATGACTAAACTGCGCTTGGTAAAAAGAGAAAATGATTTACGGGAGGTTTTTAAGGATTTTGATCCCTTATGGTATGCGGTTCGCATCTGTCCTCATTGTTTTTTCGCCAAATATCATGCCGATTTTGACAAAACACACAATTTAAGTAATAAAGGATTGAAGCCCTATAGGGACCAGGCATTGCAATTGGTAGATAAAATTTCATTGCCGGCCGATCAAACTTTAAGTATTAATAAGGTTTTCCTAGGTTATTATTTAGCTTTATATTTCGAGAAAATTGATAATGCGCCTTTGACAATGGCGAAATTATATATATCATTGTCTTGGTTATACAAGGATGTTCAAGACGAGAAAATGTATGAATATGCATGGAATAAGGCATTTAATTATTATCATCAAGTCTATTATAAAACTAATTTAGCAGGTTTGACCCCCTCACATGAGCAACAACTTTGCATCGTTTTAGGTGAATTGTTTTATCGTAAAGGTGAGAAAATGGAAGCATTGAAACATTTTTATGCCGCTATCAGGCGTAACGATGGCATTAGTTACTACAATAATTTAGCCAGGGATCGTTATATGGAAATTAAAGATGAAAACTAGTGCCGGAATCGGGCCTTTTAGACACCCGGAAAGAAGGTGATTAAATGCCTATCTTGTGGATTATTCTTGCTATCATGTTTCTGCCTGTCCTACTTGCTTTATTGTTTTTTCAAGTGGCGGCTTTTTCTTTCACGAAATTGGGCCTTTCTCCACTAGGCGCTGTTTTATTATTGGGCCTAAGTCTTTGGGGCAGTATAGTTAATATTCCCATTTCAAGGAGGCGCCTTTTGTTGGATGAGGAAAATCCAAGGCCGGTAAACAACTATATTTTTTATTACCCTCCTAGGGTAAAGGAACAAGTGATTTCTATAAATTTAGGCGGAGCTGTAATACCAATTTTGTTTAGTCTTTCCCTATTGGACAAGGTTCCCCTTGAACAGACATTTCTAGCTGTAGCTATTGTCGCTATTGTTGCAAAATCCCTGGCGAAGATTGTTCCAGGGGTTGGTATTAGATTGCCGGCCTTTATACCACCAATAGTAGCCGCCATCACCGCTTTAATACTAGCAGGTAATGCGGCGGCACCGGTGGCCTATATTGCCGGGGTTTGGGGGACGCTAATTGGGGCGGATCTGTTAAATATACCTAAGTTTGCGAGAATTGGGGCAGCCGTGATCAGCATTGGGGGAGCTGGAGTCTTTGATGGGATTTTTTTAGTTGGACTGATAGCTGCTTTATTGGCATAAGCTATTAAAAGACTATTTGCTCCTGCATTTTCACACATAATGAATTTTGGAGAGGATCATGAGAAGATGAAGGAGTTGGTAAAGTTTGCCGAGGTGGTTGTGGATATAGCTGATCGCAAGGTTGATCGGCCTTTTCACTATTCTATCCCGGAACATTTAATTGAAAAAATCGGCCCCGGAGTCCGTGTGTTGGTTCCCTTCGGGGCAAGGAAAATAGAGGGTTATGTGATCGGCTTAACCGCTAACCCCTCTGTGGCCGAAATAAAACCCATCTTGGAAGTAGTAGAAGGGGTTGTCAAAATTACAGATGAGCTTTTGCGGTTGGCACGCTGGATGGCAACATACTATATGTGTCCTTTAGTAGCGGTCTTGCAAAGTTTTTTTCCAAAAGGTAGCTACCATACCCCCATGAATGAATGGGTTTCATTGGTGCCGTCAATTACAGAAGAAGAACTGGTAAAAGTTCGCAGAAGGGCTCCTAAACAAGGACAGATTGTCGATGCGCTGCAACTAAAGGGCTCTCTGCCGGTTAGACAAATATTAAAAGAGCTAAAGGCCAGCCGAAAAAGCTTAACATCATTAGTTGAAAAAGGTATTCTAGATTTAGATTTTCAGGAGGAATTCCCCCATGAAAATATATCCCGGGAGTTAGAAAAGCCCTATATTTTAACAGCAGAGCAAACAAGGGCCTTTTCACTTATTCAACGAAATTTGTTGTCGGATAATTACCAAACTTTTTTGTTACATGGAGTTACAGGTAGCGGGAAAACAGAGATTTATTTTCGAAGTATAGCCCAAACTATCGAAGCAGGTTACCAGGCGATAATGCTCTTTCCGGAAATTTCTCTAACCATTCACTTAATTGAGCGTTTTAAAAATAGATTTGGCTCTCAAGTGGCTGTTATTCATAGTGGTTTAACGCTCAAAGAAAGGCATGAAACCCTTAAGCAGATAAGCCAGGGCCGGGTTTCCGTGATTATAGGGGCCAGATCGGCGGTTTTCGCACCTGTACCCAAGTTGGGTTTAATTATTTTGGATGAAGAGCACGAAACCAGTTACCAGCAGGACGCGACCCCCAAATACCACGCTAGGGAAGTAGCTATTGTGAGAGGTTTTTTAAATAAAGCTACCGTAATTTTAGGTAGTGCTACTCCTTCTTTGGAGAGCTACTACAAGGCTAAGGGCGGTAAGTTTCAATTAGTTCGGATGGTCAATCGGGTAGAACAACAGGGGCTTCCCAAGGTGTCGGTGGTTGATTTGAGACAAGAGTTGCGAACCGGTAATGACGGTTTATTCAGCAGTTTGCTACAAGACAAACTTAGAGATAGGCTGGAAAAAGGGCAGCAAAGTATTTTATTTCTAAATAGGAGAGGTTATGCTAACTTTTACCATTGCCGGGATTGTGGGCATGTGATTAAATGCAAAAACTGTGATGTTTCCATGGTTTACTATGCAAATAAGGATCAGCTAAAGTGCAATTATTGCGGTTACCATGAAAAGCCTCCCACCGATTGTCCCGCTTGCGGAGGGAATCGGGTTAGGCATCTCGGTGCAGGTACCGAAAAGGTGGAAAATGAGCTTCAAAAGTTGCTTCCTGAGGCTAGAATCATTAGAATTGATAGCGATACAATTAATAAAAAGGGCGAGCAAAAAAGGTTGTTTAAACTGTTTGAGGACGGCCAAGCTGACGTGATGGTTGGAACCCAGATGATTGCCAAAGGTTTAGATTTTCCGGGCATTACTTTGGTGGGTGTTGTTTTGGCAGATCAAATGCTTAATTTTGCAGATTTTCGAGCTAGGGAAAGAACATTTCAACTTTTGACACAAGTGGCGGGAAGGGCCGGTAGGGGGCAACTACCGGGAGAAGTAATTATTCAGGCCTACTCCCCGGAAGATTGGACTATTGGGGCGGCAAAGGAGCATAATTATAAAAAATTTTATGAGCAGGAGCTAAGGTTTAGGCAAATTTTAAAATACCCGCCCTACAGCCACTTAGCTAGAATTTTGGTGAGCGGTAAAGAGGAAGAGCAAGTAGAAAGGGTTTGTCATGAGGTTGCCGAAGTTATTTTCCCTAAACAAAAAAGCCTCGGTGTCGCTTTATTAGGTCCCGCTCAGTCTCCCGTGGCAAAGATAAACAACATTTATCGCTGGCAAATTTATTTAAAAGGTCCGGATATTAAAAAGATTAGGTATTTAATTGCTATTGCTTTAAATGAGGTGGCCCAAAAAAGAAATTTGCCCAGAAATGTGTATTTTAGTTTGGATATAGATCCTTTAGGAATGTTTTAAGGGGGGATTACAGTGGCAGTTTATAAAATTTTAGAGGTTGGGGACGATATTCTACGAACGAAGGCTAAAGAAGTCGTTAATTTTAATGACAGCATAAAAAGACTTTTAAGAAATATGGAGGATACCATGTATGATGCCGACGGGGTTGGCTTGGCGGCACCACAAATTGGAGTCTCCAAGAGGGTCATAATTGTAGATGTGGGGGACGGCTTGATTGAGTTGATAAACCCTGTGATCGAACAATTTGAAGGTGAGGAAGAGGACCAAGAAGGTTGTTTAAGCGTACCCGGCAGGCAGGGAATAGTAAAACGTGCTGCAAGCGTCAAGGTATCCGCCTTAGATCGAGCGGGGAATAATATTGTTATAGATGCGGAAGGGCTCTTGGCAAGAGCATTGCAGCATGAAATAGATCATCTTGAGGGCATTTTATTTATTGATAAGCTGGTTGCCGAAGTTCAGGGTGGTGATTAAAAATGGATCTGGTTTTTCTGGGAACTGCCGATTTTGCTGTCCCCTGTTTAAAAGCCGTCTGCCGAGCTGGGCATCGGGTGGTGGGGGTAGTCACCCAGCCTGATCGCCCTAGTGGCAGGGGTAAGAAAATTAACTACAATCCGGTAAAAAAAGCCGCCTTAGCTCTTGAATTAAATATTTTGCAGCCGGAGAGCATTAAGAAGCCTGCAGCAGTTGCTGAAATTACGGCCTTAAAACCGGAATTGCTTGTTGTAGTTGCTTACGGCCAATTGCTTCCTGGGGAATTGTTGGGAATAGCCCCCTTAGGTTGTATTAATGTACATGCTTCTTTACTCCCCAAGTACCGAGGTGGGGCACCTATACACAGGGCTATTTTAGCAGGGGAAACGGAAACAGGGGTTACCACGATGCACGTTTCGGAGAGTCTTGATGCCGGCGATATTATTCTACAAGCAAAAACTAAGGTTGATTCAGCTTCAACTGTGGGGGAACTTCATGATATACTGGCCGAAAAGGGAGCGGAGCTTCTTCTAAAAACTATTAATTTATTAGCCACCGGGGTGGCCCCCAGAATTGCCCAGGATCATAATAAAGCCAGCTATGCACCTCTGTTAACAAAAACGGATGAGAAAATTAATTGGGGAACTAGTGCATTCAATATCGTTAATTTGATTAGAGGTATGGATCCCTGGCCCGGTGCTTTTAGTTTTTGGAAAGGGAAAAACCTTAAGATTTGGAATGGGGAAATAGTTTACTTGGACGGGAGTCAGGCTCAGCCGGGGGAAATAATTGCGGCTTCTCAAGAAGGTATTCTGGTAGCGGCAGCAAACGATACGGCTGTTTTAGTAAAAGAATTACAACTACAGGGTAAAAAACGGCTTAGCGCTAAGGAATTTTTAAATGGCAACCCCATGATAGCAGGTGAAAAGCTGATTTAATTTGATTTTGAAAGGAGGAATAATAATGCCACTTTTTTATGATTGGACAATGTTACTTTTAATTCCGGCTATAGTTTTGTCTTTATATGCCCAGTTTAAAGTGCAGAACTCCTATGCTAAATATGTAAAGGTGCAGTCGGCCAGCGGAATCAGCGGGGCAATGGCTGCTAAGGAACTGCTACAGCAAGCCGGCATAGATGATGTTCAAGTAGAATTAATTCAGGGAAAACTTACAGATCATTACGATCCCCGCAGTAAAAAACTCAGGTTGTCTAAAGATATTTACCATGGCAGCTCTCTTGCGGCCTTAGGTATTGCTGCTCACGAAACCGGTCATGCCATTCAGCATGATGTGGGCTACTACCCTTTGGCCCTACGCAACAGCTTGGTGCCGGTGGCAAATATTGGTTCAAATGCAGCTTTTCCTTTAATTTTGATTGGCTTGCTTTTTGG
>Ga0265293_10001553_pt1 | contig 49738 bp, 32 predicted proteins | sample Munlanlewell138R_FD_192505 | JGI IMG/M metagenome (GOLD analysis project Ga0265293, IMG submission 192505) | Leachate microbial communities from a municipal landfill in Southern Ontario, Canada - Leachate well 138R | ecosystem: Engineered > Solid waste > Landfill > Unclassified | place: Canada... | reverse complement strand
TGGGTTTTTTGGTGTACAAGTCGGAAACTTGTACATACGAGAGTTGGCTGGTCGGGTAATGGTGGGTTTTTTGGTGTACAAGTCGGAAACTTGTACATACGAGAGTTGGTTGATCGGGTAATGGTGTTTTTTTTGGTGTACAAGTCGGAAACTTGTACATACGAGAGTTGGTTGATCGGGTAATGGTGTTTTTTTTGGTGTACAAGTCGGAAACTTGTACATACGAGGGAAACTTGTACATACGAGAGTTGGTTGATCGGGTAATGGTGGGTTTTGGTGTACAAGTCGGAAACTTGTACATACGAGGGAAACTTGTACATACGAGAGTTGGTTGATCGGGTAATGGTGTTTTTTTTGGTGTACAAGTCGGAAACTTGTACATACGAGGGAAACTTGTACATACGAGAGTTGGCTGGTCGGGTAATGATAGGTTACCAACAAAAAAAAACTTTCTTAAATCCTCTCCAAACTCTACTTTATCTGTATATCTTACACTATTTAACATATTTTTTTAAATGCACAACTCATTTTAGAAATAATGAAAGATGAGAAAAGCATCAACAAACCCTCAAAAAAACCTCAATTAATCTTTGTATAAAATTCTTGCAATAATTGAAGAGTTAGTTTTGAAGTCTATTCATAATAACAGAGAGATTGCCGAATTATTTCTGCGATATTTCAACTTTGTGTATCATTATTGCAGACAAATTACAAGATATGCTTTTATAAGTTAATGAGCATTATTGTCAGTTACCATTAATAATTAGATAGTATATTAATAAAAAGATTGACAGATTTATTGCTAATATCAAAGTGGTTAAACTAACATCTTTGCATTATAATAGAGTATAAACAAATTTAAATAGGAGTGTTAAGTGCAATATTTAGCAGGTTTACTTGGTATGGTTTGTGACATTTATGTATGGATAATAGTGATCAGAGCTTTGATATCTTGGTTTTCACCTGATCCATATAATCCTCTTTATCGAATGCTCATAAATATAACCGAGCCAGTTTTATCTCCATTTCGTAAAGTTTTGCCAAGTTTTGGAGGACTTGACTTGTCTCCAATTATCGTCATACTAATAATATCATACGTTATAAAGGGTATGGTATTGCCTTTTATTGCTGGATTATAAATAATTCAAAAAAGGAGCACTATTATGTCAATAAAGTTTGATATAACACCTATAGAGATCAAGCACAAAGAGTTTAAAGGCTCATTATTTGGTTTTAGTAAAAAAGAAGTACAAGAGTATTTACAGTTGATTTCAGCACAGATGGAAGACTTGATAGCTCAAAAAGACAATGGTCACGAGAAAGCCAATATTTTTGATGATAGAGCTCAGTCGGCATTATTAAATGAGCAACTTCAAAAGAAAGAAGAATTGATCAGCAGAACCCTTATGCAGGCAGAAAACACCAAAAATGAAATTTTAAGAAATGCAAATCAAGAGGCAGAAAATATTGTACGTTCTGCCGAATTAGCAGCCAAAAAAGCAATTGACGATACAAAACAATATATCAATTCATTAAAACATCATTACGAAACAACAAAAGAAATTAAAAGACAATTCTTGATGGAAACTCACGCTCAAGCAACAACATTTGTCAAAAGAATAGAACAAGATCCACTGATGGATAAGAGCAAAGAATCAGAAATGGACTCCGGATTTGCACAAGCAAGTCACATTAATCTGGAGCAACAAGATGATAAGTAAAATGAATGAAACAGTTCATTATCTGAAGAGCAAAATACCATTTGAACCACAAATAGGCATTATTTTGGGCACAGGGCTCAATGACTTGGCAGCGGCAGTTGAGCAAAGTATTGAAATACCTTATGAAGAAATACCAGGCTTTGTAAAATCAACAGCACCATCTCATCAAGGAAAGCTTATTGCAGGCTATATTTCTGATATGCCTCTTTTGATGTTACAAGGCAGATTTCACTTTTATGAAGGCTATAATATGCAAGAAGTAACTTATCCAATAAGAATATTTAAACTATTGGGCGTCAAGTACTTGTTTGTAACTAATGCTGCAGGTAGCTTAAATCCTGCGATGAAACCAGGTAGCCTTGTAATGCTCTCTGATCATATTAATATGATGGGAACTAATCCATTAATTGGCTTGAATATGGATGATTTTGGAGAGAGATTTCCAAGTATGCATGAGCCATATAGCCTCATTTTACAAGATATCGCACGCAGCTTTTCCAAATCAAATAATATTGATTTATATGAAGGAGTTTATTGTGCTGTAACAGGACCATCTTTGGAAACAAAAGCCGAATGTAAGCTTTTTGCATCACTTGGTGCAGATTTAGTTGGAATGTCAACTGTTCCAGAGGTTATTGTTGCAAAACATTCTAATATGGATGTCTTAGCTATATCAGTAGTTACAAATTTAAGTAATATATTTCATAGTGAAGCACATAGTCAAGAAGAAATACGAGATAATGCAAAAAAAGCATCAGTTAATTTGATAAAAATAATTAAGAACATATTATATGAATTGTATCAGAAGGAGAAATAAATAATGGCTGTAGAAAGATTACCAGATGATGTATTGAAGCAATACGAAGATGTTCTTTTGAAAGAAAGAGAAGATTCGTTAATGCTGATAAGCAGTATGAATGAGTCGCAAAAAAAAGGCTCAAAGAATAGCTCAGGAGATTCATCAAGTTATGCATTTCATCAAGCAGATCAAGGAACTGATACTGCAGAGCTTGAAAAACAGGCACATCTTATTGACATCGAAAGTAAAAAGTTGAAATCAATTAACGAAGCTTTAAAAAGAGTTCACAATAAAACCTATGGTATATGTGAAATTTGTGGAGAATATATACAAAATGCACGCTTAAAAATTATACCTTATGCACGCTTTTGTGTTGGCTGTAAATCAAAAGAAGAGAAAAGAAAAAAGAAATAAGAATGATAGCAAAACAGTATAAATACCTTTGGTTGTCCATTGTAGTCGTGTTTTTGGACCAAATTAGCAAAATAATAGTAAGAATTACAATGCCAATAGGCAATGGGTTTTCAGCACCATCAATACCAGTATTAGGAGAATTATTTAAGCTCACCCATGTGCAAAATTGCGGTGCAGCTTTCAGCCTAAGTTTAGGCTCAGCAACATTCAATCGTATCGCTTTCACAGCGATAACGGCTGCTTTTTTAATAGTGATATTCTTTATTTTAAAAAAGACAGAGTCGAAAGTTGAACAAATTGCATACCCATTGATAATCGGTGGTGCAATCGGGAACCTTATAGATAGGGTATTTATTGGCGGAGTTACTGACTTTTTAGACGTTGACTTTCCTGATTTTATAATGGAACGATGGCCAATTTTTAATATTGCGGATAGTGCCATTGTCGTTGCTATAACTATATTAATTATATATTTTATATTCTTTGAAAAAAAAGCATTGGAGGCTAAATGAAAAAGGTCCTTTTATTAACAGCCATTCTCTTTTCAATGCTAAGCTTGTATGCCCAAACTATTACACCTATTGCAAACATACAAGACAGCATAAGCTATTATAATAATCGAACAGTTACTATTCAGGGAGTGGTAACTATTGGTAGTGGACTATTGCATAATAGCCAGTTAAAGGCTTATATTCAAGATGATTCTGGGCGTGGAATAATGCTATTTGATTACAATATTAACAATAATTATTCGAATAATATTGTTAGAAGAAATCTATTAAAAGTAACGGGCACAGTAACAGAACATCAAGGAATTACAGAAATCACTAACTTTACTTTTGAGCCTTTGGATCAGGGTTTGTCTTTGCCAGTTATAGATCTTTCAATAACTGAAGCACAAAATTATCAGTATTGGGAAGGCACATTGGTTAGAGTGGAAGGCGTGTTGACAGAAGATCCTTATTATGTTGGTGGTGGAGCTAATATCACTTTAAAAGACGAACAAAATAAAAGACTCGCTTTTCGTGTTTGGGATACAACAGGAATTGATTATTCTCGCTTAAAAGTAGGTATACCAGTAGAAGCAATGGGTGTTGTTAGCCCTTATAATAATGCAAGTCAAGTATTGCCTGCATATCAGACAGACTTTAAAATATTAATTACAGAACCTCAAATACACAATGTGCAAATAAGCCCCCAAAACCCTTTTGTCGATCAAGAAATAAGTATAACAGCTGAGATTGTAGATTATGATGGTAATATCGCAGAAGCTAAGCTATACTATCGTTTAGGCGATGAAACTGAATTTGATAATATTATTGACATGACAAAAACAAGCGGCAATAATTACGCAGCAAAATTGCCTGCATTTAACACTATTTCAGATGATGAGGGAGAATACATATTATATATCGAAGCTGTGGATAATGAAGATAATTTTGTTAGATCACAAATGCATAATGTTAAAGCTTTGAAAAGAAGACCTATAATCACAGGAATCAGATTTAATAATGCACCAGAAGCAGAAGAAGAGCTTATTGTTCTGGCAAATGTAACAGATACAGATGGTTATATCAAAGAAGTTACTTTATTGTATTCTACTAAAAAGAACTCTTTTCACGAAATAGAGATGGATAGTATTGCCGTTAATACATATGAAGCAAGAATTCCAGGACAAAAATCGGGAGATATTGTTAATATCAAAGTCTGGGCAATGGATGACTCTCTTTTGGTATCAGAAAAAGATACTTTTGATAATGGAGAACCAGCACGCTTTATATACCCTGTGAAAGAGCATAAAGCAGTGTTAAAAATCAGCCCAAAAGTATATAATATCTATAATGGAGATGATATTGAAATTGCGTATTTTGGCAAAATTGGCGATAAAGCAATTATCAGGATATATAACGGTGCAGGAAAGCTAATTGCAACTCCAATTAACACAATTCTAAGTAATGCTGATGGAATTAATTTTTATAAATGGAATGGCAAAAATAAAGATTTTCAACATGTAGAACCGGGCATTTATATTTGCCATTTGGAAATAACAGACAGAGCAACAGGCAATAAAAATACCGCACAAGCACCCATTGTAATTGGAATGAAGTTGAAATAAGGAGGATCAGATGAAAAAAATACTTTTAATTATCTCTTTTCTACTAATTACGAGTTTCTATTTGTTTGCCTTATTCGATGATTATGAACCATCTGTTCGTGCAAGATCAATGGCAGGTGCATATACAGCAACAAGCGATAGCTATGATGGCATATTTTATAATCCAGCAGGTATATCATTGGCAGGAAATCAATATGGCGGTGCTTATACAAAGCTTTATGGCAATAGTTTTACTGCACTTACAACAGTTGGTGGCACAATTAAAACAAAGATAGGCTCTGTCGCTTTAGGCTTTCAAGATATGTCTGTTGAATATCAAGACATTAACCTTATGGGAGAAAGAACTTTTAGTATAGGACATAGTGTATGCCTTACAAAAGATGTAAACTCAGAGGTGTATTTTGGTTGGGCTGGTAATATATATAATCTTAGTTTTGATGAAATGGGCAATCAAAACTCATTCGGGGTCAATGCTGGAATCATTGCTATCCTTCATTCGCGTACAAGACTAGGCTTTAATGTTACAAATATCAATAAACCAAAAATAGGTTCAGAAAATGAACACCAGCTGCCACAAAGACTTGCGGCAGGTATTTCTTATGTTCCTTATCAAGGGGTTACTACTGCATTCGATATTAAGAAAGATTGGCATGGCGACACAGAATATCGTGCAGGAATTGAGGTAGAAGTGCATCCAATGCTTTTGCTTAGAACAGGAGTGAGAAACAATCCAGCAAGCTATTCATTTGGTTTTGGAATTAAGCCTTATAAAGGGTTTGAGCTCGATTATGCAATGAGTACTCACTCTGTGCTCAACCCAACTCATCACATCGGAGTTAAGCTTTTTTGATGCATATCTCAAATCGTAATTATTAAACTATACAATAGTGAGATGACTTTTAAGTTACAATGAATTATGATCTCATATTGATTTTTGTTTCAAAAGTTAGGTATGAAAGTATTAATCTGAAACAATAAAACACAATCTGATTAAAAGGAGAATAATGGCAAAGCTATTTGGAAAAGACTATCATGAACACTCTAACACTTGGTACTTTAAAGAAAAAACTGAACAATATCGTAAAGACGAAATAAGCTATGAAGTGATTAAAGATGAGTCTGATAATTTTATATTTACTTTTACCATTTCTCCTTTTTATTATGATAATAAAGATATAAGATTAAAGCTAAAGTACAATACACACACCAATAAGGTTGATTCATATGAATGCTCAGAGTGTACAAAAACTCTCTGTAAACATTATCTTAGTATTTTACAATTTGGTTATCATCATATTCCATCGCAAGTATTAGAAAAGAAATGGGTTGTTACTTATCAATCATCTTTGACATCTTACAATGAATATTGGCAAAAGATCAAGTTAAATAGCTCTATAAGGATTTTTGGTCTGGCAGATAAGCCAGAGGCAAAAATTAAGATTCTGTTTGATGGATATGATAATATTGACATAGTCTCTGTTGGGCTTATGTACTCTAATAAACTGCCTGATAATTTTCCTGAGGAAGAACTTGATTTTCTCAAGCAAGTTTATCCAATCTTTTCTGAGAATGAGCTGGTTTTGATTGAGAAATTAAGTGAGTTAAAATCATCAGTTTCAAGAAAAAAGAATACATTTTCACTGCATAAGAAGGATTTTAGCAAATGTGTTTTGTATTTAAAATCGCTTTTAGGGAAAATATTTATTGAGTATAGTGATATAAAATTAAAGATTTCAGATACTATGAGTCCTATAAATTTTTATCTGGAAGAGATCGATGCTTATAATTTTCGTTTGAAAATATTTGAAACAGATACTTTTGATAGTTTTTATTCTGGGAAAAGTTCGTATATTTATAAAGAAAACACACTCCATCCAATTGATATACCCTTAGCAGCGGATATAATTAATCAGATATTTGAAAATTCTTTTTTCCTAAAAAGACATGAATTGATATACCTTGTTACTGTATTAAAGCGGCAGTTGGAGCTGACAAATTGTACAATAGATATTCCCGATTCCACAGTTTTACCCGAATACTTTGAAAACCCTCCACATGTGTTTTTAAGCTTTAAAAAGGAAAAAAAACATATCTATATGAGTGCAAAACTTAAGTATTCAGATACTGTATTTTTGCCCTTGAATGTCTTAAATCTGAAAGCTGAATTGATTGAATATAAAGTAGATCACCATAAAATATGGTTTTATATTTCACCTAATATTGCATATGAAATACAAGAGTTTTGTAATAATATATTGAAAATACCATGCGAAGATCTGATTAATGAGTCTGCATATCTATTTAAAAGTAAGATTGAGATAGAGAATTTAAAAAAAGGCTTATTTGAGTTTGACAAAGAAAATTGGGAAATAGAAATAGAAGATGAGCTTAAAAATGAATTTATTTATCGTATAACTCTCAATCCTATTATCAAGTTGAAAGCTGGAGAATCAATAGAGTGGTTTTCATATGAATTGAGCTATGAATTTACAGACTTGAGCATAAGTCAAGATGAGCTGAGAAAGTATTTTAAAAGCGGCGAAAAGTTTTTGAAAACTAAAGACGGTCAGCTTGTGTTTATTAATAATAAAGAAGTCTTTGACGAGATAGAAGATATCATTAAAAAAAGCCAAAAAGATAAAGATCAAAAGTATAGGGCTTATTTGTATAAATTGCCGTGGATATATCAATTAACTTCAATCAACCCAGCAATCAAAATATATGGAGACGATTATCTCGATGAAATGTATCAAAACCTATTAGATAGAAAATTATCGAAAACTCAAGAGATTTCATTGAGTTTACGAGCCATAATGCGTAGTTATCAAAAATCAGGTTTTGCATGGATTAAGATGCTTGAAAAATATAGATTAAATGGTATTCTTGCTGATGATATGGGCTTGGGTAAAACATTGCAAGCAATATCAATAATTGCAAGTCACCCACAGAGCTTTAAACACCTCATTATATGCCCAAAAACACTCTTGTATAACTGGGCAAATGAGTTTGATAAGTTTGCTCCACATATATCTTATTTAGTTTATGAAGGTTTGAAAGAAGAAAGACATGCACTCTTGGAAAATATGAACGTGCAAGTTGTCTTAGCCTCTTATGCTATCATACAAAATGATCTGACAGATTTGGAAAAGTTTAAATTCCATTATGTCATCATTGATGAGGCACAACACATAAAGAACCCCACAACTTTGCGTGCAAAGGCAATAAAAAAGCTTAATTCAGTCCATAAACTTGCTCTAACAGGAACACCTCTCGAAAACAATATAGTCGAATTATGGTCAATTTTTGACTTTTTGATGCCTGGTTATTTACCATCTCTTCCAAAATTTAGACAGATAAGCACAGATCACGATGCAAGTGATGAAAATAACCCGATTCAGCGTTATATAAGCCCCTTTATTCTAAGAAGGAAGAAACAGGATGTATTAATTGAATTGCCAGATAAACAAGAGCAAACTGTTTTTTGTAAAATGTCTGAGATTCAAGAGCAATACTATGTAAATATTCTCAATTCAGTCAAACAAAACCTTGTAAATAATGACAAAGATTCAATAAACTATATTCACTTGCTGGCTGCATTGACAAGATTGAGGCAGATATGTGACCACCCTTATTTAATAGATCGTGATGTGCAGTTGAAGCCTGGAATGTCGGGTAAAGTTGATCTCTTTGAAGAACTTGCTGTTGATGCATTTAGGAGCGGCAAGAAGTTTTTAATATTTAGCCAATATATTTCAATGCTGGAAATATTACGAGATGTTTTAGGAAAAAATGAAATACCGTTTGAATATCTCGATGGCTCAACACAAGAAAGACAAAAAGTAATAGATCGATTCAATAATAATGACAAGATTAGGGCATTTTTAATTAGTTTAAAAACAGGTGGTTATGGAATAAATCTGACTGCAGCTGATACTGTATTTATAATTGATCCATGGTGGAATCCGATGGTGGAAAATCAAGCAATAGATAGAGCTTATCGTATTGGTCAGACCAAGAAAGTAAATGTTTATAAGCTAATTACCAAAGGCACTGTTGAAGAAAAAATTATGCTTTTACAGCAGAATAAAAAAGATCTTTTTGATTACCTGATCGAAGGTGGAGATAAAATCCTTAGTCATTTGAGTATTAATGAGCTAAAAAATCTATTTGATATAAAAAATGAGTAAAGCCTTTGTAGGGCTTATTTTATAACGTAAATATGTCTTGTTTGTTATCAGTATTTTTAAACTATTTAACGATTATTGAAAAAAGTTTTCATAAAACCCAATTTTCGGGCGCATATATAAGTAGAGGCTGTTCGTTAAATCAGCAGCTGTGAGTTAATATATTCATCATTTACTATTATGAAGATTTGTAACAATAGAATGATGTTTTAATATTATTTGTGCTTTAAATTTTGACTTGTTTTGCCGAAAAAGCCTTTATTTACTGTATGAATGTCTTCTATTGTGTAAAAGATATTTGGATTATGTTCGTTTAGTATTGCTAATGTATTTTTGAGTTCTTTTCTGTTAACCATTGATAATAAGACTGTTACTTCTCCATCTTTACCCTCAGCTTTTAAAGAAGTAGCACCAATATTGTTTTTCCTCATTAATTCTGCAAGCACATGTGGCTCATCTTTTGCAATGATTCTTATCATAACCTTTCCAAGAGACAGCTTTGTGTCTAAGAATAGCCCTGCATATGTACCAAAAGCATAACCTAAAGCATATGCAAAATAGGTAATTGGATGACTTACACCTGTGATAATTTTATTTACGACTACAATCCATATAAACACTTCAAAAAAACCAATTATTGGAGCTAAATTTTTTAGTCCTTTTGATATGAGTATAATCCTTAAAGTACCTAATGATACGTCCATAATTCTTGCTGCGACAATCAATAACGGAAAAAATAAATAAGTGTTCAGATCCATTAATAATCTCCTCTTTTAATCTGTTCTGCTGCTTCTCTAAAAGGTAAGGGGTTTACATAGACAGTTTTTTGTTTTGTATAAACAACATAGCCCTTTGGTGAGCCTTTTGGCTTACGTACATATCGTATTTGTGTATAATCAACAGGTACATTGATAGAAGTCTTTGCTTTTGAATACCATGCAGCGAGTTTTGCACATAAATAAAGCAAATTAATAGGTAATTCTTGTTTTTTAAAATTTCTCAACACAACGTGAGTGCCTTTGAAAATTCTTGTATGAAACCACCAATCGTCAGGCTTTGCTGTTTTACAGGTAAGCTGATCGTTTTCTGTGTTTGATCGCCCTATAAGTATTTCCCAATCATCATTTATTTCTAATTTTCGAAACAGTGCTTTTTCTCTGTTCTTTGTAATGTCTTGTTCATAGTTTGAATTAATTTGAGCAAGGGTATCAATTTCTTCAATATCAGCTATTTCTTCTTTGAGTAAAGAGATTTCTTTTTTTGTTTTTTTGATTTGCTCTTCTACTATTTGTCTACCAGACAGTGCTTTTTTGAATTTTTTAAAATAGTTCTCTATGTTTTGCTTGAGGTTTAGTTTTTTATCAAGTTCAATTTCAATAAGAGGGTAGTCCTCATGATAATAGTCGTTTAATGCAACTTTACTGGCATTTTGTGGTATTTGATTTTGGAAAGTAATAAGTAATTCTGCTTTCTTTTTAAGTTCATACGCATAATCTTCAGAGAATAACTCATTTGCTAATTTCTCAAGTTTGTTCTCATTTCTTTTGATAATTTTGGATATTTGCTTTATTTTTTGCTTCTTAAAGGTTTCAATTTTGTGCTTTATTAAATGTTCAAAATATAGGTCAAAGAATAAGGCATTCATATCAAAGTAAGCTTGTTTATGTGTTTCGCAAGAGACCTTCATGTTTTTAATATACAGAGGGTATTCAAAGTTAGTATTCTCCAATTGGAAGCTTGTTGTAGGCTTTTTATATTCTATGTTAGGAAGAATTTGACGTGTTTGATTTTCTGCAAAAGATATTTTTTTGAGTGAATCAATAATAATAAATTTGTCATCTTTTACTCTACAAAGTATGAGATTAGTGTATTTTGATATAAGCTCTAATACGATAACTATTGTCTCTAACACATTATATATATTGTATTTAGTGAAATAAATATAGATTATTCTGTCATCATCATCTATACTTATATTTTCAATTTTTGAGTGTTTTAAGTGAGTCATTATGAGAGAAGAATTATCAAATGGAATAAAGTCAATAATCTGATGGTCCTCATTAAGAAATATAAACTGCTCAGCCGAAGAAAATGATATCTGCAAAGCTTTTTTATGTCCTCTAAAAGCTATGAGATATTGGTCTTCAAAGCGAGATATATTATGAAAACTCAGATCTTTAACTGTATTTTCTATTACCCATTGTTTTAAGTATTTATAATGCATTCTTTCTCCCTATTACATTATTTTCAAATCGAGTTTTATTGTCAAACAAACTTTTTAATAGAATTAAAAATGATAAATAGATTGACAGAAATCATTATAAAAATAGTTTAATCTCATTTGGAGGAAAACAATGAATATGTTAAAAAAGATTATTATTTTTATAAGCTTAATGTTGTTTTGCATGTCTTATTTACTTGCAAAAGATTCGGATGAGCTATTTTTGAAACTAAATAAAAAAGCAAAAACAAACCTTAAAGATTTGCCCTCGTATTGCAAAAAGGATTATCAAAAACTGTTAAAAAAATACCCTGATCGATTGATGAGTTTTTTGTTGGCATATGAGGAAAGTGGTAGTTTAGCTCAAGTTGAGGCAAGCATTATTGAAGATCACTATCTTTCAGTGAAAGAGCTGATGATAGAAAAGAATATTGATCAAGCTGACGAATTCTTTTTGTCATATATAGCAAAATTAACAGTTACAGAAGAACCAATAAGTAGATATCGTCAAGAGTTTGAGAGTGCGGATGGCTTAAATTTAAAGCAAATCCGAGCAGAAGTTACCGATGAAGAAGAACTTTATCGTATTGCTATGCTCAAGACAAATGAGCTTTTGCGCTACAAACCAACAAGTGGAAGGGATCAGGGACCCCTCGATGTTGCGAATAAATCCCTTTATGGTAGATGCGAAGAATGGCAAATTCTTTTGGTTTCTATTGCACGTACTCTTGGATTGCCAGCTCGTCCAGCCAGTACTCCTTGGTGGGCACATCAAGATGATAACCACGCATGGGCAGAGTTTTATATTAATGGTAGCTGGTGTTTTGATGGAGATTATTTTCCCAAACAGAGCTGGATTGCAGGTCTTAGCAATAAAATGATTATTATCACTGCATCTGGGTCTTTACCATCTAAAGATGAAGAAGTGCTCTCTCAAGGAGAATTTGGTGCATATATAAATAGTATAGCTAATTATGCTGATGATAAGACTCGTACTTTAAATATTAAGATCATAGACTCTAATGGTGAGCCAGTTCCCAATTGTCCGATAGGAATAAATGTATATAATACTTATAGCCTTAGACCTCAGACATATATACGTAGCGATGAAAATGGAGAAAAAAGACTATCTGTTGGTGCTGGTGCATTTTATTTGATGGCAATAAAGGACAGTCTTGTAGCTTTACAATTTATACCAGCTGAAGGTGAAAAAGAGCAAGACATAACGATTACTCTTGATAGTACAGAATTATATCGACAAAAAGCATATTTGCATTACCCCAATAGAGAGTTGAATTTCGAAGAAAACCCACAGATATGGCGTGAGCAAAATCAGATTGCCAATGATCGTTGGCAAGCAAAAGTAGAATGGTTTGAAAATGAGATAAGTAAATTGAACATAGAAGATAGCTTAGTTGTAAAAGTCCTTGAAGCAAGTCGCTTGAACTATTCTGTTTGGTATGATTATTTGTCGAGAAATGAATACTCACCTGAATGGCTACAGATTTTACTTGATAATGATGAAAAAGACCTTTGGTTAGCCAAAAGTGCTGGTTATATACAGCGTCATAAAGATTGGTTTGACTATGTGTATCCGCTCATTAAAGATATGGATAGAAATCTTTTGTTAAATATATTTGACCCAAGTACACTTTATGAGCCTCAGCCTTGGCAGTCTTATTATCTTGCTAATAAAAATAAAGAAGAGGCTATGTATCCAAAATCTATGATTTTAACTAAAATTGAAAGCCCAAGTCCAGAGCAAGTTATAGCATATTTTTCAAAGAAACATAAGCAGAATCATGCAAAGTCAATGCGAGGTTTATTGCCTCTTGAAGTAGCATTAGAACAGAAATATTTAAACTCATACCAATACAAAATGCTGGCAATTAGTTATTTGCGAGCTAATAGAATCCCTGCTATTTATACTCGTTTAGATAATGTAATAGGCGTATATGATGAGGATAATTGGAAATATTACGATATCTCAAAAAATGAATTCTACCAGCAAAATAAAGCATATGATGAAGAATTGTCTCATAAACTTACTATTACATGTGTCGATGAAAACAAGCAGCCTCTGTCTTTGAGTAAAAACCAAATTCAAATCTGCTTCTTTAAAGATGGTCAATTCTTTCCTCTTTATGAACCTATTGAGTATCTTGAAAATGGCGTCTATACAACTAATGTTCCTGCGGAAGGCATGTATTATGCACAGATTGGATATAGGCAAAGTGATAGCTTGACTGTTTATTTTCTTGAGCCTTTAATTGTAGATGGGGATTCTGTTACTGAACTCAACCTTATCTGTGATTTTTACCCACGAGGTTGGAGTAATGCAGAGCAATTTTTACAGCCAATTATAAACGAAATAGAAGCTTTGGGATATCAGTATGCAATTGTTGGTAATATTACTCATGAAAACAGCTTACGTATGGCAAATAAGCTTTTAGAGAATGAAAAAGAATTTGTCATGCTTGGTTATAGTGAAAGTAAAAGTAAAGATTTTAATTATCTTGTCTCGCCTGCATTGATTGAGACAATGAGCGAAATACCCTCTCTTGCTAATCGCACGATAACTCTGATCAAGTCTACAGAAGATGGAGATTGGAGAATGTATGAAGGCTTGTGGGATAAGCTTTTAGATTGATAAGACTGCTGTTTAATTCAGTCAAAAAAAAGAATGTTATAATATAAAAGGCACAGTTTTAAAACCGTGCCTTTATTATTAATACGTTCAAAACCAGTTTTTAATTAGGTCTCAAATTTAATATCTCTTATTAATTTCTTCCATAATGGTTTTTGCTGCTTGTGGAAGGATTGTACCTGGTCCAAATATTGCTGCTGCACCATGTTCATACAGATAGTCATAGTCTTGAGGAGGAATAACGCCTCCAACAACAACGATAATATCTTCTCGATCTGCTTTTTTAAGCTCTTCTATTAATTGAGGCAATAGTGTTTTATGTCCTGCTGCTAATGAGCTCATACCAATTACGTGTACGTCGTTTTCCACAGCTTGTCTTGCAGTTTCTTCAGGTGTTTGGAAGAGAGGTCCCATATCCACGTCAAAGCCCATATCAGCATAGGCAGTAGCAACGACTTTTGCACCTCTGTCGTGTCCATCTTGCCCCATTTTAGCGATCATGATACGTGGTCTTCTGCCTTCTTTGTCAGCAAATTCATTTGTGAGAATTCTTACTTCTTCTACTTCATTCGTTTTTGCGTATTCAGAGCTATACACACCAGAAATTGAGCGTGTTACAGCCTGATGTCTTCCATAAATCTTTTCCATAGCGTCTGATATTTCTCCTAATGATGCACGTGCTCTTGCAGCTATAATTGCCAGCTCGAGCAAGTTTCCATCTTTATTTTCTGCAGCTTTTGTAATAGCATCTAATGCTTTTGTTACAGCCTTTTGATCTCTATTCTTTTTCAGTTCAGCAAGCCTTTTGAGCTGTGCATCTCTTACAGCTGTATTGTCAACTTCGAGGATATCTATGGCTTCTTCTTTTTCTAAACGATATTTATTAACACCAATAATTGCTTCTTTTCCTGAGTCTATGCGGGCTTGTGTGCGAGCAGCAGCTTCTTCAATTCTCATTTTTGGCAAACCAGTTTCGATAGCCTTTGCCATACCGCCAAGCTCTTCTACTTCGGTGATATGTTCCCAAGCTCTATTTAAAAGGGAATTTGTTAGTGATTCAACGTACCATGAGCCACCCCAAGGATCAGCTACATTGCAAATACCGGTTTCTTGTTGTAAGAATAATTGTGTATTTCTTGCAATACGAGCTGAGAAGTCAGTTGGCAATGCTATCGCCTCATCAAGTGAGTTGGTATGCAATGATTGTGTATGCCCAAGAGTAGCAGCCAAAGCTTCTATACATGTTCTAGTAATATTATTAAAAGGATCTTGTTCAGTCAGGCTCCAGCCAGATGTCTGTGAGTGTGTTCTCAATGCCATTGATTTAGGGTTTTTTGGATTAAATTGTTTGACAAGCTTAGCCCACATAAGTCTTGCAGCACGGAGTTTTGCAACTTCCATAAAGTAGTTCATACCTTCAGCCCAGAAGAATGATAGACGAGGAGCAAAAGCATCTATATCTATGCCTGCATTTATACCTGCTCTGATATATTCGATACCATCTGCTATTGTGTACGCCATTTCGAGGTCAGCTGTTGCACCTGCTTCTTGCATATGGTAACCTGATATAGAGATACTGTTAAATTTTGGCATATTCTTTGATGTGAACTCAAATATGTCTGATATAATACGCATTGATGGGTCTGGAGGATAAATATATGTATTTCTTACCATATATTCCTTTAAAATGTCATTTTGAATAGTACCAGTAAGCTGTTCCCATTTCACTCCTTGCTCTTCAGCTGCAACTATATAAAATGCAAGAATAGGAATCACCGCACCGTTCATTGTCATTGAAACAGACATTTGATCGAGGGGTATCTTATCAAAGAGTATTTTCATATCCAAGATTGAGTCAACAGCTACTCCCGCTTTACCGACGTCGCCAACCACTCTTGCGTGATCTGAGTCATAACCACGATGAGTAGCCAAGTCAAATGCTATAGAAAGTCCCTTTTGTCCCATTGCTAAATTACGACGGTAGAATGCATTACTTTCTTCTGCAGTGGAAAAACCTGCATATTGGCGAATTGTCCAAGGTCTTTGAACATACATTGTGGGATATGGTCCTCTTAAAAATGGAGGCATACCAGGCAAATAGCTCAAGTGTTTGAGTTCTGCAGTATCTTCGCTATTATAAAGAGGCTTGACTTTTATCTGTTCATTAGTTGTCCAGATTAAATCATCAACTTGTGCTCTTTCATCTTTATTTAATTTATCATACCAGTCTTTCATCAGGTCAATTGTTTTATTTGTCTTCAAAGAAATCTTTGAAAAATTAGGTTTAGTAGTCATTATAATACCCCTATCTTTTTCATTATATCTGATAATGTCTGCACAGTGTCTGCTTTGAGATGGATAAAGAAGTCAACACCACTTTCTTTAAACTTGTCTATATGATCGGTTGGATAGCCTGCAACAATGACAATCAAAGATGAGTTTTCTTTCTTTAGTTTTTGAGTCATTGAAGGCACAAGTTCTGGATATGCATCATCAGTTGCACAGATCACTATTACTGGTGATTTGGAAGCAACAGCGTCTTTGCATGCCTTGTCGATGGAATCATAATAATCAGATACATTTACGGCAAATCCACCAGGTTGGAAAAACCCTTGAGAAAAGTCCATACGAGGTTTTAATACATTAATTGGAGACATAGCTGCCAAGAATACTTGTGGCAAATGTCCATTTTTATTTTGGTATTCAATGCTTGCATTTCTTAATGTCTCGTATTGTTCTGCTAATCTACGCTTGCTTACTTTTTTTATCTCTATATCTTTAATTCTATCTTTCCATAATGCTTTGTATATACTTGCTACAGACACGCCTTTTTCGAGCTCTTTTCTCATGTTTGCGACTATGTTTTTATCAAAGGCGATTTCTACACTGTCTGCGACCAAACCATTTTCTATCTTTTTGTAAATCGCTTGCATATCATAATCATTTGTTTCGAGTTTTTTTTCTTCAAGATTTGCAAAGACACTTGTTCCAATCAAAGCTTCTTTTCTATTGGTGATATTCTTGAGCTTGAACTTATGACTATTTTCAATTTCATTTTGTATTGTCTCATCTTGTAATAGTCTGATAAATTCTTTTGAGTCTATTTCTTGAAATAATGCCCAAGATTTTTCGCATATTTCATTTGTTAAGCTTTCAACATACCATGAGCCACCAGCTGGGTCAATTACTCGATCAAGGTGAGCTTCTTCAAGTAAAACATTGTGTTGATTTCTTGCTATTCTGCGTGAAAACTCATCGCTTCTTTTTACTATCGAGTCAAATGTGTTAATGCATAGCGCATCGCATGAGCCAAGTATAGCTGAAAATGCTTCAGTGCTTGTTCTTAATATATTTACCCAGGGGTCATAATATGTTTTATTATATTGAGAGGTCTTGGCAAAGATATACATTTTTTGTGAATCTTCTGAGCCCTTAAAGCTTTCGATAATCTGTGCCCAAAGATAGCGTGCAGCCCTAAGTTTTGACGTTTCCATAAAAAGATGCTTGCCTATGCCAAAGCTAAAGGTAATGTTTTTTGAGACTTGCTCAATTGTAAAACCTCTTTCCAGCATTTCACTAATATAAATAACAGCGGTTGAAAGTGCATATGAAAGCTCTTGTACAGCTGATGCACCTGCGTTATTCCATACAGTTGCATCTATCATAATGGTTTTAATTTGTGGTGCATTATCAATAGCCCAGCGAGTTAGCTCAGCCATTTCGTCCATAGCTTGTTTCCAAGTATTAGGCAAAGAGCCATTATTTGCTAATATTGCAATAGGATCTGTGCTAATAGAGCCTTTCACTTTCTTTAAATCGACATTATTCTTATCTGCAATGCTTTCTATCATTGCGGCTGTTGCTAATGCTGCTGAATAAGCTTCTATGTTGATATTGACATCTTCTAACGATATTCCCTGCAAAGCTTTTTTCAAATCATTCAAACTGTAAACTGGTGAACCATTTATGCCAAGCTCATTCGCTTTAATATCGTTTAATGGTTTTGCTATACTGGCATTATCGTCAAACTTAATATAAACAGTATTTTGCCCTTTGTTCAGGTCTTCAAGTAAAGCTTTGTTCCACAGCTCCATATCAGGTATATCACATTCTTGAGCAATAGCCCATACTTGTTTTGTGTTACCACTTATGGAAGTGTTTCTTACAAAGGGGGTAAAACCTGGTAGATTATGCAAAAATGGAATATCTTTTACATCATCTTGCGTGTAAATTGGCTTTAGGGTAATACCTTCAGCAGTTTGTGTAAGCAAAACTTTGTCATAAGGTGCACCTTTTAGCCCTTTTTCTGCTAAATCACGCCAATCATCAAATCGATGTTCAGGGAAATCATTAGCATACGAAAAGCTATTTGACTTTTGTATTTTTTCTTGCTGCTTCATCATTTTCTCCTATATTTTCCTATATTATCTTAATATATTGCACAATATTTGGTATCTGATTATTTGTCAATCATTTTTTGAATCTGTAATAGCTTTTTTGAAATGTATGAGCTTAGAATCAAAAATGTTAGATAAGTATTTTTTATTGTATACGATGATAGCGATCAAAGGCTGCGTCTGTAAAAGTAGTTGTTTATAATTAGGTAATTCCATTTTTGATGCACATATACATATTAAAAACACTAAGATTAAAGATTATGCTTGACAAAAAGTCTTTTATAAATATTATTCTATTCAGAGGTTGGAATATGAATTATAAGTTCAAGTATACAGGTCGAATAGTCAGTTTTTTTGTTTTTATAGCTATTCTTATACTTGTGATTTCAATTGCATCAATAGCAGTTAATCGTAAAGTATTTGTAAAAAAGTACACGTTTACAAGCTTGTTTAACGATGCTGTAGGCTTATCACTAAAAACACCTATCATATTCAAGGGTTTTGAAATTGGTGAACTAAAGAGCTTTAATTTGAATGATGAAAACCTGATAGATGCCGAGTTTATTATATATGAAGATTATCGAAAAAAAATTGTACATAATTCCATTCTAAGAAAAACAATAAATCCAATCACAAACAAAAGCTCTATTGAACTGATACAAGGCTTAGATCAAGACCTTTTGAATGAAGAATACACACTTGTACCAGAAATGACGACACAAAAGGGTAAAGAGTACCTAACAAAGAGTAATATTACTGTCTCTGCCGATATGATGTCATCTATTGTTAGCAATATTGATCATTTTATAGCCAATTTAAATAAAGACGATAATGCAGATCAAGGATCTATATTCCGCACTCTTTATCATGTTGCAAACTCTTCTGAAGCTCTTGAAAATATGCTTGTGATAACAAATGAAACACTCGATAAATTAAATCGTTCTTACTATGACGACGATGGCGAGTTGTTTAAAACATTAAAGCATGTAACCGATATTTCAGAAAAACTAAATACAACAGTTGAATTGATAAATGATGCAGTAAGTTCAACTAATCTTTTAATTAAAGAATATACAAATACCGAAGGTTTGGTTGTAAAACTAATCGATCCCGATCATGATAACCTTATAAAGCCTATCAATCAAATACTATACAACCTCAACCAAAACATGATTGAAATAAACAAGCTTCTTAAATATTTTGAGTCACAAAGCTCTGAAATTGGAACAGTTATTATTGAAACCCAATCAACATTAAGCTCAGCACAGAAGACTATTGAAGGATTAAATAATAATCCTCTCTTGAGGGGCGGTATTGATAAAGCAAGATCAAGCAATCAATCAGGCTCAAACGAACGACCTGACAATATCCCAAAGGAATAAAAATAATGAGAAAATTGCTTTTTTCAGTAATCATTGTTCTTTTATGTGCAGCTTGTTCCAGCTTGCCAAAAAATAGAGATATTGCTAATCCTTTAAAATCTCAAGCCGAGCACCTCGTAAATAAAGCTGAGCTTTTTGAAAAGCAACAGTTATATTCTAATGCAAAAGATTATTATGTTAATGCTTTAGATAAATATATCTTGATAGACGAACAAAACAGAGCTACACTTACAAAAATCTCAATAGCAAGGCAACTCAAAAAACTAAATCAAGAAGAAGAATACAAGCAGTTATTGGAAGATATTCAATACGATTTAAATATGTTACAAAATAAACAAGTATTAAAAAATGAGTTTACTCTATTGTTAATTGATGACTTGTATCAAAAGGCAGAATATGATTCGTTATTACTATTTTCAGAGACAATAAAAGATGAAAGCGATGAACAAAGATTAAGAAAACATAGTTGGCAGCTTTTAGCCATGTATTCAAAAAAAGCAAATCACAAAGCTCAAATAAGCATACTAAGTACTCAAGCAAACAAAGCGATGAATAACTACATGAAAAAGAAATTTAACGATATAACAGCTATAAGTTTTGCTTTTTACTCATTAGGCTATGTATCATATCAGAAAAATAATGCTGATGGCTACAAAGACGCTATCAAATACTTTAATAAAGCTTATGAAGCTGACAGAATCGATCAGAATTATAATAACCTCGCTGCGGATTTATATTACATTGGTTTATCTTATTATAATCTAAATGAGTATGAAAAAGCAGGTTGGCATTTGCAACGTTCTGCCAATATTTACAAGCAATTGTTATCACAAAATAAGCACGATTTTGCTTATTTTTACTCATTAATAAGTCGATATTTAACAGATAATTCGCCAATATATATTGAACAAATTATTTTGCTTGCTGACAATACTTATGACGAAGAATTAAAAAATATTATTCAAAAATGGCTTGAAACAAATAAATAAGGAGGTAGCTTATGTGTAAGAAGTTTGTTTTATTTTGGCTGTTTTTAGCTTTAATCTTTGGGGTTTTGTATGCTCAAAACAGGACTCAAGATGCTTTTGATGAATTGGAATTTGGTGAACTTAATCTATACTTTTTCAATGCTATTAATGGCGAACCTATCGTAAATGCCACTGTAACTCTTGATGGCATTGGTCAGTTTCTAACTGATAAGTATGGAAGAATATCATTTGAACCATTGGAAGATAATTATATGCAAGAAGTAAGCTTTAGATCGAGCGGATTTATAAATTCTGTCTTTGATATAGAGATACGAGTAGGCACTATATTTTTCAATAGATATTCTATTTCACCAGTAATGGATATTAACTATTTCCGAGTGGTGCTTGATTGGGGTAAAAGCCCCAGAGACCTTGATGCTCACTTTGAAAAAAAAGGACAATACCATATATCTTATAGAAATACAAAAGTTCTTGCTGATGGTCGCGGTCAGCTTGATAGAGATGAGACGAATGGCTATGGGCCCGAAACTATTACCGTAACTCATGTCAAACAAGATGCACAATACGAGTATTTTGTTCATGACTACACCAATAGAAATAATAGAAATTCGACAAACTTGAGCAAGTCAAAAGCAACTGTTAAAGTATATGGCAATAATCAATTATTGAAAGTTTATCAAGTACCTGAAAAGCAAAAGGGTAGCAGATGGAGCGTGTTTAGAATAGAAAATGGTGAAATTGTAGGCATTAATCAAGTAGAATAATTAATGATAATAAAAAGAGGTAATAATGAAGTATCTTGATATGGCGATTGAAAAGGCGATTCAGCTTGGTGCTGACTATGCAGACATTCGAATTCAAAAGACAACAACTGAAGTATTATATATTCAAAATTCAAGTATTAAAAATTCAAACAATGACGTTCTCTATGGCTATGGCATAAGAGTGTTGAAAAATGGTGCATGGGGCTTTGCACATAGTAATAACTTTACAGAAGATGCACTTTTTAAAACTGTGCAAAAAGCTTATGATACAGCAAAACTATCAGCACTTGTAAAAAATGGTGATGGGATACGCTTAGCAACTGAAAGAAGCTATATTTCAAGCTACCATACACCATACAAAATTGATCCATTTTCAATACCGCTAAAAGAAAAAGCAGAGCTGTTTATGGAGATTAATCAACGTATGCTTAACTATAATGAAATCAAAAAGGCTAATAGCTTTTTTAGAGCTCAAAAAGATGAAAAGCTCTTTGCATCAAGCATAGGCACACGTTTAGATATAAATACACTATATATAAATCCTCAAATAACCGCTGTTGCAGTAACTGAAAAAGATACTCAAAGCCGTACATTTGACGAAGGCGGAAGAAATATCGGCTGGGAATGGGTTGAACAGCTTAATCTTCTTGATAGAGCTCGTTATGTTGCAGAAGAAGCTATTATGAAAGTGCATGCTGATGAACTTGGCGAAGAAAAAAGAAGAACTCTTGTTTTGGATCCAAATCATCTTGGTTTAACAATGCATGAATCTGTCGGTCATCCAACTGAGTTGGACCGTGTTTTAGGTTGGGAAGCTGATTACGCAGGTATATCGTTTGCAACACCTGAAAAATTAGGTAACTATCAATACGGATCAAAAATAGTAAACTTTGTTGGAGACAATACCCTCGAAGGAGGTTTGGCTACTGCTGGTTTTGATGATGACGGCGTACCAGGTCAAAAATGGCATATTATAAAAGATGGAATTTTAACAGAATATGGCACAACTCGTGAAACTGCACCCTTTATTGGAGTTGATTACTCTCGTGGTTGTAATCGTGCAACTTATTATTATGACCAACCAATCAATAGAATACCCAATCTTTATCTATTGCCTGGCAAAGAAGAATTAACACCAGCACAATTGATCGGAAATACAGAAGAAGGTGTTTATATTCAAGGTCGTGGGTCTTTTTCAATAGATCAACACCGCGTGAATTTCCAATTTGGAGGAGATTTCTTCTGGGAGATAAAAGACGGAAAGCTGATTAGACCATTGAAAAAAGTGTTATATCGTTCAAATAACCCAGAGTTTTGGAATAGTTGTGACGCTATTTGTGATAAAAGATTCTGGCAACCATTCGGTATAATTAATTGTGGTAAAGGACAACCAAATCAGACAGCACGTATGACTCACGGTGCATCACCTGCTCGATTTAGAAATATCCGTGTAGGAGGCTCAAAATGAAAGAATTAGTACAAAAAATATATAATATTGTAAAAACAGAACATAAAGCGGATGACTATGAGCTTTATATTGACTTTTCAGATAACCACGAAGCACGATTTGCTCAAAATGCAATGTCCCAACATATGGTTGGACAGAATGTTAGGGTAGTTTATAAAGCATATATTGATAAAAAGACAGCTTCTTCAACTGTTAATCAATATGATGAAAGCACATTAAGACATCTTATAAAAAGTACAGAAGACTTGGCAAGAATTAATCAACCAGACCCCGAGTATACTGAAAGCATTGGTGCCTTAGAATATCCTAAAGTAAAAAATGTTATGCCAGAGACAGAAGCACTTACGCCAGAAAAGATTGTTGATATAATCAGAGAGGCAGTTGAATTTGCCAGAGAAAAAGACACAAAGCTTTCTGGTATCTTCTCTTTAAATAAAGCAAGCGTTTTTTATTTTACAAAAAATGGTTTTGAAGGGAATTATGACACCTCATCGTATGAGTTTTCAATGACAATGAAAAGAGATGAACGCGAAACAAAGGTTTCTACAGCAGGAAAAGACTTTGCCAAATTTAGCTTAAAGGCACAATTAGATCAGCTTTATTCTCAGTTTTCTGCATTAGATAAACCAAATAAAATGGAGCCAGAAACAATCAACGTGATTCTTAGACCGCAAGCAGTAGCTAATCTAATGATGTACTTGCGTTGGGGCTTGGACAGAAGGATGGCTGATGAAGGACTTACACCTCTTAAAGGGCAAATTGGTAAACAGTATTTCGGTGAGAAATTTAATATGTCAACAGTTTCTGAAGATGATAGTATGACAATAATACCATTTTTTAACGATACTGTAGTTAAAGATATTGATTGGATAAAAGATGGCGTTGTTAAAGCTTTACCTACAAATAAAACTTATGCAAACATGATTGGCACAGAAGCTACCTCAATGTTTAATGTGTATATATCCGGTGGTGATACAAGCGAAGAAGAAATGATGAAAATGGTTGATAGAGGATTGATAATCAATAACTTTTGGTATATTAGACCCAATGATATGAGAACAGCCGATTTTACAGGTATGACCAGAGACGGCGTGTTATACTTTGAAAATGGTGAGGTGAAGCATTCTGTTAATAATTTCCGATTTAATGAAAAACTACATGAAATCACAAGAAGAATCTTGGCATTAGGAGAATCAGCAATTGTATTCAATACATCAAAGGTGCCAACTATGCTAATAAAGGATTTTCATTTTATAGATAGAACAAACTTTTAATTTAGTTTTATGGTTGGCTACATATTTGTAGCCAACTTTTTTGAAAAATATTTTGCATTTTTTAAAAATTATGTTATCATTTAAAAGAGAAACTAAAAAAAAGGAGAAAACATGATTGAAAAACACTACTCTTATACAAATAGCAATGAAAAAGTGATTGAGAAGATTATCGATGATCAAAACCTTCATATGAACCATGCTATTTTGCCTAAAGGAGATCGTTTACCTGAACACTATTCTAACTCGAATGTGTACCTAATAATTACACGAGGTGAAATGACAGCTCAGCTTGGCGATCAAGAGTCAAACAAATACTCATTTCCAAGCATGCTTAATGTACCTTACAACACAAAAATGAATATCATCAATGAAGGCGAAGAAACTTTGGAATTCTTTATAGTAAAAACACCTAACCCTGCAAATTATGGGAAATAATAAATAAGCACTTATATGCATAGGAAACAGATTATTTTACTTGAATTATCGAGATTAATTACTAAAAGCATTAATACTCTGTATAGTCATATTTTTTGTCAATATTTATATATGTTTGAAATTTAGTAAGATAACAAGAAAAATGAATATTTACAAAATAAATATTGACAATAAACAATGGATTTGTATACTTAAAAATATGGAAGATAAAAAATGTTATTTAAGAAAGGGAGGCAAGTGATGAAAAAAATACTTGTAATAGGACTTATGATGACTTTGGCAGTTTGCTTATTTGCAGACTTGCAAGTGAAAGATAATCATGGTCCAAAAGCACTTACAGAGCAAAATCCAGTTGCTCAAAACAAAACAAGAGAAGGTATATCCCCAGCTCCAGCATATGAATTTGTGGTAAGCCCAGTTGTGGTTAAAGCTAATAATTTTTACGACTACCAATTTGGTGCTTATGATGGTATTCCTATTCAAGCTCAACCAAATGGAGATGGAATCTATTTTACCTATATGCACAAATTAAGCCCAAACGGTCGTAGAGCTCAAAATTTTGCATACTTAACAGCTGATGGTGAAGTTGTTCACGAAGGTGGAATTACTACTGAAACAGTAAATGAAGGATTTGGTACATTAGGTCTCGATCCTGTAACAAGCAACCCATTCTTTTCATGGCACGCTGTACCAGCAGGTTTAGCTGATCCAGACGTATATCTTGCAGCTGATAACTATAGTTTAATGGAGATGCCTAATACTTTATCACCTGCAATCAAAATTATTGACAACAATGCTGGCGACCCAGAGCACGAATGCTTTATCTGGCCTGTTGTTTATATCGGACCATCACCTAATGAAGGATATCGTCGCCTTCATGTATTCACATCAAATTCAGGCACACGCCCAACATCAGATGGTAACCCATCATCAAACGTAGTCTATGCATATGCAGACTTTAACGATGACTCTTTTGACGATTTAAGTGTATTAGAGTGGACTTACAAAAGTTTTCCATACTTTGAAGCAATTCACACAAGCGAAACATGGGCTCGCTCATTTGGTAGCTATTCTGTAAACAATAATATGGTAGTACTTGGTAGCTTTGTTTCTGCAGACGATGGTATTGACAACCCTGATGGTGAAGACTATCCACCACACGATGTTTTCTTCTTAGTTAACGACAACTATGGTGATGGTGAATTTGAATTATTTACTTTCCAGACAGATCGTGATATTCCTGCACCAACAAACCAAAACGGTACTGTATATCCAGAAGGTTATCATAACTTTAGAATTTCTAACTCAAGCTCAAACCACAAAAATTTAGGATTAGACAATTATGGCCGTATTCACTTTGGTGGAAACTATTCAGCATCATTCAACGATGACTCTGGTAATGACGAAGATAGATACTATTGGCCAGTTACAATGTATGTAAAAGATCTTCGCTTTGATCATAATACTGGTGAACTTTTTATTACTGACGTTCAGCCAAAAGGCAATTTCCCTAATGATGCTTTGTTAACTATTCCTTGGGATTTTGATGAAGACGGACAACCAGATAGCTATCAAGAAGGTTATTGGGAATATCAACACGTTCAATTCCCTGCTACATACCACGAAACAGAAGAAGATTTCCATTATAATTACCATCGCAGCACTCATGCAAACGAAAATGGTTGGATGGCTTTAATCTGGAATGACTCATACAAAGCATACAGATACCACGAAGAAGATGATGCAGATTATGCAGCTTTTGCAAGTGCTCCTGAAGTTTTTATGGCATTCTCAAAAGACAACGGTGTTAATTGGAGTGAACCAGTTGTTATGAACGCTGTTATCGATGATGAAAATTATGTACCAGAATTTAATGGTATGATTCCAACATGGTTCTACGTAGATCCAAATATTGAAACTTTAGATGCCGACTGGGGTAAACTGAACATTATGTTCTACAATGATAACTCATATGGCTCTTCTGTTCAAAGTCACGGTGCTAACACTGGCGGTAACGTTATGTTTACTTCAATTAAAGTAAAATTCTCAGACATTACTGTTGGTACAAATGATAACGTTGTTGTTAATAAACCAACTATGTTAAAACAAAACTATCCAAACCCATTTAACCCAACTACAACAATTAGCTACAGCGTTAATAGTGCTGAAAAAGCTAATGTTTCAGTTTACAACGTAAAAGGTCAATTAGTTAAGACTTTAGTTGATGGTTATGTAAATGCTGGCGATCACAGTGTTGTTTGGAATGGTTTAGATAATAATAATTCACCTGTAAGCAGTGGTGTTTACTTCTACAAATTAAGCACACCAAGCACAAGTGAAATCAAAAAAATGGTTTTGATGAAATAATATCGAATCAAAATATCTTAAAGAGCGGGATTATCCCGCTCTTTTTTTTTGGATAAAAAATTGATGCTTTTTTGAAATAATATTTATTAAAAAGAAATATTATTTTGCAGATAAAGCTTTTGGAAAAGGCACTTATCATAAGCTGCAAGCAAAGCTATTTAAAGACTCTTTTACTCCCCTTTTATTCTCTTTACTTCTCCATTCATTCTCCAAGATAGCAAGGGGATGGTAACGGGATGGTAACGGGATGGTAACGGGATGGTAAGAAAGCTAATAGCAGTATAAAACGATTTATTAGATGTTTATGTGGATTACTGCTTTTGCCTTTTATGAGCTTGTTCAGATTTATTTTACAAGAATTATTTTAAGAAAGTTTTGATCTCAATTAATGCTAAAGTTTTTATAAAATACTAAATAAATACGCTTTTTGAAGTTTCTTGTGCAGTACTGGAAATACTGTTTCTTAAAAACCTCTTTTTGGAGTACATGTTTGAAATCGAGATGTATGAAGCTTTGGAAATATTCTTTTAAATCTTAAAGTGTAACTTTACAACTTTGCTTAACTCAGCTTCGCCAAATATCTTTAAAAATGCTTTTACTGCTTCTTTGGCATTATTGCCTCCACCTTTGGGGAATCGAAAGCTATATCTGGAGCTCATATCTTCTATTGCTCGATCAAAGGTCCACTTTGCAAGAATTGATGCTGCAGCAACAGACAAATCTCTCTCTGCCTTAGTGACAAAATATGCATTAATAGTTTGATATTTATCAATGATTTTACTAAGGGAAGTCACATTTGCAAATTTATCAACGATAACACCTTCTATTGGTATAACATCAGAAAGGTTACTGATGGTTGTGTAATGTGTATCTGCGAGTAAGAGGTTGAGATTATTATATTTTGAATAGAGCTCATTATATAGTTCAGGCATTAGTTTAGTAACTTTAAACTGATCTTTGTAGATAGATGAGATTAATGGGGCAATTTGTTCGATATCTTTTTTTTGCAGGAGCTTGCTATCTTTAACACCAATTTGTTTTAGTTTATTAAGTTGGCCTTTATAGACAGCAAATGTACAAACAACTAAAGGTCCAAAATAGTCACCTTTACCTGATTCATCACTGCCAGCATATACATTCATTTTTTGAAAACTTGTGGGTAGTTCCAGAAAACTTGAGTATTTGCTGCAATTGTTTTTTGAAAGATTCTTAGTCGGGAGCGATGCTTCTTGGCTTAAATCAAAGATCTGTTGTAACTCATGATAATAAATACTGTCTTTCTTTTGATTAAGTACTTTTTTAAAGGTATTTGGTTTTTTTGTAGAGTAGTAACAGTTTATTGATGCAATTTGCCGTCTTGGATTATCAGATGAGGAAATTTGTAGCTGGCAACCATAGCTAATTGCTTTTTCTTCTATGACATTGAAATTGTTGTTTTTAAGTTTGTTTTTAATGTTTTCGATAAATTGTTTAAAATCCATAGTATCTCCCTTTTCTAAAAGATATATTTTTGATAAAAAATGTCAATAATTAATTGACAAACTATTTAGTTAGTGCTATTTTAAACAAAAAAGAGAAAGGTCGTTTATGAAAAGAAGAGATATAATAGAAAAGAGACTTAAAGCACATACAATTATTTTGATTTTCAGTTATATTGTGAGTGCAATGCTGATATTTACGACAATTCATTACAATAAACAAGCAAAAGAAGGTGCATTAGATAATGCAAGAATACGCATTATTACTATGTCAAGAATATTTGATGAAAATGTAGGAAAGTCTTTAAAAATTGCTAATCAAATATTAGCACAGACAATCGAAAGGTATAAGCAAAGCTCAGGTGCCTTCGATCTACAGAGTTACTCAGAAGAAGGTTTGAGCATTTTTTCAGACATGTTCACCCTTCTTTCAATAATTGATGAAAATGGTAACACAAAGCTTTTTAGCGATTCTTTAGCTATAAATATTAACGTATCAGATAGACAATATTTTACATTTCATAAAAACTCCAGCAGCAAATCCATGTTTATTGGCTATCCTTCATTGGGTCGAGCTACAGGTAAGTGGTTCATTCCAATGTCTCTTAGGATAGATAAAGATGATGGCTCATTTGGAGGAGTTGCATTATTATCATTTAGACCTGAATTTTTTGTTGAAAGCTTTGAGCAGATGGTTTATGGGCGGATATTTTTGATCAACGAACAAGGAATCATTATAGCATGTTGGGCAGATAATAATTCTAACGAAATTGGGAAAGATTATAGTTCGTGTGAAGTTTTTCCTATGAGTAAAACTGTTTTGCAAGGCTTGAGTATTTCACCAAGTATTTTTGACCAAAAAGTTCGAATAAGAGCATTCAAAAAGAATCCTAAATACAATACTACAGTCGTAGTTACAATATCAAAAGAAGAAGCTTATCAAGATACTCAACGATTCTTGAATATCTATAACAGATATATGGCAATGTTGATTTTTGTAATTCTATTCTTTTCCAATTGGCTATTTAAAGTATTGAAAAAAAGGCATAAAGCATCATTGTTATTAGCAGAAAGTGAATTAAAGGCAAACTCAATCTTAAACTCAATGTCAGAGGGCGTTTTGATATTTCAGGACTATAATATTGTTTATTATAATCCAAAAGCAAAAAAAATATTAAAATGTGTAAATAATGAGATGTCACACATGAGTTTCTTTGATTTTACACTTAAAGGAGATAAAGTAAATGAAAAAAACAAATATGACTCTCTTGTTACCAATAATAAAAACTTTTTTCAAAAAGAGTATTACATAAAATGTATAGATAATAGCAAATTATGGATAGAATCAGATTTTACTTTGGTGCAATGGCAAGGTAAACCAGCTATACAAATATGCTTTAATGACATAACTGATAGAAAAAAATGGGAAGAAAAAGAGTTACAGCACACACGTGAGGTTGAGGCAAGCAATGAAAGCTTAGCAAAAGAGGTACAAGAAAGAAAACAGCTTGAAAAAGAGAGAGTTGCGATGATAAAAGAGCTTGAAAGCAAAAATGAGGAACTTAAGAGATTTGTTTATACTGTTTCTCACGATCTTCGTAGTCCTCTTATAAGTATTAAGGGGTATTCAAATTTTGTAAAACAAGATATTATTGATAAAAAATATGAAAAAGCTACTGAAGACTTAGAAAAAGTTATCTTTTCAGCTGATAAAATGTCAGCTTTAATTGATGATTTGTTGGAAGTCTCAAGGGCAGGAAGACCCGTATCAGATCTTGCTATCATTGACATGAAAGATATTGTACGAGAAGTAATAAAAATAATGCAAATTAATCTTAGTAATAAAAATGCTGAGGTATCTTTTGATGAAAATATGCCTAATGTTTATGGAGATGAAAGAAGAATTAAACAACTATATCAAAACATATTGGAAAATGCTATTAAATACTCAAAACCGGACCAAGCTCCACTTATCAATATTGGTTATAATGATTCTTTACAAGCCTTTTTTGTTAAAGATAATGGCATCGGAATAAAAAAAGAGCTGGGCAACAGAGTATTCGATGTATTTCAAAAAATGTCTCCAATGTCAGAAGGATCGGGTATTGGTTTATCAATTGTCAAAAGAATTATTGAAAGCCATAAAGGGAAAATTTGGTATGAAAGTTCTGACAATGGCACTACTTTTTATTTTACGCTCAATTTGGACACATCTGCGCAAAATGTGTAACATTAGTGGTCCGTTTGTTACCATTAAACAAATATGACACAATTATATTTTGAGAGTTATGTAGTTTGCATATTGGAACTAATTTTGCATGATAAATAATACAGAATGGAGGAAAGATGATAAAGAATTTTTTATTAACAGCAATACTAATTGTTTCAACGCAGTTGCTATTTGGTGCATGGTTATCTAATCAAGCAATGGTTGTTAATCAACCAGATGGCACTGAGATTAATTGTTTTGCAACAGGCGATGAATTTCACAACTGGTTACATGATAAAGATGGCTATACCATAATCCAAAACCCAACAACTGGTGAATGGGTATGGGCTGTTAATCGAGGTGAAGAATTAGTTGCAACAGAATATCGAGTTGATAAAACAGATCCAAAATCTTTGGGTCTGTCAGCATATGCTAACATTTCAGAAGATGAGTATAAAGCGAAAAGAAATAAATTTGAAGTAGCAGCAAATAGACATAATTCACGAGCACCCCATGAGGGCATCATCAATAACTTGGTTGTGTATATTCGCTTTTCCGATCAAAATGAATTCAACCAAAGCATGAACTTTTATAATTCAATATTTAATGAATTGCATGATACTGCCAATTCAATGAGACATTATTTTTGGGAAGTGTCGTATAATGAGTTAGACGTGATCACAACTTTTTACCCTGCACCAGATGAGAATAACTATGTAGTTTCATATCAGGATACATATCCAAGATCTTACTTTTTACCTTATTCACCAACTAATACAAACGGTTATTCAAATGATAATGAGAGAACATCCAGAGAGCATAAACTGCTTAAAAGAGCAATCGAGGCTATTGCTGAATTAGTTCCAGCTACACTTGATATTGATGGTGATAACGATGGTTATGTTGACAATGTTTGTTTTATAATATGTGGTAATGCTGGTGCTTGGGCAGATTTATTGTGGCCCCATAGATGGTCCTTATATACAGAAACCGCAATGATTCATGGAAAAAGAGTATGGGATTTTAATTTTCAGTTACAAAACTTTCTTGATTCCTCAGGAGCGAGTGTTTTGGCACATGAAATGTTTCACTCTTTAGGTGCACCAGATTTATATCGTTATGTTAATGCAGGCAATCCAATCGGGTCATGGGATTTAATGGCAAGTAATACCAATCCCCCTCAACATATGGGCACTTATATGAAGTATCGCTATAGCAGCTGGGTGACCGATATACCACTCATAAGTCAAGATGGTAATTATAGCTTACACACTGTTAAGTCTCCGACAAATAATGGCTATCGAATTAACTCGCCTCATAGTGATACTGAATACTTTGTATTAGAGTATAGAAATACTGATATGGGTATTTTTGATAGCCAATTGTATGGGTCAGGTTTGCTTGTTTATCGAGTTAATAACCTTTATAGCGGTCAAGGAAATGCAGATGGTCCACCAGATGAATTATATGTTTATCGCCCAAATGGCAGCTTAACTGGTGATGGTTCAATAAATTCTGCTTTTTTCTCGCTTGAGTCTGGAAGAGTAACAATGAATGACACTACAAACCCAAATCCATTTTTATCAGATGGCTCTTTGGGAGGCATAAATATTTACAACATAGGAAGTGCAGAAGGAGAAACAATATCCTTTTCTGTACAAATTGCAGGTGCAAATATAGATGACATAGATGAAGATTTTGAAAACGGGCATTTCGAAGACTATGATTGGCAAAATGAAAGTGAGTCACCTTGGACTTTGGTGAACAACGGATATGAAAGCGACTATTCTGCAAAATCTGGAGAAATAGGAGATGACGAATCATCTATACTGCAAATTTCTTTAAATATTGAGTATGGCTTTATTCAGTTTTATAAAAGAACATCTTGTGAAACTGATGGAGACTTTTTAAACTTCTATATTGATGGTCAATTAAAAGATTCGTGGTCAGGAATAAGCAACTGGCAAAGAATTCAATATCCTGTAGCCAGCGGAATACATACTTTTACTTGGGAATATAAAAAGGATTCCTCTGGAACAATGGGGAGTGATGCTGTCTATATCGATCGTATTGGATTCCCAGAATTTGCAGGACCATTATATTATTCACCAAGAAACTTGACAGCAAACGAAGTAGATAGAGTAATAACGTTACAATGGGATTCTCCAGTTACCTCATACTATTACGATATTGGAAATGTCATATCTTATAAAATATTGGCTAACGACTCGTTATTAGATACAGTTGATAGCAATACATTAGAGTATCAATATGGTCCAATATATGGAGGTACAATAGTTTATCATATTGTTGCAGTGTATGAAGATAGCGAAAGCGAGCCGTCAGAACAAGCAGTGATAACAGTAACTTACGCCGAGCCAACAAACCTAACAGGTCATATGGAAGATACAGCTGTAAGGCTAAACTGGAATGCACCAGAGTTTGTAAATAGAGGTCTTGAAGGATATAAAGTCTATCGAAATGGCTCTGCAATGTTTTCTGGCATTATTCCTGATAACACTTACTTGGATGAAACAATCATTTTTGGAGAAGAGTACACATATACAGTAAGAGCCGTATATACCTATCCTACAGGTATTTCTCCTCATTCAAATATATTTACTATTACGCCAAGTAATACCGATAACCCAGAACTAATTACAACTCATCTCTTCGGTAACTATCCTAATCCTTTTAACCCAAGTACAAGTATTTCTTTTAGCTTAAAAGAAAAAAGTAGTGTAACAATCTCTATTTATAATATCAAAGGCGAGCTTGTAAAAACACTGTTAAAGAAAGAATTAGCATCAGGAAAGCATAGTGTTACATGGGATGGTAAAAACAATCATAACAAATCAGTCTCTGCAGGGATATATTTGCTCAAAATGAACACAAAAGATTATCATTCAATGCGTAAAATGATCATGCTTAAATGATTTATAAGTAAATTGAAAAATGTTGAAGCGGGGGAAACCCCGCTTTTATAATATCAATAGTTGTTATTGGTCGTATATTGGAAAATAAACCTTTATGCTTGTGCCAACATTTACGTTTGATTTGATTTCAATTAAACCATTATGAAGCTCGACAAGCCTTTGTATTATGCTCATACCTAAACCTGTTGAGTTTTCACCCTCTGTACCCAGTCTTCTTGCGGGCGAAAACTTTATAAATAAAAACGGAATTAAGTCAGGGGGTATTCCTATTCCAGTATCCTTCACTTCTAAGCAGGCGTATTTGGTGTGATTTTTCTCACATAATGATGTTGAAATATTTATAGAACCGCCAGGTTTTGTGAACTTCACTGCATTACTTGTAATATTTGTAACAATTTGTAGAAATTTTTCTTCATTGATTAAACATATCAGCTCTTTATTGCTATAGTTTATAATGATATTAATTTGTTTATTTGCAGAATTTATTTTTAAAACTCTTATATATTGTTCAAGAATAAGGTTGATATCAAATGGCATTAAGTCGAGCTTATAGTCATTCATTTCAATTTGATTAGCTTCAAGGATATCCTTTACTAAACCAATTGTTTTTAATGTTGAGAATTCTATCATCTCAATATATTTATTGTTTTTTAAACTTGGCTCTTTCATAACCAGGAGTTGTAATAATGGTATTATTGCCCCAATTGAATTGTTCAAATCGTGTGAGACGATACTCAGTATTGCATCTTTAGAGTTATTTAATTCAATTAGATCATCTTTTTGTTTTTGAATTAACTTATTAATGCTTTCAAGTTCTTCAGATTTCTTTTGCAGTTCTTCAGCTTCAACCTTTTTTAACTCATAATCAAGCTTAGATTTCTCTGCTGCAATTTTTGCATAGTATTGCTTCTGTTGCTTAATGTTATCAATCTTCATGTAAGATTTTAAATGTTTAAGGGCATCTTTGTAATTTTCTATACTCTCATAGTAGCTTGAAAGAGTATCATGGTATTGTAAACCTTTAATGCTTTTTGTATCATTATTAATAGCTTTTTTGGCTTTATCAAGATATTCAGTGCATTTGTCAAATTGCTTTTTCTTGGTATATATTTGCAATAAAAACAAGTAAGAGCTTAACAGCATATCTTTATTATTGTATTTTTCGCTAAACTCCAAAGTTAGATATGCATACTTTATGGCTTCATTAAGATTGTTTGTTGAAATTAGAGCATTCGTAATATCACTATAAGCATGCACTGCATTGATATGATTATGTTTTTTATAGATATCAATAGACTTATTGAAATTATCAAAAGCCTCATCGTATTCTTTTAAAACAAAGTAAATATTTGCGATGCTTAAATAGTAATCAGCCATATCTATACTGTCATCAGGGATATTTTGTGCATGTAGTGCCTTTTTAAAGTAGTCAAGAGCATCTTCGTAATTTTCGAGATTAGTTAATGTCGTCCCAATATTATGAAGTATCTTTGCTTTCAAGTTTTTGTTGTTACTCTGTGGTAAGTATTTTAATGCCAAATAATAATTTTCTAAAGCTACGTCAAAAAAACCTTGAAAATAATGATAGTTAGCCAAACTATTATAGCAGTTTGTGTATTTTTCATAAATCTTTTCTTTTATTGCTAATTTCAAAGCATCTGTGAAGAATTTTTTAGATTCGTTATTCAGACCTTGATTAATTCTGTTTATACCAAGAATAATAAGAGCATCGACTTTGACAGATGTTAGATTGTGCTTTTCTGCTAATTTAATAGCTTTGTTGGCATTTTGTTCTGCTTCATTAAAATTTCCTTTAAAAGATAGATTCCATGCAAGCTCTGCAGCTTTGCTTGCATTGCCTTTAGGATCAAGATTAGCGTCATTAGTTGAGGTTTGTTTATCTTTCATATTTTCAAAACTCCATATTCTTTATTACAAGAATATATAATAAAAACTAATGTCAAGGAATAATTTACTTATTTTTGTAATAATTGATGCAAATTGTGCTTGACATAAAATGTAGTTTATTAATTATATCAAAATACATAGGAGGAATAGTGAAAATTACCTTGTTTTTGAAAATAGCTTTTATATTAACAGCTTTAATAATAGTTTCTTGTGTACAACAAGATAAAAACATCATTTTGTCAGATATTGTTGTAATAAAGTACAAATCTAATGAAAATGATTTGAGTCGAGCTGATTTATTGTATCATGAGCTGAAGCAAGAATTTTTTAAAGCAAAAATAATTATAGATGAATTAGAGGTTAGTAAATCATATAAACTTGAAGATACTGTTTTGCAACAAGTAAAAGATTATAAGCGTAGTTATGTTTTTCTTTTTACAAAGTATGAACTCAGTAAGCTAAACTTGATAGCATTGCAGAACCCAAAAACAATGTTCATAGTTTTTGATGATAAAAGTCAAGAAGAAAAGAATCTTGAAGTAGCAGAAAACATTAAACGTATTGCTATAAATAGCTCAAATACTATTTCTAACTTAGCTTATGTTTCTGCATATTGGGCAAACAATAAAGAAAGCCAAAGCGGCAAAATTGCATATCTTTATGACAATAACTCAGATTATAGTAGATATGAAAAGAGTTTTGAAAAAGGGGTAGAAAACTTTAATAAAGATTATGGAAAGAATGTTGAGATAATAAAGGAAGATATAGCTAAACGAATTTCACAACGACAACTTGACGATGCGTTTGATAATATGATAAAGCAAAATGCGGTTGTGTATTTCATTGCCACAGAGAAAGACTATTTTCGCATACTTAAAAAAGTCCAAACTATGAGAAAATATGCATGTGGTATTCAAACAGATATGTATTACCATAAACCAGAATATCAAGATACTGTATTAATCTCTGAGGATATATCTTTTAAGCAAATAGCAAACGATATTGTGACAGCAATTGATACTGGTCAGTTAGTATTGTTGAACAATTTGTATTCAGCGACTGGTAAATACGTAAAATTGTCAACATTCCATAATTTTGACAATTCATTTTCCAATAATATCAAAAACTTTATTATGTTAGCCTCTTTTTAAATTAGTGCATCAATTATGAAACTAAAGGTTTGTATTTTAGTATTAATCTGTAGTGTAAGTGCTGTAGTGCATTCATTGGAAGAGAATTTGTTTTTTGATTTATTATATACCTTTAGACAAGTAGATCCCTCAACAATTAACCGATTCAAGTTCCCAGATATATTAGCTAATAATAAAGATGTAAAATACCACTTTAATGATCAAGACAAACTTGAGTCCATAAATATAAATGTTAGCAAAGAACAAAGAAAAACCATTACCTATCATCTTGATAAACAATTTACAAGACAAAACACAGGGAGCAGTACACAATCTGAATGGATAAATAATGGTATAAAATTAACTGCTTACAATTTAACAAATAGCATAAAAATTGAACGTGCTTTTTTTAACGGTAAGGGTAAACTTGACTTGCCCAAAGAGACAGTTATCTTATCTTTTTTACAAGCTAATGTTTATAATAATGGTAAAATGCAAGATGTTTATTTACTTGGATATCAAGAAGATTATGATTCGCCTTTTTTTAATAGTACATGGCTTTATACTGATGAGCAAGATGGTGTAAATGAAACAATACAATATCTTGATTCTATTGGTTATGACTATAAAATGTCCAGTTTTCCAGCCTCATCTATTCATCTTGACGAATTTAAAGCAGACCATCATTATATTTTGATTACTGCTTTTGCTGGAAGTGCAGGTTGGTCACAAAACTTTATCTTACTCGATGGATCTAATAAGAATTTTAACACTATTTTACATTCATTTGAACTTTCCTTTCTCTCTTTTAAAGGTCATTATGAAAGTGATTATAAAGCGATGGTTTATTTCTTAGACGGGGAGAAGTTATACTTTGATTTAAATAAAGAAAGTTTTGATGAAGTTGGAGTGTATAAAGACGGGCAATTAATAATAGACGAAGAAAGCAATCAACTTTGGGGAGAACTAATAGTTGATACTCAAATAAAAAAAGTTAACACACTCAAAGATAAAATGGCATTAGTACTTAGTCAGCAACCACGTGGACCAGCAAATTATATTAGGGCGGGTACTATTGAAAGTTGGTTAATGTTAGATGGAAATAGTTGGAAACTTATCAAACGAGAGGCTATTTCATTTTAACTACTTTGAGAAGAATATGTTTAATAATCTCAATCAAATCAAATTGATTTAGCCACTTAAAATCAGTCTATATATGAAAACACGTCAATTATATACAGATAATGAAAAATAATATCAAAGTATAGAATATTGTAGTTGACAATGGAATATATATTGCTATCATAATTAAATAAAATAGATAAATATATTGGAGGAAATATGAAAAAAATAGTTTTAATATCCATCATTATGTTGCTTGCTGTTTCAGGTTTTGCATTAATTGAAGAAACAGCTTCTTTTAAAGCTTTTTTATATGGCAGTGCCCCTGAATGTGAATATGATAACTGGGTTAGCCATATAGCTGAAGGAGTTGCTTCTCCTGGTTATAACCTTTATTCACCATATGATAGACAAACCAATGGTTTTGGAAACTTTAAGGTGGCGACAGAATCAGAGATTACAGCTTGGGAAACTGTATTAGAAGCATTTATGGATGGAGATTTTGAAACAGCTCAAACCATCTTAGATGATAATAATATACCATATAAAGTTGTTCTTTTTAACGATACAGACACAGGACGCCAGTATTATGTCTTACGTGAAAATGTTGACATGAGCTATTATGACGATAATGGCACACCAGACTTTTTTGACGATGATGAAGTTGGTGCTTTTGATTATGGTTGGGGGCTATACGTAATAAATATTGATTCAGATGTTCCTGTGATAGTTAATGTTCCTCATCCAAATGATGACTTTATTACAACACCTGTTGGCTATAAAGCCTTTGTAGATTGGAATGCTCGTTATTATATGGTAACTGGTGCTGGAAGAGAAGTTAAATGGACAAATGTTGGCTCTTATTTGAATTCAAAATCTCTTTGTGACCCTACAAGAGTCAGCGTGCATCCTTTTAATTCTGCATATAGAAGATTTGCACAATATATTAGAAATACTTATAATCAAAGAGAGTTTTGTGCTCAAATTCATGATTATGACTGGAGCTTGCATATTGGTTATGCAAATCTACAAATATCTGTCGGCAATCAAAGAAATAATCCAAACTTGCCCGTACGAGACTTATCAAGCAACAAGTTAGACTTAATAAATGCAACAGATTACGTGGTTTTCAATCAAAATTCTATCGGATTTCACGATGAAGTTACTATAAACGACTATTACGCAGTTCACTATGACCCAAACAGTAATCCCTTTACTTATGATCATGATGGTGAATTAATTAATGTAAATGGACATATAGATTTACCTGGATTTGCTGGAAATATTCAAGAAACCTTTTCGACTCAGGGACTTACTGATTGGGATGTATATGATCCATTTTTCCATATTGAAATGTCTGAATTACCAAATTGTTATCCACAGAATGAAGCAAACTTTCATTGGTTCTATGGCTATGATGCAAATGCAGGTCATTTTGACTATACAAGACTATTTGACAATGTGCTTGAGTATTACTCACCTTGGATTGAAGCTATGAGCAGAGTTTTGCCACAAGCTTTAGAGTTGGATGATAATTTGATTCCTGATGCACCTCAAAACCTTCAGATAGCTGAAATTGCCTCTAATTATATCAGACTTTCTTGGACTCCCTCTGACTCTTATGATTTCAAAGGCTATGAAATACTTTATTCAACCAACCCAATAGATGATGGCGGCTTTCAAATTTTTAATAGAACAAATAATACTGAGCTTGCAGACTTGCTATGCAATCAAATAAATGTTACAAATCTGTTATTTAATGAAAACTATTACTTTAAAATAAGAGCAGTAGATTATAACAATAATATTAGCCCTTTGTCTGAAGAAACAATTGGTCAAACTGGTGCAGCTGCACTTGATAATGTTGTTGCATATGGTGAGGGAGATAAGATTGTTGTAAAATTTCGTGCAGTCAGCCAATCAAGCAATCAGGGTTTTAAAATTTATCGCAAAACTGAATCATCTGACTATGTTTTATTGTCTGATTATACTACTAATAATGACTTAGTTGGTACAACAACAAATTATACAAACTACTTATATGAAGATTATTCAGCTGAGTATGACGAAATATATACTTACAAAATTACTTCTGTTAAGACAAATGGAAATTCTTATGATCACTTTATTACACCACAAGCACAAATGCAACAAGAATTTACTCTAACCTTCAGAAATCAATCAGGCTCTTATAACGACTCTATTATCTTTTCAAAAAATGCCTTTGCAACTGATGGTAACAATCAAAACTTTGATATAGTAAAATCAACAAACGTGTCTGGTAACTATGTATGGGCAGGCTTTTTTGAACAGAACTGGTCTCAAAATGGAACTTATTTACTAAAAGAAGTTCACGGTGATTTTGATGCAAATAATGATTTTAAGATTTGGAGAATTAGATTTAGATCTAATCAGACTAATGCTCCTCTTTTTGCAGAAGTATCGGGCAATTTTGGTAGATATAGTGAAAAACTATATTTACGTAATATGTCCAACAACACCTTTACAAACATAGCTGATGCTCCAGCACAATTTACTGTTAGCGATGCAAACTACAAAGAGTTTTATCTATATTGGGGTAATTTACAGCCTATGGTTGTATTAGGCGACGCTCAAAATGCTGTTTACCAAGCTGGTACTTCAACAGGATTTTATTTCTCCAACCAATATAATTTTCTCGTAGATAACTATACTGTTTATCTTAAAAATGAGACAGATAGCCTTTTAGTAGCAGCGAATTTGCCTCCAACAGCAACAAATGTCGCTTTTGTAGCCCCAGATAATATAACAATGCATAATGCAAAAGTATATGTTCAGGCTTTATGCATTGATGGGCAAATCACAATTAGCAAATCACCTTATACTATTGGTGTTGTTCCTTCATCTATTGCATATCAAGCACCTGCTGGCTATTCTTTGCAAGCGAATCCTTTTATCTCATACAATATTAATGAAGATGTTCTTGGGAATAACGCTGTGATTGCGTCTTTTACGAATGGTGTATATACCGAAGCAAGCCAAATGAACTTTAATAAAGGTTATGCTGTATTTTTGCAAGATGAGCTTAATACAAATCTTACAAAAGCAATAGGAACTTATGCACAGTATCAGGCAATACAGTATAAATGGAATTTGATGGCAAACCCACATTTATCAGACTATCACATCAAAAACCTAAAGTTTACATTCAATAATAAACAATACAGTTTTGCAGAGTTAGTACAACAAAAAATTCTTGTGCCAACAGTTTATGCATATAGAAATAATCAATATGTCGCAACAGATATTATACACGCACAAGAAGCATTCTTTATTTATGCTAATATATCACAGTCAAATAGCATTATTTGTAACTTTACACCGTACTTTGATGACGCTTTACCTGTCAACCAAGTTGATATAGATTGGACTACAAAATTACATGTAATGCAACAAGATAAGGATGAGATAAGTTTTGGTGTGTGCAATACAAAAAACAATGATATCGACTTTATGTTCGATTTTCCAGAACCACCAAACAAAAACATTGATAACAATATTTCAATGTATTTCCCTGTGGATGCCACATCTAATGAATTCGCATATAATAAATTAAATCAATATTTAACTGATCCTTTAAGTCAAACTGAAGAAGAAATGAAAGAATTACCGTTTGCACTCGATATCAACGTGCTTGACCCTATTACTCTACAGGCTGATTTTGAGGGATTACCAACTGGGTACTCTTTGAGAATAGGAATAAATGACCAAATTTATAGCATAAACTCAAATAGCCCATCATTTACATTTACACCTGAAAATATCGGTACAATTAATGGTGTTTTATACATAGGCAACCAGTTTGTTGGCAGTCAAGAGCATATAGCAAAACCATTTAATGTAAATATTTACCCAAATCCATTTAACCCAACAACAAATATTGCATTTAATATACCCAGTGCTTCTAATGTTGAAGTGAGCATCTATAATATTAAAGGACAAAAAGTTAATACATTAATTAATAGCAATCTTAAAGCTGGTAATCATGTGGTTCAATGGAATGGTAACGATAAATTCGGCAAATCTTGTGCATCAAATATTTACTTTGCACTTGTAAAAATAAATGAACAACAGAAGGTAATCAAAAAGATTACACTCTTAAAATAATTAAATCTTATAACGCTTCCGTCAAGGAAGCGTTTTTTTCTTGACAAAAAACTGCCTTGACATATGTTGGATTAATTATATAGCGTGAGAAATTGTTTAATCTAAATTTTATGTTTTAAAATCACAAAAGGAGGTCAATTGAAAAGAATAGCTTTATTTATTTATTTGATAATTCTTACTCAATTTATATATAGTCAAGTAATTGACGAACTTAATTTTAGCTGGTACTCACAAGCTGACGAGCGCTGGAAATATGAAAATTTGGGGTATTCACGTTATAACACAATTGGCAAAAGCGGCTGTGTTTTAACATGTCTATCAATGCTCTTCAATTCAGAAGCAAGTAGCCCACAAGTTACACCAGAAGAACTAAATGCATGGCTTATTAAGAATAATGGTTATGCTCTATCTGATATGCGCTGGGAAGTCGTTGTGCGTTTTGATGGAGATAACACAGGAGTTGAGCTTGAGGGAATGACAAATAAAAGAAATGATTGGAGCTTTATCTCACATCATCTTGAAAAAGGCAATAAAGTGATTACTAAAGTTGGAAGCGGAAGAGGGCATTGGGTTTTGATCGTTGGTAAAAATGGTGCTTACAACAGAGCCGCATCTTATGAAGTAAATGATCCAGGCCTCGCTACATACCGAAAACGAACACTCGCTCATTGGGGTGGATTTAGAGCTGCAAGAGCCTTTTCGGGGAATTGGGTTACCAGAGATCAGTTAAAATTGAATAACGATGCACAAATCATCGCTGCTGATAGTTTGGATGCTTTAATGTATAAGCTTTATAATGTCATTGACCCTGCCGAGCTTTATGTAAATATTAATAATAGCTTAAATGCTCCAATAACAGGATATTACCTATTAGGAGTATTCTCACAAGATAATAAATTTATTAATACTATGGGCTCTCCAATTAAGATTACACTTAATGAGGGAGAGACAAAAGATGTGCTTTTTACAATTGAAACTTTTGAAAATATCAAAAAAAGCAACTATCAAATTAAGCTATTATATGCAAAATCATTAGATAAGTCGGGTACGCCTCAAAATGCCTTAGTATTAAATCCAACGGGATTTAACTATTATACTCTTACGCCTGAAAATATTGAATTGGTGATAGAAAGTCATTAAATATCAATTAAAACCACTCTTTCCCAATACAATTTGAATAAATATAAAAAATACTAAAAATATATTGACTATTTTACTATCTTATCTTTATTAACACCATAGGGGTAACGTAATGAAAAAATACTATGCAATTTGGCTAATTATTGCATTGCTTGTACTTAGCTTAACTGTCTCATGCACCAAAATTCATGAACAAAAACATGATAAAACTGAGATTAAGTTTTGGCATGCACTGGGAGGTCCTCTCGGCGATGCACTAACTCAGCTTGTTGATGAATTTAATCGAGAGCAAGACAGTATCTTCGTAAGAGTTATATCTATGGGTAATTACCAAGCATTATCGCAAAAACTCATGGCTTCTCTACAAGCTAACAATCAACCAGAGATTGCTCAAGTATTTGAATCATGGACAGCAAACTTTATTGAAGGTAATGTACTCGTGCCCATAGACGAGTTTATTGAGCAAGACAGCTCATTTATAAGACAGATGGATGACTTTTATCCTGTCTTTATCGATAGTAATACAATTAATGGCAAAATATGGTCTTTTCCATTTAATAAGTCATTAAGGGTTTTGTTTTATAACAAAGATGCTTTTTACAGAGAAGGATTAGACCATGAAACAGGACCAAAAACTTGGGAAGATTTTAAGCTCTATGCAAAAGTATTAAGTAAAGATCATAATGGTGACGGTGATTACGATATTTTTGGCTCCACTTTTGCCATTAGTGCTTGGCAATTTGAAAATCTCCTGCTCCAAGCAGGTGGGCAAATAATGAATGAAGGATACACAAAAGCATACTTTAATAGTGATGCTGGTGTTGAAGCTATAAAATTTATGTCAGATTTGCTTAATATAGACAAAACTGTCTATCTGTCAACCGGATATGATGGGCAAAATGACTTCCTATCAGGAAAAATAGCCATGCTTGAGAGCTCAAGTGTAACTTATGCTTATTTACAAGAGTCTGGTATTCCATTCAATTTAGGCGTCTCTGCAATCCCTGAATATAAAAACAATAAATCAATAGTTAGTGGCACAAATGTGGCAATATTTAAAATGAAAGATAAGAAAAAAGAAAAATCTGCATGGGAGTTCATCAAGTGGTTTACCGATACAAAGCAAACTGCACGCTTTTCAGAAATGACTTACTATATGCCAGTTAGAAAAAGTGCAATGCAAGAAAATAATATTAAAACAATGCTCAATGAAAATAAAGGGCTTGCCGATGTTTATGCTATGCTCGAATCTGCAGAGTTCGAACCTCAGATTCCAGAATGGTTTGAACTACGTAAATATATAGAAGAACAAGTAATTGAAAAAGTGTTTAGAGGCTTATTACAACCTAAAAATGCTTTGGATTTAGCTGCCAAAAAACTAAATACAGAAATAGAAAAGAATAAAAAAGAATAGATTAGAAAAGAATAGGAGATATTATGATTAATATTACTTTCCCTGACAAAAGTATAAAGGAATTTCCTCAAGGAATAACTCCTGAAGATATAGCTAAAGGCATCAGCCACAATCTCGCTTTAAGAGTTGTTGCAGCCGAATTTAATGGTAAAATGATTGACTATAATCAAAAACTCAATAATGATGGAGAACTGATTTTACATACTTTTGACTCTGATAAAGGTAAGGAAGTATTTTGGCACAGTAGCTCGCACCTTATGGCACAAGCTGTTAAAGAATTATACCCTGAGGTTTTAGTTACTATTGGACCTGCCATTGAAAATGGCTTTTATTATGATTTTGACCGTGACACTGCTTTTACAGATGAAGAGTTAGAAGATATTGAAAATAAAATGTATGAATTGTCTAAACAAGACCTCGTATATACCAGGCAAGAAATAAACCGTAATGAGGCTATTGATCTTTTTAAAAAAACCGGCGATATATACAAGGTTGAAATACTGGAAGGAATACCAGAAGAAGAAACTATTTCTATGTACACTCAAGGAACATTCACTGACTTATGCCGCGGTCCACATATAATAAATACTGGAAAGCTTAAAGCATTTAAATTGCTCCGTACATCGGGTGCTTATTGGCGTGGTGATGAAAAGAATAAAATGCTCAAAAGAATTTATGGAATTAGTTTTCCCACAAAAAAAGAACTGAATGAGTATCTACAAAAGATTGAAGAGGCTAAAAAGAGAGACCATAGAAAGATTGGTAAAGAATTGGACTTATTCTCTGTGTCTGATAATATTGGTGCAGGCTTAGTTCTTTGGCATCCTAATGGAGCTATGATGAGACATATTATAGAATCTCATTGGAAAGAAAGACATCTTCAATCTGGCTACAGCTTAGTAAACACCCCTCATATTGGACTATCTGACCTTTGGGTAAGATCTGGACACTTAGGCTTTTATAGCGACGCTATGTATTCACCTATGAAGATTGATGAACAAGATTATTATATCAAACCAATGAACTGTCCATTCCATATTGAAATATACAATAGCCAAAAAAGAAGCTATAGAGAGTTACCAATTAGATACTGTGAACTCGGTACTGTTTATCGTTACGAACGTTCAGGCGTATTGCATGGATTAATGAGAGTAAGAGGATTTACACAAGACGATGCCCACATTATTTGTACATCTGATCAGCTTATGGATGAGATTGAAAAAACAGTTGAATTCTCCATTTCTATGCTCAATGATTTTGGCTTTAAAGATTTCCAAATTTTCTTATCAACAAAGCCTGAAAAACCTGTTGGCAGCGATGAAGAATGGGAAAAAGCAACAAATGCTTTAGAAAGTGCATTAAAAAAACTTGGTCTTGAATATGATGTAGATGAGGGTGGTGGTGCCTTTTATGGACCAAAAATTGACATTAAAATAAAGGATGCACTGGGAAGATCATGGCAATGTAGCACTGTACAATTTGACTTCAACGAGCCTACTCGCTTTAATATGGAATATATTGGAACTGACAATCAGGCTCACAGACCTTACATGGTGCATAGAGCCTTGCTTGGATCAATTGAGAGGTTCTTTGGTACATTAATTGAGTTTTATGCAGGTAACTTCCCAACTTGGTTGTGTCCAACACAAGGCATTATTCTGGCAATCTCTGAGGGTACACATCATTATGCAAGAAGAATTCAAAGACGATTCCTCGACCAAAATATTCGTATGGAACTTGATACTCGTAATGAAAAGATAGGATATAAAATCAGAGAAGCTGAAATGAGAAAAATACCTTATATTCTTATCATTGGCGAGAAAGAAGAAGATAGCAACACTGTTTCTCTACGAAGACATACAAAAGGCGATTTAGGCTCAAAAGAGATAAATGAAGTTATCAATATGATGAAAGAAGATATAGACTCAAAAGGCGAAAGTCTAACCGAATAGGCATATTGATGAATATTAAAGAATTTGTAAAACAACAGATGAGGCTGGAAGCTGATTCTATATTAAGAGCTGCTGAATTAATAGATGACAATATGGAAAAAGCAGTAGAGTTGATATTAAATTGTACAGGCAAGGTGGTTGCCATCGGTATGGGAAAATCTGGTATTATTGCCAAAAAGATATCCTCTACTCTGGCTTCAACTGGTACCACATCAATTTTCTTACATCCAGCAGAAGGCATACACGGTGATCTGGGAATGTTGCAAAAAAACGATATTGTTATTACTATTTCCCAAAGTGGTAATACTCAAGAAGTTATTGCTGTAATTCCTTATATTAAATTCTTAAAAATACCCTTAATATCAATTACAGGCAATATGAATTCTGCCCTCGCACAAAACTCTGATATTGTGTTAAATAGTGCTATACCTGAAGGCTATGAACCGTTTAATATGGTGCCAACCTGTAGTGCCGTCGTCCAGCTGAGTCTTGGTGATGCTTTAGCAGTTGCCCTATTAGAAAAGAAAAACTTTAAAGTAAATGACTATGCTCTTTTTCATCCAGGTGGAACTATTGGTAAAAAACTCTTACTAAAAGTTGACGATTTAATGCATAGCAATGATGCAAACCCTGTCATTAATTTTGAAGCTACAATGAGTGATGCCATAGTGCTTATGACCTCAAAGGGCTTAGGTTGTGCAAATGTTGTAAACAAAGATAATAAATTAATTGGCATTATAACAGACGGTGATCTTAGGCGTTTTTTAGCTAAAGGAGACATTGATTTAAGCAATACTGTTGAATTCACAATGACTAAGGATCCCAAAAGAATGAAAGTAGGTCAATTAGCTGTCGAGGCTTTAAATTTAATGGAAAAATATAAAATAACAATGCTACCCATTGTTGATAAAAATGATTGTTCTGTAGGATTGCTACATATGCATGATTTAATCCGTTCAGGGGTAGTAACTTAATGGAGGAAGTGATGGAAAAAGTTAAGTTTGCATTGATTGGTTGTGGTAGAATATCTGATAGGCACTTTGATGCTGTTGCAAATATACCCGATGCAGAAATTATTGCATGCTGCGATGTGATTGAGAGCAGAGCAGTTGAGGCAAGCAAAAAGCACAATGTTACAAAGTATTATACTGACTATAAAAAAATGCTTGATGATGAGTCTGTTGATGCTGTAATTATATGCAGTCCAAGCGGTTTGCATTCTGAAATGGGCGTTGAAGCTGCAAATAGAAATATTCATGTAATCACTGAAAAGCCTATGGCAATTAACCTGATTCAAGCAGATGAACTTATTAAAGCTTGTGATCATAATAATGTAAACCTTTTTGTCGTGAAGCAAAATAGGCTCAATCCATCTATTCAACTGCTAAAGAAAGCAATAGATAAAGGCCGTTTTGGTAGAATATTTAGTGCAAATGCTACTGTTAGATGGGCGAGACCTCAGTCATATTATGATATGGCAAAATGGAGAGGCACTTGGGAGTTTGATGGGGGAGCTTTTCTCAATCAAGCATCTCACTATTTTGACTTGCTTTATTGGCTTATTGGACCAGTTGATTCTGTAATGGCAATGACTGCAACTCTTAATCACCAAATAGAAGTGGAAGATATGGGTAGCGGCTTGATTAGATTTAGAAATGGTGCTATAGGTACTGTTGAAGTTACGATGAATATTTTTCCACGAAATCTTGAGGGATCCATCACTGTTATGGGAGAAAATGGTACTGTAAAGATTGGTGGTATCGCTGTTAATAAAATTGACCATTGGGAATTTAAAGATTATGATGATGATGATAGATTTGTTACTGATTCTTCTACTGCTCCCTCAAGTGTTTACGGCTTTGGCCACACTGGCTTTTTAACAAATGTTGTAAACGTGTTAAAAGGAACAGCTGAACCAAATACTGACGGAAGAAATGGTAGAAAATCATTAGAAATTATTTTGGCTATGTATGAGTCAGCAAGAATAGGTGAAAAGGTTTCACTACCTTTAAAATCATTATAAACAATACTTGAATAATGGCAGAGGCAGTAAATGTCTCTGCTTTTTTAATATCTATTTAAACACGAAAAATGCCCTATCAAAAAAGGGGTTGACTTAAAAAAAGGAGAGCCTCTCAAAATTGATTTTATCTCATACATTAAAGAGACACTCATGGAACTTAACTCAGCACCATTTAGTAAAAATAAAAAGACCGTCCATTATTTTTGTAAACAAATTATCAAGACCCCTCTATATATATATGCGTCCGAATTTGATGTTTTTTAAAAATAAATTAAATTCATTTCTCAAAAGACGTCCCAGAGCCGCTTTGAAGCTGATATTTTTTTTAAAAGCTAAAAGTTTTGAAATGGATTTTGCGATGAATACCAATTGCTTTCAAGAGAGACACACTCTTTGTGACGCTCACCGTTGTTTAAATCAAAAAAAGCGGGCTTAGCCCGCTTTATTTTTTATACGTTTTATTTATTTCATCAACAGCATTTTTTGTGTTGCAGAGAACTTAGGTGTTGTCATTCTATAGAAGTAAACACCAGAACCTACGTTCTTGCCGCTATCATCATGTCCATTCCAAACAATACTGTGATTACCACTTGCTCTCACATCATTAACAAGTGTGCGAACTTTTTGCCCAGCTGTATTGTATATCTCAATTTTCACATGAGTAGCCTCGATCACACTAAAAGATATAGTCGTGCTTGGATTAAATGGATTTGGATAGTTTTTATGCAGTTTTGTTGCATAAATAGGATTGATATCTGCACTAACTTCTTTCTCCACAATATTAGAATAAGCAGCTTCAGATAATACATCGCCAGAATATCTTGCCTTCACGATATATACATAAGTGCCTGGCTCAATATTTGCCCAGCTTTCGTCGGTATAACTTGTAGTTGTTATGGCTGATGCAATCTCAAGCCAAGTATCTTCATTGCTTGATGAGCCTTGCTCTGCTCTCCAGATAATATAATCTAACATAGCTCGAGAATTATCTGGTGCTTCCCATGCAAGTTCAACTTGATTTTGATTTGCACTTGCTACCACATCAGTTGGAGGATTAGTGATCTCTTGTAAAGTGATAGTTGGTATAACTATATCAGCAAAG
>Ga0265293_10001552_pt1 | contig 49800 bp, 39 predicted proteins | sample Munlanlewell138R_FD_192505 | JGI IMG/M metagenome (GOLD analysis project Ga0265293, IMG submission 192505) | Leachate microbial communities from a municipal landfill in Southern Ontario, Canada - Leachate well 138R | ecosystem: Engineered > Solid waste > Landfill > Unclassified | place: Canada... | reverse complement strand
TGAGGTCGGTGCCGATCACCTCGACGATGCGGTCGCGGAACTCCTGCCGGTTCTCGAACAGTTTGACGAAATCGATCTGCTTGCCGACCGTCTTCAGCGCCTCGGAAAACTTGGCGTTGAACAGTTCGTTGACGGCGACCTTGTCCGAGGCACGGTCGACGCCGATGGCCTTGGCCACCTTCAGCACGTCCTGCTGGGTCTCGTTGACGCGCAGGTAGAAGGCCACGGTGATGTCGGCGCGCATGTTGTCGCGGCAGATCAGCCCGTCCTTGCCACGCCGGTCCACTTCCAGCGTGAGCAGGGAGATCTTCATGAACTCCTTCTTGTAGATCACCGGGTAGACCAGGGCACCGGTGAAATGCACCTTCGGCGTCGAGGACAGGTCGTTGACGATCAGCGCCGTGCCCTGCGGCACCTTGATGTAGAAGGCCTTGAACAGGCCGAACAGGCCGAACAGGACGACGATGACGATGACGACGCCGATCAGCCACGGCATCAACAGGGCAAGATTCATGACAGGGGCTCCTTCGTCATGCGGGAAGTGGGGAAAGAATGCGGCAGGCGGGTTGCAGTGTCTGGAAAACGGCAGGTTTCATGGCGGTGCGGTGGTTCATCCGGCAATCACCCGGTAGGCGTTCTGGGCGTCGAGGTATTCGACCAGCACGACCTTGTCGCCGCGCTTGAAGGCAGCGTCCTCGCTGCGTACCTGCAACACCAGACCGGCACCGCCGTCGTCGAGATCGGCCGTGCCCTGTTGCGCGCTGACCAGCGGGCTGCGCACCACCGCGCTGCGGCCGAGCAGGGACACGCTGTCCACCGCCCTGACCTTGGCGAACAGGCCGCGCAGCGGGCGCAGCGCCAGGCCGGTGAACGGCGTGGCGATGACCACGGCGAGCACGATCAGCAGCGCGCCGAGGCCGTAGCGCAACAGGTCGAACGGCAGGTGGCGCAGCAGGAAGAAATCGGCGAAGTAGCAGATCAGCCAGGCCAGCAGGCCGAGCACGGTGAGGATCAGCGCCAGCGGCACACCGTCGAGGCCGAACTTCATCAGCAGGCCGGACAGGCCGCCCAGTTCCATGCCTTCGGCGTCGGGCAACTCGGCGAAGTCGAGCGCGTCGAGATCGACCAGGCCGGTCATCGCCAGCAGCCAGTAGACCATCGCCACGCCCAGCAGGATGCTGAAGACGATGGTCGGAAAGCCGGTGGCGATGTGCAGAAACAGTTCCATGTTCGCCTCGAATTGAATGCTGCGCGTTGGGCTGCCCGATGACGGACGGGGTGAGGGTTTGTGACCACTGGGCGAGTCGGCTGTGCCCCTGCGCTCGCCGTTGTGTCAGTGTAAACGTCATTGGTGGGGGTGGCGGGCCACTGTTGGGTGAGTGGCCTCGTCGGAGGTGGGTTGAGGGGTGGCTTCTTTCGCCTGTTTTTGGGTTGTCGTGGGGTTTCGGCCGCCTCGGCGGCGGCCGACCTGCTTTCTCTTGAGTCGCCAAGAGAAAGTAGGCAAAGAGAAGGCGACCCCGGCATCGCGCCGCCACCGCTGCGCGGTGTCGGTTCCCTGCGCTACTCGCCAGCTTCGGGCCGGCGCGGACTCGGCCATCCATGGCCTCGAACATTCGCGCCTTTCCCCCGAAGCCGGCTGCGTTGCTCGGCGCGGTGCAGGGGATTGGAGGTCAAGAGCCGAAGCTGAAGCCGAAGCCTGTGGGCGATACGTTGTCGTCGGGAGGCGCTCACCAATCCCGAATCACCAATCCTCCAATCCCCAACGCCTCCAATCACCAATCACCAATCACCAATAGCTCTCAACTTCGCTCGGTAAAGAACGCGCGCAGTGCGGCCACGGTGGCGTCGGGTTGCTCGACCATCGGCATGTGATTGCAGTCGTCCAGCAGCACTTGGCGGGTGTCGGGGATGGCTTCGGCGTAGTAGCGGGCGGCGCTGGGGTCGATGATGCGGTCGTTGCGGCACCACAGCAGGAGGGTGGGGGCGGTGATCGCCTGGGCTTCGACGCTGGGGCGCAGGGCTTCGTCGCTGCGGCCGATGCGGTCCAGCACCTGGCGCTCGAAGTCGCCATCGAGGCGACGGCGTTCGACCACGGCGCGGTCGAACGGCCATGGCAACCAGGGAACGTCGTCGAACACCAGTGCCAGTTGCCGGTGCAGGCTGGCGCGGTCGGTCACTTCGAAGGGGTGGCCGCCGGCCAGCACCAGGCGGGCGAATTCGTTTTCGTCGAACACGCTGCCGGCGGCGTCCAGCAGCACCAGGCGGTCGACCAGTTGCGGGTGGCGGGCGGCGAGCAGGGCGACGATGCCGCCGCCCATCGAGTGGCCGACCAGCCAGACCGGGCGTTGCTCGGCACCCAGTTGGCGCAGGAAATCGGCCAGCCGCTCGGCCTGGGCGACGAAGCCGTAGTCGGCATCGGGCTGGCGCTGGCTGCCGCCCCAGCCGGGCAGGTCGGGGGCGACGATCTCGCCGTGCGCGGCCAGTGCGGGCAGGATCGGCAGCCAGTTTTCCTTGCTGCCGGTGAAGCCGTGGATCAGCACGGTCAGCGGCGCATCCGCTGCCGGGCGGGCGCGCGCTTCGACGCCCAGCAGCGACCAGCGATGGCCGGCGGCGACGAGGCTGGATTCGCTGGCCCCGGCCTGCCAGCGCTGACGGGCGAACTCGGCTTCCAGCAGCCATTGCGGCCGGCACCAGCCGATGGCGAGGTAGGCCAGCAGCAGGCCGGCCAGTGCCGCCAGCGCGAGGATGCCCAGGCGGCGTCGGCGGCTCATGGCGATTGCGTGTCGCTGGCTGCCGATCCGGCGGCGGACTTGGCCTCCAGCAGGGCCTGCACCGACTGCGTGGTCAACGGGTGGTAGCCCGGCCGCGCCTGCTCGAACACGCGGCGGGCGAAATCCATGCCTTGTTCGCTGTCGGCCAGCGCGGCATAGATCGGCATGATCAGCTTGCGTCGGCCGATCCGCTTGAGGAAGTCGGCAATCGCCGGGCGCGCCTCGAAATAGCCGCTGCGCTCGGCCAGCGGATACCAGCGCATGGCGATCTCGCCGTTGCCGGTGCCGGTGAAGCGGAACACGGCGTCCAGTTCCACCAGCCGCTCGCCGGGCAGGGTGGGCGGCATGCCGTCGAGGAAATGGATCCACTCCTGGCTGATCCAGCCGCGCGTGTCGATGTCCGCCGCGACCAGGTCGTCATCCAGCCATTGCCGGCGCACGGCATCGACCTTGGCCAGCCGCTCCGACTGCGTGATTGGCGCGGAATCGGGCACGCCCGGTTCATGCAGCCAAGCCTCGATGTCGGCCTCGCTGACAGCCTCCGGTGCCTGCGCCATCAGTTCGGCGCGCAGGAAGGCGAGGAAGTCATCGGTGCTGACGACGCCGAAGGCATGGCTGTCGAACCACTTGCGCAGGAACGGATCGAACGCCTCGCGGCCGAAGCGGGTTTCGAGGAAATACAGGAACCATTGACCCTTGGCGTACGGCACGCCGGTCAACGCCTCGTCGGGATCGACGCCGGGCATGGCGTCCAGCGCCAGCTTCTGCCGCGCCGGGGCCATGTCGGCCAGCTCCGCGCGCAGTTCGTTCTCGTTCAACAGGCGCTCCATCTGCGCCTGCTCGACGCCGTAGACGGCCTCGACGATGCGGTTCTCGACATAGGTGGTGAAGCCCTCGTTGAGCCACATGTCCTTCCAGCTTGCATTGGTGACCAGATTGCCGGACCAGGAATGCGCCAGCTCGTGGGCGACCAGCGACACCAGCGACTTGTCGCCGGCGATGACCGTCGGCGTGATGAAGGACAGACGCGGATTCTCCATGCCGCCGAAGGGGAAGGACGGCGGCAGGATCAGCAGGTCGTAACGCTCCCAGCGATAGGGGCCGTACAGCGCTTCCGTGGCCGCGATCATGCGCTCGGTATCGTCGAACTCGGCCAGCGCGGCGTCGATGACGGCCGGTTCCGCCCAGATGCCGGCGCGCTCGGAAATCGGCTTGAACACCAGATCGCCGGCGGCAATCGCCATCAGATAGGAGGGGATCGGCTGGCGCATGCGGAACACGTACTTGCCATCGCGCGGCTCGTCCGGCGCGTTGTCGGCGCTCATCAGCACGCGCAGCGCCGGATCGGTGCGCACGCTGGCGCTGTAGGTGTAGCGCACGCCGGGCGTGTCCTGCAGCGGTGCCCAGGAGCGCGCATGGATCGCCTGCGACTGGCTGAACAGGAAGGGATGGGTCTTGCCGGCGGTCATCTCCGGCGTCAGCCATTGCAGCCCGGACGCCTGCGGCGAAGTGCGATAGCGCACCCGCACCGAGTCGTACTGCCGGCGCATCAGGATTTCCAGCCGGCTGCCGAAGATCGGATCGCGCTCGGCCAGGCTCCAGCGCAACGTCCGCCAGCCGCCATCGGCCGTCTTGCCGAGCACCTTCTCGATCTCCAGATCGCGCGTGTCCAGCACCAGCGTGCGATGCGCCGGGTCTTTCCAGGTCAGCGCCAGATCGGCCGTACCGCGCAGGGTCCTGGTCTTGAAGTCGACCACCAGATCAAGCCCAAGATCGCGGATGACGACCTTGTCCGGCTCGGCCCAGGAATGCTCGTCCGCCCGCCGCTCGGCGTGCACGGCAAGCGGCAACAGGATGGACAGGCAGGTCAACAGACGGGTCAACGGCAATCGCATGGTGGGCAGCGCCAAGGTCGGGAAAAAGACAGTGTAGGCCGGGGACGGATCGGCTGCGACGAATCCGTCGTCTCCCGGGCGCAGCACCGGCAGCACCGGGTGGGCTGTTCTGCGTTAACTCTGGGAAGCAGATCTCGCAGGCATGTCCGAAGCGCTGGGCATGGCTCGCTATAAATGCATCGGGTGACGTTGTCATTGACCGCCGCTGCGCGCGGTTCAGGCACAGCCCGATGATCGTGCTGTCAGCATGAAACCGACTCCCCGACCTGCCTCAACGCTGCGCCACTGCCGCCCGCTGTGAGGGCCACGGCCTTGCGGGGAGCCTTGCGCCAGAGTGCTTGACAGACAGGTTGAGGCAGTACACTGCGTCCCATGCCGGTGCCAGTGAAAATTCCGGGTTATCGGATCGTGCGCGAGATCGGTCGCGGCGGGATGGGCACGGTGTTCCTGGCCGTGCAGGAGTCGCTGGGCCGTGAAGTCGCGCTCAAGCTGCTGATGCCGCAACTGGTCGCCGATGCGGTGGCCTGTGAGAGGTTCTTGCGCGAGGGTCGCATCGCGGCCCGGTTGGCGGGTCGCCACATCGTCAGCGTCCATGATGTGGGCGTCCATGACGGGCAGCCGTATCTGGCGATGGAGTACATGGCCGGCGGTGCGGTCGCCGTCGGCGAACCGCTTGCGCCCTCTGCGGCGCTGGAAATCGTGCGTGAAATCGCCCTGGCGCTGGATCATGCGCACAGGGAAAACGTGATCCATCGCGACCTGAAGCCGGAGAACATCCTGCGCCGCAAGGATGGTTCCTTTGCGCTGGCCGATTTCGGCATCGCCTGTGCGTTGCGCGTCGACGACGACAGCGATCCGGCGCTGACGCGCGAGGGCACGACGGTCGGCACGCCGTACTACATGAGTCCCGAGCAGTTGCAGGCGCGGCCGCTGGATGGGCGCTCGGACCTGTATTCGCTGGGCGTGGTGCTGTACCAGTTGCTCACCGGCCGGTTGCCCTATCGCGGTACCGATGATGTGCCGGTCGGCATGCAGCACGTGCATGCACCGGTGCCGCGCCTGCCCGAGGGGCTGGGTCGCTATCAGGTGTTGATCGACACCTTGATGGCCAAGTCGCCGGCGCAACGTCCGGCCACGGGTGCGGAGCTGGCGCAGCGGATCGAGGCGATCCAGACCAATCCGGGCATGGCGGCCGTCACCCAGGCGATGGATGCGGCCGCGCCGGCAAGGGGCAAACGCTGGGTGTTGGCGGCGGGGTTGGTGATCGCCTTGGGCAGCATCGGCGGGTATGTCGTGAGCAAGCGCCTGCCGGCGTCCGTGGCGGTTCCGCCCGGTGCGGCGACGGGGCAGAACGATGTGTCGGCAGCGCCGGTGACGGTCGGACAAAGCATTGCCGTGTTGCCGCTGGTCATTGCCGGCGGCGATGCCGATCAGCAGTATTTCTCCGATGGGCTGTCGGAAGCGCTGATCATGGCGCTGTCGCAGTTCGACGGGTTGAAGGTGATCGGCCGCAACTCCGCGTTCCAGTTCCGCGACAGCAAGGACGACAGCGCCACCATCGGTCGCAAGCTGGGCGTGGCGCACCTGCTCGAAGGCAGCGTGCAGCGCGCCGCCGACATGGTGCGCATCAGTGTCCAGCTCATCCGCGCGGCTGACGGCAGCACGGTGTGGTCGCAGCGCTACGACCGGCCGTACAAAGACCTGTTCGCCCTGCAGGACGACATCACGCAGGCCGTTGCCGGTGCCCTGCATACGAAGCTGCTTTCGCCCGCCGAACTGGCGAAACAGGCCGACCGGCCGCCCAGCGGCAATCTCGACGCCTACAAGGCCTATTTGCAGGGCTCGAAGCATTGGCACGAGAACGAGTTCACCGAGGCGGCCGAGTTCCTGACCCAGGCGGTGCAACTCGACCCCGACTATGCCATCGCCTGGGCGCAGTTGTCCGGGGCGCGCAGTACGGTCGCCACGTTCTCCAACGAGTCGCCCGAGCTGGCCCGCGAGCAGATGCGCGAGGCGCGCGAGGCAGCGGACCGGGCGCTGCAACTGGCACCCGCCTTGGGTCCGGCGCATGCGGCCCGCGCTTACCTGCAGTTCTACGGTTTTGATCATCAGGGCGCTTTGGCCGAGTGCCGCCGCGCGGTGCAGCAGGCACCCACCGATGGCACCGTCCTGAATGGCTGTGGTCATACCCTGGCCGGCATCGGAAAACTGGGCGAGGCAATCCGGCTGCGCGAGCGCCTGCTTTCCATCGAGCCGCTGCACCTCGTCAACGACTTCAATTACGCGGAATTGTTGATGGCGGCCGGACGGCTGGACGAGGCGGAAAAATACCTTCGCATCGCCGAGGGCTTGTCGAATCCGTATCCATACGGACACATGATGATCGCGCTGTTGCGTGGTGATGACGAGGCGGCACTGGAAATCGCCACGCGGATGCCCGTTGCCAGCCGCGATCAATACCTGCTGCTGGCGGCGCAGGTCGGGCCGGACCGCACGGCGGCGGATGCGGTGCTGGCGAAGGCCGGTGCCGACGACGCCTGGCCGCCAAAGGCGTTCAATCACACCCGTGCGTATCAGATTGCGCAGGCCCATGCCTTGCGCGCCGATGCCGACCAGACGATGGAGTGGCTGGAGCGCGCTTCGACCGCCGATCTGCTGTTCCTGTTGACCGACCCGATCATCCTGCGCTGGCGTGATGATCCACGGCTGATCGAGTTCTGTCGCCGGGTCGGCCTGCCGTCACCGCACGAAAGCGAGGCGTTGAGCATCGACCAGATTCGCGCCAGGGTTGGTGGCAAAAGCTGAAGGCTGGCCGGAGTCGCGACGAACGTCGGGCAGAACGTCGCTGCCATGGGTGGCCGCGTTCCGTGAAAATCGACGTGGGATTAGCTTTCCCGCGCCACTGCGCCGGTCTTCAGGCGGTCCAGCACCTGGCTCATGGCGCGGTCGAAGGCGGCGTCGACTTCGCGCAGGCTGAGTTTGCCCTCCGCCATCAGGGCGGCCAGTTCTTCCGCCGACACCGTGCACATGCGCAGGCCACGGCGGTTGACGAACAGCATCCGCGAGGAGATCGGGCTGATCCAGCTCAGTTTGGCCGGCTGGGTGGAGCCGTCGGCTTCGACGAACTCGACCCAGGCACCGACCTTGAGCTGCTTGACCTGCTCGATCAGCTCGGGCAGGGCGTGGCGGGTGTCGACGTCCAGTTTCAGGTCGCCGTCGACCGCCTTGCTGGCCGGCGGTTCCGGCTCCGGTTCGGTGGCCAGGGTGATCAATTCCAGTACCGGCGGGTCTTCCTCTTCGACCGGTTCGGCGACCGGCTCGGGGGCTTGCGGCGGTTTGTCCGGGGTTGTGGCGGCGGCAGGCGACGTCGCGCTTTGCGCGGCGGGCGATGCGGGTCGGGCGGCGGGAGCGGGCGTTGCCGGGGTTGGCTTCGGTTTCGGTTTTGGCGCTGCCGGTTCGGCGGCGGGCGGACGCGGGCGCACCGCGTGCAGGGCACCGATGATTTCGGTCAGCGCCAGTCGCGCGGCATCCTCGGGCTGGCCGGCGCTGCGCATCGCCGGCAGCAGTTCCTCGCTCAGGCCGCGCGGCGGCTCGCTGCCGGCTTCGCAGGCCAGCAGCGCCAGCCACAGTTTGACGCCGGGCGAGCGGGCCTCGCGGAAGGCCTCGGAATCCACGCCTTCGCGCAGGGCGATCATGGTCAGGTGGTGGGTCCAGTCGCGGCGCAGGAACTCGCCGATGGGCTTGGGCACGGCGCGCCGGCCGACCAGGCTGTCGAGTTCCAGCGTGGCTTCCAGCCGGGCTTCCTCCAGCCGCTCGCGGCCGCGCTGCGCATCGGCGGTGCGTTGTTCGGCCAGCGCCACGCGGCGCTTGTGGCGTTCGAGGAAGTCGGAAAATTCCGCCTCGGCGTTGGTGAATACCGTGGTGTCGTCGTCGAAGCTGTCGATCAACTGCTCGCTGACCTCGAACACCTTGGTCAGGAGTTCGCGCTCGGCCGGCGCGTCGCCGGCGTTGCCGTCGCAGGCCTCGGCAAACTGGTTCAGCAGTCGCCGCGCCGGGTGCTGCTTGTGCGCGAACATGCGCCGGTCGAGCATGGCGATCTTGGCGTAGGGCACGTACAGACGCACCAGGCGCTCACGCACTTCGCGGCTGAAGTGGCCCTGGTCGAGCAGGGTGTCGAACAGCATGCCGACCATGGTCAGCGCCTGGTCGTCGTGTGGCTCCAGCCGCATGCCCGGCTTGGCCCGGCCCAGCGAGACGGCGGTGCGCAAAAGCTCGGTGCGCAGCAGTTCGCCGAACTCGGCGTGACGGTCGTCGACGGCGGCCATCAGGGTCGGTGTTGGCTGGCGTTGCAGGCGGCTGAGGACGACGAGGGCGGTGGCCGAATCCAGCGCCGGTGGTTCCGGCGTGCCGCTCGGCTGCGCCGGTGCGTGCGGGTGGGCGTGGGTGCCGCCCTCGTGCGTGCGCTTGCCTTCGAGGTAACTGGCAAACATCTCGCGCATGGCGAGGTAGATCGGGTCCGGGCCGTCGCTGGGTGCCGGTGCCCAGCCGCCGGGCATCGCTGCCGGGTCGATCATGCCGGCATCCAGCGACGGCGCTGCCAGCGGTTCGACGGTTTCCCAGCCGAGGTTGTTCTCGGCCGGCTCGGCGGCCGGCGGGCGTGCCGCCGCTGCCTGGCGCCGCACGCGCAGCGGCTGCGCCTGCACTGCCACGCCGCGCGCCTGCAGCAGGCGTTGCAGGTCCTCGATGACCTTGCCCAAGTCCGTCGCCAGTCCGCGCTCCAGGTGCTTGAAGGCGACCAGCCGCCATTCGATGGCGTCGAGGATCGGCTCCAGCGCGTCGCGCCAGGCGACGGCGATCAGCAGCGGCGAAAGCGGGTGCTCCTTGATCGGCAGCTCGGCGATGCCGGCGACCTTGGCCAGGGCGCGGCCGAGCCGTTCCAGCTGCTCGCCGTGGCGGCGCTCGATGGCGCTGGCCAGGCGCTCGCAGGTGAGCTGCTCTTCCAGCACATCGGCGTCGATCAGGCTGAATTCCATCGCCTCGGGCAGCACCTCGGCGTCGTTCTGCGGCGGCAGTTGCTTGGGCCGTCCCAGCGCGGCGAACGCCTCGCCGACGCGGCTGGCCACCGCCGCTTCCACATTGGCGCGCTGCCGGCGCAACTCGCGCAGCACGTCGAACAGCATCTGCTGGCCGCTGTGGCCCTGCTGCCAGACATCGAACAGGGCGTCGTCCGTCTTCTCCAGCACCTGGCCGAGCACGGGCGTCAGGCGGCGCATTGCCAGTACCCGAAGCTCGTTCAGCAGCGTGATGTCGGTCATCTCGTTACGGACGGGGGACGATGGGATGGGTGGGATGATGGCAGATCATGGCGCGCGACCGCACCCCGCAGCGACGCCAGGCACGAGCCGTGCAGCTTCCCGCGACCACGCCTACACCCGATGGCCGGAGTGGATGGCGACGATCCCCGCGGACAGGTTGCGATGCGCGCAGCGCGCGAAGCCGGCCTCGGCCATCATCGCCTGCAGCGCTTCCTGCGGCGGATGCTTGCGGATCGACTCGGCCAGATAGCGATAGCTGTCGGCATCGCCGGCGAACAGGTTGCCCAGCCGTGGCAGCACCTGGAAGCCGTGGAAGTCGTAAAGCGGGCGGAACCACGGCGGCCGTACCTGCGAGAACTCCAGCACCAGCGCCCGACCGCCGACCTTCAGCACGCGCCGCATCTCGCGCAGCGCCTGCGCCTTGTCGGTGACGTTGCGCAGGCCGAAGGCGATGGTGACGAGGTCGAAGCTGGCATCGGGGAAGGGCAGCGCCTCGGCGTTGAGGCGGGTCCAGCGCAGGCCGTCGACCATGCCGCGGTCGGTCAGCCGGTCGCGGCCGACGGCCAGCATCTCGTGGTTGATGTCGCCGACCACCACCTCGCCGTCCGTGCCGACCCGGGGCAGCAGCAGGGCGGCGATGTCGCCGGTGCCGCCGGCCAGGTCGAGCACGCGGTCGCCACGGGCGACGCCGCTGGTGGCGACGAAATGGCGCTTCCAGACCCGATGCAGGCCGACGCTCATCAGGTCGTTCATCAGGTCGTACTTGCCGGCGACGGAACTGAACACGCGGCCGACCAGCTTCTGCTTGTCGGCGCGGGGAACCTCTCGGAAGCCGAAATCGGCGGTGGACGGGTCGGATTCGTTCATCGGCCGATTATGGCATTGCCGGCCGGCGCGAACCTTGATCCGGGTCCGGTTGGCGGCTGCGCCCGTGTCGGGCGCGGGCCGCACGGAACACGCTGGTCAGCTCAGCGCCAGCGCCGCCGGGGTGTAGTCGTAGCCGAGCGTGCGCGCCACCGCCTCGTAGGTGACCTTGCCGGCGTGGACGTTGAGGCCGTTGAGCAGGTGCGGATCGTCCAGCAGCGCCTTGCGCGGGCCCTTGTTGGCCAGTTGCAGGGCGAACGGCAAGGTGGCGTTGGTCAGGGCGAAGGTCGAGGTGCGGGCGACGCCGCCGGGCATGTTGGCGACGCAGTAATGGATGATGCCGTCGACCTCGTAGGTCGGGTCCTGGTGCGTGGTCGCCCTGGAAGTCTCGAAGCAGCCGCCCTGGTCGATGGCGACGTCGACCAGCACCGAGCCGGGCTTGAGCAGGGACAACTGCCGCCGGTTGACCAGCTTCGGCGCGGCCGCGCCGGGGATCAGCACCGCGCCGATCACCAGGTCGGTGTTGGGCAGCAGTTCTTCGATGGTGTCGGTGGTGGAGTACAGCGTGGTCAGGCGGTCGCCGTAGATTTCGTCGATGTACTTGAGCCGGTCCAGCGAGCGGTCGAGGATGGTGACGCGGGCGTTCAGGCCCATCGCCATGCGCGCCGCGTTGAGGCCGACCACGCCGCCGCCGAGCACCAGCACTTGGCCTGGCTTGACCCCCGGCACGCCGCCGAGCAGCACGCCGGAACCGCCCTGCGCCTTCTGCAGCGCGTGCGCGCCGGCCTGGATCGACATCCGCCCGGCGACCTCGCTCATCGGTGCCAGCAGCGGCAGGCCGCCCTTGTGGTCGGTCACCGTCTCGTAGGCGATGGCGGTGCAGCCGGACTTCACCAGCGCGGCGGTCTGCGGCGGATCGGGTGCCAGGTGCAGGTAGGTGTACAGCGTCTGGCCGGGGCGCAGCATCGCGCACTCGACCGGCTGCGGCTCCTTCACCTTGATGATCATCTCGGCGCGGGCAAAGATTTCCTGCGCCGTGTCGACGATCTCGGCCCCGGCCTTGACGTACATCTCGTCGGTCAGGCCGATGGCCTTGCCGCCGTCCTTCTGCACGATCACCTGATGGCCGTTCTGCACCAGTTCGCGCGCGCCGCCCGGCGTCAGCCCGATGCGGTATTCGTGGTTCTTGATTTCCTTCGGTACGCCGATGAGCATGGCTTGGATCCTGGCGAAAGTGGCGGATGGTCAGGGCGTGCGGCGGATGGCTTCGGCCAGCCGGGCGACGATCTGTTCGATGTGGTCGGGCTCGATGATCAGCGGCGGCGACAGCGCGATGATGTCACCGGTGACGCGGATCAGCAGGTCATGGTCGTGGAAGCAGCGCTGGAACGTCTCGAAGGCGCGCGCACCCGGCGCGCCCCCGCGCGCGGCCAGCTCGATGCCGGCCACCAGGCCGATGGTACGGATGTCGATGACGTTTGCCAGCCCGCGCAGGCCGGCGTGCAGCGCCTGCGTCCAGTGCTCCTCCAGCGCGATGGCGCGCTCGAACAGGCCCTCGTCGAGATAGACATCGAGCGCCGCGAGGCCGGCGGCGGCGGCCAGCGGATGGCCGGAATAGGTGTAGCCGTGGAACAGCTCGATGGCCGCCTCCGGGCCGTCCATGAAGGCCTCGTGGATGGCGCGCGAAACAAAGGTCGCGCCCATCGGCACGCAGCCGTTGGTCAGGCCCTTGGCGGTGGTCATCATGTCCGGCACCACGCCCAGACGCTGGCTGGCGAAGGCCTTGCCGACACGGCCGAAACCGGTGATGACCTCGTCGAAGATCAGCAGGATGCCGTGGCGGTCGCAGATCTGCCGCAGCCGCTCCAGGTAGCCGACCGGCGGCAGGATCACCCCGGCCGATCCGGCCACCGGCTCGACGATGACGGCGGCGATGGTGGAGGCGTCGTGCAGGGCGATCAGGCGTTCCAGATCGTCGGCCAGTTCCGCCCCGTGCGCCGGCAGGCCACGGCGGAAGGCGTTGCGTTCGATGTCCAGCGTGTGGCGCAGGTGGTCGGCGGGCAGCAGCGGGCCGAACCATTTGCGGTTGTTGGCCAGCCCGCCCACCGAGATGCCGCCGAAGCCGACCCCGTGATAGCCCTTCTCGCGGCCGATGAAGCGGGTCCGCTGGCCTTCGCCGCGCAGGCGGTGATAGGCCAGCGCGATCTTCAGCGCGGTGTCGACCGCCTCCGAGCCGGAGTTGCCGAAGAACACGTGCTTGAGCGGCTCCGGCGCAAGCTCGGCGAGGCGGCCGGCGAGTTCAAAGGCGAGCGGATGGCCGACCTGGAAATTGGGCGCGTAATCAAGCGTGGCGGCTTGCCGGGCGATGGCCTCGATGATCGGCGCGCGGGCGTGGCCGGCGTTGCAGCACCACAGCCCGGCGGTGCCGTCCAGCAGCTCGCGGCCGTCGTCGCTGCGATAGTGCATGCCGTGCGCCGACACCAGCATCCGTGGCCGGCGCTGGAACTGCCGGTTGGCGGTGAACGGCATCCAGTAGGCGGCCTGGCCGGTCGCCGCGTCAGCAGCGGTTTCAACGCGGTTTGGGGGAATCGACATGATGGCCGCCGGGCTGTCGCGGGTCGTCCCGGCGACGCTATCAGCGTTGAATAAACTTTACAATCTGCGCCGCACTACCGCATTCTTCGACCAGGTTTCCGCCAGACGTTCAATATCTGGCATCACTCGCCAACGAGGAGACGGCTACCCGCCATGGACGTGGGCGCGCGGCTGCAAACCATCCGCAAGGCACGCGGCCTGTCCCAGCGCGAACTGGCCAAGCGGGTAGGCGTGACCAACAGCACGATCTCGCTGATCGAGCAGAACAAGGTCAGCCCGTCGATCGGCTCGCTGAAGAAGGTGCTCGACGGCATCCCGATCTCGCTCGGCGAGTTCTTCACCGCCGACCTGCCGGCCGCAGACGACGCCGGCCCGTTCTACGCCTGCGAGTCGCAGCCCGATCTCGGCAACCAGGCCATCCACTATTTCCTCGTCGGCAGCCGCCACCGGGCACGGCAGATGTGCGTGCTGCGCGAGGTGATGCCGCCGGGCAGCGATACCGGCGAAGACCGGCTCAGCCATGCCGGCGAGGAAGGCGGCGTGGTCGTGCAGGGCCGGGTCGAGGTCAGCATCGGCGATCAGGTCCGCGTCCTCGGCCCCGGCGAGGGCTATTACTTCGACAGCCCCGTGCCGCACCGCTTCCGCAATGTCGGCGAGGAAGAGGCGATCATCGTCAGCGCCAACACGCCGGCCACTTTCTGAACGGGCCACCGCCCATCCACCCGAGCACACATCATGACCACACCGCTTAGCCGCGCCGACTGGGAGCAGCGCGCCCAGGCCCTGCAACTGCGCAGCCGCGCCTTCATCGACGGCCGCCACGTCGACGCCATCGACGGCCGCGAGTTCGACTGCATCAGCCCGATCGACGGCCGCCTGCTGGCGCGCGTCGCGCGCTGCGACGCGCTGGACGCCGAACGCGCCGTGCGCGCTGCCCGGCACAGCTTCGAGGACGGTGCCTGGTCGGACGCCTCGCCGGCGCAGCGCAAGCGCACCATGCTGCGCTTCGCCGACCTGGTCGAAGCGCACGCCGAGGAACTGGCGCTGCTGGAAACCCTCGACATGGGCAAGCCGATCAGCGACAGCCTGAAGGTCGACATGGCCGCCAGCGTGCGCTGCCTGCGCTGGACCGCCGAGGCCATCGACAAGGTCTACGGCGAGGTCGCGCCGACCTCGCGCCACGAACTGGGCCTGATCACCCGCGAGCCGCTCGGCGTGGTCGCCGCCATCGTGCCGTGGAACTTCCCGCTGCTGATGGCCTGCTGGAAGATCGCCCCGGCGCTGACCGCCGGCAACTCGGTGATCCTCAAACCGTCGGAAAAATCCCCGCTGACCGCCCTGCGCATCGCCGAACTGGCCATCGAGGCCGGTCTGCCGCCGGGCGTGTTCAATGTGCTGCCCGGCTTCGGCAACGAGGTCGGCGAGGCGCTGGCCATGCACATGGATGTCGACGGTCTGGTGTTCACTGGCTCCACGGCGGTCGGCAAGCACCTGCTGCAATGCGCCGGCCGCTCCAACATGAAACGCGCCTACATGGAATGCGGCGGCAAGAGCCCGAACATCGTGTTCGCCGACGCCCCCGACCTCGACGCAGCCGCCGAGGCCGCCGCGTCGGGCATCTTCTACAACCAGGGCGAGGTCTGCACCGCTGCCTCGCGGCTGCTGGTGGAGCGCGGTATCGAGCGCGAATTCATGGCCCGGGTACGCGCGGCCGGCGCCAAGATGCGCCCGCGCCATCCGCTGCAGCCGGATGCGCCGATGGGAGCTATCGTCGACGCGGTGCAGATGGAGCGCGTGCTCGGCTACATCGAGCGCGGCCGCGCCGAAGGTGCCGAGCTGTCGCTGGGTGGTCAGCGCATCGACGCCGAAAGCGGCGGCTATTACATCGAGCCGACCGTGTTCGAGAACGTCAGCCCCGACATGACCATCGCCCGCGAGGAAATCTTCGGCCCGGTGCTGGCGGCGATTGCCTTCGACGACGAGGCGCAGGCGCTGAAGATCGCCAACGACAGCGACTACGGCCTCGCCGCCGCAGTCTGGAGCCGCGACATCGGCCGCGCCCACCGCGTCGCCCGCCGCCTGCGCGCCGGCAGCGTCTGGGTCAACTACTGGGACGGCGGCGACATGACCGCGCCGTTCGGCGGCTACAAGCAAAGCGGCAACGGCCGCGACAAATCCCTGCACGCCTTCGACAAGTACAGCGAAATCAAGGCCACCTGGATCAATCTGGCGACCTGAGCACCGCCCACGGGCAAGGCGTCTTTCCGTGGCCGTGCGGCGGGTTGAATGTCTGCCGCGCCACCCCATATCTGGCTGTCTCGCGACCCGGAACGACAGCCCGTGAGCAAAGACAGCTTTCATGCCACCACCATCGTCAGCGTCCGTCGTGGTGACCGCGTCACCATCGGCGGCGATGGCCAGGTCACCCTCGGCAACACCGTGATGAAGGCCAATGCGCGCAAGGTGCGCCGGCTCGCCGGTGGCAAGGTGCTGGCCGGTTTCGCCGGTGCCACCGCCGACGCCTTCACCCTGTTCGAACTGTTCGAGGCCAAGCTGGAGAAGCACGGCCAACTGGTGCGCGCGGCGGTGGAAATGGCCAAGGACTGGCGCACCGACCGCCGTCTGGGCCGGCTGGAGGCGATGCTGGCGGTGGCCGACCGCGAAACCTCGTTGCTGATCTCCGGCAATGGCGACGTGCTGGAGCCCGAGGACGGCCTGATCGCCATCGGCTCCGGCGGTCCCTTCGCCCTGGCCGCCGCCAAGGCCCTGCTGGCCGCCACCGAGCTGCCGCCGCGCGAGGTGGTGGAGCGCGCGCTGAGCATTGCCGGCGACATCTGCATCTACACCAACCATCATCGCACCATCGAGGAACTCTGAGCCCATGTCCGACATGACTCCGCGCGAGATCGTCCAGGAACTGGACAAGTTCATCGTCGGCCAGAACGCCGCCAAGCGCGCCGTGGCCATCGCCCTGCGCAACCGCTGGCGGCGCATGCAGCTCGATCCGTCGATGCGCGCCGAGGTGGTGCCGAAGAACATCCTGATGATCGGCCCGACCGGCGTCGGCAAGACCGAGATCGCCCGCCGCCTCGCCGCGCTCGCCAACGCGCCCTTCGTCAAGGTCGAAGCGACCCGTTTCACCGAGGTCGGCTACGTCGGCAAGGATGTCGAGCAGATCATCCGCGATCTCGCCGACGTCTCGGTGAAACTTTTCCGCGAACAGGCCAAGGCGCGCGTCGCCAGCCAGGCCGAGGAGCGCGCCGAGGAGCGCATCCTCGACGCCCTGTTGCCGCGCCGCCGCAGCCCCGGCTTCGGCGGCCTCGACGCCGGCAGCGGCGAAGTCAGCGGCGGCGACTCCGACACCCGCAACAAGCTGCGCCGGCAGCTGCGCGCCGGCGAACTGGACGAGCGCGAGATCGAGATCGAAACCCATCTGAGCATCGGCGTCGACATCATGGCCCCGCCGGGCATGGAGGAAATGGGCCAGCAACTCAAGCAGATGTTCTCCCAGCTTGGCGGGCAGAAGAGCCAGAAGCGCAGCCTGAGCATCCGCGCCGCGCGGCCGCTGCTGGTCGAGGAAGAGGCCGGCAAGCTGGTCAACGAGGACGAGGTGCGCCAGCACGCCATCGACGCCTGCGAGCAGACCGGCATCGTCTTCATCGACGAGATCGACAAGGTCGCCCGGCGCTCGGAAGGCTACGGCGCGGACGTCTCCCGCGAGGGCGTGCAGCGCGACCTGCTGCCGCTGGTGGAAGGCTCGGCGGTCAGCACCAAGTACGGCATCGTGCGCACCGACCACATCCTGTTCATCGCCTCCGGTGCCTTCCATCTGGCCAGGCCGTCCGACCTGATTCCCGAAATGCAGGGCCGCTTCCCGATCCGCGTCGAATTGCAGGCGCTGTCGCGCGAGGACTTCCGCCGCATCCTCGGCGAGCCGCGCAACGCGCTGACCCGCCAGTACCCGGCGCTGATGGCGACCGAAGGCGTCGACCTGAGCTTCACCGACGACGCCATCGACCGCCTCGCCGAGATCGCCTTCGAGGTCAACGAACGCACCGAAAACATCGGCGCGCGCCGTCTGCACACGGTGATGGAACGCCTGCTCGACGGCATTTCCTACGATGCGCCCGATCGCAGCGGCGAGCGCATGGTGGTCGATGCCGCCTTCGTCGATGCCCAGCTCGGCAACCTGGTCGAGGACCAGGACCTGTCGCGCTACATCCTCTGAGCACGCACGCATGAGCGGTCCGCTGCCGACTTCCATCGTCCTGCATCAGGCCTCGCGCGTGCTGGAGGTCGGCTTCGACACCGGCGAGACGTTCCGCCTGCCCTGCGAATACCTGCGCGTGGAGTCGCCCTCCGCCGAGGTGCAGGGCCACCATCCCAGCCAGCGCAAACTGGTCGCCGGCAAGCGCGCGGTCGGCATCCGCGCCATCGACCCGGTCGGCCAGTACGCCATCCTGCTGCGCTTCGACGACGGCCACCAGACCGGCATCTACAGTTGGCGGCTGTTGTACCAGCTCGGCCGCGAGCAGGCCGAGCGCTGGCCGGCCTACCTCGCCGCGCTGGAGCAGGCCGGCCTGTCGCGCGACTGATGTACCGAGATCGCCACCGCCCTTCGCGCGGCAGCGATTCATCTGGTCACCAGCCTTCAGGGATACCGCAGCGTGCACTGAAACCAAAGTGCTCGCTGGCGACGCCTCCACGCGCGGTTATCGCACCCATCATGCTTGTCGCGGAACTCTTGCTCAGCCGTTTCGGCCCATCGCTTCACGCAATTCGGCCATGTAGGTTTGCAGCAACTCGAACTCCGTTGGTGTCAATACGCGCTCACGGAGGAATGACCGATAGTCCAGATGCGCTGCGCAATTGCCGTCATACCGGCAGAAAATTGACTGCCGCATGCCATGTGGCCCGCAGGCGGCCCCTTGCTCGCATGCCATCCATTCGACCGCGCTTTCCTGGATCAGTTGTTTTCGCGTGTTATCCAGCGCGGCGTAGCGTCCATCGGTTTGAAGCGCCTGACGCACGTTGTCCAGCGCGGTGACTCCAGAAGGACTGTCGTCCGGGCGTTTCAGCAGCAGGGCCAGGGCGGTGGCCAGTATTTCCGGAGACTGTGTCGACTTTGCAAAGTCCCAGGCCAGCGAGGTCAACTCGTCCTGCGTTGGATAGATCGTTTCATCGGACAGCACTGCATCACGCGCCATGGCTGGCAGTGCGGTCTGCGCCATGATCGCCGGCGTGTCGCCTTGCCACACCATGTGCCTGCGCAGCGCAACGAGCTCCTGTTGCAACTGCGCGTAGTTCAGCCCCGTTGCCGACCCGTCGCAGTACGCCTCGTCCAGCGCGATCTGTGCCTGTTGCGCGGCAAAGGTTGCAGTGCCTTCGGGTGCGGATGGCCGCTTCTCATGGGCGGCACAGCGGATTGCCAGGCGTTGCAGTGCGCTGAGGCTGGCGTAATCGCCATTTCTGGCATTGGCAAGCAGGGTTCCCAGCGCCTCGCTCAACGTCCTGGCCCGTGCCTCGATCTGCCACGGATGGGCTGGATGCCAGCCGTGGGAGCTGCTGGATCAACGCGAGGACGGCGAGCGGTTTGCGGCATGACCGAGGGTGTGCTTTCGGCGTCCTCGGCGGCAATGGGCGATCTGGCGAGAGCCGGACCCCGGCTGTTTGTTTCAAAGCCCCCGGCAATGAAAAATCCTGCCGGAATTGACAGGACCATCAGTGACGCCAGGACTCGGGCCTGGAGAGGAGCATGCAACCGCCCACGGTTCAAACTGGGTTCCTGCATCGAATTCAATTTCCACCCCCATCGGCGCTTCCATGCGCCGCCATGATGGGCATGGCGCGCACGCCTCAACCCTTCTGCGCCGCCATCTGCATGTCGCGCCGCCTGCGTTTCTCGTCGCGCACCATCAGTAGCCAGCCGATGAAGGCGGCAATCATCACCGCGCCGATCATCAGGGTGGCGAGGGCGTTGATCTTCGGGCTGACGCCCATGCGCACGGAGGAGAACACCTTCATCGGCAGGGTGGTGGAGGCCGGGCCGGAGACGAAGCTGGCGATGACGAGGTCATCCAGCGACAGGGTGAAGGCGAGCAGCCAGCCGGCCATCAGGGCCGGGGCGATCATCGGCAGGGTGATGAGGAAGAACACCTTGAGCCGGTTCGCACCAAGATCCATGGCCGCTTCCTCGATGCTCTTGTCCAGTTCCGACAGCCGCGAAGAGACGACGATGGTGACGAAGGCGACGCTGAAGGTGACGTGGGCGATCCAGATGGTGACCATGCCGCGGTTGCCGAAGATGCCGAACCAGTCCGACAGGGTGACGAACAGCAGCAGCAGCGACAGGCCGGTGATGACCTCGGGCATGACCAGCGGGGCGGTGATCAGGCCGCCGAACAGGGTCTTGCCGGGGAAGCGGCGGAAACGGGTCAGCAGCATCGCCGCCATGGTGCCGATGACCACGGCGGTGCTGGCGGCGTAGAAGGCGACGCGCAGGCTGACCCAGACCGCATCCATCATCTGCTTGTCGCGGAACAACTCGCCGTACCACTTCACCGAGAAGCCCGACCACACGGTGACCAGGCGCGACTCGTTGAAGGAGTAGACCATCAGGCTGACGATCGGCGCGTACAGGAACAGGAAGCCCAGGGCCAGGTAGACCGAGGACAGCGAGGGCGGGCGCAGTCGGCTCATGTCAGTTTCGACTCCAGTTCCTTGGACTGGTAGTGGTGGAACAGGGTGATCGGCACCACCAGCAGGATCAGCATGACGATGGCCACGGCCGAGGCGACCGGCCAGTCGCGGTTGTTGAAGAATTCCTGCCAGAGCACGCGGCCGATCATCAGCGTGTCCGGCGCGCCCAGCAGTTCGGGGATGACGAACTCGCCGACCACCGGAATCATCACCAGCATGGCGCCGGCGATGATGCCGGCCTTGGACAGCGGCAGGGTGATCTTGAGGAAGGCTTCCCAGGGCCGTGCGCCGAGGTCGTGGGCGGCCTCCAGCAGGCGCAGGTCGTGCTTGACCAGGTTGGCGTACAGCGGCAGCACCATGAACGGCAGGTAGGCATAGACGATGCCCAGGTACACCGCGACATCGGTGTGCAGGATCACCAGCGGCTCGTCGATCAGGCCGATCCACATCAGGAAGTTGTTCAACAGGCCGTTGTTCTTGAGGATGCCGATCCAGGCGTAGACGCGGATCAGGAACGAGGTCCACGACGGCAGCACCACCAGCATGATCAGCACGTTGCGCACGGCCGGGTTGCTGCGCGCGATGGCGTAGGCCAGCGGGTAGCCGACCAGCAGGCAGAAGAAAGTGGAAACGACGGCGATCTTCAGCGAGCTGAGGTAGGTGTTGAAGTACAGGCTGTCGCGCAGCAGGTACATGTAGTTGTCGAGGTTCAGCACGATCTGCAGCAGGTTGTCGCTCCACACCAGCAGGTCGGTGTAGGGCGGCATGGCGATCTGCGTCTTGGCGAAGGAAATCTTCAGCACGATGGCGAAGGGCACCGCGAAGAACAGCAGCATCCACAGATACGGCGGCAGGATCACCAGCCACTGCGAGCCGGGCAGAAAGCGCCGCAAGCGGGCGGCGTTCATGAGCTGAGCACCACGCCGGCGTTCTCGCCCCAGCTCAGCCATACCTGATCGTTCCAGGTGAACTGCTCGGAGGCCCAGCGCCGGCTGTTGAGGTAGTTGGCCATCAGCTTCTGCCCGCCGGACAGGCGCACGTGGTAGACCGAATGGCTGCCGAAGTAGGCGATGTCCTCGACGATCCCCTGCGCCTTGTTGTACTGGCCTTCCGGTTCTTCCTTGGAAATGGCGAGCTTTTCCGGCCGCAGGGCGAAGGCGACTTCCTGGCCCTCGAAACCGCTGATGCCGTGGCCGATGTAGATGGCGTGTGCCAGGGCATTGCTGCGGATGGTGACGTAGTCCTTCTCGTCGTCCTCGATGCGGCCCTCGATCAGGTTGACCGAGCCGATGAAGCCGGCGGTGAAGCGCGAGTTGGGCTGCTCGTAGATCTCGTCCGGGGTGCCGATCTGGCGGATCCGACCGGTGTCCATCACGGCGATGCGATGCGCCATCGTCATCGCTTCCTCCTGGTCGTGGGTGACCATCACGCAGGTGACGCCGAGGCGCTCGATGATGTTGACCAGTTCAAGTTGCATCTGCGAGCGCAGCTTCTTGTCCAGCGCGCCCATCGGTTCGTCGAGCAGCAGCAGTTTCGGCCCCTTGGCCAGCGAGCGGGCCAGCGCGACGCGCTGCTGCTGGCCGCCGGAAAGCTGGTGCGGCTTGCGTTTGCCGAAGCGGGTCATCTGCACCAGGGTCAGCATCTCGTCGACCACGCGGGCGACCTCGGCCTTGGCCCGGCCTTCGCGGCGCAGGCCGAAGGCGACGTTGTCGTACACGCTCATGTGCGGGAACAGCGCGTAGCTCTGGAACATCATGTTGACCGGCCGCTGATAGGCCGGCAGGTGGCCGATGTCCTGGCCATCGAGCGCGATCTGCCCGGCGGTCGGTTTCTCGAAGCCGGCCAGCATGCGCAGCAGGGTCGACTTGCCGCAGCCGGAGCCGCCGAGCAGGGCGAAAATCTCGCCCTGGCGGATGTCGAGGTCGACATCGTCCACCGCGACGAAACCGTCGAATTCCTTGCGCAGGGAGCCGATGCGCAGGTAGTTCGGATTGCCGGCGTCGGCGGCGGGCGGAGCGGAAGCGGGGACGGCCATGTCAGGGAATCTCCGGATCGTTGGCGATGGATGGGGCGACGGCGATGGCGGGCCGGCCGGGAGCGGTTTTCCCCGGCCGGATCGGCACGGGGAAACCAGCGACGGCGGCGCCGTTCAGCGTCCGCTCTTGAGCGTCGTCCAGAGGCGCGTGTAGAAGCGGTCCACTTCCGGCGGCAGCACCGCCAGCGGGTACAGTTTGGCCATGGTTTCCGCCGGCGGGTAGATGGTCGGATCGCCGGTGACCTCGGCGCTGACCAGGTCGGTGGAGGCCGGGTTGGGGTTGGCGTAGGCGACGTAGTCGGAAATGCCGGCGATCACTTCCGGGCGCAGCAGGTAGTTCAGGAAGGCGTGGGCGTTGTCCGGATGTTTGGCGGATTTCGGGATCGCCAGCATGTCGAACCACAGCGGCGCACCCTCCTTGGGAATGACGTAGGCGACCTCGACGCCCTTGCCGGCCTCCTCGGCGCGGGTCGCCGCCTGGATGATGTCGCCGGACCAGCCAACGGCGACGCAGATGTCGCCGTTGGCGAGGTCGTTGATGTACTGCGAGGAGTGGAAGTAGCGCAGGTGCGGGCGCACCGACTGCATCAGCGTCAGCGACTTGCCGATCACCGCCTCGTCGAAGCTGTTCGGATCCTCGCCGAGGTAATGCAGGGCGATCGGGATCATCTCCGAGGCGGCGTCGAGGAAGCTGACCCCGCAGGCGGCCAGTTTGGCGACGTTTTCCGGCTTGAACACCAGGTCCCAACTGTCGACCGGGGCGTCCTCGCCCAGCGCCTCGCGCACCTTCTCGACGTTGTAGCCGATGCCGGTGGTACCCCAGAGATACGGGACGCTGTAGGTGTTGCCGGGGTCGAGCACGGCGATGCGCTGCATCATTTCCGGGTCGAGGTTGGCGTGGTTGGAGAGCTTGCCGCGATCCAGTTCGAGGAACACGCCGGCCTTGATCTGGCGGGCGAGAAAGTTCAGCGTCGGCACCACGATGTCGTAGCCGGTGTCGCCGGACAGCAGCTTGGCCTCCAGCACGTCGTTGCTGTCGAACACGTCGTAGATGACCTTGATGCCGGTCTCCGCCTCGAACTTCTCGATGGTGTCCTCGGCGATGTAGTCGGACCAGTTGTAGATGCGCAGGGTCCTGGCTTCGCTGGCCGCGTCGACAGGGGCGGACGTGCCATCGGCGGCACTCGGCGGCGGTGCGCCGCCGCAGGCACCGAGCAGGAAGGTGGCGAGGGCGGCGGCAAGGGCGGTACGGATCATCGGGGCTCTCCAGCGGGTCGTCGGGGGTGAGAATGACACTGCTTGCCGCAGGCTTCCAGCCTCGTTGGCCCCTGATCCGGACGCCCGCTTCCGATGGCGGGCGCGGGGCGGGTTCGGTTTGCGGTCAGGTCAGCGCGGCGGCGGTCATGTCCAGCGATTTCCAGGTCTTGTCGACCAGTTCGTCGATCTGTTCGCGGCTGATGATCAGCGGCGGCGACAGCAGCATGGCGTCGTTGGTGGCGCGCAGGATCAGGCCGTTGCCGAGCGCGATGTCGCGGCACAGCGCGCCGACCCGGCCACGGTCGGGGAAATACGCCCGCGAGGGCTTGTCCGGCACCAGTTCCAGTGCGCCGACCATGCCGAGGATGCGCGCCTCGCCGACCAGCGGATGCTCGCCCAGCGCCTTCCAGCGCTCGGCCAGATAGGGGCCGGTGTCCGCGCGGCAGGCATCGATGATGCCTTCGTCCTGCAGGATGCGGAGGTTCTCCAGCGCCACCGCGGCGCACACCGGATGGCCGGAATAGGTGTAGCCGTGGGCCAGTTCGCCGCCGCGATGCTTGAGCACGTCGGCGACGCGGTCGTTGAACATCACCGCGCCGAGCGGGATGTAGCCGGAGGTGATGCCCTTGGCCAAGGTCATGATGTCGGGCTGGAAGCCGAAGGTCTGCGCGGCGAACCACTCGCCGGTGCGGCCGAAGCCGCAGATCACCTCGTCGGCCACCAGCAGCACGTCGTGGCGGCGGCAGACTGCCTCCACTTCCTTCCAGTAGTTGCGCGGCGGGATGTAGACGCCGATGGCACCCATCACCGGCTCGCCGATGAAGGCGGCGACGTTGTCCGCGCCCAGTTCGAGGATCTTGTCCTCCAGCCGTTTGGCGCACAGCCGACCGTAACTTTCCTCGTCGAGATCGCCGCCATCGCCGAACGGATAGGGCGGGTCGATGTGGTGGATGTCGGGGATCGGCAGGCCGCCCTGGCGGTGCATGCCCTTCATGCCGCCGAGGCTGGCCCCGGCCATCGTCGATCCGTGGTAACCGTCGTGGCGGCCGATGAAGATGCGCTTGTCCGGCTGCCCCTGTACCGCCCAGAAATGCCGCACCAGACGGATGATGGTGTCGTTGGCTTCCGAGCCGGAGTTGGTGAAGAAGCAGTGGTTGAGGTCGCCCGGCGTCAGCTCGGCCAGTTTGGCGGCGAGGCGCACCGTCGGCTCGGTGGTGCATTGGAAGAAGCTGTTGTAGTAGGCCAGTTCGGTCATCTGCCGCGCCGCCACCTCGCCCAGTTCGCGCCGTCCGTAACCGACATTGACGCACCACAGCCCGGCAAAGGCGTCGAGCAGCTTGTTGCCCTGCGCATCCCAGACGTAACAGCCCTCGCCGCGGGTCAACAGGCGCGTGCCCTTCTTCGCCAGCGCGGCGTTGTCATTGAACGGATGCAGGTGGTGGGCGGCGTCGAGGCGCTGCAGGGCGAGGGTGTCGAGGTTGGGCATGGTTGACCGTGATGGAGAGGGAAGGGGGCGGGGCGAGGCTCGGATGCGGGTGCCGGTTCCAGTGCCGGTTCCAGTTCCAGAGGAGCGCTTGGCTTTCCGGCTTCTGGAACTGGCTTCCAGAACTGCTGTTCAAACATTCAACAACAAAAACTCGCGCTCCCAGGAGCTGATGACGCGGAAATAGGTTTCGTATTCCTTCTGTTTGACCGCGACGTAGGCAGCGACGAAGCGCTGGCCGAGCAGTTCGGTCAGTTCCGGGCAGTGGCGCAGGTTTTCCAGCGATTCCTCCAGCGAGCGCGGCAACTGGAAGCCCTTGTGGTGGGCGTCGCCGGCCAGCGGCTCGGTCGGCAGCAGTTTTTCCTTGATGCCGAGGTAGCCGCAGGCCAGGGTGGCGGCGATGGCGAGGTAGGGGTTGACATCGGAGCCGGCGAAGCGGCTTTCCACGCGGGTGTTTTCCGCTGTGTCCATCGGCACGCGCAGGCCGCAGGTGCGGTTGTCGTAGCCCCACTCGGTGTTGACCGGCGATACCTCGCCGATCACCAGGCGGCGGTAGGAGTTGATGTTGGGGGCGAAGAACGGCATCGCCATCGGCACGTATTTCTGCAGGCCGCCCAGGTAGTGCTTGAACAACTCGCTCTGGCTGCCGGGCTCGTCGCCGGCGAACAGGTTGTTGCCGTCCTCGGCATCGACCAGGCTCTGGTGGATGTGCATGGCGCTGCCCGGCTCGTTGGACATCGGCAGGGCGAGGAAGGTGGCGTAGACGCCGTGGCGCATCGCCGCTTCGCGCATGCTGCGCTTGAACAGGAATACCTGGTCGGCGCGCGAGAGCGGGTCGGCGTGCTGGAAGTTGACCTCCAGTTGCGCCGCGCCGGATTCGTGGATCAGCGTGTCGACGTCGAGCTCCATCGCCTCGGCGAAGTCGTACATGTCGTCGAGGATCGGATCGAACTCGTTGACGGCGTCGATGGAGTACGACTGGCGCGCCGTTTCCGGCCGTCCGGAGCGGCCGGCCGGTGGTTGCAGCGGGAAGTCGGGATCGGTGTTCCTCTGCACCAGGAAGAACTCCACCTCCGGGGCGACGATGGGCGCGATGCCCAGCTCTTCGTACAGCGCCAGCACGCGGCGCAGCACGTTGCGCGGGGCCAGTTCGTGCGGGCGGCCGTCGCGGGTGTAGCAGTCGTGGATGATCTGCGCGGTCGGATCCTTGGCCCAGGGCACGATGCGCACGGTGTCCGGGTCGGGGCGCAGGTACATGTCGGAATCGGACGGGCTGACCAGTTCGTCGTAGTTGTCCGGGAAGTCGCCGGTCACGGTGGTGACGAAGATGCCTTCCGGCAGGCGGGTGCCGAAATCGTGCGAATACTTGGTTTCCGGCACGATCTTGCCGCGCGCGTTGCCGGTGATGTCCGGCACCAGGCATTCGACCTCGGTGATGCGGCGCTCCTTCAGCCAGCGCTTGAGCGAGCTTTGCGCCTGCTCCCCCCGGCTGGCCCGGGCGGTCTGTTTGGCGACCGCTCTGGCGGCGGGCTTGCTGGCGAGTTTGCGCTTGGCCATGACATCAATGCTTGCGTGAGGATGTGCCTGGAGACGTGCCTGAGGACGTGCGTTCAGCGGCGCGCTGGCGGCACAGATCGCCAAACCAGCGGAAAATGGCGGTCTGCAACGGCGACTCGGCGGCGCGCCATTCCGGGTGCCACTGCACGGCGAGGAGGAAGACGCCCTCGGCGTCGGCCAGATGGAAGGCTTCGATCAGGCCATCGGGCGCATGCGCCTCCGCGACCAGGCCCGCCGCCAGTCGGCGGATGCCCTGTCCGTGCAGGGAGTTGACGCGCGCTCGCGGCTGGCCGGACAGACGCGACAGCAGGCCGCCGGCGACCAGTTCGATGTCGTGCGCCGGGCCGTACTGGACTTCGATGGGGTCGTCCAGGCGCTCGCGGTGATCGGCCAGGCCCGGCACCTCCTGCACCTTCTGATGCAGGCTGCCGCCGAGCGCGACGTTGACTTCCTGTAGGCCGCGACAGATCGCCAATATCGGCAATCGGCGCTGGATCGCCATGGGGATCAGCCCCAGCGTGCTGGCGTCGCGGGTGGTGTCGTGCAGGTTGCCTTGGTAGCTGGGCTCGGGGCCGTAATGACGCGGCTCGATGTTGCTGCGCGAGCCGGTCAGCAGCAGGCCGTCGAGGCGGTCGAGCAGGTCCGGCCAGTGCCCCGCAGGCAGGATCGACGGGATGGCGAGTGCGCCGACGCCGGCGACATCGGTGGCGGCGCGCAGGTATTTTTCGCCCACCGCCTGAAAGGGATGCGCGCCAATCTGCGTGGTGTCGGTGGGTAGTCCAACCCAGGGCAGCGGCGGCGTGGAGGGCGGCGTCATGCCTGGTCGACGTTACTCCGGGCGTTTGATTTTATCAACGCTGCGCCGCCGCATCGGCGGCCCGGCGCGGCCTGTGCCGCCCGCTTCGCCGTCACCACGCCGACGGGCGATGATTATTTTTGACGGCCGCTTCAGGCGCTCTGCTACCATCGGCGCCCGGATTCCAGCGAGCGCAGCCCATGACAGCCGATGCCCTCAGCGCGGAGGATGCCGCGGTCCTCGCGGCGATGCCCGACCTCGAGGCCATCGACCTGATCCTGCCGGACATGAACGGCCTGCTGCGCGGCAAGCGCATCGCCCGCAGCGCCCTGGAAACGGTTCGCGACAGCGGCGTCTGCCTGCCGATGTCGCTGATCGCCACCGACATCACCGGCAATACCGTCGAGGAAACCGGGCTCGGCTACGACATCGGCGATGAGGACCGCATCTGCCGGCCGGTCGCCGGCAGCCTGCGGCCGACGCCGTGGCAGCCGCGGCCGATGGCGCAATGGCTGCTCAGCATGGAGGACGCCGCCGGCGTGCCGTTCGAGGCCAATCCGCGCGAGCTGTTGCGGCGCACGCTGGCGCGCTTCGCCGAGCGCGGCCTGACGCCGGTGGTCGCCATCGAACTGGAGTTCTACCTGCTCGACGCGCAGACCACGGCGGAAGGCCGCCCGCAGGTCGCCGGCAATCCCGTCACCGGCCGCCGCAACGAGGCGACCCAAGTCTACTACCTGCAGGAACTGGACGACTACCGCGCCTTCACCGACGCCGTGGCCGCCGCCTGCGCGGTGCAGCGGATTCCCGCCGACACCGCCGTGGCCGAGTACGCGCCCGGGCAGTTCGAGATCAACCTCAGGCATCGCGCCGACGCCGTGGCCGCCTGCGACGATGCGATCTACCTCAAGCGCGCCATCAAGGCGGTCGCCGCGCAGCAGGGCATGATGGCCAGTTTCATGGCCAAGCCGTTCGTCGATCAGGCCGGCAGCGGGCTGCACGTCCACGTCAGTCTGCTCGACGAGGCCGGCCGCAACGTCTTCGCCTGTACGCCGGACGCGCCGTCGCCGGCCCTGCGCCACGCCATCGCCGGGCTTCAGCACAGTGCCGGCGAGGCCATGCTGATGTTCGCCCCGCACGCCAACAGCTATCGCCGCTTCGTCGCCAACGCCTTCGTGCCGCTGAACGATTGCTGGGGTTTCAACAACCGCACCGTGGCACTGCGCATTCCCTACAGCGATCCCACCAACACCCGCATCGAGCACCGCATCGCCGGGGCCGATGCCAATGTCTACCTCGCCACCGCCGCGGTGCTGGCCGGCATCCTCGACGGGCTGGAGCAGGGCCACGAGCCGACCCCGCCCATCGTCGGCAACGCTTATGCACAGACCGAACTGCGCGAGCTGTTCTGGCGCGACGCGCTGGCCGACTTCCAGCGCAGCGACTTCATCGCCCGCCATTTCGGCCAGCGCTTCCGCCACATCTACGGCCAGCAGAAGCTGAAGGAATTGCGCAGCTTCCACCGCGAGGTGACCACGCTGGAATGCGACTGGTACCTGCGGCATGTCTGAGGGCGTGCCCGCCCACGCGCCCTCCTGGTACGCCGCCAGCGTCGAGTCGCCGCCGCCGTCCGCGCCACTGTCGGGCGCGCTGTCGGCCGATGTCTGCATCCTCGGTGCCGGCCTCACCGGCCTGTCCACCGCGATCGAGCTGGCCGAGGCCGGCTACTCGGTGATCGTGCTGGAAGCGCGGCGCATCGGCTGGGGCGCTTCCGGCCGCAGCGGCGGGCAGGCGATCTTCGGCTACGGCTGCGATCAATCGGTCATCAGCGCCCAGCTTGGCGCGGAGTGGTCGCGGCGGCTGTTCGATGCCTCCATCGAGGGCATCGACCTGAGCCGCGCCCGCTGCGCCCGTTACGGCATCGACTGCGACTGGCGCGACGGCCACGCCCACGTGCCGATCAAGCCGCGTCAGGTGCGCGAGCTGCGCGCCCTGCAGGCCGAATGCGCCGAGCAGTACGGCTACCCGCTGCAATGGTGGGAGCGCGAGCGCCAGCGCGAGGAGATCGCCAGCGAGCGCTATCTCGGGGCCCTGTTCGACCCGCGCAGCGGACACCTGCATCCGCTCAAATACACCCTGGGTCTGGCGCGCGCGGCGCAGGCGCTGGGCGTGCGTATCGTCGAGCAGTCCGCAGTGCTGGACATCGTCCACGGCCCGCGTCCGCGCCTGCGCACTGCCGCCGGCCATGTCGATTGCGATGCCGCCGTGCTGGCCGGCAACGCCTACGTCCACGGCATCGCCACGCAACTGGATCGCCGCATCATGCCGGTCGGCACCTACATCGGTGCCACCGCGCCGCTCGGCGAAGCGCTGGCGCGCAGCCTGATCCGCCGCGACATCGCCGTCGCCGATGTCAACTGGGCGCTGGATTACTTCCGCCTCAGTGCCGACCACCGCCTGCTGTTCGGCGGCCGCGCCAGTTACTCCACGCTGGAGCCGCCCAACCTGCGCGGCGTCATGCTGCGCCGCCTGCGCGCGGTGTTCCCGCAGTTGCCCGAGGTCGGACTGGAATACGTCTGGGGCGGCTACGTCGACATCAGCCGCAACCGCGCCCCGCACTGGGGCCGGATCGGGCCCAACGTCTATTTCGCCCAGGGATTCTCCGGCCACGGCATCAATACCACCGCACTGGCCGGCAAGGTGATCGCCGAAGCCATTCGCGGCCAGAGCGAGCGCCTCGACGCCTTCGCCCGCATCCGCCATCGCCCGTTTCCCGGCGGCCGCCTGCTGCGTACCCCGCTGCTGGTCGCCGCGATGGCCTGGTTCAAGTTGCGTGATGCGCTGTGGTAGTGCTTAGGGCTTGGCGAAATGCGCGGCCTGGATCGCCTCGATGTCGATCCGGCGCAGGCCGCGGTCGATCAGGCGGCGGATGCGCTCGCCCTCGTCGGTGCGGCGCAGGACGACGTGCAGGGTCAGGGTATCCAGCGGACGGGCGTTGAACTGCACCACGTGGCGGGCGTCGCCAAGGCGGCGGCTGGCGGATATCAGATGCCCCAGCACGCGGCGGTCGATCACCGCCAGCGGCAGTTCGCCACGGGTGACCAGGCGGATGTTGCGGGCGTCGCTGTCCGTCGGGGCGACGTCGAGCAGACCACGGGCGACCGCCTGATCGAAGGCGACGCCGTTGGCATAGCCGCGGACGACGCCGATGCGCTGGCCGCGCAGGTCCTCCAGGCGCGTCCAGGTCAGCGGGGCCGAGCGCCGTTCGACGAAGCCGAGCGGGCTCTCGCCGATGGCCTGGGTAAGCAGGTGCGCCTGTTTGACGTGCGGTGCCGGGTAGGCCGGCAGGTAGCCGTGGAAGCGGCCGCTGCCGTCCAGTCCCTGGGCGACCGCCTCGGTCCAGGACAGGAACTCCACTTCCAGTCGATGGTCCTGCGTCGCCAGTGCGGCACGGACGACGGCGATGCTGGCACCCTGCCCGGGCAGGTCGGCACTGGAATAGGGCGGCCATTCCAGGCTGGCGAGGTGGATGACGGGAGGCGCGCCGGACTGCGCCGCGGCATCGGCCCCGGCGCTGCCCGGGCCGGCGAGCAGGGCGACCAGGGCCAGCATCGTCAACGGCAATCGGAACACGCGGCGCACCGTTGCAGTCGGATGGGGCCGGCCGTCGCGATGGCGGCCGGCAAAGGCGTCGCCGCGACCGTCGCCGGCCACGGCGGCGCGGCGATCAGAAGATGTCGAACGAGGCGGTGATGTTGAACAGCACGCGGCCATCGGCGCGCGGCTCGTCGTCCAGACTGGTGTCGGAATAGCCCAGATAGGCGCTGAACACCTCGTTCAACGTCTTCGAGAAACCGAACTGGAAGTGGTTGAAGTTTTCCGCCGAGCTGTCGCTGTAGTGGGTGCGGGTAGCTTCCACGTCGAGGCTCACGGTCTCGGTCAGTTCAAAGGAATGCGTCAGCTTGGCGCGCCAGGTGCTGCCGCCGAACACCTCGTCGTCATCGGCAAACCAGACCTGGGCACCGGTGCCGGTGGGAAAGGTCAGGCCGGCGTAGACCTCGGTGTAGTCGTACTCGGACGGGCCGCCGACATAGGTGATTTGGGAGATGCCGAGGTCGTAGCCCCAGCCGCTTTCCAGTTCGCGGGCGAAGCCGGCGTAGTAGTCGATCTCGGCGCTGGTGTTGTCGTCGGCACCGAAATCGACGTTGGAGGCCCAGGCGCCGATGTAGAAGCCGTTCTCGAAGCTGAGGTCCAGGCTGCCCTGGGCGGCGGCGTTGTCTTCGGTCTGGCTGACGCCGTCGTAGAGGTAGTCGCTGGCGGCGGTCAGCGTGGCGGAAAGCGAGGCGGCAGAGGCCGGGGTGGCGGCGAAGGCGAGCGCGGCGACCAGGAGCGAACGGTACATGGATGATCCCCAGGGACAGGTTGATGGGCAGTCGCGGCGCGACCCCGGCGCTGGCGGCACCGGGCCTGCATCGGACCTGGCGATGATGTGCGCTGGATCATGGATTTGTAAATGCCTGATCACCGCATGGCCCTGATCACCGCATGGCCCTGATCACGGCATGGCCCCGATCACTGCACCGCCGGGCGCAGCAGCGAGCCGAAATGCAGGTAGAAGGCGTCGGTGCCGCCTTCGCTCAGGCCGTAGCCGAGGAAGATCGGTCCGAACGGCGAGCTGACGCCGATGAACAGGCTGCCGGCACCGCGCAGGTCGCCGGCCGAGATGGCGTTGCGATCCGACCAGACGTTGCCGGCCTCCAGGCTGGCACCGATGTAGGCGGGAATGCTGAACAGGCTGCCGCGTCCGCCCAGCCGGCGGTAGTAGACGCCGCGCAGCAGGGCGCTGTGCAGGCCGAGCAGTTCGCGCTCGCCATAGCCGGAGACGTTGAGGAAGCCGCCCAGTTCGGCCAGCGCGGCGGACAGGTCGGGCCGTCCCCAGGCGACCTGGCCGCGCGCGCCGAGCAGCCAGCGATGCTTGTCGGCGTGCCAGGCGCGGTCGTAGGACAGGCGCAGCAACTGGGCGTCGGCGGCGCTGCCCAGTGCGGGGGTGAACAGCATGCCGCGGGCGTCGAAGCGGCTGCCGGTGGACGGGAAGCCGACCTCGTCGAGGGTGTCGCGGACATAGCCGAGGTTGACCGCGCCGTAGCCGCCGCGTCGCGAGTCGGCGAACAGATCGCTGCCGACGCGGGCGTTGAGCTGACTGTAGCCACGCTCGACGCCGGCGCTGAGGCGGGCGATGGGGGAAATATTCCAGCCACCCTCGACGCCCAGCCGGGCGCGTCGCAGCCGGTAGTCGGCCAGGATCTCCTCACCGACCCGCAGCGGCAGTTCATGCGCGCGGTAATCGATGTAGGGCTGGACGTAGAACTCGCTGAGCGCGCCGGTCGGCTGGTACCACTCGCTGCGCAGGCCGGCGGCCGCGCCCAGCGACAGCGTGTTGCGCCATTCCGCGCCGGCGTCGTTGAGTCCGGTGGCGGTGGACTCGACGATCAACTGGTAGCCGTTGCGGCCCTCGAAATCGTCCGACAGGCGCAGGCCGAGACGGAGGAAATTCGGCCCCCAGCGCTTGTCGACCGGGTGGATGGCGACGCCGGGGCCGTCGATGCCGGGGCGCAGCCGCCAGTCGATGGTCTCGAAGCCGCCACCGCCGTAGACCGCATTGACGGCGTCGTCGATGCGCGCCGGCTCGACCGGCCGGCCGACCAGGGTGCCGAGCCGGTTCTCGACGTAGTGGCCGCTGCGGGTATCGGCGTCGAGCACCTCGACGAAGGCGATCAGCGCCTCGTCGAAGGTCGGTTGCGGACGCGCGGCGAGATGCGCCTGCCAGTCCTCTGCGCTCAGCGCCAGTTCGCGCAGGCGCGGCAACGCCGCCTCGGCGGCCAGCCGGCCGGCCTCGATGCCCTCCACCGCGCGCTGGAAGCTGACGCTGCCGATGTCGCCCAGATCCGGTCGCAGCAGGATGTCGCCGGGGTCGAGCGCGGCCAGGGTTTCCTCGCTGCGTCGGCGCATCATCACATCGATCATCTGCATCGAAATGGCGAACGGCGAGGTCAGCGAATCGGCGTCTGCCAGCGGTGAGCCGACGTCGACCACGATCAGCCGCTGGGCACCCATGTCGCGGGCGATGGCGGTCGGAATGTTGTCGGCGAGGCCGCCGTCGACCAGCAGCCGGCCGTCGATGTGGACCGGCGAGAACGCGCCCGGCACCGACATGCTGGCGCGCACCGCCAGCGCCAGGTCGCCGTGGTCGAACACCACCGCCTCGCCGCTGGCGATGTCGGTGCTGACGCAGCGGAACGGCACGGCGAGCTGGTCGAAATGCTCGACGTTCCAGGCCGGCAGCAGCAGCCGGCGCAGCAACTGCATCAGCCGCTGGCCCTGGATGAAGCCCTGCGGGAAGGCGATGCGGCCGTCGCGGAAGCCGATCCGCGTGTTCAGCAGCAGGCGCAGGTCCTCCTCCTTGGCGCGCATCGGCCGCATCAGCCGTGGCGGTTCGTCGCGCAGGGCGTCGGCCCAGTCGATGCCGGCGAGGATGCGGGCGATGGCCTCGGCGTCGTAGCCGGTGGCGTACAGACCGCCGACGATGGCACCCATGCTGGTGCCGGCGATGGCGTGGACGGGAATGCGCTCGCGTTCGAGCACCTGCAGCACGCCGATGTGCGCCGCGCCGCGCGCGCCGCCGCCGCCCAGCACCAGGCCGACTCGCGGCCGCACGTGGTCGGGCACGGCGACGGGCTCGGCCAGCGCCGGGCAGGCGAAGGCGAACAGGGCGGTCAGCAGCAGGCAGAGTGATCGCATGAAGTGGTCCGTGTCGGGCCCGGGGCGCGGGCACGCGCCGCATCCGACGCCGCGCCATAATAAGATGCGCGTCGGTTCCGGGGAGGCGGCCATCGTGGGCGACAACATCTTGGTCACGGCATTCCTGCCGATTGCGCTGGCGGTGGTGATGGCGGGCCTGGGTCTGCACCTGACCGTGGCCGACTTCCGCCGGGTGGCGGCGACGCCGCGCGCCACCGTGCTGGCGCTGGCGGTGCAACTGCTGCTGTTGCCGCCGGTCGCCTTCGCCCTGGCCTGGGTCACCGGCCTGCCGGGCGAACTGGCGCTGGGCCTGATCCTGCTCGCCGCCTCGCCCGGCGGCGTCACCGCCAACCTGTTCAGCCATCTGGCGCGCGGCGACGTGGCGCTGAACGTGTCGCTGACGGCGGTGAACAGCCTGCTTGCCCTCGTTACCCTGCCGCTGTGGACGGCGCTGGCGATGCAGGTGTTCCTCGGCGCCGAAGGCGCGGTGCCGCCGCCGACGCGCAAGATCGTCGAAGTGGCGGTGCTGGTGATCGTGCCGGTTCTGCTCGGCATGGGCCTGCGCGCCTGGCGGCCGGCCCTGGCCGACGCCGCCGAGCGGCCGGTGCGGCTGTTGTCCAGCGTGGTGCTGGCGCTGTTGATCGGCCTCGCCATCGTCTCCGAATGGGACATGCTGGTGACCTATGCACCGGTGGTCGGGCTGGCCTGCCTGGCCTTCAACCTGATCAGCCTCGGTGCCGGCTACAGCCTGTCGCGGGTGGCCCGGCTGGGCCGGCCGCAGGCCACCGCCATCGCCTTCGAGATCGGCATCCACAACGGCACGCTGGCCATCTTCATCGCCCTGGAAGTGCTGCAACGCGCCGGTGCCTCCATCGCCCCGGCGGTGTACTCGGTGATCATGTACCTCAGCGCCGGCTGCTTCGCCTGGTGGCTGCTGCGCGGTCGCCGCGCGACGGCCTGAATGGACGCCGCACCGACGCTCGATGACCTGCGCGCGGCAGCGCGGCGAATCGCCCCGCACGCTCGGCGCACGCCGGTGCTGCACGACGAGGCGCTGGACCGGTTGGCCGGCTGCGCCCTGCATTTCAAGTGCGAAAACCTGCAACGCGGCGGCGCGTTCAAGTTTCGCGGTGCCTGCAATGCGGTGTTCTCGCTGGACGCGGCGCAGGCGGCACGCGGCGTGCTGACGCAAAGCTCGGGCAATCACGGTGCCGCCATCGCCCTGGCCTGCCGCCTGCGCGGCATCCCTGCCACCGTGGTGGTGCCGCGCGGTGCCCCGCGCATCAAGCTGGACGCCATCGCCGGCCACGGCGCGGAGATCGTCCATTGCGAGACCAGCCAGCAGGATCGCGACCGCGTGGTCGCCGAACTGCTGGCCGAGCGCCAGGCCAGCTACATCCATCCCTTCAACGACCCACGGGTGATCGCCGGCCAGGGCACGGCGGCGCTGGAACTGCTGGAGCAGCAGCCGACGCTGGACTGCGTGATCGCCCCGGTGTCCGGCGGCGGCCTGCTATCCGGCACGGCGATCGCCGCACAGTCGCTGCGGGCCGACATCGAGGCGTTCGGTGCCGAGCCGGAAGGTGCCTGCGACGCCCATGATTCGCTGCGCGCCGGCGAAATCCTGCGCGGCCGGCCGGTGGACACGATCTGCGATGGCCTGCGCGCCGAACTGGCACCGCTGACCTTCGCCATCCTGCGCCAGCGCCTGACTGACATCCTGCTGGTCAGCGACGCCGAAGTGATCGCCGCCATGCGGCTGATCTGGGAGCGGCTGAAACTGGTCGTCGAGCCGTCATCGGCCGTGCCGTTGGCGGCGATCCTGCGTCATCCGCAGCATTTCGCCGGCCGCCGGGTCGGGGTGATCCTGTCCGGCGGCAATGTCGATCTCGACCGGCTGCCCTGGCAGCATGCGCGCTGATCGCCCGGCGCAGCGCTGCACTACGATGCAGCGCAGCATGCAATCCGCCATCGCTTGCGCTTAGGATCGCCTCACTGGCCCTGCGGGGCTGGTGCAATGAGGGGAGGGAAGAAACCCGCTCCAGGCAACTGGAGCGGGTTTTCTTTTGCCGATCGGGTGCCGCTGCAGCGCGGCTTCGCCCTTGAGCGCGATCAGCCCCTGCGCGAGCGGTACGGCGTCAAGGTGTCGACCAGCCCGTCCAGATGCGGCTGCACGGCGCTCTCCGCCTCGGTGTCGGCATTGATGTTGGTGAAGTTGACCTTGGCCCGGAAGCCGGCACCGAGCGGGCGCTTTTCCGGCACCAGGTAGGCGCGCACGTTGAGGTTGGCGGTGTACAGGGTCGAACTGCGGCCGTAGTACTGCAACTCCTGCGAGCCGACCGCTTCGGCGCGCACCACGACCACGGCGACGGCATGCCGTTGCAGGGCGTCGAGCAGGCCGGCGACATCGTTGCGGCTGGGCAGCAGGTCGGCGTCGGCCAACTCGAAGCCGGCGCGCTGCAGGCGCTCTTCGATGCGCTGGCGGGCCGGGCCGGTGATCGCCGTATCGCCCATCGCCACCACGGCTATGCGCGGCGGCGGGGCCGGCCGGCGCACCGGCTCGGCGCGGGCGATGGTCGCGGGGGCTTGTGCGGGCTGCGTCACCGCGGCCGGCGCGAGGGATTCCGATGCCGGCGCGCCGGCGGTCGTCGTTGCGGCGGGCGCGTCGGCAGCCTGGCTGGCCTCGTTCGCCGGCGTGGCGGCGGCGATCTCGACCCAGTCGGCCAGCGACGCCGTTACGCCTTCGGCCGGTGTCGGCGCGTCGGACGCAGCGTTGGCGGATGCGGCGCGGTCGGCGTCGGCGGGCAGTTCGCTGGCCTGGCTGAGCGGGATCGGATTGCTCGCCTTGCCGGCGGCGACGCCGTCCTCATAGGCGCTGCTGGCCCCGGCGAAGCCGTCCTTGAAGCCGCGCGCGTAGTCCATCAGGGTGCCGCGCATGGCGAACGCCGCGCCGCCGAGCAGCAGCACGACGGCGGCGGCGATGGCCAGCGGCAGGCCGAGCCCGGACTTGTGGGGTGCCTGGCGCTCGAGCACCGAGGGCCGCGAGGCGGCGGCCTGGCTGGCGGGCTGCGCCGGCGGCTCCACCGCCGGCGCGGCGGCACCGGACGCGGTGCGCACCACCGGCGGCGGCGTCGCCACGCGCTGCTTCTGCGAGGCCGGCGTCGGCGCGCCGACCACAGTGGCCATGTTGCCGGTCGGCACCGCGGTCATGCGCAGGGTGCCGCCATCGCGCATTGCCAGCGGATGCTCGCTGAGCGCGGCGACCAGTTCCTCGCAGCTCTGGAAGCGCTCCTCCGGCTCCTTGGCGATCATCCGGCCGAGGATGGTGGCGGCCTGGGCGTCGACCTCGCCATTGAGCTGGCGGATGTCCGGGAACTCCGCCTTGACCACTTCCAGCATCAGGCCGAGCGGGCTCTCGTCGGTGAACGGCACGCGGCCGCTGAGCATCTCGAACAGCACGATGCCGAGCGAGAAGATGTCCGAGCGCTGGTCCACCGTCTTGCCGATGCAGACCTCGGGCGACAGGTAGCCCGGCGTGCCGACGAACTCGCCGGTGGAAGTGAGCTTCTTGGAGAAGTCCTGGGTGGCCAGGGCGATGCCGAAGTCGGCGATCTTGACGTTGCCGCGCGGAGTGATCATCAGGTTGCCCGGCTTCAGGTCGCGGTGGATCACGCCCTTGGCATGCGCGGTGGACAGGCCCTGTGCGGTCTGGCGGATGATCTTCAGCGCCTGCTCGGGCTCCAGCCGGCCCTCGCGCTTGAGCAGGGCGGACAGCGACTCGCCCTCGACGAACTCCATCGCGAAGAACGGCTGGCCGGTGGACTCGTCGGTGCCGATGAAATAGATCTGGATGATGTGCGGGTCGTTCAGCGCCGCCATCGAGCGCGCCTCGCGCAGGAAGCGCTCGACCAGGTTGGGGTCGTGCGCCAGCGAGGGCGAGAGCTCCTTGATCGCGACGTAGCGTCCCAGCGCCGGTTCGAAGCCCTTGTAGACCACGCCCATCCCGCCGCGGCCCAGTTCCTCGACGATTTCGTAATGTCCCAGATGCGTCTTCATGCCGTGATGCCCCTTTAGCGCAGTGCCGCCTGGATGGCGAAGAAAGGATGCTAGCACCGGGCGGACGGCGTGGCCCGCCGCCGGGCGTTCCCCGTTCAGCGGCAGGCATCGAGGATCAAGGCGGCGTGAAAGCCGCCGCGCAGCGGCCGCCCGGGTGCCGATCTGCGCCGCGCCAACGCTCGGCGGACGGCGCGGCGCTTAACCTTGCCATCGTGGCAAGGTCTATCGTGGCGGCATCGAGGACACGCACGGGAGTAGGTCATGACAACCGATCAGCACGGACACAACGTGGTCAGCCTCAGTCTGCCGATCAAGGGCATGAGTTGCGCCTCCTGCGTCGGCCGGGTGGAGAAGGCGCTGGCCGGCGTCCCCGGTGTCGACAAGGTGGCGGTCAATCTGGTCACCGAGCGCGCCGACATCCACGCCGCTGGGCCGCTGGATCGCGCCGCCCTGGTGCAGGCGGTCGAGCGCGCCGGTTACGGCGTGCCGGCGCAGACGCTGCAACTGGAGGTCGAGGGCATGACCTGCGCTTCCTGCGTCGGTCGCGTCGAGCGCGCGCTGAAGGCCGTGCCGGGCGTCGCCGAGGCCAGCGTCAACCTGGCCACCGAGCGCGCCACGGTGCAGGGCACGGCCGACCCGCAGGCCTTGCTGGCGGCCATCGACAAGGCCGGCTACGCGGCGCGGCCGGTCTCGCCGGCGGCCAGCGCCGACAACGAGGAAACGCTGGCACGCAAGGACGCCGAGCTTCGGACACTGCATCGCGACCTGTGGCTGGCGGCGGTGCTGACCGCGCCGGTGTTCGTGCTGGAAATGGGCTCGCACCTGATCCCGGCGATGCATCACTGGGTCGGCCACACGCTCGGCATGCAGACCAGCTGGGTCATCCAGTTCGTCCTCACCAGCCTGGTGCTGGTGCTGCCCGGACGGCGTTTCTACCAGGCCGGCTTCCCGGCGCTGGCGCGGCTGGCACCGGACATGAACTCGCTGGTTGCGGTCGGCACGGCGGCGGCCTACGCCTTCTCCGTGGTCGCCACCTTCGCCCCCGGCCTGCTGCCGCCGGGCACGGTCCACGTCTATTACGAGGCGGCGGCGGTGATCGTCGTGCTGATCCTGTTCGGCCGCTACCTGGAGGCGCGCGCCAAGGGCCGCACCTCGCAGGCGATCCAGCGCCTGGTCGGGCTGCGCGCCAAGCACGCCCGCGTGCGCCGCCCGGGCGGCGTGGTCGACATCCCGATCGACGCCGTGCGGGTCGGTGACGAGGTCGAGGTGCGCCCCGGCGAGCGCGTGCCGGTCGACGGCGAGGTGTTCGAGGGCCGCAGCTACGTCGACGAGTCGATGATCACCGGCGAGCCGGCGGCGGTGGAGAAGACGCCCGGCAGCCAGGTGGTCGGCGGCACGGTCAACCAGCAGGGCGCGTTCACGCTGCGCGCCAGGGCGGTGGGCGGGCAGACCGTGCTGGCGCAGATCATCCGCCTGGTGGAGCAGGCGCAGGGCTCCAAGCTGCCGATCCAGGCGGTGGTGGACAAGGTGACGCTGTGGTTCGTGCCGGCGGTGATGGGCGCGGCGCTGCTGACCTTCCTCGTCTGGCTGGTGTTCGGCCCGCAGCCGGCGCTGACCTATGCCCTGGTCAATGCGGTGGCGGTGCTGATCATCGCCTGCCCCTGCGCGATGGGTCTGGCGACGCCGACCTCGATCATGGTCGGCACCGGCCGCGGTGCCGAGATGGGCGTGCTGTTCCGCAAGGGCGAAGCGCTTCAACTCTTGAAGGACGCGCGCGTGGTCGCGGTCGACAAGACCGGCACGCTGACCGAAGGCCGGCCGGCGCTGACCGATCTGGAACTGGCCGACGGCTTCGCCCGCGGCATGACGCTGGCGCAGGTGGCGGCGGTGGAGGCGCGCTCCGAACATCCGATCGCCCGCGCCATCGTCGAGGCGGCCGAACGCGAGGGCCTGGCGATCACCGCCGCGCAGGGATTCGAGTCGGTCACCGGCATGGGCGTGCGCGCCGAGGTGGGCGGGGCGCGGGTCGAGGTCGGTGCGGATCGCTTCATGCGCGCGCTGGGCCTCGACGTGGCCATCTTCGCCGACACCGCCGCGCGCCTTGGCGGCGAGGGCAAGTCGCCGCTGTACGCCGCCGTCGACGGCCGGCTGGCGGCGATCATCGCCGTGGCCGATCCGATCAAGGCCGACACGCCGCTGGCCATCGCCGCACTGCACGAACTGGGCCTGAAGGTGGCGATGATCACCGGCGACAACGCCCGCACCGCGCAGGCCATCGCCGCCCGGCTGGGCATCGACGAGGTGGTCGCCGAGGTGCTGCCGGCCGGCAAGGTCGAGGCGGTGCGCCGGCTCAAGGCCGAGCATGGCCGGCTGGCCTTTGTCGGCGACGGCATCAACGACGCCCCGGCGCTGGCCGAGGCCGACGTCGGCCTCGCCATCGGCAGCGGTACCGACATCGCCATGGAGGCCGCCGACGTGGTGCTGATGTCCGGCAGCCTGCAGGGCGTGCCCAATGCCATCGTCCTGTCCAAGGCGACGCTCGGCAACATCCGGCAGAACCTGTTCTGGGCCTTCGCCTACAACACCGCGCTGATCCCGGTCGCCGCCGGCGTGCTGTATCCGGCCTTCGGCATCCTGCTCTCGCCGATCCTCGCCGCCGCCGCGATGGCGCTGTCGAGCGTGTTCGTGCTCGGCAACGCGCTGCGCCTGCGGCGCTTCCGTCCGCCGCTGGGCGGCATCACGGAGGGCGCATGAACATCGGCCAGGCGGCGCGGGCCTCGGGCGTCTCGGCCAAGATGATCCGCTACTACGAGGGTGTCGGGCTGATCCCGCCGGCACTACGCAGCGCCGCCGGCTACCGCGTCTATTCCGCTACCGATGTCCACATGCTGCGCTTCATCCGCCGCGCCCGCGACCTCGGTTTCGCGGTGGCCGAGATCAACGACCTGCTCGGTCTGTGGCGGGATCGCTCGCGGCGCAGCGCCGATGTCCGGCAACTGGCCCAGCGCCATCTCGCCGACCTGCGGCGGCGGATCGACGAGTTGGGCCAGATGGCCGCCGCCCTGAATACCCTGATCGCCTGCTGCGCCGGCGATGACCGCCCCGACTGCCCGATCCTCGCCGATCTGGGCAGTCCCTGAGCGGTCGATGACCGGCGCGGCCTCCGCGCAGCGCCCGTCAGCAGCGCCCGCCATCGGCCATCCAGGCAGGCAGGACAAGGCTTTGCGCGCCATTCGCGGGCAATTGCTGCAACCACAGCATTTGGGTTGCATCCTGCATTGCCGGCACAAGATGTTGTGGCAAGGGGTAGCATCCCCTATGCTTGCGGTTCGGCGTCGGGACACCGGCGAGCGTCGCCAGCGCCCGCCCAATCCGCCGCCGATGGCTGCCGTGCCAGCGTCTTGACACGCCGCGGCAAGGCCGGAGGCCCGTCGCAGGGGGCGCGGGCCCAGCGCCACAGAATCAACTCAGGAGAGGGAGCCCGATGAGCAGCGAAATCACCACCGATGCAGGCCTGCGCCAGGAGCATGTCGATGCCGTCCCAGGGGCCGCGCCGGTCCGCGCGCCGGCCGCCGCCGCGCAGATGCAGGGCGATTTCGCGCTGACCGCTCCGTTCTCGCCCAACCAGATGCGGGTGACCAAGCGCAGCGGCCGGCAGGAACTGGTCGACGTCTCCAAGATCGTGCGTGCCGTGCAGCGCTGCTGCGAGGGCCTGTACGCGGTCGATCCGATGCGCGTCGCCACGCGCACCATCTCCGGCCTCTACAACGGTGCCACCACGCGCGAACTGGACGAGCTGTCGATCCGCACCGCCGCCATGCTGACCACCGAGGAGCCGGAATACAGCCGCCTGGCGGCGCGCCTTCTGGCCGGCTACATCGCCAAGGAAGTCGCCGGACAGGAGATCTACGCCTTCTCGCAGTCGATCAGCCGCGGCCACGAAGTCGGCCTGATCAACGAGCGCCTGCTCGACTTCGTGCAGACCAACGCACGCAAGTTCAACGATGCGCTGGACCCGGCGCTGGACCTGCGCTTCGACTATTTCGGCCTGCGCACCCTGTACGACCGCTACCTGCTGCGCCACCCGCACACGCGCAAGGTGATCGAGACGCCGCAGCAGTTCTTCCTGCGCATCTCCTGCGCGCTGTCCGAGGACGTGGCCGAGGCGCTGGCGCTGTACCAGCGGCTGGGCAACCTGGACTACCTGCCCAGCTCGCCGACCCTGTTCAACGCCGGCACCACGCACGAGCAGTTGTCGTCCTGCTTCCTGCTCGACTCGCCGCAGGACACGCTGGAATCGATCTACCAGAAATACGGCGACATCGCCCAGTTGTCGAAGTTTTCCGGCGGCATCGGCGTCGCCTACACCCGCGTGCGCTCGCGCGGCTCGCTGATCAAGTCCACCAACGGCCACTCCAACGGCATCGTGCCGTGGCTGAAGACGCTGGATTCCTCGGTCGCGGCGGTTAACCAGGGCGGCAAGCGCAAGGGTGCGGCCTGCGTCTACCTGGAGACCTGGCACGCCGACATCGAGGACTTCCTCGAACTGCGCGACAACACCGGCGACGAGGCGCGGCGCACGCACAACCTCAACATCGCCAACTGGATCCCCGACCTGTTCATGCGCCGGGTCGAGGCCGACGCCGAGTGGTCGCTGTTCGACCCGCGCGTGGTGCCGCAGCTCACCGACCTGTACGGCGAAGCCTTCGAGCGCGCCTACGAGCAGGCCGAGGCGCAGGGCAAGGCGATGCGCAAGCTGCCGGCGCGCAAGCTCTACGCCCGCATGATGCGCACCCTGGCCGAGACCGGCAACGGCTGGATGACCTTCAAGGACAAGTGCAACGCCGCCAGCAACCAGACCGCCAAGGCCGGCAACGTCATCCACCTGTCCAACCTGTGCACCGAAATCCTCGAAGTCACCTCCAACGACGAGACGGCGGTGTGCAACCTCGGTTCGATCAACCTGGCGCACCACTTCAACGAGCACGGCGAGTTCGACTACGACAAGCTGGCCGAGACCGTCAACCTGGCGGTACGCCAGCTCGACCGCGTCATCGACCTCAACTTCTACCCGATCGAAACCGCGCGCCGCGGCAACCTGCGCTGGCGTCCGGTCGGGCTGGGCTGCATGGGCCTGCAGGACGTGTTCTTCAAGCTGCGCCTGCCGTTCGACAGCGAGGGCGCGCGCGCTATCTCGAAGAAGATCGCCGAGACGATCTACTACCACGCCCTCGATACTTCCTGCGAGCTGGCCCACGAGCGCGGCCGCCATCCGTCCTTTGCCGACACCCGCGCCGCCCAGGGCGAATTGCAGTTCGACGCCTGGGGCGTCACGCCCGAGGACGGCGCGCGCTGGGACGAACTGCGCGCGCGGATCAAGGAGCACGGCCTGCGCAACTCGCTGCTGATCGCCATCGCGCCGACCGCCACCATCGCCTCCATCGCCGGCTGCTACGAGTGCATCGAGCCGCAGGTGTCCAACCTGTTCAAGCGCGAGACGCTGTCCGGCGACTTCATCCAGATCAACAAGTACCTGGTGGAAGAACTGAAGAAGCTCGGCATGTGGACCGCCGACATGCGCGACGAGATCAAGCTGGCCGAGGGTTCCATCCAGGGCATCGAGCAGATCCCGGCCACCCTGCGCGAGGTCTATCGCACCGCCTGGGAACTGCCGATGCGCTCGCTGGTCGACATGGCCGCCGACCGCGGTGCCTTCATCGACCAGTCCGCCTCGCTGAACCTGTTCCAGGAGAGCCCGAACATCGGCTCGCTGTCCTCGATGTACATGTACGCCTGGAAGCAGGGCCTGAAGACCACCTACTACCTGCGCTCGCGCCCGGCCACCAAGATCGCCAAGACCACGGTGGGCAAGTACGCCCCCGCGCAGGCGGTCGCCTGCTCGCTGGAAAACCCGGAATCCTGCGAGGCCTGCCAGTAACGACGAACGAGGCTCCTCTCCCGTCGGGGAGGAGCCGGGGCGAGGGCGCGGCGGGACGCGCCGCCCTCGCGACGCTTCCATCCGGCGCTGCGCGCCGACTTCTCCCCTGGCCGGAGAAGGCTGAAACAGAGAGGAACCATGTCCGCACGCAACCAACAAATGCTGCTTGATCCCGGCTTCGAGCTGACCCTGCGCCCGATGCGCTATCCGCAGTTCTACGAGATGTATCGCAACGCGATCAAGAACACCTGGACGGTGGAGGAGATCAACTTCCAGATCGACATCTCCGACCTGCACGACAAGATGTCGCCGGCCGACCGTCACCTGATCCACCGTCTGGTGGCCTTCTTCGCCACCGGCGATTCGATCGTCTCCAACAACCTGGTGCTGAACCTGTACCAGCACCTGAACGCGCCCGAGGCGCGCATGTACCTGTCGCGGCAGTTGTACGAGGAAGCGCTGCACGTGCAGTTCTACCTGACCCTGCTGGACAACTACCTGCCCGACCCGGCCGAGCGCGTCAAGGCGTTCGCGGCGGTGGAAAACATCCCCAGCATCAAGAAGAAGGCCGACTTCTGCTTCAAGTGGATCGACTCCATCCAGAACCTCAAGCGCATCGAAACCCGCAACCAGCGCCGCCAGTTCCTGCTCAACCAGATCTGCTTCGCCGCCTGCATCGAGGGCCTGTTCTTCTTTGCCGCCTTCGCCTATGTCTATTACTTCCGCTCGCGCGGCCTGCTGCCCGGCCTGGCCAGCGGCACCAACTGGGTGTTCCGCGACGAGAGCTGCCACATGGAGTTCGCCTTCGAGTCGGTGCGCACGGTGCGCGAGGAAGAGCCGGACCTGTTCGACGAGACGATGCAGCAGCAGGTCTACGACATGCTGGCCGAGGCCATCGAGTGCGAGGTGCAGTTCGCCGAGGACGTGCTGTCCGGCGGCGTTGCCGGCATCTCCACCCGCGACATGCGCCAGTACCTGCAACATTGCGCCGACCAGCACTTCGCCAAGCTCGGCATGGAAAAGATCTACAACGTGCGCAACCCGCTGCCGTTCATGGAGTTGCAGGACGTGCAGGAGCTGACCAACTTCTTCGAGCGCCGGGTCAGCGCCTACCAGGTCGGCGTCAGCGGCGACGTCGCCTTCGACATGGCGTTCTGATTCGCCCCGCGCCTGGCCCGCTGCGGCGGGTTCAGGCCTGGTGCTGTCGCCTCGCGCAGTGGCGGCGTATCGTGCCCTTTCCCTTCGATCCGATGCCGGTTCCGTGCTGACTTTCCCCTCGCCGCGCCTGCCCGTCGTGCGTTGCCTGTTGCTGCTGGCGCTGCTCTGCGTCGGTGCGTCGCCGGTTGCGTTGGCACAGGCCGAGGGCAACCCGGCGGACGCGGTCGATGCCGACGAGGCGGCGATGGCCGAGCGCCTCGCCGCCTGCGCCATCTGCCATGGCGAGAACGGCGAGGGCCGGCGCGGCGCGGAGTATTACCCGCATCTGTCCGGCAAGCCGGCCGGTTATCTGTTCGACCAGTTGCGCGGCTTCCGCGACGGCCGCCGCCACTACGCCCAGATGAGCTGGCTGCTGCGCTTCACCGATGACGGTTATCTGCGCCGGATCGCCGATTTCTACGCCGCGCAGCCGCCGCAGGTGAAGGCCGTCGAGCCCGCCGTGGCGATGGATCCGGCGCTGCGCCGGCGCGCCGAGCAACTGGTCTACGAAGGCGATCCGGGGCGCGAATTGCCGGCCTGCGTCGCCTGCCACGGACAGGCGCTGACCGGCATGGAGCCCGGCATCCCGGCCCTGGTCGGCCTGCCGGTCGATTACCTGATCGCCCAGCTTGGTGCCTGGCGCGTCGACGTGCGCCGTGGTGCCGAGCCGGACTGCATGGCCCACGTGGCGCGTGGCCTCGCCGATACCGACCTGCGCAGCGTCGCCACCTGGCTGTCGCGGCACACGCCGCCCAGTGACGGCCAACCGCTGCCGGCCGGCAGTCTGGACCTGCCACTGCCCTGCGGCGGCGCAGCGGCGCAGGGGCCGACGCCATGATCCGCCGCCTGCTGCTGCCGGCGCTGTTGATCCTGCTGCCTGTGCTGGCGCTGGCCGCCGGAGCCGCGCTGATGCTGTTCAACGCGCACGGCGGCATGATCGCGTATCGCCTGCCGCAGGTCAGCCGCGACGCCGGCGCGGCGGTCGACGAGGCGACCCGCTCGCGCGGCGAGTACCTGGCGCGGATCGGCGGCTGCGCCACCTGTCACAGCGCTCGCGGCGGGCCGGAGTTCGCCGGTGGCAAGCGCTTTTCCACGCCTTACGGCGACCTCTTCGCGCCCAACCTGACCCCCGATCCCGACAGCGGCCTCGGCAACTGGTCGCTGGCCACCTTCCGCCACGCCATGCGTCACGGCGTCAGCCCCAGCGGCATCCAGTGGCCGGTCTTTCCCTACGAGCATTACGCGCGGATGGACGAGGCCGACATCGACGCGATCTTCGCCTTCCTGTCCTCGCTGGACCCGGTCCCGCGCCCGCGCCAGGCCGAGCGGATGCGCTTTCCGGCCAACCTTCCCGGAGCCGCGCTGGGCTGGCGCATGCTCTACCATCGACCGACGCCGTCGCCGCAGCCGGAACTGCCGCCGCCGCTGGCGCGCGGGCGCTACCTGGTCGACACCATCGGCCATTGCGGCATGTGCCACAGCCCGCGCGGCCGCTACGGCAGCCCGCAGCGCGACGCCCAACTCGCCGGCGCGCTGATGACCGGCAGCGACTGGTACGCACCGGCGCTGGACCGCGTCAGCCTGGCGCGGTTTTCCGTCGACGAACTTGCCGCCTATCTGCGCAGCGGCACGTCCCGCCACGGCGTCGCCTACGGCCCGATGGCGGAGACCGTGTTCGCCGGCCTCGCCTGGCTGAGCGCCGACGACGCCGGAGCGATGTCGGCCTACCTTTTGCACCGCGAGCCGGCATCGCAACCGACCCCGCGCCCGGGCAACTGGCGGCGGCCGCTGGCGGGCGGCGAGGAACTGTACGCGCGGCATTGCGTCGACTGCCACGGCGACACCGGCGAAGGCCGCGACGGCGTGCATCCGCCGCTGCGCGGCTCGGTGGCGGTGACCGCGCCGACGCCGGCCAACGCGATCAAGGTGGTGCTCGGCGGTGCCATCGCCCCGGTGACGCCGGGTAACCCGCTGCCGTATTCGATGCCGCCCTTCGCCCAGACCCTGGACGACGCCGAAGTCGCCGCCGTGGTCGGCTACCTGCGCAGCCGTTTCGGCCAAACCAGCGCGCCCGGCATCGACGAGGTCGCCCGTCTGCGCGGCATCGAGCCGCATTGAGCGGCTTGCCTGTCCGCTGGCCGGCGTCCGAGGCCTGAAGGGCCGTCAGCCATTCGTGCAGAGATGAGGTCAGTGGCCCGAAACCGCTTGGCTTTCCCCACATCCCGTGCGTCGCCCCGCTCCGCCCACCACCGCGCTCGGTTATCGTTGTCCGCTTCCTTCGGCCATGGAGTCCAACATGAGTGATCTGCGCGGCAAGACCCTGTTCATCACCGGTGCCTCGCGCGGCATCGGCCTGGCCATCGCCCTGCGCGCGGCGCGCGACGGTGCGCGGATCGTCATCGCGGCCAAATCCAGCGTGCCCAATCCCAAGCTGCCCGGCACCATCCACAGCGCAGCGGAGGCGGTCGTGGCGGCCGGCGGCGAGGCGCTGGCGCTGAAGTGCGACATCCGCGAAGAGGCCGAGGTCGAGGCTGCCGTGGCAGCGGCGGTCGAGCGCTTCGGCGGCATCGACATCCTGGTCAACAACGCCAGCGCCATCTGGCTGCACGGCACTGCCGGCACACCGATGAAGCGCTGGGACCTGATGCACCAGGTCAACGCTCGCGGCAGCTTCCTCTGCGCCCGCGCCTGCCTGCCGCATCTGCTGGCGTCGGCCAATCCGCACATCCTGACGCTGTCGCCGCCGATCAATCTCGCGCCCAAGTGGTTCGGCCCGCACGTCGCCTACACCATCGCCAAATACAACATGAGCCTGCTGGTGCTGGGCCAGGCCGAGGAGTTCCGTCAGCAGGGCATCGCCGTCAACGCGCTGTGGCCGAAGACGGTGATCCGCACCGACGCGCTGAACATGATCCCCGGCGTCGATCCGAACCGCGCGCGCACGCCGGAGATCATGGCCGATGCCGCCCACGCCGTCCTGACCACACCATCGCGCCAGTTGACCGGCCAGTTCCTGGTCGACGAGGAACTGCTGCGCCAGCGCGGCGTCACCGACTTCGACCGCTACGCCGTGCAGCCCGGCCAGCCGCTGCTGCCGGATTTCTTCCTCGACTGAAGGCATCGCCATGAAATACCTGCACACCATGGTCCGCGTGCGCGACCTCGACGCCTCGCTGGCCTTCTATTGCGACGCCCTCGGCCTTGTCGAAACGCGCCGCCTGGACAATCCGCAGGGGCGCTTCACCCTGGTCTACCTGAGCGCACCCGGCCAACCCGAGGCGGAAGTCGAGCTGACCTGGAATCACGACGACGAGGATTACGGCTCGGCACGCAATTTCGGCCACATCGCCTATGCCGTGGACGACATCTATGCCGCCTGTGAGCGCCTGCAACGCCATGGCGTCACCATCCTGCGTCCGCCGCGCGACGGCCGCATGGCCTTCGTGCGCTCGCCCGACGCCATCTCCATCGAACTGCTGCAAGCCGGCGAAGCACTGCCCCCGGCCGAACCCTGGGCCTCGATGCCGAACAGCGGAACCTGGTGAGTCGGTGTCGGACTGCGCGTTCTGCGACATCCTGGCCGGACGCCTGCCGGCCAGCCTGGTCGCGCAAAGCCCGCGCAGCCTGGCGTTCTGCGACCTGCGCCAGCCGCATGAAGCGAACGGCGGCGCGCACGTCCTGGTCATCCCGCGCCGCCACGTCGAAACCCTCGACGCGCTGACCGACGACGCCGAGGCCGGCGACCTGCTGCGCCTGGCCGCCCGCGTCGCCGCCGCGCTGAAAGCCGAGTACGGCGACAGTTACAGCCTCTGGCAATCCAATGGCGACGCCGCCTTCCAGGAAGTGCCGCACGTGCATCTGCACCTGCTGACCCGCCGCCCCGACGATGGACTGCTGCAAATCTATCCCGGCATCGCCCCCGGCAAACCGCCCCCGCCCGCACCGCGCGAACAACTGCACGCCCTGGCGCAACGCCTGCGCGCCCGCCTTGGTGAATGAGCGGTGTAGTGGACGGGGAAGTCTCCGCAAACGGCTGGTGCGCTTGTTTGCGCGGTGGTCCATGCCGCGATGATCAACCCGGATCGTCCGGGGGCATCATCCGCGTTTGCCGGTTTTGCGCCTGGGTTGGGTGGGTTGTGTCACGTCGAATCGATCAAACCACTTGGAGTTCACGACGGGCTGCATGCTGACGCCGAGTTCCTTTTCGCGGATGAGATTCGTCAGATGGTCGCCGTCGATCAGATCGACCGTGGGTGTTCCATCCAGCGCTTCTTCCCGCGCGGCTTTGGAGTAACGGCCCAGCGTCACGAAAATCGCACGCTCTGCGCCGCGTTTCTTGGCATCGTTCTGGAAAAGGGACACCTGAATCCGTGTTCCGCCAGCCGAGAATATTAGATAACGCATTGATTATATGGGATAATGCTGCATCTCCCCCGTTCACCCAAGCCATGCCCGCCTTCCAAGTCCGCCAGAACCAGAAGCTCGACCTGACCTCCCACGCCGGCCTGGCGCTGATCGGACAATGCTGCGAGGCGGCGCAGGTGGAC
>Ga0265293_10001550_pt1 | contig 49826 bp, 48 predicted proteins | sample Munlanlewell138R_FD_192505 | JGI IMG/M metagenome (GOLD analysis project Ga0265293, IMG submission 192505) | Leachate microbial communities from a municipal landfill in Southern Ontario, Canada - Leachate well 138R | ecosystem: Engineered > Solid waste > Landfill > Unclassified | place: Canada... | reverse complement strand
GTTGGCAATCTTTTCTTGCATATCCGCCTTGTTCACTCGGAAAGGAATCGAGGTAATCAATATTGAATAATTACCTTTTTTATCTTCAACTATTTCTGCCTCACCACGACAAACTACTCCTCCTTTACCGTTGGCATAAGCATGAGTTATAGCTTTTTTATCAAAAGCAATACCGCCCATCGGGAAGTCTGGACCCTGGATAAACTTAAGCAAATCATCAGTAGAAGCTTCTGGATTATCAATTAAGTGTGTTACAGCATCTACCACCTCTCTAAGATTATGAGGAGGAATGTTGGTTGCCATACCGACAGCAATACCGAGTGTTCCCAGCAAGAGCAAGTTCGGTAAGCCAGCCGGCAAAACTTCTGGTTCTTTCTTAGTTCCATCAAAGTTAGGACGCCAATTTACAGTATCTTTCTCTAGGTCACGAAGCATTTCTTCAGCCACCTTAGACATCTTGGCCTCAGTATAACGATAGGCAGCAGCCGAGTCTCCATCAATAGAACCAAAGTTTCCCTGTCCTAAAACTAGCGGGTAACGAGTAGAGAAAACCTGCGCCAGTTTAACCATTGATTCGTACACAGCAGAGTCACCATGAGGGTGAAAACTACCAAGTACATCTCCCACTACCGTCGCTGATTTTCTAAATTTAGCAGTTGAAGTCAGACCATTAAGACGCATCGAATAAAGAATTCGACGGTGAACAGGCTTCAAACCATCCCGAACATCAGGAAGAGCTCGAGAGGTGATTACGCTCATAGCATAATCTAAATAAGCAGTGCGCATCTCATCAGTAATATTTTGAGCAACAATACCGCGAGCGCGTTCAGGTTGTTTTGATTCAGGTTCAGTTCGCTTTTTCGGCATAAAAATTACGTAATCTTAGTCAATATAGTGGGGCTATTGTACCACATTGTCTGACTTCTTGTTACTTGAAGTAGCTATTAATATTTGTCGTGCTTCAGTCGTTGTGGCAGGCTTTTCTTCTGATTTATTATCAAGATTCTCATTATTTTCCTCAGAAGAAGTAGCGAACATCATTTTTACAATATCATTCCTCTCAGCAGCTTCCTTTTCTTTGGCTTTTTCGGCGCCAGCGTCGTCTGTAGTTCCTGGATTAGACAGAGCTCTCTCAAGCCCTTTAGATATGTTAGCAAATTGACCTTTTATATCAGACATTGCTCGAACAAAACCACCTGGCACTTTAGTATTTGTAGCACTAGTGTTTGATAATTCAGAAAAACGAGCCGGCATCGATATCACCCAAATAGAAGTCACTAATGATGTGACCAAAACTGCCCCCACTAGGGCGTATCGATTTCGTACATTTCTAGGTTTCTGTCTAAGTTTTTCTAACTTTTTAAACATAATTTTAAAGACAAATTATGAACCAACTCCTGCCAGTCCACCAGCCACACCAAAAAACACTATTTAGAATTCAAGACAATGATCTCGCCAGTCATCATCTCCACTTCTTTTTTCTTAATGGTGAGCTTATCGATTGGTTTAATGTCGGATTCCCCTTCTTCTTTGACGAAAGCAGATAATGCATTTTTATCATAATGCATTGGTATGACACATTTAGCTTCCAATTTAACAGCTAATTTAGAAGCCTGAGGGACCTCCATCACATCGCCGCCACCGATTGGTAAGAACAAGATATCAATATCTCCTAACTCAGACAGAATTTTCGAGTCAATCTCTGGGTCACTTAAAGCTCCTAGGAAAATCATATTGATACCCTCTAATTGAACCTGGTAGATAGTAACGAAACGCTCTTTTTTATCATAAATTGTTTTTATCCCATAACCTCGAGCCGTTACGTCTCCCACTTCGTATTCACCAGGACCATCGATTACAAAAGGTTGTTTATTACCATGACTGACTTGTTCAGAACCATTAAAATCAGGATGGTGCATCGAAATAAAGGCAATGTCAGATCCAAATTTAGCTGGTGATAATGATGATTTTTTTGAAATTGGGTCAAACGCCAACGTAGTGTCACCAAAAGACACTTTAAAACACTGACCGCCGTGATATGTGATAACCATAATCCGAGCATTATACAGCAAGAAAAGATGAAGAGCGAGGATACAGATATTCAATTACATCTACTCTGACTAAGAAGATGGCCGGGGAGATTTTAAATGTATTTAAGTATTGCAAAATCTCACTGACAAGGTATAGTAGCGACACTCTTTTGGAGTTTATAAGTTTCTAGCGGCACACGTTTAACCCCGTATTCACGAACAAAGGCACGTTTAAAAATTCCAATTTTTAGACTTTGCGCAAAGGTTATACGGACGCGTGTCGTCGGATTAAATATATACAAATATATGGTAGAAGATACAACAGTAGCCGCTACGGCTGCTGAGAATAAGGGTGTTATGCAGTCTTTACTAGTTGACAGCCCTACCCCACCACAATTGGGTGAATTAGTAGAAGGAACCGTTTCAGCCGTTGGTCGAGCTCGAGTCTTTATTGACCTGCCACCATTTGGTACTGGTATTATTTATGGTCGTGAGTATATGAATGCTCGCGATATTCTACGTAAAGTAGCAATGGGAGACACTATCGCCGCTAAGGTAGTCGACACCGGTAACGAAGACGGTTATATAGAACTTTCACTTAAAGAAGCTCGTCAAGCTTTAATCTGGTCAGACGCAGAATTAGCTGTTAAGGAAGGCAAGACTTTCTCTCTAGCAGTAAAAGCAGCTAACAAAGGTGGTTTGATTATGGAGTGGCAAGGTATTCAAGGATTCCTACCTGCTTCACAATTATCTACCGAAAATTATCCTCGCGTAGCGGATGGTGATAAGGATAAGATCCTAACTGCCCTAAACGATCTAGTCGATACGCACCTCAGTGTGGTGATGATTACAGCTGATCAAAAAGAAGGTAAGTTAATCTTCTCAGAAAAGGGACCGCAAGAAAAAGAAGTCAAAGAAGAGAAAGTAGGTAAATACCAGGTTGGAGATGTTCTATCTGGTGAAGTTACCGGTGCAGTTGACTTTGGTGTCTTTGTAAAAATTGAAGACGGACTCGAAGGATTGGTCCACATTTCTGAACTTGACTGGGGTCTAGTGGAAGACACACGTAGTATGTTCAAAGTTGGACAGAAAGTAGAAGTTAAAGTTATTGAAGTGAAAGACGACAAAATTTCTCTCTCTATAAAACAATTGCGCGAAAACCCTTGGGTAGTTGCTGCTAACAAATATAAGAAAGGAGAACAAGTAGACGGTGTAGTGATTAAGTACAACAAACATGGTGCCTTGGCTTCTATTGAAGAAGGAGTAGCTGGTTTGGTACACATCTCTGAATTTGAGAATGAAGACGCTCTTAAAACCGAACTCCCACTTGGTAGTGTACATAAATTCACTATTTCATTATTTGAACCAGGTGATCAAAAAATGACTTTGAGTTTCAAAAGTGAAGCTAAGGAAGAGAAAAAGCCTGAATAATAGACCGACGATTGTGTAACTGATTACACACTCAAAGACAAAATGGCCGGGAGCTTTGCTCCCGGCCATTTTGTCTCCCCTACAGAAAGTTAGTTAAACTGACTCATCGTCTTTTCTACACCATTCTCTACAATACTTACTATTACATTATTTATAATGCTGCCGACATTCTCTAATTCCATCTGTTCTCGCTTTTTGAAATCACCTAACACATATTTGGCCAGTCGTTCGCCTTTAGGTCGCCTGGTCTGACCCGTCCAAATTGAACGCGGTGAAATACCGACTCGTATTCTGATAAAATCCTTACTTCCGAGAGCGTCGATTATAGATTTGATACCATTGTGTCCGCCATCACCTTTCCCTACTGATATCTTGAATTCGCCTAAAGACAAATCTACATCATCATAAATTACAATTAATTTACCTATGTCATCTTTGGCTAAGAATTTTTTCACGGCCTGTCCGGAATGGTTCATGAAAGTGTCCGGTTTAAGTAAAAAAATCTCCTCATCTTTTATTATGCCGCTACTTATTTCTCCACTATATTTACTCGATGTGACAAAATCGGGTAGACGCATAATCTGAACCAAAAAATCCAAAATAATGAAACCGATGTTATGTCTGGTGTTAGCGTATTTCTCACCAGGGTTGCCTAAACCTACTATATAAAACATTATCGCTAGTATAACAGAACATTGTTTTAAAAATATTTTGCTATATTTTTTTGCTTAATTTGTTTTGCCTCGTGATTTCATTTATAATGTGTCTCAAGACACATTATTTCTATTTTTATAACCAGTATGAGTTCTTTAGAAGTTAAAAAAACAATTGAAAACGAAGACCAGATGGAGCCTTCTGTAAAGAACAAGAGTTTTGTTCTGGAGCTATCACAATTCATTATTCTAGCCATCTTGATAGTAGCTCCCATCAGAATGTTCGTAGCTCAACCATTCTTAGTCTCTGGTGCTTCTATGGAAAACACCTTTGATAATGGTGATTATCTGATAATAGACCAACTCACTTATCACTTTAATGACCCTAAGCGCGGTGATGTCATTATTTTCCGCTACCCTAAAGACCCTTCCAAGTTCTTCATTAAACGCATTATAGGCATACCTGGAGACACTATCAATATCGAAGATAATGTAGTCACACTAACCACAAGCACCGGAGCAAGTCAGATTCTAGACGAACCTTATGTCAAAGCCATGAACAATAATAATCACTACAATGTAACTCTCGACGAAGGCAATTATTTTGTGATGGGAGACAATCGTGACCGTAGCTCAGATTCCAGAGTTTGGGGAGTCTTAGATAGAGAGAACATTATCGGTCGCACATTTTTACGACTCTTCCCTTTTGACCACATCTCTACCTTCCCCGGATCAGCACACATAAACTTATCAGATTCATAAAATACATCAGTCTATGGAAATCACCCCAACAACATTCATAAAACAAGCCATCAGTACCGCTGAGTATTTCGGTTTTTCAAATCTAGATGTAATCAAGAAACATCCTAGTTGTAAAAATTGCACCACAAAATTAGAAAACACCGCCTCTGCTATGGATAGACGAATTGATAATCTCAACGGTCTTTTGACGACTGGTATAAATAATTTTTGCGACAACAAACTAAACGCTATCGAAGAACCAGTCTTATTCTATACAATCGAGCAAGTACCACGCTCTGGCGAAGCAGCAATAAGCTTCCAAATCTATAATGTCAATAACAGCATTGCTGAATCTATTTTAATCCAGACTACTAAATCACTAAGTAATGATTTAGGTTACCAAAACCATTCAGTGCGAATTAACTCTCTTGGCGATAGAGACTCTTCAACTCGCTTTGTCCGAGAACTATCCAATTATCTAAGAAAGCGCGTTAATGATTTACCGGAATCAGCTCGTGAAATAATGAAAGAAGATACTGTTAATGCATTATTTAATCTTTTGGACCAAAAACACGAATTGGCTTATAAATCTCCGAACCCTCTAGAATATCTGACCGACCAGTCTCGTAAACACTTCCGGGAAATCATCGAATTTTTAGATATGTCTGAAACTTCTTATGAGATAGATTCAAAATTAATGGGTCACAACAATTGTTATTCGGAGGCAATGTTTGCTATCGATTTATTAGACAATAAAACTGGTGAACACATTAAAGACTCTCCTATTACCATCTCCGGAGGTCGCTATAATGAATTTGTCCATCGTAATACAAAGCAACCAATTCCGGCTGCCGGAGCTGTAGTAGTGCTACAAAAACAAAAAGCTCCTACTCGCCTACCACGAATCAAACTCTCTACCCCTTCCGTTTATGTAGTACAGCTTGGATTAGGACCTAAGATGAGAAGCTTGATATTGATTGATCAGCTTAAACAAGCAGGAATTAATGTTTATCAGGATTTGGCCAGTGACTCTCTTTCTACCCAGTTACGTGATGCTGAAAATAAAGGTGTACCTTACGCCATAATCATTGGCCAAAAGGAATTCGTAGAAGGAGGAGTGATATTGCGTGATATGGTAGCTCGCAACCAAGAACAGGTATCTTTCGCCAATGTCATAACTCGACTTAAACGCTCCAAAAAAGTACCCTCAACAAACTAATCTTTGCCTTTATCGCACTTGCTTCTCAAGAGTATAAATGCTATATTTTTGCCCACATATGGCAATAAACGTCCGAGTAGAAAAAAATAACAACGAAAGTAGCGCTAACGTAATTAGACGCTTTACCAAACGAGTCCAACATTCTGGAATTATTCCTAGAATGCGCAAGAATCGCTATTTCGCCCGTGTTAAGAGTGAAAACGTACGAAGAGAAGCACGTCTTAAGAAACTAGACCGCAAAGTTGAGTACGAGAAACAACTTAAACTAGGGAAAATACAAGAACGAGTTGGTACACGGCGCTAAACTAAAAGAAAAAACAAAAGCTTGCCTAACCAGCAAGTTTTTTGTTTTTTATTAATAGACAGATAATAATAAAACTGCAGCCTCTAACTTCTAGCCAGTGTTATACTTACATAATCATGAGTAACTTCTTCATATCAAGTACCGTCCGTCATTACCCGAAACTTTCTTATGAAAAAATTAAGACAGACATATTAGGTTCTGATTACAATTTATCCTTAACCTTTGTCGGGAGCCAAAGAGCAAAAACTCTCAATCAAAAATACCGCAAAGCTAGCTATGTACCGAACGTTCTGTCTTTTCCTCTTGATGAAAAACATGGCGAAATATTTATAACTCCCACTGTTGCCTCTAGTGAAGCAAAAAAATTTTCTATGACCAAAGATGGTTATATTGGTTTTTTGTTTATCCACGGTTGCTTACACCTAAAAGGTCATGGTCATGGTGTTACAATGGAGGAAGCGGAAGCAAAATATTGTAAGAAATACGGATTAAAATAGCACATAAGAAATAATGTTTCTTATGTGTATATGAATAAGATAATGTTTTTGCAAAACAAAGATTTATATTATGTCTGAAAGAATAATCACTGGAATAGATGTCGGTACCTACCAAGTAAAGGTGGTTATTGTTCGTGTCCAAAAAACCAAAGGGGGTAATTCTCCTCTCCCCCAAATAATTGGTACTGGTTATGCCGAGAGTCGTGGTTTAAGAAACGGTTATATCATAAATGAAACTGATGTGGTCCGTAGTGTTCGTAGTGCAGTCGCCCAAGCAGAAAAAGCGGCCGGAGTGGAAATTCGTAAAGCTTACGTCGGGATTGGAGGCATCGGTATAGATGAAATTGTCTCACGGGGGGAAATTATTTCTTCGCGCGCTGATTCAGAGATTACTCAGGTGGACGTCGACAAATGTATGCAGGACAGTGAGGAAAGAATTGTCGAACATCTACCAAATCGAAAAATCCTACACGCCATTCCTTTGTCATACAAAATCGATGGCGAATTGGTACTGGGCAGACCACATGGTATGCACGGTACCAAACTAGAAGTTGAAACTCTTTTCATAAGTACTTTTGAAAGACATTTAGATGACCTGATTAATGCCATTGAAACAACTGGCATAGTGGTTGAAGACGTGATGGCTTCCCCGCTGGCGGCTAGCTTTGTGATGTTAAGTAAGGCTCAAAAGCGAGCTGGTTGTGTTCTGGCTAACATCGGAGCTGAAACAGTATCTGTAGCTGTATTTGAAAATAGCACTCCGATCTCTATCAAAGTCTTCCCTATTGGTTCAAATGACATTACCAACGATATCGCCCTTGGTTTAAAAATAACCCTCGAGGAAGCCGAAAAAATCAAACGTGGAGGTATGAGTAGTGCGAGTTACTCAAAGAAAAGACTAGACGAGATTATAGCTGCCCGCTTAACAGACATATTCGAACTGATTGATGCCCATTTAAAGAAAATTAAACGCGACGGTTTACTACCGGCCGGAGTTATCATTACAGGTGGAGGATCGGGAGTAGCCAGTATTCAAGACCTAGCTAAGGCTGCTCTAAGACTACCTTCTCGGATTGCCACCTTAGACCCTGGGCAAAATGGTAAGGTGCGTGACGCATCGTGGGCGGTCGCCTACGGACTCTGTATGTGGGGAGCAAGTGATAATAAAGATGAAGGGGGCGGAGTTGGACTAGCAAAAAAAACCAAAAACACACTTCTCAATTGGTTCAGCCAATTTTTACCATAAAAGGTTACTACTTTTAAAACAAATGACATAGAAGTCAATCACACGAATCATAAATATGTCAATATGGTGACAGGTATAACTAAGACGTGTATTATATATTTAATTATTAAGTTCCTTGTCTTGGTTGGAGAGAGTTTGTTAAAATCCATAAATAAAGGATACGAACAAACCTACTGAATGACAAAAGTATAGTTATTCATTATTCCATTAGAGAGGAGGTGGTGTTAAGAGAGTTTACTATATTATTATGGAACAAATAAAGTCAGACGTGGAGAGTTTTGCTAGGATAAGAGTGATTGGTATTGGCGGTTCAGGAAACAATGCCGTCAATCACATGATCTCCAATAAGATTAAAGGTGTGGAGTTTATCGCTATCAATAGTGATGCTCAGGATTTGCACCACTCTTTAGCTAAGAAAAAAATCCATATTGGTAAAAATTTAACTAGAGGCCTGGGAGCTGGTGGTAATCCTGATATGGGTCGCCGGGCGGCTGAAGAAACTCGAGAAGAAATTGCAAACTCTCTTAAGGGTACTGACATGATTTTCATCACTGGTGGTATGGGTGGTGGAACTGGTACTGGAGCTGCTCCTGTGGTGGCTAAAATCGCTCGTGAAAGTGGAGCCCTGACGGTAGGTGTAGTGACCAAGCCTTTCCTATTTGAAGGTCAAGAACGTATGCGTTTGGCTATGCAAGGAATTGAAGAACTTAAAAAAGAGGTGGATGCTCTGATTACAATCCCTAACGATCGCCTCCTTGCTATCGTCGACAAAGAAACTACCGTTAGAAATGCCTTTGGTATGTGTGACGACATACTTAAACAAGCTGTGGAAGGTATCTCTGATTTGATCACTATGCCTGGTATTATCAATGTCGACTTTGCTGACATCCGAAGCGTGATGGAAAATGCTGGATCTGCTCTGATGGGGATTGGTAAAGCAGGTGGTGAAAAGAGAGCTGAAGAAGCTGCTCAAGCTGCTATAAATTCTCCTCTTCTAGAAGTATCTATTACCGGAGCCAAGGGAGTGTTATTTGCCATAGCTGGTGGGGACGATTTAGGAATGCTTGAAATTCAAGATGCTGCTAGGGTAATTACCGAATCAATCGATCCGCACGCTAAAGTTATTTTTGGAGCTATCAAGGATGACAAACTAAAGAAAAATGAAATTAAAGTTACTGTAATCGCCACAGGTTTCCCTGAAAGTGAATCCGGAGGTCATGCTAATACAGTGGTCAGAACACCAAACATACTTCAGCGCAATGAGGAGGACGACTCCCCTGCCCGTGGACGTATTTTTAACTCACTAGGTACACCACGTAAATCTGAAGAAACAGTGGAAAATGATTCTGCAGAGAAACCAAAGGCAAGACCATTTAAATCTGAAATAAAATCAGAACCTAAACCAGTCGATCCATTAGACGAAGACGATGATGAAGACTGGGGTGCAGTTCCTGCATTTTTACGACGCAGTAAACTTAAATAAGTTTGATTAGTTGGTCAAAAAGAAACAAAGCTCGCTTATAAGCGAGCTTTTTTTCTTTCTATGTTAAAATGTTCCAGTCTTAAATTTATTGATAAAAGTTAATTTTACTGTGTACGATCTTATAATTATTGGTGGCGGTCCAGCCGGAACAGCAGCTGGAGTCTACGCCTCACGAAAGCAATTAAAAACATTATTCATCACTAAGGAATGGGGTGGTCAAAGTACCGTCTCTCCTGATATTCAGAACTGGATCGGTACTCCTTCTATTTCTGGTACTGATTTAGCAAAGAGTTTAGAGAACCACTTACGTACTTATGCTGGTAATTTTGTTGAGATAAAAGAAAATGTCTTGGTAAAATCTGTAAGGAAAGAGGGTGATAAAATTTTTTCTGTTGAACTAGATTCTGGTGAAACTGCTGAAGCTAGTGCCGTGTTAATAGCGACAGGGTCAAAAAGGCGACGTTTGAGCATGGAAGGAGCTGACGAGTTTGAACATAAGGGTTTAACCTATTGTGCTTCTTGCGATGGTCCTATGTTCTCAGGACAAAATGTGGCTGTTATCGGTGGTGGTAATGCGGCTTTTGAAACTGCTGCCCAACTACTCGCCTATGCCAAAAGTGTTACTCTCCTACAACACAGTGATAAATATAAAGCAGATCCAGTAACTGTAAAGAAAGTATTGTCTCACGAAAACATGACTGGTCTACTTAATGCTGAAACTATCCGTATCACTGGCGACAAATTTGTGACCGGCCTAGATTACAAAGACCATACTGGAGCAGAGCAACACTTAGACGTAGCTGGTATATTCGTAGAAATCGGTATGCTACCAAATACTGAATCAGTCGTAGGTACCGTAGAATTAGACGACTATAATAGAATAGTTATTGACCCTTGGACACAAAAAACTTCTGTTCCAGGTATTTGGGCAGCTGGCGACTGTACTAATATTCATTATCACCAAAATAACATTTCTGCTGGTGATGGAGTAAGAGCTTTAGAGGATATTTATATTCACCTAAAAACTAAATAGTAAAACTGTAACTCCAACGGCAAAAGTGCCGACAGTATGACTGAGTCATGCTGTCGGCACTTTTCTTTCCAAACCTGAGCAAATCAGTGGATAAACTCTGTATAACAGAGGTATAACTCAATGATAAAAACTGAATAAATGATTATAAGACAAACAATGAACCGACATAGAAAGCTATAAATGCCGCTACCCCACCAACCAGAATAACTTCGATCAATGATTTCCATAATTGAGTACCGACAATTTTCCACTTCATAAGGCCGAGCGCTACTAAGGCCAAGAATGTTCCGATAATAGAATATTTAAACATTTCTGATGAAGAAATGTCTTGAAGAAAAATAAAAGGTAACAAAGGTACCGAGCCAAAAACTAAAAAAGAAGAGAAGGTAGTAAAACCAGATAAAGCAGCTTTTTCTTCACGCACATCTGGCATACCGTGTTCATTATTCATCATAAAATCTACCCAGTAATCTTCATTGGTCCGATAAATATTGGCCAGAGTTTCTGCTTGTTCGACACTAAAACCCTTATCTTTCATGATTATTACTGTTTCTAAGTATTCATTTTCTGGTTTGTTACGGATTTCTAGCTGTTCTTTAACTCTGGTAGCATTGTACAAATCCTTATCTGATCGAACTGACAAAAAATTTCCCAAACCCATCGAGACTCCATCAGCAAAAAGGTTTGCTAGGCCAAACAATAAAACAACGAGGAAGGAAAGCTGTGTGGTGGTTTCGTTAGAAAGAGCCGCTCCTGAGAAACCTGCTACCACTGCAAAAGTAGTTATTACTCCATCAATCCCTCCGTAAATAATTTCTTTAAAATAATCTGCTAAGTGTGAACGATTATGCTCTTTGACTATTTCGGCACTCGAATTCTGATTATCATTAGTATTTATACTCATCTTCGAATTATAACAAGAATAGCTATTTCTTTGTAATAGGTTGATTCTGGGTATTTTTACTTTTCCCCAGAGGTCTGCTACTGTTAAGGTATTAACAGTTTATGAATATGAATATGAAAACACTACTACTTACTATTGGTTTGATAGCAGTTTTGGGGATTGGTTACTGGTTTATCTTTATTAATAATGATGACACACCAAATGTCACTTATAATGAAGAAGCTTTCACATTCGTGTCTGACGACGATAGAGAATTCTCTGTTCGTTTCAGTGAGGATGGCGGTTATGCCAGACTAAATCTAAATGACCAGGAATACGATTTGCAAGTAGCAACCTCTGGTTCTGGTGCCAAGTACGCTAACAAAGATGAGTCTGTTATCTATTGGGAACACCAAGGGACAGCCATGGTAGAAATTAACGGTAACGAAATATTTTCTGGAGCTACCCTAAAGTCTAATGAGGCAGATAAGCGAGAGGAAGCTTCTACAAATCCTCTCTTTAACACCTCATGGCAATGGAAAGAAACTCTTTATAACAATGATGATGTGGTAAAACCTAATATACCAGACTCATTTGTTTTAACCTTTGCTGAAGAAGATCGTTTCTCTGCTACTACCGACTGTAACAATATGTTCGGCAATTATGAAATAGTAAACAGCCAAATAAAATTTGGTCAAATTGCTTCTACTAAAATGGCTTGTCCTGATATAGAATCGCAAGAAATTGTCTTCGCTGAAATGCTAGAAGCAGCAGATGGTTATCTTATTACCGCCGAAGGTGACTTAGCACTAACCCTCAAGCTCGACACTGGAAGCATGATCTTCACTCCAGTAACTGAATAAAGAAAAGTGAGCATAAGAAAAACCGCCCCTAAAACGGGCGGTTTCTTGTTCGCGACATTGGCACTGGTTAAGCTGCTCGAAAATACTCATCTTCAGCTTCACCTTCTTGATAACCCATCTTCTCCCAGAAACCTCGCGCTGTATCGAGTACGTTGCTGGCAATGACCTCAAGTCCATTATCATCCGCATATTCGTGAATAGCAGCAATAATCTGACGACCAAGGCCAGTATTGCCACGCACATCTATGCTGCGGATTTGAAAGACATCGTCTTCCAAGGTAAAGGTGAGAGTAAAACCATCAGCCTCTACCTCATACGTACCTTCTACGTATTCAACTGGTAGGTATTCTCCAGTTCTTTCAGAAAGCTCGTTTATAAACTCGCGGAGTTCTTCGTGCATTATCTCTGCCTGCCCTGATTCATATCCTTCCATGCGGAAGAATATAACATAAAATTACCTTTTGGTAACTATTTCTTCTTTTCTAAGTTACGATGCGGACAGCCCGGCCAGCAACAAGGACGCTTTTTACCTTTACGTAAATCCTCACACAACCTAGTGAGATGCTTTTCTCTAGTCTCTGCTTTCTTTACAATTGTCACCCAACAAATCCACTCGTTGCGGGCCAAAGGTGTTAAATTATTCCACAGTTCCAGAATATCAAGGTTAGCTTGAAGTAATAAGCGCAAATCTTTAGGCACTATATGGACTACACCTGATTTGATTATCTTTTTGGTCATTGTAATAAGTTTAGCAAATCAATTTTATTTACAATATAAAAACCTTTCATTCGAATGAAAGATTTTTAGTCAAAAAGTTAATTCTGTTGTCTTTCAGTATTTATTTTTGTTTAAAAAATATTAAAAAGGTCAAAAGTTCCTAAGCAAAGAGAGAAATCGTCCCCGAAGTTCTAAGTACTTTAGTTCATTTCATTCCTAAAGATACTAAGACTTCTGGACGGCGGCTCGTATTTCTCACAGGCTCGAAATATACTGCGCCGCTTCGATTCCCCGCCGCAGGCAACACAAGTTGCCTGCTTGGGATCACAGCGAGATATACAAACAAAAACAACAGCTTGCGCTGTTGTTTTTGTGTATATCTTACGCTGTGATCCCACGGGGAATCGAACCCCGATTTCCAGGATGAAAACCTGACGTCCTAACCGTTAGACGATGGGACCAAAATGGTCATAATTGTTACAGGTTCGATTCAAGAATCGGCCACTAGTCACTAAGTATAATTGTTCACTTCATTCCAATTTTACTAAGTGCTTGCGGTCCCATCTCGCTGTCGTGCTCGTTACCTGCGCGCGACATGCTTCGACCCTGAAATCTGTACACAAGCAAAGCAGTTTGCTTGTTACAATGCTATAGCATTGTACAGATTTCAGCCCCGATTTCCAGGATGAACACTTCCGTCCGTGCCCGCTAGACGATGGAACCAAATTTTTAGGAAGCGTTGGCGACCATAAAAATGGAAATACTCCGTTAGTAGATCTAAACACAACCCGCTTACAGATAACCGCAAACGTGGCCAAAATAATACCAAAAAAACCAGAAATTGCCAGTCCAAACTAATCTTTCCAGTCTTCTATGATTAGTTTCTCTCCCCTCTTGGTTACTACTACTTTTTGTTTATTTCGCCATCGCAATTCTCGCACTAGCTCAATCGGTAAGGTGACAGAAATACTGTTACCTCGTCCGGTCTTGGTGAGCTTTCTAATATTACGATTTTCTAACTTTCTTCTTGCCATACTTGTACATTATAACTCTTGGATTAACTCCGGAGTTAATCCAAGAGTTAATTACTGACAGCTCCACAAACCTATACCATTTTCTTTAGCCAGACTTTCAGACTGTTGATAAACTGGCTGCCGACCATAAGCTATTCCTTTAAAAGTATATTCCTTAGCATAACCACCTTCTATCATAACCTGACCAAAATCCGCACCATCAGCTAATTGAACATAAGCTAATAATCTACCATAGGCATCAAATGTGTCTTGAGTAGAATCAGTCAATAAGGTGACAGATGAACCAGAAAGGAGTTTCTTAGCCTGAGCAGTAGCTTCTGCACTGTAACATTCTGCCCCAGAATCAGATTTCTCTGGAGTATCTATCCCTAACACCCGGATGGTAAACATTTCTGTACCATCACCAGCGTTGAAAGTATCACCGTCGATCACATTATCGACGACGTAAGTACCTACTACCTGTCCAACTTTTATTAGAGAATGCTCCTCGTCTTTACTATCTTCCGCAGCAGATTCATTATCTATCATCATTTCTGACGAAGAATCATCGGTTACATTATTTTCGTCCTTATCATTTGTTTGATTTAATAACAAATAACTCCAACTAGCCACAGAAAAGACTGCGACTAATAACATTATTAGAATAATTCTTTTCATAGGTTTATTGTACAACAAATAATCGAGCTAAGCTTATGCTAATATGATTTTATCGCTAAGGTTTTGTTTAGGTTAATCATTCTTTAACTATCTAAAAAAGATAAAATTATGATAAAAGTGAAACGTATTTACGAAGATCCAGCCACTACTGACGGACAAAGAATCCTGGTTGACCGATTGTGGCCGCGTGGTATTAAAAAGGAAACGGCAAAAATCGATCTGTGGGCCAAAGACCTAACCCCACCACACGAACTTATCAGCTGGTTTCATGAAGACAAAGATAATAGATTTAAAGAATTTGAAAAGAAATATCGAACATATTTGAAAGACAACAAAAACAAAGCCTCAGACATCATAGATAAAAGAAAAAAAATTACTCTTGTTACCGCTGTTAAGGATAGAGACCACTCTCACATCCCCACTCTCTTAAAATTCCTACAATCCTTGTAACCACTCCTCCCACTATTCCTTAGTCAGACTAAGGTATAAACAAAAAGGTTTAATAATGGCCATATTGTATTAACAAATATTCCTTAGTCTGACTAAGGAATATAAATTTTGCTTGAGATTATCTACTCCACCGTCACACTTTTAGCAAGGTTGCGGGGTCGGTCAACATTCAAACCCTTCTCTACTCCTATATAATAGGCTAATAAGTGTAGCGGGATAGTTGAAACAATTGGCTGCAGTATAGGGTGAACCTTCGGTAGATAAATAACATCATCTGCCAGCTTATTTATCATACTGTCTCCCTCGGTTGCTAAGGCCAATACCGGAGCCTGACGAGCCTTCACCTCCTCTATGTTGGAGATCATTTTTTCATAAACGTCGTCTTGGGGAGCTAGAGCTATAACAGCAAAATCTTTATCCAACATAGCGATGGGTCCGTGCTTAAGCTCACCACCAGCATAGGCTTCGGCATGGATGTATGTCACCTCTTTAAGTTTTAAAGAACCTTCAGCGGCCACCGGTTTGTGTAGTTTCCGTCCGATAAATATTGCGTTACTAAAACCAGCGTATTTTTTAGCAACATTCTCAATATGACTACTGTCGGCCAGCATTTGTGTCAAAACCTCCGGCAAAGTTTCTAACCCTTCTATTATTTCCTGTCCTTCTTCTTTGCTTAGACCCCGTTTACGACCTATCAAAACCGACAACATAACCATTACAGTTAATTGCGAAATGAAAGCTTTGGTCGAAGCCACTGCTATCTCTGGCCGGGCGTGATTATAGACTCCTGCTTCTGTTTCTCGCGCAATGGTCGAACCAACTGTATTTACAACACCCAGTGTCAAAAGACCCATTTTTTTACCCTCTCGCACCGAGGCAAGTGTATCGGCTGTCTCACCAGATTGCGAGATAGCCAAAAGAGCACCGTTTTTTTCTTTATGTTTTTTCTTGTAACGATACTCACTAGCCAACTCCACTTCTATCGGTAACTTGGCGTATTCTTCTAACATATAGCGACCAACTTCCCCTGCATAAAAAGCCGAGCCGCAGCCGACTATTTGCAAACGATCGATTGCTAACAATTTATCAAGTACAGTTTCTAGTCCTCCTAACTTAACCTTACCTTCACTGGCAACTAATCGTCCCCGAATTGTGTTCTTGATGACTTCCGGCGCTTCATGGATTTCTTTGAGCATAAAGTGCTCAAAACCTTGCTTCTGGACAGCTTCGACATCCCATTCAATAGTCTCTGGTAACTTGTTGTTATTTTCACCATTTTCAGAGATTATCTCGTAACCATCTTTGTTTATTATCGCCATCTCTCCATCGTCTAAGTAAATAACTTCCTTCGTATGTATTAGCAAAGATGACGGGTCAGACGAAACAAAATAGCCGTCAGAACTAACACCCAACACTATCGGACTCCCCATTCGAGCCACTACTATTTCTTGAGGATTAGCTTCACTCATAACAGCCAAACCATAAGTGCCTCGAACTAGCTCTAATGCCTTACTTACAGCTTCTTTAAGATCATTTAAATATAAGGAACCTATTAGCTTTGCCAACACTTCTGTATCAGTATCACTTTCAAAGCTATGACCTTGGGTTTTTAAATCAGCTTTTAATTCTTGGTAGTTTTCAACGATTCCGTTATGGACCAACCAAATCTGGCCAGCGGAGTCGTGATGAGGATGGGCATTTGTTTCTGTTGGTGCGCCATGAGTAGCCCAACGCGTATGCGAAATACCTGAATTCCCAACAATTTCTTCTTTAATCAGAGCGACCAAATTATCTACTGGACCGGTTGCCTTGATTGCGCCCCAGTGTGGTACGTATATTCCGGCTGAATCATAACCTCTATATTCTAGGGTTCGCAGGCCTTCTAAAAGAATTGGAACTGCTTGTTTTTCGCCAACGTAACCAAAAATTCCACACATAGAGTTTTATCTTATTAAATAGTATACTTTTTAAAACTAAAGCTAATCGAAATAAGTTGCTTCACCATCTCAAGTTAGAGACCAGGTCTCTAACTTTAAATAGAGTTGCTTAATTTGTATATTTGTTGCATAATGTTGCTGGTCTGATAGAGACGATTGCGCTACCTTTTGGTAGTGAGGAAAGTCCGAACACAGGCATGATTTATCATGCAGACAGGTAGCGGGTAACCCCCGTCGTGAGTAATCACCGAGGTGCGAACAGAAACGGCCAATGCGAAAGCAAAGGACATCCATTTATGGATGAGGTCTTGGGTAACCAAGAAATGAAACGGCTAAATCCTTACCCCTGTGCAAGGCCGTGCCCAGCCGTACTTTTTGCATATACAAACGAAAACATCAAATTCACCTTGTGTGTTAGAGATAGATTCCATTATGGTATGCAAAAAGTACGGCTGGGAGAGCCGCTCGAGCTAGTTGGTAACAACTAGCCTAGATAAATAATCGTCATCGCTCTGCGAAACAGAATTCGGCTTACTATATCAGTCCAACAAAATGACCCGACTCGCCTTACGGCGAGTCGGGTCATTTTATATCTCATTTATCACCTAAGTGATAAATAAAAAGTATTATTACAGAGATGTATTAATATCTTCTTCATCAGATACTTCTACAGTTCCCATATCATCTACCACTACTGGTTCCTCAGATGAAGTAGCCGGTGTCTCACCCATATCAACTGAGCTCATCGGCATATCTGAAACCTCTTCCTTTTTCTTACCAAAAAGTCCGAAAAACATACTGCATATTATTATCCTATAAACGTTGTTATTGTATCATATCTCCTCCAAGCAAAACTATAGTATAGTGATATTAATATGAACCCTGAAAGAGCCGCCATCAATTCGCTAGATAATAGAAAAAGGATTGACGAGATAAAAGAAACTGCCCAATTACTACTACCCACTTATGGGAAGATTGCTGAGATTATGGAAAAAATCTCTATCCATCCAGAAAATTTTGAAAACCTATACGGAGCAGAAACAATTCAAGCTGACAGGCAATACGTAGCAAGAATGAAAGAAAAGTTTAAACAAGAGGACGACGAAGCTGGACCTAACGGTTTAACCAAAGGTGATATTAGAAAAATAGCCGAAATTCTAGAGTTTCAAATTATACGTGGCATAAACCAAGGACTATGGTTACCTGGCTGTACTGCCACCAAAACTACTGAGTATGACGACATACGACACGGAGTCGATCTTGTATTAACCTACGAGAAAGATTTACGAATAGAAAATATGGGTATTGGAGTCGACGTATCTTTCTCTCACAATCTACAAAATAAGTTTCAAAGAATAAAAGACGAGATTGATAGCTATGATGCAACGAAAGATGGTCAACTAGGTGTGGTGAAGTATTTTCACCAACGAAAAACTGGATTCCGAGGGGAACTAAGTAATCTGCCCCGAGTCGTTATAGCTCTTGATATTGGTGTTATGAAGGATCTAGCTCGAGCAAAGGAAGGTGGTAAAGATCATATGGCTAGACATTCGATTTTATCCGAGATGGAGATGCAATTAGCTGTTTTTGCCGACTATGCACAAAAACAAAACCCCGCTTGTTTAGACCATATAATGAGAGCACAAAACTTTGTGCGAGGATTGATTAACGAACTCAACACTAAAGAAATCTTGCAAAATTCTCAATACGAAAAAAATTTTAAAATTCAAGAGGCCGTTGAAAAAGGACTTTCTCTATTCCGCTAAATATAGACTTTTGTATTTCTATACACACGTCAAAACTGGTTAACCAAGTGTGACGTATTTGATGATTATTGACAAGTCGTACTTCTGAAATTATCATTTATAAATGAAATCAAAATGGTCGGATTTAAAACCTGAAGCAATAAAATTACGAAGGAAAGGATTCTCTATCGCAGCTGTGGAAAAAACACTTGGTATCCCTCGTTCTACATTAAGCGGATGGTTTAAAGATATTCATCTCACTCCAGAACAAAAAGCTATCCTAGATCAAAATTGGAGAAATGGACTTGTGAAAGCGAGGAAAGGTGCTGTTAAGTGGCATAACCAGCAAAAAGAAGCTCGACTTCAAAAAGCACAAGACGATGCTAATTCTATTGTTAATAAAATTGATACTACCAACAAAGAAACTCTTGAGTTAGCGTTGGCTGTTTTATATCTTGCAGAAGGTTCGAAAAAGAATATAGAAACTGCACTGGGAAGCTCCGATTCTATTACTCTACGTTTTTTCTTGACTGCGTTAGAAACATTGTTTGACTTCAATAGAAATTCTGTTCGGTGTGAACTTTATCTCCGTGCAGACCAAAACCCTGAGGAACTTAAAAAATATTGGGCCAAAGAACTTTCTATACCTTTAGTAAACTTTAAACAAATTAGTGTCGATAAACGGAGCTTGGGTAAAGAAACTTATGATTACTATAAGGGAGTTTGTAGCCTTCGTTGCGGCAATGTAGCTATCCGTAGACGCTTGGTCTATGTTGCAGAGAAATATTTTGCTATAATCGGCGGGGAGTAATGCGCGATTAGCTCAGTGGTAGAGCGCTCCGTTGACATCGGAGAGGTCGAAAGTTCAATTCTTTCATCGCGCACAAATCATAAATATGGAACAACCACTTAAAGACATTGTTATTATCTACCACGCGGATTGTCGTGATGGTTTTGGGGCGGCTTATGCAGCTTGGAAAAAATTTGGCGATAATGCTTCCTATATACCAAGCAGGGCGGGTGACGAAGAGCTCCCCGATGGCCTTACAAATAAAGAAATCTATATTGTTGACTATTCTTATAAAAAAGAAACATTGCAACAGCTTTTGGATACAAACAAATCCGTAGTTGTTATTGATCACCACCAAACAGCCCGAGAAGCAGTCGAGAGCTTTAGCCAAAACATTTTTGACAACGACCATTCAGGAGCCGTGCTAGCTTGGCAGTACTTCCACCCTGACACAACTATACCTCCGCTCCTTGAATATGTAGAAGACCATGATTTATGGCGCTTTGCCCTACCAGAAAACCGGGAGTTTAATGTCGCCCTAGGAGAGTACCCGATGACTTTTGAAAGCTGGGATAAGCTCATCGCAGATTTAAAGAACACCGACAATCTTATCAATTTTATTGCCAAAGGTTCCCTCTTAGCCAAGTTTGAAGATAAGTTAGTCGCTCGACTTATGATGTACAAAGAACGAGTACTTTTTGAAGGATACGAAGTCTGGGCTATCAACGCTTCACGAATCTACCGTTCTATTCTCGGAAACCAGCTAGCTGAACTGAACTTAGCAGAAGAACAAGAACCGATTGGTATAGTGTATTATCACGGCAATGGCGGGGTAAATATTTCGTTGCGCAGCATCGGAGAAACAGACGTAGCAGCCATCGCTGAGAAATACGGTGGTGGCGGACATAAGAACGCCGCCGGTATCGAGGTAGCGAATTTCTCAGAGCTCCCTTTTACCTTTCTCTCTTAAAATTACCAAACTAATCCCCACCCTCTACCTAAGAAAAGCCTTTACTTTTCTTAGATAATTGCTAATATGAAAAAGTTCGCAGGAGGATATTGGACGAAAGAGTCGCGGCCGCGACCACAAACCAGAATCCTCACGGAAGACGCTGTGTTGAGCATCGCTATAGCCCATCCCCTTGGGCGAACCCCCTGCTCTCTCGGTTACTGATCCTTTTTGGGTCGGTGCTATGGTCATAAATCCGTGGAGAATCCTCCTGCGAACACCAAAGACCCTGTCTAGTGCATGGTCTTTTTTTTATTTATTGTTATAGTAACCGGATGAAAATTCTCGCTATCGAAACCAGTTGCGACGAGACAGCTATCAGTATTATAGAAGCTACCGGCGACTTCCCTGATGCTACCTACGAAGTGCTTGGCAACGCTCTTCATTCCCAAATAGCTATCCACGTTGAATACGGTGGAGTTTTTCCAGCCTTAGCTAAACGTGAACACGCCAAAAAATTGGTTCCGATGTTGACACAAGCCCTGAGTGAGGCGGAACTACTAGAAGAAGGCGATCATAACCTCACAAACGAGCAAACCGAGAAAATCAGTACCATACTCTACCGCGAACCAGACCTCAGTGAGACAATGTTGGAGTTTTTTAATAAATACGAACAACCTGAATTTGACTTAATCGCTGTTACCTCGGGACCAGGTCTTGAGCCAGCTTTGTGGGTTGGAGTGAATTTTGCCAAAACCTTAGCTGCTATCTGGAACACGCCGGTCGTGCCCGTAAACCATATGGAAGGTCATATTTTAGCCTCTATTTTCGACATCGAACGTGATGATCAGTTAGCAGAAATAAGCTTGCCGGCCATTTCTTTATTGATTTCTGGTGGGCACACTGAACTAATTTTAATGAACGAATGGGGTCATTATGAAAAAATCGGGCAAACCCTAGATGACGCTGTTGGCGAAGCTTATGATAAGGTAGCTCGGATGATGGATATTCCTTATCCAGGCGGACCAGAAATCGGTCGCTTAGCTGGATTAGCAAGACAACAAAAGCTACCTACCTACGCCGATCTTCCTCGTCCGATGTTGAACTCAGATGATTTAAACTTCTCTTTCTCAGGCCTAAAAACAGCCGTTCGGTACAAAGTTGCTGACCAAGTATTAACTGGAGAGGAAAAACAAGCTTTAGCTAGAGATTTTGAAGACGCTGTGACGGAAGTGTTACTTAAAAAAGCCGCACGGGCTCTAACTGAATATGGTGCAAAAACCTTCATTGTTGGAGGTGGAGTAAGTGCCAACCAACATCTGCGTCAAAGTTTTAATGCAAAACTACTTGAAAGTCATCCAGACGTAACAGTCTATTTTCCTCACAGAGCTATGTCGACTGATAACTCAGTAATGATAGCTTTAGCTGGACACGCTCGGGCAGCGGGTGCTTTAGCACCCGCTGCCGGCCAACTAATCAAAGCCGACGGTAACCGATCCCTAGCTACCGAATAAACGTCAAGGATTTATTCTGAATATCTTAATCCAAAATCAGCAACAATAAAGAAGCAATTGCTATCCCGAAAAACGGCCACCAAACACACGGAAATCCGAAAAATAGTGAGGTGAGAGTGAATAACAGTGCCCAAGCACCGAAATAGATATTCCTCGAGCGAGAATCCCAAAAAGTTTGGCTAATATAGTGAGCTCGATAATCATAAGCTGTCATAACTACCCAAGCAAAAAGGAATACGTACCAAATATAGCCAATTATATTCAACCAATAAGATACCAGCAGAAGAACCGTATAGACAGCAGAGAAAATTAATTGCCGGTTGAAAAATGGTCTAAATTCAGAATGTTCGCGATTCAGACGATCAGCCAATACACTCCACGTCAGAGAAATAAATATTAAAATCAGTAGCCATATCAGAGTACACACACCCGTCTCTGAGAGCGGAGAATCATCCAACCAGTCAGTTATTCCTTTAACCATACCGTCTACTTTACCTTCATCAGTAGTCTCGGTGTCGGTATTTGTTGCTGCTCCTAACACCGCTCCAGCCGGCAAGGTAGAACCAAAACCATCTCCACTACCTGCGAAGAAATTTGTACTAGCTCCCGCCACTGCACCTCCTGGAATAATAAAACGCAAAGCTTTACCAACACTAAAATCATCATCAGTATCTTCCCTGCTAGCTGGTCGACATTCATAAGTACCAGACTCTCCCACCGTGACTATCACTATATGTTCTTCACTATCATTCTCCCGCTCAGCTACAGCAAACTCATAACCAAAGTATGGTTCGGTTGGATTAAGGTCAAAAGGTCCGTTGGCAAGATTTCCACAAACCAAATAGGTGGTAGCTCCTCTATTAGTCTGCCAAGCAATAGTAGCACTGCTGTCTAAAGGATTTACCGCTACAACTGTTTCGTTAAACAGTCTAAAATTACTTGTTCCGCCACCTCCTGTACCACCGCCACCACCGCCTGGAGGTGTTGTAATCGTCGTGGTAGAGGTATCTCCATCATCACAAAGTACGCTACCGCCAGAAAAACCAACACACAAACCGAAGCCCATAGTTTTAACCTGATAACTATTATCTGTGGCAGTATCCAGAGAAGCCGTGAAATTATAAGTGCGCGACTGTCCAGCTGATAGAGTTCCTAAAGGAATAGCTGGCCCAGAAAATAAGCTAGCAAAATAATCGTTGTAGTAATTACTGGTCGGACCATCGACTTCTAAACGCATAACAGCTGCTAAACCATCGGAGTATTCGTCTTTAGTATCAAAGTAAACAGACTCATTATTTGGACCATTGTTAACGACAGTAACGGTACGTGAGGTACTGAGACCAGGCGCAACATTTACATCATAAAAAAGAGGGTCGTTTTGGAAACTCACATTCAATCCAGCCGCGTTAGCGATGGTTGTGAGACCAAAAAGTAATAAGAATAAAGTGCTGTAGATAACTATCTTTGGTTGTAGGAGAATCTTTATCATAATCTTATTCTGTCTCATTATTATCTTCCTTAATCACACCCTCTTCCGGCTTAATTTCTGGAGTTGAGACAGGTACTTTTTCAGCTGGTGGTTTTGTTTCAGCAGCAGCAGTTTCTGAAGGATTACTTTCCGTGGAAGAACCGTCATCTTTGTCGGTATTTTTATCAGAATTAGATGAACCTTCAGGACTGACATCTCCATCATTAGTTTTTTCATCTTTAAAGACCGGGTCGGTGGTGGTGGAAATGTCACCATTATCTTTGATATCTTCGGCAGAATCATTGATGATGTCGTCGGTTGTAGTGGCAGTAGTTGTAGCTACTGCGGTAGAAGGCTGTGTAGTCGTCGCTGTAGTTGAAGTACCAGTATCACTCGCCTTCTTGGTAGATGTAGCGGTAGAAGTGCCGTTATCAGCCTCCAAGAACTTAAATTTCGGCTCTCCAGCCTCACCTAGATGTTCAACCTCTCTTCCTAACACAGCGTCGATATCAGCCTGACTCCAGCCTGCAGTCTCCAACTCCTCACGAGTAGCGGTATTAGGTGTGCCAGGGGTTGGAACCGGATCTACCCACACCGAACCATCCGGGATACGAGCAATAGATTTGCCTTTTGGAGTTAATGTATAGGTATAAGAATCAAGCAAAGTACTAGATGTGTTATAGAGAGTTACCGTATCGCCACTATCATTTAGCCGACTGCTCACACAAAATTCTATAAGCAAACGGCCACCGGCTGGTATATTAGTACTAGCGGCGTTATACGGTCGGGCAAAGCCAATTTTTGAGTTAGATTGGCAGGTGTTTGATAGTGAAATTATATGTAGTTGCTCACTACTACTACCTGCAGTCTCTCCAATACTCCACCCTTCAACATCTATCGAAGTCTCCGTTCCGTTATACAATTCGACCCATTCTCTTTCCAGAGGAGCGGATAAGCTATTATCAGGGTTAGGGTAAATCTCATTTAACACCACGTTGCTAGTAGTTTGGGGACCAACAGCTTCCGTTGCTGTCACAGTCATACTGAAAGTTGTAGTAGCCGTAAAACCACCTGACACATCATCACTAAACTCATTCTGCCAAGCTGTTACATTCACCACAAAATCACAGGTTTCATTTTGCACCGCTGAAAAAGAAGAAGTGGCGTTAATCGCAACCGACCAAGTACCGCCCGTGGTCGAAGTAGCCAAAAGTGAGTTAGCGAAACCGTCGTAGACTACCGTTCCTTTGGTAACCGTCATAGCTAAATTATTCCAAAAACCAGCTTTACAATTGGTTGGTACAGCTTCTATTCGATACTGCTCGTTCACTGAGCCAGTGTTGGTTGTATTGAAAGTAAAATTATCACCGAATGAAGAAGAAATAGCCAAGTTGGACTTATCTGGATTAGCAGTAATAGACAAAGTACCAGCTGAGAAGTTATTCGTCGTCGCTTCGGCTGGGGCGGTGAAGTAAGCCGCGGCTGGAACAAAACCAACACCAAAGAAAAACATCAAGAAAGCTATCATCATAGCCATTTTTCCTACCCTAATTTGTTGGTTTATTTTATTCATACATCATCTGCGATGTTTGTTTCCTCCTCGATTGCTATTTGTTGTCTGCGCAACTCAGCCCTGATTTTTCCGATTTGTTCATGAATAATCAAAACTGCCGGAATACCAATCAAAAGCAAAAATCCGATTGGTTGGCGAAAAAAACTTAGTACGTAACCTAGATATGGTAGATGTCCCCACATTTTGCCAGAAATTTCAGCTGGGAAAACTGGGTTTGTGTCGACAGCATCGTTAGCGTCACCTTGAGTGAGAAAAACCTCTTTCCCTTCTTCGATTCTCTCCTCGACAATGCGGTGCGTTGTTACCTCTTCTTCGCCAGAGCGTTGGAAGGTCACCACGTCACCAACCGTGTAGCTAACAGCTGAGGAAATAAAAATAACTGAACCGGTAGGGATAGTTGGCTCCATCGAGCCACTTTCCACTATTTTCATTTGGTACGGTACAAATGGCAACATCATCCCCATGAGCAATAAGGCAACAGCTAAAAAAGCAACCATTGTCGTATAACCAATTAAAGTACTAGCTTTTTTCAACATAACAACAGGCGTTTTTTCACGCCCCACCCCATATTCCAACTAAAGTTGGTTGGAATATGAATGGGGTGTCAAATTACTAGATTTGGTTCAGTGTGAACGTTAGTTTAGTAGTTAGACCAGCTCCTTGGAAGTTATTTCCAGTTGTTGGGCCATCAAGTTGAACGCCCATAACTAGCTGCTTTTGCTCGCCAGCATTAAGACCTGGAGTTGCACCAACGATTGGTGTCAAACGCAAGTCTTGCATGTCAGCGTAGCCGTTGCTGTTTTGGTCAGTTCCACCAATAAGTCCAGAGATTGGACCACCGGCGAAATTAGTTGTATTTACTGATGGACCATCAGTTGCATAATTATCTGATGGATCGAAATCTCCCCACCAGTTGTTTGTTGCATTTACTGCTACTCCACTAGCTGTTCGATGAGCTACTCCATTAGCAGCCAGAAGATTGTTGTACTGAACCTTAATATTAGCGCCCAGATTACCTTCTATTTTTACTGCGTTTGAATCATTCTCAACCTTATGATTTACAAGATTGTAAATATCATTGTAAGTAACTAGAGCAGATGAAGTCAGACCTTCAAGCCCAACTGCAGTTGACCAGAGACCATCAAGATCATAAATCGAGTTGTTTTTAACCACTAGATTGGTCACCCCACCTTTCACATTAGTTAGAATACCATATGCTCCTGTACCACTTACACCCACACCTGGAGCACCACTCACATATGGTGCACCTGATGCTTGTACAGTATGAATGATATTATTTACAATCATCACATTATTCAACGGAATAGTAGAGTTACTTGTATCACCAAGATAGATTCCTTTTGCAGAAGTGCTAGATCCTTTAACTAAGGTTGTATTACCAATGTTGTAGATACGGTTGCCATTTATAGAGTATCCAGTTCCTCCAGATGCTCCGTTTTGTACAGAGATAGCTTGTACAGAACCTGCTGCTAGAGTGGTACCAATATCATGTAGAATATTGTCTGAAATAGTCAAGCCATCTGCCCCGTTAGTAACACTAATACCATATCCTGCAGACGGATTTGTTAAATTAAGACCTCGAACAGTCACTCCATTAGCTGTAATATCAATTTGACCGGTAATTTTAGCGGCATTAACTCCATTCGGGTCATGTAAAGCTACTAACGTTACATTTGGTACATTCATAGCGAGAGTACCTGGAGTATATGTACCAGAATCAACACAAACAATAGAACCCGCAGTAGCTGCTCCCACTACAGTTACCAAGTTGCCTGGAGTGGCGGTTACAGTACATCCTGTTGGTTCTGCATATTCTCCAATAGTCGCACCTGCTCCACCTTTGAGTAGGTTTGAACCATCGAAAGTCAGCTTTGTGATACGAACTTGTTTTTCGTAACCACCAACAGTTTCAGTATTCGCTGCAGCAATGCCGAGCTTCATACCGTCTACTGTACCAGTGTTCTTAAGCCACACACTTGACTCGTCAGGAGTTCCTCCTGGAGCCATTGCAGCGAAATTCCACGGTGCTACTTGAGTATCAAGCCAACCACCAGTTGGTGAATTTGAACCAGAGTTCATCGCTACTTTTAAGTCTAGAGTACCAGCCGTAAAGACGTTACCAGTAGCCTGCGCAGTATCGCTAAAGAACGCACCTGTTCCGTACACAGCCATTGCTCCAACAAACATAATTATACCGACAGCCAGCATAATCTGTTTGTTCATTATTAATGCCTTTAAATTCATATTTAGATAAATTTTAATTAGTAACTTCACCACCTAAAGAAAACAGTATAAAAACAAAAAGCACGAGGAACACTCGTGCTTTTTGTTTTATTCATATTTTATGATGCCTGTCTCTGCAGTCATGGTTACAAGTCATACTACTCTGATTAGGTAAAGTGTAAAGTTGACAGTTGCAATATCCGTATCCTTATATTGAGTGTTTATATGACCTATATTTTATGCTACTATCGACTTCTAGCTAAAAACATTTTCTATGAGTGACCAGCAAAAAATTCCTGATATTTTTCTCCAGCCGTATAGTCCGGCCGAACATGAAGCTAATATCTATAAACTATGGGAGGAATCGGGTTATTTCAATCCGGATAGTTTACCTGGAGTTGAAGACGGCGAGCGTAGCGAGCCGTTTACCATCGTGATGCCTCCACCCAATGCCAACGCTTCCCTGCACGCTGGACACGCTCTGTTTGTGACCATAGAAGACATTATGATCCGCTTCGAGCGGATGCGGGGTAAAAAAGCCCTTTGGCTACCTGGTTCTGACCATGCCGGCTTTGAAACCCAGGCTGTTTACGAAAAACACCTACAAAAAGAAGGCCGTTCTCGGTTCGATATGACTAATGAAGAATTACGAGCAGAAATCTGGGATTTTGTGCAGACCAACAAAGCCAGCATGGAGAATCAGGTCCGTTCACTGGGCGCTTCTTGTGACTGGAGCCGCGAACTGTTTACCCTCGACGAACGAGTGGTAAAAATCGTCTACAACACCTTCAAGCAGTTAGAGGACGACGGGTTACTTTATCGTGGTTCAAGGACGGTCAACTGGTGCCCAAAACACCAAACCTCTTTCTCTAATCTAGAAATCGTTCACGAAGAAAGAAAAGAACCTTTCTACTACTTCCAATACGGACCGTTTGTCATCGGAACCTCACGACCAGAAACTAAGTTTGGTGATAAATATGTGGTTATGCACCCTGACGACGAGCGTTACGCTAAATATGAACATGGTCAACAAATCGACCTGGAATGGATAAACGGACCGATTACCGCCACTGTTATCAAAGACGAAGCTGGCGACCCCGAACTAGGCTCTGGCGTGATGACCATCACTCCTTGGCACTCGAATATCGACTTTGATATTGCTAAAAGACACAATCTAGATGTCGAGCAGGTAATCGACTGGCGTGGTCGCTTGCTTCCAATAGCTGGTGAATTCGAAGGTATGAACATCAATGAAGCTCGAACCAAAATTGTCGAGAAACTGGCTGAAAAAGGTTTGTTAGTGAAGATTGACGAGGATTATGAACACTCAGTTCCTTGTTGTTATAAATGTAACAAGGAAATAGAACCGCAGGTCAAAGAACAGTGGTTTATAAAAATGGAACCGCTAGCCAACCAAGCCTTGGCTGCTCTAGACGCTAAACGTTTTACCTTCGTCACCAAGAGTGATGAGCGGGTTTTCCGTCATTGGTTAGAAAACATAGAAGACTGGCCGATTGCTAGACAAATTGCTTGGGGTATTCCTATCCCAGCCAAAATCTGTACCAAATGTCACCACGGCATGGTGGATTTGGACGATTCGATTACTAAATGTACAAAATGCCAAGGCGAAGTAATAGCTGATCCAGATACTTTTGACACTTGGTTCTCCTCCGGCCAGTGGCCGCTCGCTACCACCGATTATCCTGATGGTGAAGATTTTAAAAACTATTATCCAACATCAGTGATGGAAACCGGAAAAGATATTATCTTTTTCTGGGTAGCACGAATGATTATGTTAGGTCTCTATCGCACTGATGAAGTACCGTTTAAAAAAATCTACCTCCACGGCATGATTCGTGATAAAAAAGGTTTAAAGATGAGCAAGAGCAAAGGTAATGTGATTGCGCCGAGTGAAATTCAAGAAAAATACGGAACTGATGCCCTGCGCATGGGTCTAATGGTCAACAACGCTCCAGGGACTGATATGAACCTTGATCCCGATAAGGTAAACGCCTACAAGAAGTTTGCTAATAAACTTTGGAATATTACTCGCTTTGTCCTAGATGCTACCAACGACATACCAGAAAATGTTGTCTATACAGTAGCTGACGCTGGGAATATCCAAGACGTGTTGGAGAAACACATCGAGGCTATCACCAAACATATAGTGGACGACCGCTTCGATATTGCTTCAGAGAAGCTCTACCATTTCGTTTGGGATTACTTTGCTAGCGAATTAATCGAAGAATCAAAGCCTCTACTCCAGTCTGAAGATTTAGCAATAAAGACTTCTAGGCAAAGATTGCTGCAAGAATACCTGGTGGCATCCTTAAAACTTCTACACCCATTTATGCCTTTTGTAACAGAAACTATCTGGCAGGAATTACCAACTAATATGAAGGATTGCGATATATTGATGGTAGCTAAGTGGCCTAATTAATACTCACATAAGAAACGGTCGGCAGCGAAGCTGCCGACCGTTTCTTGCTACAATAGATAGATGGAAACTACGCAGTTAGCGATGGCTCTGGTTATTGGTTTTGTCCCCGCTTTATTTTGGTTGTGGTTTTGGCTTAAAGAAGACAAAGAGAGACCGGAGCCATTGCGACTTATTGCTCTTGCCTTTGTAGGTGGAATATTGGTTGTTCCAGTAGCTCTCTTATTACAGAAAGTAGCGATGGATAATTTCCATGGTGATAAACTGCTTTTTATATGGGTAGTTATTGAAGAAACTTTGAAATACGCGGCTGCCCTTCTGCTCATTCTCTGGCGCCGGGCTGTTGATGAACCGATAGATGTCATTATCTATATGATAGCTATTGCTCTTGGTTTTTCCGCTTTAGAAAATACTTTATTCATTTTCAACCCTCTTGCTACCGGTGACATTGTCCACACTACCCTGACCGGATCTTTCCGATTTTTAGGGGCTACTCTGCTACACATATTAGCTTCTGGAACAGTCGGAGCTTTTCTCGCTTTAGCTTTCTACAAAAACCAGAAGACTAAATTCATCTTCGGTACTTTAGGACTTTTTGCAGCTATCGCTCTGCACGCTTTATTCAATTTCTTTATTACTGATGCTGATGGTCAGACTATTTTGGGAGTATTTTTATTTGTTTGGATGGGAATAATTATTCTTCTTTTAATCTTCGAGAAAGTTAAAATAATTGATGCTAAGCATCGTAGTAGTCGAAGGATAAGAAGGCGACATAATTAACAGTCACAGCACATTTATAAAAATAAGAATGTTAGTATAGTAGCAGGATGAAAAAACTATCTTTTTTACAAAGATTGACAGGGTCAATCGATATACCAGATTACGATGAAGTTCTTAATGATGAACATGGTTTTGGTGATGATGATGAGATGTCTGTTAACCGTTATGATGGAGAGGAATCAGAGTGGCCTGACCAAGCGGACTTAGACGAACCGATTGAACAAGAAGGCGAACTCCCTGTCGATATGTACCACACAGGCGAAGAAATCGTCATTAGAGCCTTGGTTGCAGGTGTTACTCCCGGAGACCTGGATATAGCTATAACTCGCGACATGGTTACTATTAAAGGTACTAGACAAGAAATATCAGAAGCTTCTGATGACAACTACTATCATCGAGAACTCTTTTGGGGTTCTTTCTCTCGCACTCTTCTATTACCAGAAGAAATCCTCATTGACGAAGCTGATGCCCAAGAAAAACATGGTTTGCTAGAAATTCGTTTACCGAAGGTAGATAAAGACCGCAGTACTAAACTTAAAGTACGAGTTAGCCCAAAATAGCAAAAATAAACAAACCTCTTTCGAGCCTGCCCGTAAGCAAAACCATTTGCTTACTTCCCAAGCAGTCGAAAACCCGCTCACGCGGGTTTTCTTTGTGCTTGGGAGCAGGCTCGAACTGCTGACCCTTCGCTCTTCAGGCGAATGCTCTACCAACTGAGCTACCCAAGCTAATGAATATTACTTGCAAAAAAATATCACTTATTGAGCAAGTGGCGAATATAATAGCATATTATAAAGATTTTTTAAGCCCTTTAAGCTATTGTTGCAACTCTGTTATTGACCGAATGATTCCAGCAAAGTATCTAAGCCTCTAAGACCTGGTATTTCCCCAATCCCTGCCTTAAAAACTTCATAATTCGAACCCAGCGCATTGAAATATGGTTCTAGTATGTAGAAATACAAAGCAAATGGCAAACCGATCAAAACTAAGTACCAAACGATCCTAAACCAAAAACCAATCGCTCCAGTCCGGCGAATTTTCTTTAATAGAAAATTATTTTCTTCCAGCAAGGCTTTATTCTGTTTCAGTAAAGACTGTATTGTATTATCATCATTCCCTGTTTCCATAACGGTAATTATATCATCCAGTCTGATTAAAAATGAATTTTATCCAATGTTTATTTGTGGTCACGAGTTACTAAGTATAATTATTCGTTACACTCTAATTCTATTAAGTACTCTTGCACTCTACTGAAACAAGTGAGTATTTATTTAGAAGTTTCACTTATAAATGTAATACGAATGTAGTTTTAGAAAACTTGTTTACAGTTTCAGTACAGGTTATCGCGATTTTTCATACTTCAAAATCGCAGTTAACCTCTTCGACTCCTGCCTCATGGCAAAATTATAGTCTATTAAAACTCCAAGTATTCGTTTTGCGTTCTTTAATTTTGTGCCCTGAGTAGGAGTCGAACCCACATTTTCTCCTTAGGACGGAGCTGTTCTATCCATTGAACTATCGGGGCGGGATGGTTTGATTATTATACAGTTCGACTCATTTCAGTCGAACCATCTAAAATAGTTTCCCAAACTATTTTAGTCCCGCGGACGGAGCTGTTCTATCCATTGAACTATCGGGGCGGGATGGTTTGATACTTTAACATAAAAATAGCCGGGGCAAAGCCCCGGCTATTTTTATGTTATTTTCTATTAAGCAGCTAGTAGTTCTTTGATCTTTGACTCATCAAAGCCAATCACCACATCATCACCGATACGGATAACTGGCACACCCATCTGGCCTGTCATCTCAATCATTTCAGTTCGTTTTGCTTCGTCAGAAGCTACATCAAATTCAGTATACTCTACGTTATTTTCATCGAAGTACGCTTTTGCGGCATGACAAAAGTGACAAACCGGCGTACTGTAAATTGTTACTTGTTTTGCCATAAGTTATATTATAACGCAGATAAATTATTTTGTCAGCGGGTCTGAAAAAACAAATTAGCGCCAGAATTGATACCATTTTTTTACTTCTTTCGGTTCTTCCTCTGGCGGTGTTTCTTGGTAAGTTTCACCTAAAAGTATGACCACCTGCTCCCCTTCTTTAGCAACATCGAATTTTTTCCGTAATTCCTCTTCAATACCACGTTCCGCTTGCAAGTAATCCACCTTCTTTTGTATCTCATCCTTCCGGACAGTCAGGGCTTTCTGCTCAGCTTCTATTTCACTGCGACGATGAGACATTTCTCTCTCAATCGTATAACGCTCATACACACTAATAGTTAAAAATATAAAGATCAAAAACAACACCAGAATAACAGGTTTAGTATAGAGGTAATCCGTGAATTTCTTCTTTCGTCCAAAGTTTGCCATGTGGTATTATTGTAGCATTATGTCTTTTCTTTATAATAAACGTACCAAACAAGCTATCAAATGGGTTTGGGTTATAATCGCAATTTTAATAATTATTTCAATGATCTTTGCTTACTCAGGAGGTTTAAGCGGCCTTACCGGACTACTGGCATAATATTTTACTCTTCTTTAATTACCTTCATAAATACTTCATGAGGGATATGAACCTTACCTAACCCTTGCTCCAAAGCGCGCTTTTTACCGCGCTTTTGCTTTTCGCGTAGTTTCATTTTACGGGTTATGTCTCCACCATAGAGATTAGCTGTCACGTCTTTCTTTAAAGCAGATATTTTTTTAGCGGCTAATACCCGACCCATTGCTTTAGCTTGTAGCTTTAAGACAAACTGTTGTCTGGGTAGAGCTTTATATAATTTATCTATCACTGCCTTACCTTCTGTCTCTACCCTTCTCATTCCGACCACCCTAGAGAAAGCAGGAACGATCTCATCAGCTACCAAAACATCAAGACGAACCACGTCGGCTGGTCGCATTTCTGCTATCTCATAAGATAGCGAAGCGTAGCCAGAAGAGGCGTTTTTTAATTTATCAAAAAAACCTCTCATCAACTCCCGCAACGGCATCTCTATCGACAGAAGAGTTCGACCGTCACCGAAAACTTCGGTATCAATAACGCTGGCTTCATGCTCATAGAGCAAAGTCATAACATTACCAATATAATCACCTGGCAAAATAATCTGGCCTAGTATCCACGGCTCTCGGATCGAAACCTTGTCACCATAATCAGGAAAACGTGAGGCTGCATAGACTTCATCTATTTTTCCTTCACTATTGGTTATTTCGTATGAAATAGAAGGAGTAGTAATAATTAATTCCAAATCAAACTCTCGTCGTAGACGTTCGGTAATAATCTCAAGGTGCAACATACCTAAAAAACCACAACGAAAACCACGACCTAACACACCCGAGGCTTCTTCTTCGTACGACAGTGATGAATCAGATAAGCTTAGTCGATCAAGGGCTTGCTTGAGGAAAGTAAAATCATCCTGACTAGCTGGAAAAACAGTAGCCCATACAACTGGTGGTGCTTCTTGGTAGCCAGGCAAGGCTGGCGTCTCGCTTTTGGCTTTGATCAGCGTGTCACCCACCGCTGCCACTCCTGGTTCTTTGATACCGGTCACAATATAACCAATCTCACCCTCAAAAAGTTCATCGGTAACAACTTCTGTCGGTGACAGAATCCCAACCTCAAGGGCAGTGAAAATTTTTCCGCTCGCAGCAAACTTCAGTTCGTCACCTTTTTTAACCTGACCATCAAAAACTCTTTGGTAAATAATTATTCCGCGGTGATTAGAATACTGAAAATCAAAAATAAGTCCGCGGAAAGAATCAATTTCAGAAGGTTTTGGTGGCGGAATACGATCGACAATTGCATACAGAAGATCAGATACTCCTTCACCAGTCTTGCCAGACGCAGCTAAAATATCTTCCCGTGTACAACCAAGCAAGCTAATCAGCTCAGATGCTACTTCCTCCACCCGTGCGTGCGGAACATCAATCTTAGTTAGAACTGGAACGATGGTAAGTTTTTGGTCTTTAGCCATTTGCAGAACCGAAAGTGTTTGTGCCTGCACACCTTGAGTACTATCAACCAACAACAATACTCCCTCCACGGCCTTAAGAGCTCGAGATACTTCATAAGAGAAGTCGATGTGACCAGGAGTATCTATTAGGTTAAACTCATATTCGACTCCATCGTGATCATAGAGCATACGCACGGGTTGCATCTTGATAGTAATACCTCGCTCGCGCTCTAATTCCATAGAATCAAGCATCTGATTTTTCATCAGTCTGGTTTCGACAGTTTTTGTCTCTTCGAGCATACGATCAGACAAGGTGGACTTGCCATGATCAATATGGGCGATGATGCTGAAATTTCTAATATGCTTCATATAAAATGAGACTCAGTTATAACACAGCCGCATTGTGCATACCACTATTTGAGGCAGATATTTCTATTATAAAGGTTATTTATATAACATCTTCCTGCGGGGCTACGACATCAACACAGAACAATTTGCCTCTAAAAGCCTGAACTACTTCTTTTAATTCTGGTGTTCTTAGTAAATAATAAGCCATTACTACTCCAACCAAACCGGCTAAACCAGCGAGAAAACCTTGTATAAAGATACCTATAAAAGTCTCTTGATTGATACCGACCACAAAGAAGTTCAAAGCTGTATAAGAAAACATACTTCCTACCACTGCGGCCATCGTCGCATGTAATAAATGCTTGCCAAACCAAGCAAAAGGAATAGAGAATTTGTAAGCAGCAATGATTGTTAATACAATAGATTGCAGTAATAAAGCCAGACTGTACGCAATCGGAAGAATCAAAACCTCAGACCCAGGTACTGAACCTAAGCGCATAAAATCGGTCAAATAACTAAATACTGCCAAACTCGGATCATAAACAATATATAAGTAATACAGAGAACCTATCGCTACCAAAGAGCCGACGAAGGTAACTAGGAAAGGAATTTTGGTGTAACCACCAGCGTAAAAAGTCCTGATGATGAGGAGATTAATAGCTTGTGCACAAAGTGATACAACCAAGATAGCTAAAATAGCAGCGGTTAATTTGGTATCCGCCCAGTTGAATTGCCCTGATCCAAGTACCACACGCACTAGCTGCGCTCGCAGTACGATCACCAATCCAATGATAGGAATGGCCCAAAACATAATATGACGAAGGGTGGAAACAATATGGATTCTAAATTTTACATACTGCTCTGATGCATACAAACTGGCCAACAGAGGGAAAGACGCAATCGAGTAACTAGCCCCAATAACCGCTAATGGGACCGCTTGAAGATTATAGGCAAACTGAAAAACAGCGACCGAACCAACTGACATCAAGCTAGCTATACTGACAAAAACCAACAGAACAACTTGGGACATAGCTAAGGTAGCCGCTCGTGGTATAGATACCGCAAATATCTTCTTCAACATCTGAAAATCAAGTTTGAAAGTAAACCTAAAAGCCAAAGCACTTCCCCGTACCAGTGGCCACTGAACTAACATATGCCCAAGCGCACCAAGAACAACACCGTAAGCTAAGCCGGAAAGACCGAACAAAGGATACAGGATAATAATACCGGCAATAATACCGAGGTTATAGATAAGTGGACTGATAGCATAGAGCACAAAGCGGTGTCCCAACTGCGTAACCACTCCAAACAAACTAGAAATACCTAAGAACAATGGTTGTAAGAGCAGTATTCTAGTCATCGTTATTAAACTATCAGAATAAGAACTCAGGCCAGGAAATAACCAAGGTAAGATAACCGGTGTAAACAAAATCAATAAAGCAGCCAGCAAGACATAAATAATCAAAAAGATACTGAATACTTGACTAAGGAGGTTTCTTGCTCCTTCCCCATCTTCATGCCGTTGTCTAGTACTAACAAACGGTATCAATACATAGACTGACAAAGTCGAGGCAAACAAAACATAGAGCAAATCAGGGATACGGAATGCAGCGTAATAGAGATCCATTTCTACTCCGGCTCCAAATTGGTGAGCCAGAGTCCTGTCTCTAACTAAAGCTAAAAGTTGTGAACCGAAAGTAAACAAGGCCAGTACGTACGCAGCCTGGTGCAGGCCACGAACTTCCTTGTACATCATTTTGATTACTTTCTTAACCATTTAGCTCGATATTATCGTATCGGTAGATTATTCGTTAGAAGAATTTGTCTCTGTATCAGAAACTTGTTCGTTAGCTGTCTCACCTGTTACTGGGTTCACTGATGTCACTAAAGGTGACTCTAGATCCTCTTTAGTTATTCCTGGCTTTTTCTCGGTCGCTCCTTCTTCTCCATCTTCAACAGGTTGTCCGTCTGAATAAGCATCACCACGACCAAACTGACCGGACTTAACAGCTGCAATAGCCTCCGCTACCATAGCGTTATCTGGGTTAAGTTCTTGTACCTTTGTTAATTGCTCTAAAGCTTCATCATTTTTATCTAGACGAGCAAACGCTACAGCCATAAAGTATCTTGCGTTGGCATAATCTTTATCTAAGGTAACAGCTGCTTGAAATTCTTTAACAGCCTCAGCTAAACGATCAGATGATAGATAAAGTACACCAAGCTGGTAATGACTAGCTGGATTATTAATGTCGGACAAAACTATTGCTTCAGTCGCCAAAATGGCTTGGTCTGTATTTCCGGTCGCTATTTCTAACTGTGCTATCAGGGATAGAGCATTTATGTAGTTGGGCTTGAGTTGTAAAGCTTGATCTAACGATTCACGAGCCTTGTCCTGATCTCCTCCACGCAACCAGATTTGAGCCTCCAACAGATAGTACTCAGGATTGGTTGGGTCATACTTACGGGCATTTGCGATTGATTCTAGAGCTTTCTCCATAGACCCTTCTACACCAGCGGCGGCTAAGTTTCCATAAATGATTCCTTGAATAGCGTAATTGCTGGCATTGGTACCATCTTTACCAATCACTAGGTTAATAGCACTTAGGCCATTAGCCGCAGCTTGTTGGAAAGATTGTTGTTCGGCAGGAGTTGGTTCTGGAATTTGTAGTAAAGAACCCATCATAATTGCCTGATATCTAGCCAATTGACTAAGGTAAGAATTGTTATTGTATATATTGTACGCTTCAACGATATTAGCTTGTACCTCTTCAAAATCAGCTCCTGCTCCTAGAGAAACAACAGCTCGGCTGTAAGTCGCTACAGAAACATAGTGCTTAGCTAAGAGATACATTCCTGCTGTTGAAGCAACGATAGTAACCATAACTAAACCAATCATTAAGATGATTGACCATTTTTTATTCATTACTGAAAGATTTAGAGATTTAGTTTTTACTATATTTATATAAGCGACACTAAAGACACCAATGAAAACCGCCAAGAGTAACAACATTGTTGTAGCTGATGTGTAGAAGAATGACATCAACAAAATATAAGTAGCAGCGACAAAGGAAGAACTAGCTGTAAAAGACCAGAATTGGTCCTCCTTTTGTGAGCTAGTAAATACTTTCACACCTGCTCTGAACCAAAACGCCAGGAAGATAATGAAGGCGAAGATACCTAGCAATCCAGTTCCAACAAAGAGAGTTGGTAGATGGCCGCTACCAGCAACAAAGTCTGAGTTCCAGAAGATAGTAGCGTTCAAACTCGGATCTTTGTACAGTCTCCAAGCATCGACGAAGTTATTAGGACCATTACCAACGATTATATTCTCCTTATAGACATTTTTAGCAATATCTACTGTAGCAGTCAGCGATGGTCGTACCTCTGTGTAGTTTATATCTGTCCATTTAGTTATTTGAGTGCCGATAAAAGAGCCCCAGAAGATAAATAACAGCGAGAAGATAAAAACCAAAGTCAAAGTTATGATTGATTGGATAGAAGTTCTTGATTCAGTAGAACTTTGAGCCTGGCTTGAGAACCGGTCTTTGGTCAGACTAAACATCAACATCACCAAACTTACTGCCGCCAAGACAGTCCAAACGGGTGTAAAGTTTACTATCGCGAGGATTATCAATGACAAGACTGTTAAAACTGAGAAGAAGCTCTTACCCCACTTAGTAAGAGGTAGCTGTTCAACAGCCATTAACGATAGCAATATCACCAGACCGAAAAATAGACCTAATTGATTCCATCCTCCGACAGTGGAGCTAATAGCATTACTAAGCGGTCCAAAATACAGTAAATCAGAACCGACAAATAATCGCACGATATGGAAGATTGCTAAAACAAAGGCACTACCAGAAAGTAGTAGATACAGCTTCATAATACCTGTCTTAGATTGACCGAAAAGCACCAGAACAGTTGCTACTACGGCAGTAATGACTGCAAAGATAGAAGTATAGACACCAAAATAATCCCCCAAAATAGAATCCCTGATATCACCAGAGAAAAAAGACGCAATGATGGCTACCGCAGCAATCCCCCACAAAGCCAAGAGTGGTAACGGGAAAGATAATTTCAACTCTCCGGAACGTAATATTGAAAGACAGAAGAAGATTATAGACACTAATACAGCGAACGAAACGAAAACAATCTTACCGTAATCAATTGGCAGATAAGCCAAAGGTATGAAGATGAGTGGTAATAGACCGAAAATGGCAATGAGTATATTTTGCGAGATTGTGCGCAAAACTGATTCTACTTTGTCTTTTTTTAAAGTGGTTTGAGGGCTGTAAGTGATATTATCCATACTATAAACATAAACTATAAAGTACTAATAGAATAGCATACCAAAAGTGACTTTAACTAAATTATGCAGTTAATATTGTCTATATTAATGGTAATAAGCAGCTATATTCAGTAGGTCAAAAACCTACAGAATAATCACTGACCCAGTAATCTGTTCGATATATCTGGAGTTAATAAATCAGACGGGATATTTATCTTCTCACCTACATTAAGTTTGTAAGAGGAAGCAAAAAAGGCCTTCGTCTCAAGAATGTAACGAGCCGGCTTAGGCGGTCCGTAAATAGTGTCCGGATAAGAGCTTGGTTGTACATTACTTTCTATATGAACAATTTCTAAATCATTATCTATCCAAATCACATCTATTGGGAACAACATATCTTTCATCCAAATACCGTGGTAATCTTCGTCATCAAAAATCAGTAATTTGCCTTGCAGATCCCTTAAACCAGCAACGTTAGATAACCCTACCTTACGCTCTGCTAAAGTATCAGCTACAGTAACCTTCATTGCTTGATCCCCAATATAAATAGTAAACTCAGATTCAATCCCAAAAAGTGAAAACAGAATATCGTCCCAGTGATTTAGATAAACATAAAATATACTAAAAACGATAATGAACGAAACTAATAAATAAGATAATGCTTTCATAAGTAAAATTATAACATTATGAAAAAGCTTTAATACGATTTTACATGTAAAAAACAATCTTTTGTGCTAATCTGAACACAAATTATGGCCAGACACGTAAAAAATCAAAAAAAGAACCGGCGCGGGACTGCCTTTTGGGACCAGGAATACACTAAAGCTGAACACTTAGCTCTATCTGAGGAAGCCAGTGGTGACTTGATGAAGTTTTGTCGTTGGTTAGAGAAAAAAACAAAACGAACGATTCTTAACGTTACCAGTTCGGTTATAGATCTCGGTTGTGGTAATGGACGTAACTTAATATATTTAGCTAATAATTTTGGCATGCACGGGATTGGTTACGACTCTTCAAGCGCTGCTATCAAAGAAGCTAAGCGGTTAGCAGACGGAACTAACTTAAAGTTTGAAATAAGATCTATGGTCGGAGAAATTACAGTACCGGATAATTCTCAATTATTAGCTTTGGATATGATGTCTTCTCATTTCCTAAAAAAATCTGAGCGTGAATTTTTGCGTAATGAAATATATCGTGTTCTCAAGCCAGGAGGTTACTTGTTTATGAAAACCTTTCTTAAAGATGAAGATCTGCACACTAAAAGACTAATCGAAGAGAATCCTGGAGATGAGCCAAATTCATATATCCACCCAGTGATTGGAGTCCAAGAATATGTCTATGGAGAGGAGGAGTTAATCAATTTTTTAGGGGAGAAGTTTATAATCCATAAAGTATACAGCTCTCATAAACACCGGCTAAAGGGCAAAGCCTGGAAACGCCGCACTATTTCTGTTTATGCAGAAAAAGATCCTTACGCAAAATAAAGCTAATTAGAAATAGAAATAGAAATAGAAAAAACACGAACCCCTAGGGGTTCGTGTTTTTTCTATACACTATGAAGTGTCTAGGTGTGCTAGGTAATTACTTGAATTACGCAGCTGTTTCTTGCTGAGCGCGTGTTACATTTTCTGCTGCTGGTCCTTTTGGACCTTCTACAACATCAAAGTTTACAGCATCGCCGTCTTGGAGGTCGTTGAATTCTACATCAACTACATCCTTAGCATGAAAGAATACGTCTTTCTCACCATCGTCTGGGGTAATGAACCCGAAACCTCGGTCAGTAACACGTGCAATTTTTCCTGTCATTGTGCTTTGTTTTATTTGATTAATGACAAAACCTTCTTCACCTGATCAACTTCCGTTTGAGAACGAATCTCAAGAGGAGAACTGCTTTGTTGACGCTATTAAAGCACGAATCAAACATTTTGCCAACAGTAAAAACAGAATTTTTGTATCTACTTATTCTTTATTAGAAATCTTCTTCCGGTCAGCTTCTTTAAGAGCTTGTTTTCGTAATCGTACAGACTGAGGGCAAACTTCTAAATATTCGTCCGCTTGCATAATTTCCAAACCAATTTCAATTGAAAGCGGTCTATGAGGTGTTAGTTGGATAGCGTCATCACTTCCCGACGCTCGCACGTTGGTAAGGTTCTTACCCTTAGTTGGATTTACCACCATCTCTTCACCCTTATTAGTGTTACCAATCACCATTCCTTCATAAACTTCCGTTCCAGGACCAACGTACAATTCTCCACGGTCTTGTAAGCCAAACAAAGCAAAACCTAACGCCTTGCCTGTAGCCATTGAAGTCATTGAGCCAACATGTCGTCTTTTAATCTCTCCCGCATAAGGTCGGAACTCGAGAAAACGTGAGGCTAAAATCCCTTCACCCTTTGTATCAATAACAAACTGGTTTTTATAGCCCAACAATCCCCGGGTAGGACCCTCAAAAGTAAGTCTTACTTGGTTTTCGTGAGTCACCATATTCTGCATAATAAAACCTCGGTTACTTAATCTTTCGATTATTGAACCCTGGTATTCACTTGGTATATCAATCGTTACTTCTTCAAACGGTTCAAATTTCTTTCCTCCTTCTTCCTTGATAATTACCTTGGGCTGACTCACTGATAATTCATAACCCTCACGACGCATATTTTCTAGCAGAACCGATATATGCATTTCTCCCCGACCACGTACTTCAAAAGAATCACCCTGTGACTTCACCTGTAAACCAACGTTTATTTCTAATTCCTTATCTAATCTTTCTCCTATCTGTCGACTAGTCACATACTTTCCTTCTCGCCCAGCAAACGGTGAGGAGTTAACCAAAAACTGCATAACCACGGTTGGTTCATCAACTGAAATCGCAGTCAGAGGCTCTGCTTGTTCATCATCGGTAATAGTCTCACCAATATTTATATCCTCCAGTCCAGCAATCAAAACAATATCCCCGGCCTTAGCTTCATCCACTTCTGTTTGCATCACACCTTTATAACTAGATAGTTTAACTACCTTTCCTTTTCTGGTTTCTTCCTCGTCTGATTTGATGAAGACTGACTGACCTTTACCTATCTTTCCTTCATAAATACGAGCCACCGCTAAACGGCCGAGAAAATTATCATAGCCAAGGTTAAAGACCTGAGCTCGCAATAGCTCTCCTTCTTCATAACCTTTGGCTGCTGGTACATGCTCCAAAATAGTATCCAAAACTGGAGCCAAGTCTGTCATTTCATCTTCCATCTTACGCTTAGCCAATTTATCGCGACCAATTGCGTATACTACTGGAAATTCACTCTGTTCATCACTAGCTCCCAATTCCCAAAACAGCTCCAACACCTGTTCTTCACAACGATCAGGATCAGCGGCCGGTTTATCTATCTTATTGATAACTACGATCGGTTTAAGACCTAATTCGAGTGATTTCTTTAATACAAAACGAGTCTGAGGCATTGGTCCTTCCTGAGCATCCACCACCAATAATACTGAGTCGATAGACCGCAGAACCCGCTCTACCTCAGAACCAAAGTCGGCGTGACCAGGCGTATCAACTATGTTTATTTTTGTTCCTTTATACTCAACTGAAGTGTTTTTGGCATATATAGTAATACCCCGCTCCTGTTCGATAGCGTTGCTGTCCATTGATGAATCCCCTTCACGAGCACCGGTAAATTCCATAAGACCGTCTGTTAGAGTGGTCTTGCCGTGGTCCACGTGAGCGATAATTGCTATGTTTCTGATTTCCATATTTTTAATTGAAAATGGCCGCACCTTGACGCACGACCAAAAAGCTCCGATAGTATGCCTTTTAATTCGTTTTTACGCAAGAGTTAGAACGTCGCAAACACCCTCCTCTCCTTAGCATCTATTCTAATTTTAATATTCAAACAACTTAATCATTAGTATACAATTCGTATTTTTATAAAATTTTAAAAAGAAAAAGCCGCTCAACCGACTCTTTCCAGAGAATTGTGAGCGACTCGTTGAGGAGTGTAGAAGATCATACTTCTTGTCGAACCGTAATCTTGAGACGACCGGCTCCCCGCGCAATATCGGGATCGACATCTTCAGGATAACCATCGACTTTGAAGCGAGAACCTTCTCTCCTCGCAGATTGTCCAACGACCATTCCTTCCCCACCGCGCAGATGCAGAGCATAGCGCGGGATAAAGAAATCGACAGTGTTCGGCTGGTCGTTTTTTGAACCGAAGTCGCCAAAAAAGAACAGTCCGCCCACCGCGCCGAAGATGGCATTTTTCTCATAGCGCACAATACCTTCGCAGATATCATGCACAAAGCCAACATCCTTCGCGTCGAAGATGGTGCGCATTTCCACAGCCACGCGACGCATGACCATCATCTCTGGCGCTGGAATAGATTGTCCAGACCAGTTCACAAGATACGTTCCGAGCATCTTTCCTCTCCCCTCATTGGTTTGTTTAATTCAAAAACTTTCTATGAGGAACAATAGGATAATTATCAAAATTTGTCTAGCTACGTAGGTTAATTTTTCAGACTTACACTCAATTAAGATTACACATATCTAAATAGTTATCCATGTGATTAATTACTTAAAGGAACCAGATTATCCCAACTCATTCTCCATCTCCCTTCTTTTTATTATTCAACCACCTAGGACGAAGTTAGAGTCCTTTATTTTTCTAAATTACCGATTTATTAAAAATCCAATGTTCCCATATTAGTTTAACTTAAACCCTTTTGTCATCTGTGATTACTTTATAAATGTATTTAAAAGATTTATGTATTCATCTTGAAGATCCCGAGCTACTGCATCATATCCAAAGGACTCAATCTGACCCTCTTTATCAACAATCGATCTAACTGATTCAAAATAAAAACCAGTTGGAGTAACTATGAATAAATAAGAAGGATCCCATGAATTAATCATTTTTTCAGCTGCAGACAGAACTTTAGCTGTAGTCATATTGTACATATACTTCACTTCGACAAGATATACTTTATTAGTTGCATGCTTAATTACTGCAAAGTCTGGAGCTCTTCGTATAATTTCCATCGTTCTCTCAGCCTCAATACTAGTTTGCCTTCGAGCTAACTCAGGGATTATTTTTTCATACCCAAATCCTAAGACAGTAAAACCTCCCGCATCTCTCAACATTTGTTCAAATATCATCTCTGCTACCCTCCCTTTTATTAATTGTTTAGAAAAGTTTAATTTATCCATACTTATATTCTAACAGAACCAGGCTAACAGCCTGTCACAAAGGTGAGTTTTTAAGAATTTTTTGATTTTGACTTAGGTTTTGATTTCTTATTGTTGGTAGTTTTTATCTTTTCTATTTCGCTGTGGAAAATATCAGACAATTTTCTGTTCCAATCTATAATCAACTTAAGCTCTTCGTCTTTATATTCAGATAAAATATTAGGCAATTTATTTTGAAAAACATTTTTTGTAAACTCTAAATTATTTGGGTGGTTGGCTGTCATTCTTACTATGATTTTTCTCCTATCGTTACTATCGGCTTCACGTTTTACCAGTCCGATTTTTTCTAACCTATCTATAACAGCTGTAATGGCACCACTTGTCAGTCCGGTGATCTTGGCCAGTTCACCAGCTGTGGCAAATTTTACATCACTTAAAAAATCTAAGCATTTTATATCTGTCGGATGCATCCCGGTTAATTCCGACATCGTGTGGACAAAAAGAGTCGCCGCACGAATCTCTTTACGAGTTGATGCCATCAAATCACTGACTATCTCTTCACGTATTTTTGATTTTTCTGATGACATGATTAAGATTGTTATGTTACTAACGTATTTTCTCGTATTTCTTTATGATAAACTATCTTAATCGTAAAGAAATTTAACATTTTCATTAGCTTAATGTATCAGTATCATTTGTAGATGTCCATCTTTCTATTAATTAACCAAATTTTATGAGAAAAAGAACTTTATTTATTATTATAGGAATTGTCGTTATCGTCAGTATCATAGGTGTTATCACGATTTCTAGAAAAAATAACATCTCGACAGATTTGGTTTCAGTGGAAAGAGGTACCCTATCGCAAGATGTCTTCGCTAATGGAAAGATTGAATTCCCCACTAAAATTGATTTACATTTCAAAGGTAGTGGAAAAATAGTCGCTATCAATACTGGGGTTGGTGAAACAGTTTCGGCTGGACAGGTGCTTGCCAAACAAGACACCACCGAAATCGATGCCCAGGTTTCTGAAATGAAAGCTGGTATAGAATTACAAAAAGCAAAATTAAATCAATTACTTGAAGGAGCTTCAGCTGAAGACATTAGGTTAACCGAGATTAAAGTCGAAAATGCCAGACGAAAGCTTTATTCTGAAAACTTGGTGGCCGTATCAGATGATGACGCTAGAAAAAACATTGCTCCGGTCATCACTGGTAGCTATAACGGATTGCAGGAGGGTCAATATCGATTGTTTTTTAGTGACTACAATGAACTAAATAATACAAATAAAATATCTTACAATGGCATTGAAAAAGGTAAGAGCAACAAAGATGAGCTATCACAACCATTGGGAACAAAGGGGCTACTGATAGCATTTCCAAGTAACAGCTATCAAACTAATGATAGGTGGACTATCGATATACCAAATAAAAATGGTGCCAACTATGTCTCAAATCTTAATGCCTACAACTCTGCACTAGCTGAATTAACTTTAAAGAAAGCGCCCAGCCGTTCATCGGACATAGCCGTGTATCAAGCGCAAGTTAATCAAGCTGAAGCATTGCTGCAAAAAACCATATCGCAAAGAGAAGATTTTATGATCTTAGCTCCATCGTCAGGACTAATAACCAAAATCTACGGCGAAGTCGGGGAAATTGTAAACTCTGGAAAGCCCGTTATGTCGTTTGTCGCAGAGAACGTTCTCCAAATAAAATTAAACATTATTGAAGACAGGATAGTCAACGTCAAAATCGGACAAGAAACTGAAGTAACATTTGATGCCATTGAAAACCAAAAATTTAGTGGCCGAGTCGTCTCTATTGACCCGGCTGAAACTGAGATTCAGGGTGCAGTTTATTACGAAACCACTATTGTGCTTGATGATGTGGATGAGCGTATCAAATCCGGAATGACGGCTAACGTTCTCATCCGTACGGCTGTTTCAGAGGACACTTTGTATGTACCGATAAGTGCCATTGTAAATAAGGGAGGTAAAACATACGTGGAAGTTTTAGAAAATAAAAAGTTAGTCGATAAAGAAGTGCGGACGGGGCTTAAAAATTCTACCGGTATGATCGAAATTACTTCTGGCCTTAAAGAAGGAGAACAGGTGGTTATTTCTACTAAAAGCAAAGTTTAGCTTATGGATGGCACTGATATAAAAACGGCCTTCTTCATAGCCTACAAGACTATTACCAAAGGGCATAAATCAACCATAGCTCTAATCATTTTCATCCTATCACTTTCCTTTTTCAACCTTATGTTTGTTTCCGGTTTTCTCTACGGATTTTCAGACGGGGTTATGAAGTCGATGATAGATAATTCAACTGCACACATCATTGTTATGCCGCAAGAAGAACCAACGGTTAAATCTTTTGTCTATGATCAAGATAGGGTACGAGCAGAAATTGAAACTATTCCTGGAATCGTCGGAACAGCCAGACATTACCAGCTTCAGGGCACTTTAGCTTATGATAAAGAAAAAGACGGCAATTTTAAATACGTTTCAGCTCAGATAATCGGTGTAACCCAAGCCGAGGAAAAAGAAATCCTAACAGTTAACGAATATATGGTAGCAGGGATCTTTCCCGATAACCTAAAAGACGATGAGATAGTTTTGGGAGCTAACTTATCTGGCGGTTTTGATACAAAACAAACTAAGGATTTGGGTGGTGCTACCGTCGGAAACAAAGTACAAATCACCTACGCCAACGGAATCACACGGACCTATACAATTGTTGGAATATTTAAACTCTCTATGGTTGGCTCGATTGCTAGTGCCGCTTTTATTTCTACTTCTGAAGCGGAAAACTTACTATCTACCTACAACAGCGCTTCAGAAATAATGGTTAGAGTTAATCTTGAGAAGAACACACTCGATGAATATACTAAAAAGATTAAAGGAATAGTTCCTAATTTGGAACTCGAAAAATATACCTCCCGACTATCGACCGTCGGTATCCTGGTCACAGCTTTTAACCTCATTGCTGTTATTGTGAGCTTTATTAGTATCATCGTTTCAGCCATAACTATATTCGTGATGATCTATGTCAATGCGGTTAGCAAACGTAGACAAATTGGTATTCTGAAAGCTATCGGAATCAAAGAAGGTATTATCGAACTGTCTTATATTATCCAATCTATCTTTTATTCTGCTCTGGGTATCATTGGAGGATTGTTGGTTATATTCTTGATGGTGGTTCCGCTCATGACCATTAGACCAATTGCCATGCCTTACGGAGATGCGGTTTTAGTCTACACAACCCTTGGGATAATAATAAACATTAGCAGTCTTATTGTGGCTGGGATCTTGGCTGGGTACATTCCTGCGAAGATAGTGGCCAGGGAAGATATTCTTAAATCTATTTGGGGCTAACTAAATGATTATGATTAAAGTAAAAAATCTAGTAAAAACATATCCGGGAGAAGTTCCCACCCTAGCATTGAGAGGAGTTTCATTTGAAATCGCTGAGGGAGAATTTGTCGCACTTATGGGAAGAAGCGGATCCGGCAAATCTACCCTACTACACCAATTGGGACTCCTTGATATGCCAACCAACGGCAGTATTATGCTTAATAAATTTGATGTTTTGAGCTTAACGGATTCAGAGAGAACTAAATTTAGACTTCAACATTTAGGTTACGTTTTTCAAGAATACGCTTTAATCGCTGAGTTTACAGCACTCGAGAATGTCTCTTTCCCAGCTATGGCTTCGGGAGATAATAACGCCAAAGACCGAGCTGAGCACCTTCTGGATTTGGTTGGGTTAAAAGAAAGAATGAGACATTATCCAAACGAGATGTCCGGCGGAGAACAACAAAGAGTAGCGATAGCCCGATCATTAATAAATAACCCTAAGGTACTTTTTGCCGATGAGCCAACCGCTAACCTTGATACCGTTTCTTCAGAAATTATATTTAAGCTCTTCCAAAAACTTAATAAAGAATTAAAACAAACAATTTTAGTTGTGACTCACGAACCAGAAGATAAAAAATATGTAGATCGAGTCATCTGGCTTAAAGATGGATTGATCGAGAACGAGGAATAGAAGAAATGATTATTACCGAGGCTAAAAATTCATTTTTATATTAAAAACGAATACTATCAATCATTTGATCTAAAATATCCTTCCCCGTGTTGTCACTACCTTGCATATATAGGACATAACTTGGTCGTTCTATACATACCGCAATTCCTACAGCACCAGCTCCACTCTCCTCACTTTGCCAAGCTTGACCTTTTAGTAAGTCCGTACCTTGCGAGTTGGTAATCATATTCCCGTTAACTACATTTTGTTCACATGAAATATAACCTTCTGTGTCAATAAAAAATTCTAAATAGTATTTACCTTCCAATCCTCGAGAAAATATATTAGGATCATAGTTCTGAAAACGCAAAAGACGACCGAGCATTGAGGGTTCAAGCTGTATGTATTCAGATTTAGGATACTTGAATGAAAAATAATCACTTTTTGAATCATCGCTAAATGCTGGCACATTAACTGAATACACTGCCCACTCAATTTGATTATTAGCAGCTTGTTTTTCAAAAACTAACCAGTACAGAACACCCCCGAAAGTCATGACGACAATCGTTACTATTAAAATAATATATCTATATCCCGAATTTTGCATAGAAAACATTGTAAAATCACTCTAATCGAATTATATCAAATTTACCAACTGTGACTGTATGGAACGATACTAGAACCTTTTACTTAATGAAAAGATACCAAACAGCAACTATTGTTAATATCACTACAATACCGATCGCTCTTCGCACAAAAAATTTTCTTGGATTCATTTCTTGAGTATAGCAAAGTGTTGTAGGACAAAGAAGTCACAGTCATTACTAAACCAAACGAACGATCAGACAAAGGAATTAACTCTTGGATTAACTCCGGAGTTAATCCAAGAGTTAATATGTAAAATCAATTCTAACTTCGATTGCAGCGACGGCAGAAATCGAAGTCTACAACTTAAGTACCCGTTGTCACTCTTTTTGCAAAAGAGCTGGCAACGGCTTCGAGTCCCTGACGTGAGTGACATTAAGTCACTCACTTCCTGGCAGCTCAAAAGCAAAATCACCCTCATCGGGTGATTTATGCTAAGAGCTGGCGGACAGGGACTCGAAACTTACAGTTTCAGTACACCTTTCGGCTATATTGTTCGCAAGCTCACAATCTAGCTCTAAAGCTTTTCGAGTCGCGCAACGCTTTCTTCGAAAGCTACGCCCTGTCCGCCAGCATGAGAAAAAGCGCCCAAGGGCGCTTAAACTCTCATGCTGGCGGACAGGGACTCGAACCCCGATAGACGGCACCAAAAGCCGCAGTCCTACCATTAGACGATCCGCCAATATTATTTCAACAGAGAAATCTCTGTTT
>Ga0265293_10001549_pt1 | contig 49841 bp, 41 predicted proteins | sample Munlanlewell138R_FD_192505 | JGI IMG/M metagenome (GOLD analysis project Ga0265293, IMG submission 192505) | Leachate microbial communities from a municipal landfill in Southern Ontario, Canada - Leachate well 138R | ecosystem: Engineered > Solid waste > Landfill > Unclassified | place: Canada... | reverse complement strand
GCCGTTGGCAATTGCCGCTTTGGCGCGGTTTAAAGATTCCAGGGCAAAGTTGTCCTGATCCTCGCGGCTGAAACCGAATTTTTCAGCGCAGAGTTCGGCAAAAGTGCCCATAGAACCCCCGCTGTAGGCATCCTGAAGGCCGTCGTAGAGCATATGATCAAGAATCTGGGCGTGGCCGAATCTGTAACCGCTCCGCCCCTGGGGTATCAGGTAGGGCGCATTGGTCATACTTTCCATGCCGCCAGCGACGACAATCGACGCGCTGCCGGCGACAATGGCGTCGTGGCCGCTCATGATGGTTTTCATGCCGGAGCCGCACACTTTGTTAACCGTGGTGCAGGGGACGCTATCGGAAATGCCCGCCTTAATGGACGCTTGCCGCGCTGGCGCCTGGCCTGCACCGGCTGGTAGTACGCAGCCCATCAACACCTCGTCAACGCTTGTGGCGGCAATACCTGCAGAGTTGAGTGCGCCCTTAATGGCAGCGGCGCCGAGATCAGTGACGGACTGGGATGACAGTGAACCCTGCATGCCGCCCATGGGGGTGCGAGCCATGCCGACAATGACGACTGGATCATTCATAATTTATCCTCAAAAAAAGGGTGAAAACAGGCAATCACTGGTCGCTGCAGGCTGCTATCAGGCGATCAGTTGAACGCGCGCTTATTTTATTGCCCCCAGCTTGAAATACCCGATGGCTGGTGCTTTCAACGAAGATGATAACCAAATTTTATTTGTTTGTGTCGTTTTGAAACTTGTTTCGGTGACAGGATCGCAGCAGTGCGCCAGTGACAGTAGGGCTAAGTGCCCGGAAATCGCTGCTCAATAGCAGGTGTCGCGGTCCCGTTAACCTTCACTAGCATGCTCAACGTCACCGATTCTAGAGCGAAAATTCAGACAACAGGTGCAACCTCCAGACCCATCCCGTGGTAAATTAGACCCACTAACCATAAATACCAGATTCACCAGTGCAGTGAATCTTCTGCTGAAAAGGTTTAATCCATGGATTCATTAAGAGCTCAGCGCATTGCTGACAAGGTCGAAAAATTTGTCCGCGATGTGGTGATTCCCTACGAAAAAGACAGTCGCTGTGGCGACCATGGTCCCGCCGATGAACTGGTGACAGAGCTTCGCGACAAAGCCCGTGCCGCCGGTGTGTTGACGCCCCATATTCTCAAGGATGGTGATCATCTCAATCAGCAGGAAACGGCAACGGTTTTGATTAAAACCGGTCTGTCGCCACTGGGACCCATCGCCTGTAATACGGCGGCGCCAGATGAAGGCAATATGTATCTGCTTGGCAAAGTTGCCAATGACGAGCAAAAAAAGCGTTTCATGGATCCTCTGGTTAATGGTTCGGCGCGCTCTGCGTTTTTTATGACTGAACCGGCTGCTGAAGGCGGCGCCGGATCTGATCCCACCATGATGAAAACAACAGCCATCGCTGACGGCGATTACTGGGTCATCAATGGCCGCAAAGCTTTTATTACCGGCGCCCAGGGCGCCACTATCGGTATTGTCATGGCTAACTCCGCCGATGGCGCCTGTATGTTTCTGGTGGACTTGCCCGACCCGGCCATCAAGATTGAGCGCATTATGGACACCATCGACACCTCAATGCCGGGCGGCCATGCGGTTGTGCTTCTTGATAATCTTCGAGTTCACAAAAGCCAGTTGCTGGGGCACAGCGGCGACGGTTTCAAACTGGCGCAGGTGCGACTGTCGCCGGCGCGCTTGTCCCACTGCATGCGCTGGCTTGGCGCTGCCACCAGAGCCAACGAAATCGCCACCGCCTACGCCTGCAAACGGGAAGCGTTTGGCAAGCTGATTATTGACCACGAAGGCGTTGGCTTTATGCTCGCCGACAATCTCATCGATCTCGAACAGTCCCGGCAGATGATCTATTGGTGTGCCAGTGTTCTCGATCAGGGTTCCCTGGGCACCGTCGAGAGTTCCATGGCCAAGGTGGCCGTGTCGGAAGCCCTGTATCGGGTGGCGGATCGCTGCGTACAGATTATGGGGGGCACCGGCGTTAGCCGCGACACCGTAGTGGAAATGATTTTTCGGGAAATTCGCGCTTTCCGTATTTACGACGGCCCCACCGAAGTACACAAATGGTCGCTGGCGAAAAAAATAAAACGCGACTTTTTAAAGAGGCAACAATAATGACTGACGCCAATCATGACAGCAGCGGCACTAGCGCCGTGCGCGAAGGTCATCAGTTTAATGTCGATGCCCTCACCGCCTGGATGGGCGCCAATGTTGACGGTTTTCAGGCGCCACTGCGGGTAGAGCAGTTTAAGGGTGGGCAATCAAACCCCACATTTAAATTGATAACGCCCAAAAGAAATTATGTGCTGCGCAAAAAACCGCCGGGACCTGTGTTCAAGGGCGCCCACGCCATAGACCGGGAAGTGCGAATTTTACAGGCGCTTGGCAAAACAGAATTTCCTGTGCCCCATGTGTACGGATTCTGCTCCGACGACGGTGTTATTGGCACCTGGTTTTATGTTATGGAAATGGTGGAGGGTCGGGTTTTCTGGGACGCCACCTTTCCCGGCATCAGCAATGCCGAGCGCCCCGCCTATTTCGATGCCATGAATAAAACCCTGGCCTATCTCCACCAGTTGAACCCCAGGGATATAGGTCTTGAGGATTTCGGTAAGCCGGGCAATTATTTTCAGCGCCAAATCGACCGCTGGTCGAAGCAATACCAGGACGATGTCGAAGCCGGTCGCGACGACAATATGGACAAGGTCATTGCTTGGCTCAATGAGCGTATACCTGAAGGGGATGAAACCAGTATCGTCCATGGTGATTTCCGCTGCGACAATATGATTTTTCATGCCACCGAACCAAAGGTTATCGCTGTTCTCGACTGGGAATTATCCACCCTGGGCAATCCGCTGTCGGACTTCTGTTATCACACGACCATGTACCATATGCCGCCGGATATTGTCGCCGGTTTGGGCAATGCCGACATTGAGGCGCTGAACATTCCTTCAGAAAAAGATTACATCGCAGCCTATTGCAGTCGCACCGGCAGAGAGGGTATTCCTGATTACGCTTTTTATATGGTGTTTAATTTCTTCCGTCTCGCTGCGATTTTTCACGGCATAAAAGGTCGGGTTATTCGCGGCACGGCCTCCTCTTCCCAGGCGCAGGAGCGCGCCAAAAAATTCCCTGAACTGGCCAGAATTGCCTGGCATCTGGCACTTGACGCAAACACAGGGCACTAGCTCTGTAGTTTATTGGACAGCAAAAATGAACAGCACTGCTTGTGTAAAAATCCATAGAAAAAACGGCGTCATGACCATCACCCTCAACAGGCCGGAAGCGGGCAATGCCATCAATCTGGCGATGGCGCAGGATTTGATGCAGGCCAGCATTCACGCCGATCAGGATGCTGGCGTTCGCTGCGTGTTGCTAACCGCCAGCGAGCGGTTTTTTTGTGTTGGCGGGGATGTTGGCGCCTTTGCCCAGTCTCTCGACCAATTGCCAGGGCTATTGACAGAATTGACCAGCTATCTCAACCCGACGGTTTCCCGCTTGCTGAGAATGAACAAACCCCTGGTTGTCGCCATTAACGGCCCGGCCGCGGGAGCCGGCCTCAGCTTGTCCCTTTTGGGGGATATTGTCATCGCCGCCCAATCCGCGCACTTTACCCCGGCCTATAGCATGGTGGGTTTGTCTCCCGATGTGAGCGCAACCTGGATACTGCCCCGCTTGATGGGGCTGCGCCAGGCGCAGGATTTTATTTTCAATAACCGTCGCCTGAGTGCCGAACAAGCCTTGGAACGAGGGTTGGTGACCGAAGTGGTTGAAGGCGCAGAGCTTGGCGCCAGGGCGGTAGAAATCGCCGAAAAACTCGCCAAGAGTGCCGTGGGTGCGCTGGGCAGAACCCGCAATTTGCTGTTCGCCAGTATGGCAACCAGCCTTGAGACTCAGTTGGAAAACGAAGCCAGAGCCATCGCTGCCTGCGGAAGCGATGAGGGGCCGGAAGGTGTGAAAGCCTTTACGGAAAAACGCAAACCAGAATTTTACAAAGGATAACGGCCATGACCCAAGCCTATATTGTTCAAGCCCTGAGAACCGCTGGGGGGCGCCGCAACGGCATACTATCCGGTATTCACCCCGCCGACCTCGGCGCCGCTGTGCTCAATGCCCTGGTGGAAAAAAGCGCCATTGATCCTCAGATCATCGATGATGTCATTGTCGGCTGTGTCACCCAGGCAGGAGAGCAGAGTTTTGCCCTGGCGCGCAATATGATTCTGGCGTCGAATCTGCCCGATAGCATTCCCGGTGTCACCATCGATCGCCAGTGCGGATCCTCACAGCAGGCATTGCATTTTGCTGCCCAGGCGGTGATGTCCGGCACCCAGGATGTCGTCATCGCCGCCGGTGTTGAGAGCATGAGTCGTGTGCCCATGTTCAGCAACTTGGAACTCCACAAAAAAGCCGGTATTGGCACCGGCCCTTTTAGCCAGCGCATTAAAGACCGCTACGGCGTCAAAACCTTCAGCCAGTTTACCGGCGCCCAGATGATGGCGGATAAATACGGTTTCAACCGCGAACAGCTCGATCAATTTGCCCTTGAAAGTCATCTCAAGGCGATCAAGGCGACAGAGGCCGGCGTCTTCGATGATGAAATTGTGCCCGTCGCTGTGGAAAAAGATGGCCAGCAACTGATCCACACAAAAGACGAAGGTATACGCTATAACGCGTCTTTGCAAAGCATCGCCGCTGTAGAGCCGCTCCAGGAGGGTGGCGCCATTACCGCCGCCAATGCCAGCCAGATCTGCGACGGCGCTGCCGGTCTTCTCGTGGTTAATGAAAAAGCCTTGCAGCAGTACGGCCTGACACCCCTGGCGCGGGTTCATCACCTATCTGTGACCGCAGGTGATCCGGTGATCATGCTGGAAGAGCCCATTTCCGGCACTCAGGCCGCGTTGAAAAAAGCGGGCATGGCCATTGACGATATCGATCTCTACGAAGTCAACGAGGCCTTCGCCTCCGTGCCCCTGGCCTGGTTGCAAAGCCTGGGCGCCGACCCGCAAAAACTCAATATTCACGGTGGCGCCATCGCCCTTGGTCATCCATTGGGCGCCAGTGGCGCCAAACTGATGGCGACACTGATTCACGCCCTTCGCCGCAACAACAAGCGTTGGGGATTACAAACCATGTGTGAAGGTGGCGGTATCGCCAACATGACCATTGTAGAAAGGCTTTGATATAGCAATTAAAAATGCATTTACGGAATTGTTGGGCATCGAGCACCCCATTGTTCAGGGCGGCATGATGTGGGTGGGCAGAGCGGAGCTCGCCGCTGCCGTTTCCAACGCCGGTGGCCTCGGCATTATTACTGCGCTCACCCAGCCCACGCCGGACGATCTGCGCCGGGAAATTGACCGCTGCCGCGCCATGACAGACAAGCCCTTTGGCGTCAATTTGACCATTCTGCCTTCGGTGAATCCGCCGCCCTATGCGCAGTATCGCAAAGCCATCATCGATAGCGGCGTCACCATTGTCGAAACCGCAGGCCATAAACCCCAGGAGCATGTGGACGATTTCAAAGCCCATGGCATCAAGGTGTTGCACAAATGTACGGCGGTTCGCCATGCGGTGTCGGCGCAAAAAATGGGGGTGGATGTTATCTCCATCGACGGCTTTGAATGTGCCGGCCACCCTGGTGAGGACGATATTCCTGGCCTGGTGCTGATTCCCGCCACTGCGGATAAAGTGACTATTCCTATTATCGCCTCCGGCGGTTTTGGCGATGGTCGCGGTCTGGCGGCGGCGCTGGCGCTGGGCGCCCAGGGCATCAATATGGGAACCCGCTTCTGTGCAACGGTGGAAGCGCCCATTCACCAGCGCATCAAGGAGTTTATTGTCGCCAACGACGAGCGCGCCACCAATTTGATTTTCCGCAAATTCAAAAATACCGGGCGGGTTGCGCGCAACAGCGTCTCCGACAAAGTGGTTGAAATCAGCAATCAGCCGAATGCCGAGTTCAAGGACATCCAGCCCTATGTCTCCGGCGCCAAGGGCAGGCAGGCGCTGGAAACCGGTGATCTCGATGCCGGCTTGGTGTGGGCGGGTCAGATTCAGGGCTTGATCCACGATATCCCCACCGTCCACGAGCTGGTGACAAGAATCAGCCGGGATGCAGAAGACATTATCAGAAATCGGCTGCAAGCCATGATCGCCAATGGATGAATGGCTTCAATAGTGGCTGATACAACCAAGCCCGCGTATATGGTGGTTGCCCTTGAGGTTAAAGACCACCAGGATTATCTCAACCGCTACGCCGCCAAGGTGCTGGAACAGTTTGAGAAAATCGGCGCCGAGGTTTTGGCGGCCTCTGCCGCGGCAACGGTTGTCGAGGGCGAATGGCGCGGCAACTGGACGGTAATTGTAAAATTTCCCAGCATGGCCGTGGCGACGCAGTGGTACAACGCCGCGTACTATCAACCTTTGAAGCAACTCAGAATCAATGAACTGACGTGCGGCGGTACAGCAATTTTTGTTGAAGCCTTTGACATGTCAGTATTTAGTTGATTTTTACTTGTTAAAGTAGGCAGGCAGATGAACAAAGGACCCCTTTCCGGCTATAGGGTTATAGAACTCGCAGGACTCGGACCAAACCCCATGGCCGGTATGCTGCTTGCCGATCTGGGCGCCGACGTTGTGGTTGTCGACCGCGGCAAAGACACCAGCGATAAGCGCTTCAAGGATGTGAGTTTTCGCGGCAAGCGCTCGGTGATTCTCAATTTAAAAGATCCCCAGGATCTAGATGTTCTTCTCGCCATGGTGGAGAAAGCCGATGTTTTGACGGAAGGATTTCGTCCCGGTGTGGCTGAAAGATTGGGTTTTGGGTCAGATGTTTGTCTGGCGCGCAATCCCAGGCTTGTTTACGCCCGCATGACTGGCTGGGGACAAACCGGTCCGCTTGCCCATACGGCTGGGCACGATATCAACTACATTTCCCTCACCGGTTCCCTTCACGCCATTGGCCTCGCAGGAGAAAAACCCGTACCGCCCTTAAACCTGATTGACGATATGGGCGGTGGCGGCATGGTTCAGGTTGCGGGGATTCTCGCCGCTCTGCTCGAATGCCAGAAATCCGGCAAAGGCCAGGTGATTGATGCGGCAATGACCGACGGCTCTGCCCTGCTGATGTGGATGGCGCACAGCGATCACGCCATGAACAATTGGGATCCTGCCAACCGTGGCGTCAACTGGCTTGACGGCGGCGCCCCTTACTACGATGTGTACGAAACCGCCGATGGAAAATATGTTTCCATCGGCGCCATCGAGCCGCAGTTTTACGCCCTGTTAATGGGCATGACCGGTGTCGACAAGCAAAAGTTTACCGCGTTGAAAGAAGACAAAAGCCAGTGGCCAGCGTTGAAAAACGAACTGCAATTGGTATTTAAAAGCAAAACCCAGGCACAGTGGCGTGATCTTATGGAGGGCACCGATGTCTGTTTTGCCCCTGTGCTCAGCTTCGCGGAGGCACCCAAACATCCCCATAATCTGGCGCGGCAGACTTATATTGATGTGGATGGGGTTGTGCAGCCCGCACCGGCTCCCAGGTTTAGCCGCACTCCGGCGCAAATTCGCCACGGTGCTCGCCAGGCCGGGTTTGAAGCTGAGGTCGTGCTGCGGGAATACGGTATCAGTGAGCAAACCATCAGCCGGATTATGACGACCAGCAAGCGCTGAATTCAGGTTTATACATCAGCGCCGCTGGCAGCCCTTGGCTGTCAGTGATGTTGTAACAGCTGCTCCTTGATTATTCGCTTTAACAGCTTGCCATTGGGCAGGCGCGGCAAATTTTCCATCAGAATAATTTTTTTCGGGCACTTAAATGCCGCGAGATTGGCTTTGCAGTAATTGCTGACAGTGGCGATAACAGTGTCCTCAGGTATTGGCTGTTCAGCTGGCGCAGGCTTTACTGCTTCTATCACCGCCACCACTTCCTCGCCAAAATCCGGATTGGGCATGCCCAAAACGGCGGCGTCCATCACCAGTGGGTGGTTCACCAGTAAATTTTCGATTTCCTGGGGATAAATATTGACGCCACCGGAAACGATCATAAAGGCGCGCCTGTCGGTCAGGTAGAGATAACCGTCGTCGTTCAGATAACCTATATCGCCAAGGGTGCTCCAGCCTTTGTCATTGTAGGCCTCTCTGGTTTTTAATGGGTCTTTATAGTATTCAAAATCAGGCAAGCCGGAAAAATAAACAGTGCCTTCCTGGTTTGAGGGCAGTTCGTTGCCCTGTTCGTCGCAAATATGGACTTGACCCAGCACGACTCTGCCCACGGAGCCAGGGTGCTTTCGCCACTCCTCTGAATCCAGAGCGGTGACGCCATTACTTTCACTACCGCCGTAATATTCGTAAATTACATCCCCCAGCCAGTCGAGCATCTGTTGTTTGATTTCCCGGGGGCAGGGCGCTGCCGCGTGAACAACCACTTTTAGTGAGGAGGTATCGTACTGGTTGCGCACGGCCTCAGGCATTTTCAGCAGGCGTACAAACATGGTCGGCACCACCTGGGTATGGGTAACCCGGTTGCTGCTGATTTGTGCGAGGAACTGTTCAGGTTCAAATTTTTCCATAAAAACAATTTGACCCCCGAGGCGCAGAATTGCCAGGCACCAATTAAGGGGCGCTGCGTGGTAGAGGGGCGCCGGGGACAGGTAAATGGTATCCGCAGAAATGCCGTAGAGCTTGGCGATAAAGGCATCCACCGGCGGCGGCGTGCCAAACTCCCTGGTCATCAGCGGGCGGCGAATGCCTTTGGGTTTGCCCGTGGTGCCGGAAGAGTAGTACATGATCTGCCCTTCCGTTTGGCTAAATTTTGGCGTGAGCATTCCTCGAGTTTCAATGGCCTTATTGAGGCGGTTGGCGATATCGTACTCATCCACCATCAATACCGGCAGGGGAATAGCGGTGAGCAAGTCGCTGTGCATGGTCGCACTGACAACCAGCACAGAATCTGAATCGGCAATAATATGGCTGACTTCACTATCTTTGAGGTGCCAGTTAATGGGGGTGACATACAAGCCCAGGCGGAGGGCGCCCCACACGCAAATAAAATACTCCCTGCGATTTTCCATGAGAATGGCAATAATCTCGCCGGGTTTTGCCCCCTGCTCCTGAAGAATATGGGCAAATTCAATGGAGGCATTGTTGAGCATTTCCCAGCTCAGACTTTTGCCGCTGGGGTCGGTAATGGCAACCGCTTTGGGTCTTTCCAGAGCGTGATCGTGGATATGTGGCAAGGCAACTCTCCTGTTATTTTTAGGGAGACTCTGATTAATTCTGTTTTCGTCACTCCTGCGTAGGTGGGAGTTCTGAAAAATTAACCAATTATAGATTCCCGCTTGCGCAGCAATGATATTAATCAGGGCTTCCTGAGTTTTTCAATCTTATGGCTGATAGCTGGGCGCTGCTGCTCAGTCTATTGACTGCCATTTCACTTTCAGCGGCAGCGTCTTCATACCACTGATAAAGTTTGAACGTATGCGGCTGATTTCCCCATTAACCTCAAAGCTGTCGCAGTGCTGAAGAAATTCTTCGAGAAAAATAGCAATCTGTAATTCCGCCAGACGGCTACCCACGCAGAGATGGGTTCCGGCGCCAAAAGCGCGGTGTTTAATAATGGGGCGGCTGATGTCAAAGGCATCCGGGTTTTGCCAAATATCTGCGTCGCGGTTGGCGGCGGGATACCAGAGCAGCACCTTATCGCCTTTTTTCAGCGTTACATCGCGAATGCTGACATCCTCCATCACCGTGCGGCGCATATGCATCACCGGCGACACCCAGCGCACAATTTCGTTGACCGCGCTGGCGATCAGTTGGGGATTTTCTTTAAGGATTTGCCACTGCTCAGGGAACAGCGAAAAAGCGCGAATGGCGCCGGAAATGGAGTTGCGGGTGGTCTCATTGCCCCCCACCAAAATCAAAAAAATATTGGCGATAAAATCTTTGAATGGCACCACGTCGCCGTTTTTATCCGTACTTAATACGGTAACAATATCGGCGCGATCAGAACCCATGCGCTCCTCTCTGAGACCACCAAAATAGGTGGCGATTTCCCCGCTGATTTTTGCCATATAGTCGGGGGAGCGGCGAAAATCCGGGTCGTCTTCGCCGATGAGGGCGTTGGTCCACTCAAATAATTTGCCCTCGTAACTTGCCGGCATATCGAGAAGCTCAAGCAGAGTTTTGATGGGAATCGGTGCAGATAAACTTTCCACCAACTCAATATTTTCGAGCTTTCTCGCTTCATGGATCAGCAGTCTCACCCGCTCGCGAATGCGGTGTTTCATATCATTAAGACGGTCAGGGCTAACAGATTTCATTACCGGCAGACGCTGATTGATATGCAGGGGCGGATCTCGGGAAATAAAGGGAATGCCCACGGCGTTTTCCGTATCGACGCCGGACTGGGCAACGCCCAGATCCTGCTCTTCAAAAATACGGTGGCCGCCATTTTCAGTGGCCGACGAAAAAATAGCTGGATTGCCACCGGCAAAGCCCACATCTTCGTATTTGGTCAGCGACCAGAAGCCGCTGCCGCCAGACCATTCGCTCCAGCACACCGGCATGTCGCGGCGCAACCGTGAAAATAAGTCATGGGGAAAACCTTGAGAAAAATTATCAGGCTCTGCCAGCATGGCGTCAGCAGAGTATTTGAGTTTGTCCATGGTGGCCTCTGATTTTAATTATGGCTTAGCTTAATGATAGGCATTGATTCTCTAATCAATTTAATCGAAATGTATAATAAATTAGACGTTGTGTCTATAATTGATTTCTTCTGCTGAAAACAGACAAGAAAGCATGAAAACTCAAAAGGTCAGTAAAAAAACCTCGAACATTGCCCAGGAACGCCAAAAAAGACGCAACAAGCTCAGCGTCGATCAAAAAATGCTGTTGGCGATGGAGCAATTGCTGTTGGATGGCGAAGAGTTTTCGGCGACGACGGTGGATCGTCTCGCCGAGGCGGCGGGCATATCCAGGGCGTCTTTCTATTTAAATTATCGCGACAAGGCCGATTTGGTGATGCATCTTTTTGACGAAGTGCAAAACAACATTATTGCCGCCGCTGGCCAGTGGTTTAAAAATGCAGGCACCACCACATACTCGGATATTCGCAAAAGTCTTGGCGGAATCCTCGGTGTTTATCGCGATCATCACGCCATTCTTGCCGCCATGCAGCAGACCGCCGTAACCAACACCGCTGTGGCCGAATGCTGGCAGGCCATGAAGGATCAACTGTGCCGCTCAAGCATTAAAGCCGTCGGGCAGCTAAAACAGAGCGGCAGCGCACACCCAAAGGCAAACGACCTGGTGGCAACCCTGCTTACCCTGGCCATCAACCATGTTGGCACCTCAGAACCCTGGCTGCTCGATCCCGAACAGTTTGACGCAACCTGCGATGCCTGGGCGCATATCGCCTGGAGTGCTCTCGCAGCGCCTTGAACCACTGTTATGGATAGGGGTATCGTAATGCCCAAGTCTTATCGATAGGCGCCATCAGGGCTGAAGTCACTGTTTCTTCAAAATATCAGATTGTCATTGCCAAAGAAATTCGCGAACCCATGGGTATTGCCTGCTGGCAAAAAGTCCAGATCATGTTTTATCAAGGACGATTCGAGGTGATCCCGCTGAAATTAGGTAAACTGTCCCCTGAACTTGAATTTGCCTTCTGAACCCGCCACGAGAAACCGCCTTGTCACGTCCGAATGTTCTGCTTTTTATCCTGGTTCTCCTTGCCGGTTGCGGCGAATCCCCCACAGGCCGTTACCAACTGGCACTGGTGCCGGATTCGGTGATGCGAGACATGGGCGAGCAGGCGTTTGCCGATATCAGGCAGCACCGGCCTGTTGTCACCGCGCCCGCGCCCAGCGAGCTGGTGCGCTGTGTTGCAGAAGCGGTAATTGACGCCGCCCGCGAACACTATCCCGACGCCGCCATGCCCCCCGCCTGGGATATCGCTGTTTTCGATGACCCCTCACCCAACGCTTTCGCCCTGCCCGGTGGCAAGGTCGGCATTCACACCGGTATGCTGGCGGTTGCCGACAGCCCCTCCCAACTGGCCGCCGTCATCGGTCACGAGGTGGCTCACGTACTGGCGAACCACGGCAATGAGCGTCTCACCCAGACACTGGGTATCGAGGCTGCTCTTTATCTGGTAGGGCTGTTCGGCGAGGGGGAAATGAATCAGCAGGCCTTGATGCAGGCGCTGGGGCTGGGCGCTGAACTGGGAATCGCGCTGCCTTTCAGTCGCGCCCATGAGGAGGAAGCCGACCTGATGGGATTGATGATCATGGCCGAGGCCGGCTTCGATCCGCGCCAGGGTGTGACGCTGTGGGAGGAGATGGCGGCGCGAGGGGGAGGGCGACCCCTCGAATTCCTGTCGACTCATCCCGCCCATGAAACACGGATTGAGCGGTTGCGGGCACACATGGAACAGGCGCTAAGCATCCAGACGGGCGAAAAGGCCGGGAAGTGCGACGGATACGCCCATCGATAGAACATTTGGGGTCAGTGTGGTCTTGCCCGAATGGCAATGACTTAGCGCCGAAGCCACGATTTTCGTCATTCCTGCGCAGGCGGGAAATGGTTTCGCTTATTCGCGCGGCCATCGAACGGGGAATTGTTTTTTTTGACACCGCAGAATGCTATGGCGAAGCAAATGAAACCCTTGTGGGTGAAGCCCTTGCGCCGATTCCTGATCAGGTGGTTATCGCGACAAAATTCGGCTTTAAAAACCGTGATTATAGGATGGGCTTTGATAGCAGTCCGGCACGCATCCGCAGGGTTGTCGAGCAAGCACTCAAGCGTTTGCAGGCCGACTGGATAGATCTTTTTTTATCAGCACCGAGTAGATCCGACGCACCTGTCGAAGACGTTGCCGGTGCAAGGATTCCGTTTCAATGAGCAATTGTGAAGGCTGGTCAATCGGTGATTTGAGATTCCCTGAACAAACCGTTTGGCCGCAAGATCGGTCAAAAACTGTTCTATGTGTTCTGAGCAGGGCGTTAGCTGTGTTTGTCTTATCTGAAGAGTGATACTATAGTGTCACTGTCAATTTCGATCAGGGTGAGCCCATGAAAGTTGAGCTTGTTACAAACCTCAAGCGCCAGGCTACAAAAATTTTGGCAGATCTGCATTTGTCGAAAGAGCCGGTACTGATTACTGAGCATGGCCAGCCATCCGCTTATCTTGTTGATGTGCAGCATTACGAGTTCATGCAGGGGCGGCTTGAGCTGCTTGAGGGGCTCTCAAGAGGAGAGCGTGCTGTGCTTGAGGGGAGAACGTACAGCCAAAGCGAGGCCCGGGAGAAAATGAGTAAATGGCTGAAGTGATCTGGACGGAGCCAGCCCTTCAAGAGTTGGATGCCATCGCAGAGTACATCGCTCTGGATCATCCTGCTGCCGCCAGTCAACTGATCCAGAAAGTTTTCGATAAAATCGACCGCTTGGAAGATTTTCCCCAATCCGGGCGGATTCCTTCAGAGCTCCCTGATTCGGTATACAGGGAGGTAGTGGTTCCACCGTGTCGCATTTTTTATCGTGAGGATAAGAATCGGATTCTCGTCCTCTATGTTATGCGAGAGGAGCGTCAGCTTCGTGTGTACATGCTTGACAACAGCTAACCAGGCGCGGCACAGGGATGCCTTTGCCTCCGCTTCGCTACATCAAAGTCACCGGAGCGCTTTGGCGTCAACGTGTCTATTATATGCCTGCTTTATTATGATGTGCTTATTGAAAGGACATATAAAAAACTATAACGGCTTGATTTTATTGGTGCCCGGAGCCGGGGTCGAACCGGCACGACCGTTTCCAGTCGAGGGATTTTAAGTCCCTTGCGTCTACCAATTTCGCCACCCGGGCGTATCGAGAGTGGTCTTGTAAAAGCTGCCTTGTCTATCGGGGCTTGGTATGAACCCCGACGCAAGTAATGATGCAGCATAGCTGCGCTTTTCTTTGCCTTGCGACCGTTCCCGGACGTCCTGTCCTCCACGGCATTTGTGCGTCCTGCACGTCATCTACCAATTTCGCCACCCGGGCGTATCGAGAGTGGTCTTGTAAAAGCTGCCTTGTCTATCGGGGCTTGGTATCAACCCCGACGCAAGTATTGATGCAGCCTGGCGCTGCTTCATTTGACATTGTCTGCCATCAAGAATCTTCAGACATCGCCAGCAGGGCTGGCTCCTACCGAAAAATCGTTTGCTTGTGGGGGTCAGCCCTGCTGGCGATGGCGGCTCCATAAGACAAAATCAAATTGAAAGACTACTGGCAACGGGCGGGAATAGTACCCATAAGCCGGTGTGAATTCAATGTTTGTCAGGGCTGGGTGGTGTTTGGCAGCTATTGTTTTGAGGGAGGGGGCTGGTTTTTTTGTAGGAGTCTGCCTTGCAGACGATAGGTTGCGGTTGAAAGCAGTTGTTCTGAGGTCGTTTGCGTAGCGTAGCTGACAGCGGTTATGGGTGTCGCGAAAATAAAAACCCCGCGCGTTGGCGCGGGGTTTTGTCAGCCGGGATGTGGACAGTCGCTAATCAGCGACTGGCAATCACATCTTTAATTTTGTCGCGCAGGCTTTTCAGTGATTTCTCGGTGGTTTCCCAGTCGATACAGGCGTCGGTAATGGAGACGCCGTATTTGAGATCGCTGAGGTTGGCGGGAATTTTCTGGTTGCCGGCATGGATATGGCTCTCAATCATCACGCCGCAGATGGATTTGTTGCCTTCCAGAATCTGGTTGCCGATATTGTCGAGCACCAGGGGCTGCAATTCGTGATTTTTGTTGGAGTTGGCGTGGCTGCAATCCACCATGATGCGCGGGGTGATGCCGGCTTTGTTGAGTTCCTGCTCGCAGAGCTGAACGCTGACGGAGTCGTAGTTCGGTTTGCCGTCGCCACCGCGCAAGACCACGTGGGCGTAGGGATTGCCTTTGGTGGTGATAATGGAAACCCGGCCTTCGCTGTTGATGCCGAGAAAACGGTGGGGGTTGGCGGCGGATTGAATGGCGTTGATGGCCACGGTCAGACCGCCGTCGGTGCCATTTTTAAAGCCCACAGCGGTGGACAAACCGCTGGCCATTTCCCGGTGGGTCTGGGATTCGGTGGTGCGGGCGCCAATGGCGGACCAGGTGATGAGATCCTGGAGGTATTGGGGCGAAATCGGGTCAAGCGCTTCGGTGGCGGTGGGCAGGCCGATTTCGCTGATGTCCATCAGCAGCTGGCGGCCAATATGCAGACCCTCCTGAATTTTGAAGGAATCATTCAGATAGGGGTCGTTGATCAGCCCTTTCCAGCCGGTGGTGGTGCGGGGTTTTTCAAAATAGACCCGCATGATGATCAGCAGGGTATCGCTGACCTCGTCCGCCAGTTTTTTGAGGCGCTGGGCGTAATCCTTGGCGGCATCCAGATCGTGAATGGAGCAGGGGCCCACCACAATGAAAACGCGCTTGTCGCTGCCATCGAGAATATTTTGTACCGCTTCACGACCTTTGGCGACGGTTTCTCCGGCCTTGTCGGTCATGGGAATTTCCCGCTTTAAATCGAGCGGCGTGATCAGGGTTTCCTGAGACTGGATATTCAGGTTTTCCAGTAAACGTTGAATCATTGTCTTTACCTACCAGAGTGTTCGGTCATCGCCCAGTAAAAAAAAACGACAGGGCTGAATTTGTCTTGGCCGACTATTCTACTGTAACTCCATGACAAATTGGCAAAATTGCCTTTATGGCCTCGATTTAGCCAGACTAACAGGGGTTTAACAGGGTTCTATCAACGGCTAATCCATCGAATGGAGATGGGGAATCAGCGGAAAATACAGCGCGGTGCGAATTTGCCGACTTTCCTGTGCCGCAAATAGCTGGCGATAGGTGTCGAGCTGTTGGCGGTAAGTGCCCGCTTCGCGAAGCAGGAAGGCGTCGAGATTCTCGCCGGGTTGGGGCGAGCTGCTTTTGTAGTCGATAATCCAGCGGATATCGTCTTCGACAAAGGTTCTGTCGATGGCAAAGTGACGGAAACCGTCCTCTGTGCTGGTTGCCAGTTCCAGCTCGCAGGCGCTGTGCTGATGTTTGTTTGATAGCAGCCAGCGCCCGCTTGCGTCGCCAAGGGTATTGGTGACAGCCTGCTCGAGAACGTGGATATGCTCGGCGCGGTCGTCAACGCCCAGCTGGCGCAACTGGAGATCCCAGGCGTGGCGCTGGCGCCTGATTCTGTCGGCGTCCCAGGTTGCCACACCTTCGGCGACGATTCTGCTCAGGGTGCGGTGAAGCACGGTGCCCCGGTGACGGGCGCTGTTGTTGGCGGTGTCGGCGCTGGCCGCCGTGGCAAGCCCGGCGTTAACGGGCTGGTTTACAAGGTTGTCCTCAACAAGGGTTAGGCAGTCGGGCTGTTGCCAGCCGCTGCGCAGGCGCATGAGTTCGCTGATACTCGCGCTTGCTTCGACTTCTGGCTGTTCGGGGTTAACTGCCAGTGGCGGTTCGTGGTGGCGGATTTCAGCGCCTCCCGCGGTTTCAGCTTTGAGGCGGTCGTCAGCTAATGTCGGCCACAGGGCTGCCAGCAAACTGCCGCTGGTGGGCGCCTTGTTGGGCGTATTGTAAAACAGGTGCAGGCGTTTGATGGCGCGGGTGCAGGCCACATAGAGCACGCGGGCGTCTTCCAGGGTGTTTTTTACCTTCTGTTCATACTTGAGATGTTTTACCAGCTGATTGTTGCTGCCGCTATTCTCATCCCGTTCGCTGCTGGCTTCCTCCTCTGTCAGGGGAGGCGCAATCAGGAGTTCCGCTTCCCCGGCGTTGTTGATGCGTTCCCGCCAGTAGAGCAGCGACTTGTCGTCGGAGCCGCCGCCGCGATGCAACCCCGGGAGAATCACCGTATCAAATTCCAGTCCCTTGGATTTGTGGATGGTCATCAATTGCACCGGGTTGCTGTGGCTGGCAGCTGGGCGGGCGTAGAGTTTGTTCACGGCCTGCTCAAAGCGCTCCCTATCGACGAGCTGAGAACCCCGCGAATGGGTTTCGAGAAGATCAAAGTATTGCTGACACCAGATGAGGTGATGGGTGTCGCAAAGGCTGGCGGGGCCGCCGAGAGCGAGCCAGGTGCCTTCAAGCCACTGGCGCAGGGGTTTGCGCTGGCGGTTTTGCCAGGCGGCCTTGAGGACAGGGGCAACCCGATGAAAACGCTCGCGGCCATCGCCACTGAGCACAGTTTCAACGTCCGGGGCAAATATTTGTCCCGGTAGCCAGGGCAGTTGGCGGGGGTTGGCGTCTGCCACCTGGGCGAAATTGGCGATGGCGTGTAAATCCGCCAGCTTTAAGCCGCACCAGGGCGCCCGCAGTATGGCGAGCCAGGCAATGCGATCCGCCGGATTGAGCAGGGCGCGGGTGAGGGAAAACAGATCGATCACCGCCATTCTGCTCGACAGCGGATCGATGTCGGTGGCTTCCCAGGCAATGCCCTGCTGTTGCAGAGCGGCGATAATGCCCCGAAGGTGGCTGCGGGCGCGGGCAAGAATGGCAATACTGCCGTCGGGGTCGGCATTGCGAGCGCTTGCAATGCGCTCGATCACCCATTGCGCTTCATCCCGGGAAGGGCTGCCGTTGGCAAACACATCGATGGTGACAGCGGGTTTTGTCAGGTTGCTGCGGGCTGCCACGGCGGGTGCGTAGCTGACGGCGCCCCGGCTGATGTCTTCCCGAGCGGGAAAAATATGGCGAAAACTGCTGTTTACCCAGTCGACGACAGTGCTGTCGGAGCGGAAATTGACCTGCAAATCCAGGGGCTCCAGCTCGATGTCGGCGACGGGCATTTTGCGCGCTTCGAGAAAAATGCCCACGTTGGCGTTGCGAAAACCATACAGCGACTGCATGCCGTCGCCGACAATAAAGAGAGTGCGGCCATCCCCCTGTTGCCAGCCCCAGGTGAGCTTTTTAAGGAGGCGAAATTGCAGCGACGAGGTGTCCTGAAATTCGTCGACGAGAATATGGCGAATCTGATAGTCGAGGCGCAGGCTGAGGTCGCTAACCTCCGTGTCGTCGCCGAGGGCGCTGAGAGCGGCCAGGGTCACTTCGGTAAAGTCGCAGCTGTGGCTGGATTTGAACAATACCGACAGCTCTGCCACCAGAACCGGCAGCACCAGGGTGAGAGCCTCGAGCAATTGCCATTGACCGTCGCTGTAGGCCGCGGCGGGCAGGTTGCGAATATCCACCAGCTGCTCCAGCAGTCCGGGCTGTTGTTCGCACCAGGCGATCATTTCATTGAGCTGCTGTTTGCGCAGATCCGCATTGTCGGGATCGATGGATTCCTTTTTGGTGGGAAAACCCTGGCGCTTGGTAATGCCTTTGGGCTTGCGCCATTGGTTTTCCTGGGTGAGCAACAGCTCCGCGACCGCCAGCCATTGCTGCATAGTAAGGTTGTCGGGGCTGGCGTCAGGCAAGCCGCCAATGCCAGCGAGGCAAGTTATGCGGTTGTCTTTTTCCTGATTGCCACTGGCGAGATTGGCGGCGGCGTAATCCGCTACTGTGGCCAGTTCACTGCCGATCACTGCCATGTTGGCGCTGGCGGCGGCGAGGGTTTCGACAACGGTGTTTTGCAATGTCTGTTCCAGATATTCTCTGGCATTGCGACTGCGCATCAGCGGTTCGAGCCATTGCTCCCGCTTTGCCAGCAGGTTTTCCAGCAAGGCTTCCAGGCTCGCCAGATTGTTGTCGAGATGGTTGAGAAGAATGGCCAGGGCGTCGCCGACGGCACTGTTGCCGTCGAGGTGGCGGAACAGCTGGCGAATGGCGTCGCGATAGAAAAATTCTGGCTGATCTGTGGGCTCGGGCAAATCCCCCAGGTTGGTTTCCACCGCCAGTTGGCGGGCGAGGGTGCGGCAGAGGCTGTCGATGGTCATGATGCGCAGCCGCGACGGCGAGGCCGCCAGCTGCCAGTTTTGTTCGCGGTCGCGCTCGACAACACGGCGGGCGTCCTGCCATATCGCCCGCTGATAGTCATCCGGGGGCGGCGAGTCTGTTTGTGCCAGAGCCAGCGCCTGAACAATGCGCTCCTGCATTTCCGCCGCAGCTTTGCGGGTAAAGGTAATGGCCAGCACCTGTTCCGGTTGCTCACATTGCGCCAGCAGACGCAGGATGCGGCGAATCAACAGGCCGGTTTTTCCTGACCCTGCCGGTGCGCTCACCGCAAAGGAGGTGGTGATATCCAGGGCGCGATCGCGAATGGACTGGTCGGCGGCGCTCATGGTGTGACTCCCTTTTGTTCACCGTTGAGGCGCTGTTTCAGAGCGTTTAGATCGTCGCCACCGGCAAGGCGGTTTAATGGCTCGAGATGGCCGCCATAATCACGGGCGCTCCTGTGATAAAAAGTGACATCGGCGCGGCCAGTGCGAAGTTCGGCGATAAGCACATTAAGTTTTTCGCGCCACTGCTCAAGGGTGGCTGGCCAGTCTTCCGGCAACTGGCGCTCCGCCAGGGATTTACAGCCGGAAATCAGCGCGTCTGTGCTGGCAATGCCGTCAAATCCCAGGGTTTTGCGATTAATCAGTGCGTAACTGACCGCAGCCGGTGTTTGCCCCATGGCCTGGGTCACCGCCAGGGCGTAGAGGGGCAGTTGCGGCTCGGTGAGGCGTTCGGCGGCGACCGTGGAAATACCGGTTTTGCCGGTTTTGTAGTCGATAATGGCGAGATCGCCATCGGGGGTGTCGATGCTGTCCAGTTTGTCGATACGGTCGACGCGAAGGGAGAGGGTCAGGCCGCCAAGTTCAAAGGGCAGATTTTTTTCAGCGGCGGCCACGGTGAACCCTGGTCGCGCCACTTCCAGTTGCAGCCATTGGTCGAGCAGGGAGAGCAAACGCTGTTTTTCCAGGTCCAGCAGGCGCTCGCCGAAATCCGCCCTGGTAATCAGACTATTGTGGCTAAAGACGCGGGTAAACGCCTGGGCCACCGCCTGTTCCAGTTGCCGCTGGCGCTCGCTGTCGGCCAGTGCCAATAGTGCTTTCTGGCTGCCGAGCTGATGCCAAAAAATGTCGAGGCTGTCGTGTACCAGCATACCGCGCAGCTGTGCCCTCAATCCGGTTTGGGGTTCCGCCAGCGCCTCTGCCCCCAGGCGCCACTGAGCCACCGCGTTAAAAGGGCAACCGGCCTGATCGGCGAGCAGGCGACTGCCGCCGCGAACCCTGCCGTCGGGGGGTGCAAAGGGCGGCGCCAGACTGTCGTCAACAATTTCCAGCGCGCCACTGTTGGCAATGATCCCCTGCCATGGGTGGCAGCCGTCGCTGCTCGGCAGGTCTATGGCATCAAGGGTATTCAAGAGCGCCGCAGGTTGGAGGTGAATATCGCCGTCCCGCACGCTGTAGCTGAAGATAATTTCCCCGCCGCTGCGGGTAAATAAATCGAAAAGCTGGCGGCTGAGCTGCAGTTCCCGCTCCGGGCAGGCGCGGGGCATACCCAGCTGGCGCTGCAGGCCGACTGGTAACAGGGGGTGCGGTGAAGTAGCTTCCGGCCAGCGGCGGTCGTCCATGTTCATCACCCAGAGGTAATCAAATTCCAGCCCGGCCGCTTCGAGGACACCGAGTATCTGAATGGGGGCATCCGGGGTTTGGGGGTGGAAAACGGTTTCTCCCGCCAGGTTGGTCAGCCGTTTCAGTGCCTCATCGAGGGTTGCTGGCGGCGCGACGCGATCCATATAAACGAAATTGGCCAGCAGTTCCTGCCAGTGTTGCAGCTGCTGATATTCGAGGCTGTCCGGGGAGCGCTGGCCGGGCCAGCCGAGAATCTCCAGGCTGGTGCTGAAAATTTCCCGCCACTGCTGAAAAGTCTGGGTCTTTTTCAGGGTGCGCTGCAGGGTGGCGAGTTTGGCGAGGCGCTGGGAGATCAGCCCTTGGCGGTCACTCTCGTTGTGCGCGGCTGCATCCTGTGGGGGGGCTTCATGGTCGGCGACAAGCTGGCGGAACCTGGCGGTGCTGAACTGGTGCAGCCCCAGATCCAGCAATTGGCGCTGAACGCGGCAGCGAATGTCGCCCTCGCCAAATACCGCTGTGCTCTGGCCATGACTCCAGAAAGGGTTGTCAAGGAGGTGGCAGAGGGCTTTTGTCGACAGGCGCTCGTTGAGCAGCCGCAACAGCGCCAGCGCCGCAGCAATAACCGGGGCATCGGCGAGGGCAGTGCCCGCTGAAATATTAAAGGGCGCAGCACTGTAACCGGCCTGGGGCAGGCACCAATGGGGTTGGAAACGATTGCGGAACACCCGCTCAACGGATTTTTGCAGCGCGGTAAGCTGGGGAATAACCACGCCGATACGGGCATGGGGATGCTGCTCGGTACAGCGTTGCGCCCAATGGGCGGCGCTGGCCAATTCTATGTCGACAGTGTCGGCGGCAAATCTGTGGCATCGCCCCTGCTGCTGTGGGGGCTGATGAAATTCGATGTTGGCGCTGGCGGCGTCGAGGGCGGTTGCCATTAAGGGCGGCAGGGATTGAAACCCCACCAGCACAATGGCGGGAATTTTGGCGAGAATCTGCTGACGAAAGCCGTCAATCACCAGTTGGGTGCGACTTTCGTTACTCAGCATGGCCAGGCTGGCCATGCGCTTTTCCACCTCCGCGCCCCATTTCATCAGATGATCTGTGCCGCGGTGATGGTGATTGTGGAGCTGATCCTCAACTTGCCACTGGCGCAGCAGCCTCCAGCCGCGACGCCCCAGGTCGGCAAAATTTTCCGGGTTGGCGGTGGCCGGAAGTTCGCTGTCGTTGGCGACGGCCTGTTCCCAAAGTACCAGTTCCTCCGCCGGGGTGATGGCAATGGCGGTCAGCGCCGGCGGCCAGGCGGCATCCACCAGTTGCTGCCAGCAATCCTGGAGCCAGGCTTCCAGGGGCAGAATGGTGGGCGTACGCCAGCTGCTGAGGTTCTGGTCGCGGCAGTGTTGATTCCAGGCATCGCGAATTTTTCGCGACAGGCGCAGGTTGGAGGTGATGATAGCAGCGCCACTGTCGATGGCCGCCAGCAGTGGCTCTATGTTAAAGAGAGGTTTCAAGGGGGCAGGCAATGGTGGAATGTCCTTATTCATAGGGTCTCGATGGTGGTATTTCGATAATGTTAACGCTGGCGGCGCCAAAGGTTTTCAGTCCCGCGGCGAGGGCTTGGTTGGCGGCGGTGAGCCAGCAGGGAAAACCGCTTTTATCCTTCACCAGGCTATCCGCTTCCAGGATGTGGGCGGAGTTTTCCCCGGCGAGATGTTCGCCGGTAAATGAGGCCACGCGGCGGGCAATGGCTTCACCGGAATCCACCCATTGCACGGGGCGCGGCGCGGCGGCTTCCAGTTCCTCCCGCAGCAGGGGAAAGTGGGTGCAGGCCAGCACCAGGGTGTCGGTGTCGGGGTTGGCGAAAATGGGCGCCAGGATGGCGCGCAACCGCTGTGGGTCTGGCGCTGTGCCGCGCAATTTCTCTTCGGCAATGGCCACCAGTTCGCTGCTGCCCACCGGGACAATGGTGCAGTCGGCGGCAAATTCATCAATCAGCCACTGGGTATAGGGGCGGGCGATGGTGCCTGGCGTCGCCAGCAGGCCAATGACTTTGGTTGCGGATAATTGTGCCGCCGGTTTGATGGCGGGCACCACGCCGACAACGGGCTTGAGAAAGTGGGCGCGTATTTTTGGCAGGGCAACGGTGCTCGCGGTATTGCAGGCAATCACCACAATATCCGGAGCAATACGGCTTATCAGCGCCTTGAGCACTTCGTCGACCCGCTGTACCAGTTCCTCTTCGGCTTTGGTGCCGTAGGGGAATGCCTGGTTGTCGCAGGCGTAGACATAATTGCAATGGGGCAGGCGGCGGCGAATTTGCGCCAGAATACTCAAGCCGCCGACGCCGGAGTCGAAGACGAGAATTTTGGCATGGGGTAAGTTGGGGGTATCAGTCATCGCGGAATTTTACACCACTCGAACCCTTTCCACAGAGCTCCTCTGCTAGAATTGCGCCATGAATATAGTTTTGGAAAACCCCGGGTTTGTTTTTGCCGCTGGCTTTGTGGTTGGCGGCCTCCTGTTTGCCCTCATATTGCAGTTGCGTTTCAGCAAGGCCAGTGGCGCGGCGAGCAGTTTACAGGCGTCCCAGCAGCAGGAGCTGGACAGACTGAGGGCAGAATACGCCCAAGCCAGTGCACGGCTTGAAGAGCTGCTGGGCGCCAATTCCGCCCTCAAGGCCACCCTGGAGGCGGATCGCCAGCGCTATCAGGAACAAGTGCTGCTACTTCAGGAGACCAGAGACAACCTCAGCAAGGAATTTGAAAACCTCGCCAACCGCATTTTTGATGAAAAGCAGAACAATTTCAGCCGCCAGAGCAAGCTTGCCCTGGATGCCACCGTAGACCCCCTGCGCAAGGAAATTTCCGATTTTCGCAAACAGGTGGAAACCGCTTATACCCAGGAGAGCGCCGAGCGCAACAAGCTGGTGGGTCAGATACAGGAATTGAAAACCCAGGCGCAGCGCATCGGCGAGGACGCCATCCAGCTCACCAAGGCGCTGAAAGGCGACAGCAAAATGCAGGGCAACTGGGGCGAGGTGATTCTCGAGCGTTTGCTGGAGGAATCCGGGCTCAGTAAAGGCCGGGAGTACGAGACCCAGGTCAACCTCAAGTCCGAAGACGGCGCTCGCCGCAACCCCGATGTCATCATCCATCTTCCCGAAAATCGCGACATCATCATCGACGCCAAGGTGTCACTGGTGGATTACGAGCGCTACTGCCGGGAAGAGGACGAGGCCGAAAAGCAGCGCCATCTGAGCCGCCATCTCGCCTCCATTCGCGGCCATATTAGCGGCCTCAATCGCAAAGCCTACGAGCAGCTGGACGGTATCAATACCCTGGATTTTGTCCTGATTTTTATTCCCATCGAAGGCGCTTTTATGGCCGCAGTGGCCAGCGACAACAGCCTCTTTATGGACGCCTATGACCGCGGCATTATTCTGGTGAGTCCGTCGACATTGCTGGCCACTCTGCGCACCATCAGCAATATCTGGCGCTATGAAGATCAGAACCGCAACGCCCAGAAAATCGCCGCCCAGGCCGGCAGCCTTTACGATCAGTTTGTCCTGGTGATTGAATCCTTTGATGACGTCGGCAAGCATATTGTCAAAAGTCAGGAAGCCTGGCAGCAGACCAGAAACCGGCTGGTGGACGGTCGCGGCAACCTGGTGCGGCGCATGGACGAACTGAAAAAAATGGGCGCCAGGGCGCGCAAAAGTCTGCCTGACAATATTCGCGAGGAAGCGAGTGCCGATTACCTTGACGACAGCGACCAAACCGAAAACGACGACAACGGAGAATCCTGATGACAACCACCTTGATCGTACTCGCCGTTGTTATCATTGCAGTTCTCGCCGCTTACGCCGCTTGGCTCCACTATCGCTTGTGGCAGCAAAAAAACAGCAAGCGGCAATCGCGCAACGAGGTTGTGCAAAGCTTTGAGCCACAGAGCCAGGGCGTGCAGCGGGTGGAATTGCGCAAAAGCATCTACCTGCTTGCCGACGCCACCCTCGACGACAAAATGACCCACACTGAGGCCTGTATACGCATCTGTAGTATGGCCACGCATCTGGATGACCATGAAAATTTCCGTCGCGAATACGGGGTTCTCTTTCGCGTCGCCGAAGCCACCGCCCACATGCCGATCCTCGATGACTGGCAAGCCCTCAGTAAAGAGGACAAAAAACGCTACACCAAAGAGCGTCAGGCCATTGAACAAAAATACAATGAGGCTGTGCTGGAGGCCGTGGCGCGAATTAAAAAGCAGTTTTTATAGGTTCTATTTTATAGGTTCTATTTTTACAGTTTTTATGGTTTCTACCAGGAGTCGCCTGTTTCTGAGGCAAGGGCAAATCCCCGCCGATCTTCGACGCCCAAGGGCAAGCCCTATTGCTACTTCCATTCTGACAAGCCCTTTGGCGGCGGTGTAGCGTCACACTATGTGTCCGGTGGGGGTGCGGTGTTCGGGGTCTTGAACAGTTTGCTGAACTCGCCTGCGGGCATGGGCTTGTTGAAATAAAAGCCCTGCACCTCGTCGCAGGCATTGCGCTTGAGAAAATCCACCTGCTCCTGGGTTTCGACGCCCTGGGCGACAACGGTCAAACCCAGGGATTTACCCATGGTGACAATGGCCTGAGCCAGGGTTTTATCGACACCGACATCGGCAATATCGCGAATAAAGGTGCGGTCGATTTTGATGGAGTCGAGGGGGAACTGTTTCAGCATGGCGAGGGACGAGTAGCCAACGCCAAAATTATCGATGGCAATGCGCACGCCGATTTCTTTCAGATCATTGAGAACGTGCAGTGCTTTGTCCACATCCTGCATCAACACATGTTCGCTGATTTCAAGCTCCAGCAGATTGGCGTCCATGCCGGTTTCTTTAAGCGCCGCTTCTATGGAGGCGCACAAACTGTCATTAAAAAATTGTTTCGCGGTCAAGTTGACGGCAATGCTCAGGCGGGGGAGCCCTTCCTGCTGCCAGCGCATATTCTGTTCGCAGGCGGTTTTCAGCACCCAGTTGCCAATGGGAATCAGCAGACCGATGTCGTCGGCAACCTGGAGGAAACGCAGTGGCGCAACCATGCCCAGATCCGGGTGCTGCCAGCGCAACAGTGCCTCCATGCCGGTTACCTGGCCGCTGACCACATCCCGTTTCGCTTGGTAATACAGCTCAAGCTCTTTCTTGTCGAGGGCGTTGCGCAGGCTGGATTCCAGGGTGAGGCGCTCGAGGGATTCCGCCTGGAGTTTGTCGGAATAGAGCTGGAAGTTGTTTTTACCCTCTTCCTTCACCTTGTACATGGCGATATCAGCGTTTTTGGTCAGGGTTTGTTCATCGAGACCGTCGTTCGGATAGGTGCTGATGCCGATGCTGGCGGTGACGCCAAATTCCTGTCCCGAAAGGTTAAAGGGTTTGGCGATGGTGGCCACGATTTTCCGCGCGACGTTAACAACATAGGTGCTTTCCTCCAGTTCCGGCAGCATCACCACAAATTCATCGCCGCCGAGGCGGGCAACTGTATCGCTGTCGCGCAGGCAACTTTTCAGGCGCCCGGCCACTTCCCGCAGGAGCTGGTCGCCGGCATCGTGCCCCAGGGTGTCGTTGATGTGTTTGAAATGATCGAGATCGAGAAACAGCACCGCAAGTTTTCTGTTGTTGCGCTGCGCCAGGCTGATGCTTTGGTTGAGCAGCTTGCTGAACAGGCTGCGGTTGGGCAGTCCGGTAAGACCATCGTGATAGGCGAGATATTCGATCTGTTCAGCGTGGGCAATGCGCGCCTGGATTTCCTGGCGGCGGATTTTTGCCAGGTTGTAGCTCATGCGCCACAACAGGCCAATGACCAAAAGCAGAAGGGCGTTGGCGCCAGTTGCCCGCCACAGGTAAGTTTTTGCGTATTGTCCAGCCTCGGCAAGCTGTTCCTCACGGGACAGGCCAACAATGACCGCCAGGGGAAATTCGTAAAGTTCGCGGGCGCTCAGGTAGCGCACCTGGTCGTCGATGGGTGAGGTGGTGATGATGGCTTTGGTTTCAAAGCTGTCCATGTCCGCCATCAGCGCTTGATAGTTCAGGGTTTGTTGGCCGGAAATATCGTCTCCGAGCCGCCGCACCCTGATGACGCCATCGGTGCCCACCAGGCCGAGCAAACCCTGTTCACCCATTTTGTCGGCATCATAATTGCTGACAAAAAATGCGGCGTCCACTTCAATAATGCTAACACCGGCAAAGCGGCCATCGGAATCTTGGATACGCTGGCTGAACTGAAGAATCAATTGCTCCCCATCCTCCTGGAACTTGAGGAAATTGATGTGGAGGGGCTCGCCCTGCCGGTGGCGTTGCAGGATGTCCGGATTCAACGGCTGTGGGGCTGAAACCGCCGTGCTGGCGACCACTTTGCCTTTGGCGTCGACGATGGTTACCGTAAACAGAAATGGCGATGGCAGTAACTGGTAATCTGCCAGTGTAGAAAGCAGGCCTTGCTGACCTTGTCGATCATAGGCGAACTGGATGACTTTAAAATTTTGGGTGATTTCCCTGAGAACGCGAACCACCTGTGCTTCGTAGGTGTCTGTGAGCTCTCGAGTCAGGGCAAGTGCATTTTGCTCGGCGTTGCGGCGTTCAATCTGGATGAGGTTGAGGGTTGTCGCCCACAGAATAATCATGATGGCGACGGCAAAAAGGGGGAACACAATGTTCGACTCCGTCACCCGGTGGGCAGAACGGAACAGCTGTTTGATCATAGACTTCCAGGTATCTTTAGTTGACATAATGCATCTTTATTGTGTCAATCCGTGGTGCTTAACGGGCTTTTCCGAGTAAGTTCGCATTCAGGTCTACAGAGCTCTTCTGGTTCCCTTGCTCTGTGTGGAACCCTGCTTCCCAGTCACCAAGAGCGCTATTCAGTGCATGGCAGCGAGTTGGTGCGCCTATTCATCGCCGAATTATATTGCCGGTCTATGGCTAGAGCAGTGGTTCCTCAGTGTGCGATCTCGACAATTTTCACCTCTGCGCTGGCGCTGTCCCTTTGGATATAGCCTATGCCGCCGGGATTATTGGCAATAAATTTTTTCACTTCAGCGTCGTTTGCCAGCTGTTTTGGTGGCTGCCCTCTGCCGGTAAAAATAATTTTTGACCAGTGCGCTTTTAGCTGCGCCTGAGACCAACCCAGATTTTCAGTATAGAAGGTTTTTCTAATGGCGTTGGTTTCCAGTTGATCGACGGGAATGACGCGGCCGCCGTCGGGAAAACCACTGGATCGCCCCAGAAATAGATTGGCCAGCTGTGTTCTTGTCAGCGTGGTCAGGGGATTTTCCGGTGACACGACCACGGCCACTTCTGCCCTGGCAGAGAAGCCTGCCAGGGCAAGCAGCAGAGAAACCAGGGTTATTCTGATGGTTCTCATGAAGGCAGCCATTAGAAAACAAAGTCCACAGAGAGGCTGAACAGGTTGGCGTTGTCCCCAGGTTCAAAACCCGGATGGGGGTTCACCAGGCGACCGCTGGAATTGGAGCCGGCTTCAGTGCGCAGGTGCTGAAACTGCATTTTGACGGCGACATTGGCCAACGCATCCCAGCGCACGCCGGCGGTAAGGCTCTCCTGGTGAAAGGCAAAGGCGTTGACCGGTATGTCGAGGTTGGCATTGAGCGCCATCGCCGTTTGCGCCTGAGTCTCCGTCAGGCCTTCCAGGGGAATGTCCGGAGTGTAGAGGCTGTCGGGTTTGAGGTGGGCGGCGGTGATATAGGGCATGATGGCGCCAAACTGGTAACCGACAGTGACATACCAGGCCTTGAGGTTGGAAACAAAGGTCGCTCTATTGATATCCGCTCTTGTCCACTCCCCTCGAAACAGCCAATTGCCGAGATTGTGGCGCGCACCCAGGGCAAAGATGGTGTACTGGGAATTGTCGCTGCGAAACTGGCTGTCAATATCAAGCGCCTGCTGGCCAGCGGCTCCTGGAGTGCTGGCACCGAAATCGCGAAAGCCATCAAAGAGGTCGTTGAGAAACGGAGAGCGTATATCCAGATCCAGGGATGTATAAGAAAGCCTGAACAAGGTGGACTGATATTCCACGCTGTGGACGAAGTGAAGGGCATTGCTGACATCCACCTCACTGTTGCCGTAAAACCTTTTCAGGATCTCGCCATAGGAGGCCTGCAGGGTGTGGGTGGCGTCCCCCAGGCTCAGGCGGTACATCAGGTCGATGCCGTCCTTGTTAGTAATGGGATTGACGTCGTAGAGCTCCTGGGGCGGCCTCATCCAGGGATAGGTATAAGCCACCAGGCGGGTTTCCGACTCCATAAAGGTGGGCGCGACAATACGGCCAACCCTGATGGTGAAATCCGGCGTTAACTCGTAGTTGAGATAGGCCCACTCGGTTTTGGGGTCGTAGCTGCCGTCATACTGATACTGTGAAACCAGCTGTATAACGGCAGAGAGCCGGTTGTTGATCTGGGCGTCCAGTTGCAGACCCAGCTTGCTGTCCACCGAGAAAGCCACAGACTCTGTATAGCCGGCGCCATCGGGCTGGAAAAAATTGCCCAAATAATCGGCGTTATCCTGGCTCGAATGGGTAGCGCCCAGAGTGCCAAAGCCGTGCAGACTCAGCTCCGGCCAATGGTTTTCATTGGCATAGGCAAGCTGAGTATTGATGCCGTTAGCCATCAATAGAACAGCAACAGCTTTGCTAGCCGCTGTCAAAGGTGTTCTGGCAATCAATTTACGGCGTGAGCTAAACATCAGCATGGTATAAAACAATCCACCTTGTTATTTTTTCGAATTCAATCAGGTGCAGCGGTAAGGACAAGCGCTTGGCGAACCTAGCCCATCCTTGTGAATAATTCAATAGTTGAGCTTTTATTATACAGACTGTCAATAATGGGTCGTTTTCGGTGTGATCAGCGCAATGTATGCCGCGACGAAAGGTATTGTTACCTCAAATACTCGACCATTAGACGTGCCCTTTAGTCTGCTTGCGCAGCGGCAAGCAAAATATCAGCAACCTGCTCCGGCTGGTCGATCATAATGGAATGGCCGCTGTCGGCGATGCTTATCACCCTATCATTGGGGCAGTCGCGAAATTGATCGTACATGCCGTCACAAATACCGCCGCTGGCATAGATAAAAAAGCGTCGCGGCACTTGGCGATAACACCCACTTAAGGACAATGGCTGAACGAAGCAGGCAAAGGGGTGGGGCGTGGTTTTGGCGTCCAGCCACGGCCAGTGTTCGGGCTTGGTATCCCGGCTCGAGGCCGCTGGCGGCGCAATGGTGAGGCCGGCGCCATCCCCTGCAGCTGCCAGAAAAGGTGCCAGATACTCGGGTCGCAAACTGAAGAGAGTGCTGCCATCCTCTGGCACCAGCGCATCCAGATAAACCAGGCTGGCGATGCGCTCTGCAAGCCTGTCGGCAACGCCGGTGATCACCATGCCGCCATAGGAATGGCCGACGAGGACGATATTGTCGAGGTCTTCCCAAAGGATGGTGTTAACCACATCGAGGATATGCGTTTCCAAATTGATGGTTGTGGCGGAGAGGTGTGACCTTTCACCCAGGCCGGTGAAGGTTGGCGTATACACTTCATAACCGGCGCTGCGCAGGCGTCGCGCCAGGAGGCGATAGCTCCAGCCCCCCTGCCAGCCGCCGTGAACCAGAACAAATGTTTTCATTTTGACCTCAACTATTCCCCGTTGGCGAAGACTTTGGCTTTCAGCATTTCCAGCTCGCTTTTGATGTCAGCGGGAAGATGGGTACCGCTGGAGCCGCTGTAAAAAAACAGCAGATAATTTTCGTATTCCCCATAGCAGCGCTTGGCAAGCGCACTGGAATTGTCGCTATAGTCGAGCATACACTGCTTGAGATACATATCCGCCAGAGAATAATAAAAGCGGTATTCCAGCAGCCGGTCGCTCACCGCCAGCCAGTACAGCCACTGGGGCGCCATGCTGGCATCGCTTTCGCGGTTTAAGGCGCGATAGAGTTGGCCGCGCAGCCAGACAATTCGCGGTCGCTCCGTTTCGGGTAAATAGACATGACCAAAGGTGTCATCGCCGGTGGCGCCAAGCCAGGTCTCGGCCATGGTTTTAAGGCTTTCTCGGGATGCCTGTTGGCGGAGGTCCGTGAGGTTCTGCAGCTCGTCCAGGCCATCGAGCCATGCGAGGAGGTCTTTTTTCAATGTGGCGCCGATGTCATCCCGTTGGCTAAGCTCCTCGATAACCGTGCGGATTGCTGAAGGGGATTTTTGTATCTGGAGCGCCGTGAGCAGCAAGCGCTCAAAGGCGGATCTGATGCGATTGTCATCCGGAAGGGTTTCCTGCTGGCGCAGCCAGGTTTCATAGGCGCTGAAGGCGCGATCGTATTGTCGCGTCATAAACAGAAACTCGCCGTCGACAAATGAATCCAGGGCGCGGCCGCTGGTTGTTGGCGCCAGCCATCTGGCGGTTTTGTCATCCTGGGTATGGCAGGTGGCGCAGACACTGACGGCGCTGCGCAGCAGATTGATGGCGTATGGCTCGCGCCCCTCGCGGAGCTCCTCCTGGGCTTGCCTCAACTGGCTGGCGAGGATCTCATAGGAAATTTGATAGGTGGCCGTGGCTGCCGCCATTGCCCCTATTCTGTCCATATGAGTTTGCATATCGCCGAGGGTGCTGGCGATCAAATCCCTATCGCCAGGGTTTACGATCCCATCGGGGTTATAGATCAGCGGCAGAATCACCCCCACATCATCGGCGAGCCGGTGCATGCTTTCGGCAACAGGCGACGTGTTCGATTGTTGCTCCTGGGCGCTGGTCGTCCAGGGCAGCACCACGACCATCAGGGCAAAGCCCAATAGCAACGATTGCCGGCGTAGAATAGAGCTCATGGGGTTCTCCAGTGAATGTTTTCAGTATTTTCAGAGTAAACGCAAAGTCACAATGACGCTTTTGAGCAGAGGCAAAGCAGTCTGCCATTAGCGCGAGTCTGGAGCAATTGTAGAGCGTAAATAAAGAGATGGTGCCGGAGGCCGGACTCGAACCGGCACACTTTTAAGGGTGGCGGATTTTGAATCCGCTGCGTCTACCAATTTCGCCACTCCGGCAGGGAGTTTGTGCAAGCGGGATAATAAGTATGCACAAAGAGAAAAGCAGGGCGCGATTATAGCAGTGGTTTGGTTGTGGTCAACGGGTAAGACGTCTTAAAGATGATTCTGGCTGGATGTCTTTGGCGATTGCGACAAAATCCGTTAACCTTGCCGCTTTTGAGAGACTGTTGCTGTGCGTCGGGAATTTTTTAACTACCATCTGCCGGAATCCCTGATTGCCCACTACCCCAGCGCCGAGCGCCGGGGCAGCAGGCTGTTGACCCTCGATGGTGAAGCGGGAGAGGTTCGCCACCGCCAGTTTGCCGACATTCTCCATTTGGTTGAGCCCGGCGATTTGATGGTGTTTAACGACACCAGGGTGATACCCGCGCGTCTGCTGGGGCACAAGGAAAGCGGTGGCCGTATTGAGTTGCTGGTGGAGCGAATAGTCAGTGATTTGGAAGTGTTGGCTCATATTCGCTCAAGCAAATCCCCCAAGGCGGGCACCATTCTTCGTTTTGACGGCGATGTTATTGCGCGGGTAGAAGGGCGTCACGGTAGTTTGTTCAAGGTGGTTTTTACGCGGCCAGTGCTGGCTATTCTTGAAGCTATTGGCCATATGCCACTGCCGCCCTATATAGAGCGCGCCGACGCTGAACAGGATCGCGAGCGCTACCAGACGGTTTATGCGCGCCAGCCGGGGGCTGTCGCAGCACCCACGGCCGGGCTGCATTTTGATGAAGCCATGTTGGCGCAGTTACAGGATAAGGGTGTCAATATCGCCTACGTCACTCTTCATGTGGGCGCCGGAACCTTTCAGCCGGTGCGTGCCGATGATATTCGCGACCATCAGATGCACTCGGAAATTCTCGATGTCAGTGCAGAGGTGTGCGCCAGGGTGGAGGAAACCCGCGCCGCCGGCGGGCGGGTGATTGCGGTGGGAACCACCAGTGTGCGCTGCCTGGAAACCGCAGGTGCCAGCGGCGAGATGAAGCCTCTGCGCGGCGAGACCGATATCTTTATCTATCCCGGTTACCAGTTCCGCATTGTCGATGCCCTGGTGACCAATTTTCATTTGCCCGAATCCACCCTGTTGATGCTGGTGTCTGCCTTTGCCGGTTATGACAAGGTAATGAAGGCGTACCGGGAGGCGGTTGAGCAGCAGTACCGTTTTTTCAGTTATGGCGATGCCATGTTTATTTGGCGCGACCCCAACGCTCACCAAATTAAGGTGAGCGAGGTGTTTGCGGAGTTGATGGGGGTGAGCGAATGAGTGACCGCAGTTTTATGAAATTCGAGCTCGACACCAGCGACGGCGTCGCTCGCCGGGGGCGTCTGAATTTTCCCCGCGGTGTGGTGGAGACCCCCAGCTTTATGCCCGTGGGCACCTACGGCACGGTGAAAGCCATGCTGCCGCGGGATATAGAGGCCATTGGCGCCCAGATTGTTCTCGGCAATACCTTTCACCTGATGCTGAGGCCGGGAACCGAGGTTATCGAGGCTCACGGTGATCTCCACGATTTTATGCAGTGGCAGAAACCGATTCTCACCGATTCCGGCGGGTTTCAGGTTTTTAGCCTTGGCGAAATGCGCAAAATTACCGAGGAGGGTGTTTCTTTTCAGTCGCCCATCGACGGCAGCAAGGTGTTTGTCAGCCCGGAAGTGTCCATTCAGGTGCAAAAGTCCCTGGGTTCCGACGTGGTGATGATTTTTGACGAATGCACCCCTTACCCGGCCACCTGGGAGGAGGCGAAAAAATCCATGGAGCTATCGCTGCGCTGGGCGCAGCGCAGCAAAGAGGCTCACGGCGATAGTCCGTCGGCGCTTTTTGGCATTGTTCAGGGCGGCATGTACGAGGATTTGCGCCGGGTTTCCCTCGCCGCCCTTGAGGCCATGGACTTTGATGGCTACGCTATCGGCGGATTGTCGGTGGGTGAACCCAAGGAGGATATGATCCGGATTCTCGACAGCATCGGCAATGAGTTGCCCAGGGAAAAACCCCGCTATCTGATGGGGGTGGGCAAACCGGGGGATATTCTCGAGGCGGTGCGCCGGGGCATTGATATGTTCGATTGTGTGATGCCCACCCGCAATGCCCGCAACGGCTATTTGTTCACCAGCGAGGGGGTCATCAAAATCCGCAACGCGGTGCACAAGCAGGACACGGGTACACTCGATGCCAAATGCGACTGCTATACGTGTCAGAATTTCAGCCGCGCCTACCTCCATCATCTCGACAAATGTGGCGAAATTCTCGGCGCTCAGCTCGGCACGATTCACAACTTGCGCTATTACCAGACCCTGATGGCGGATATTCGCAAGGCCATTGAAGAGCATCGCCTCGACGATTTCGCGCGGGGGTTCTACGATGGCATCAAAGAAAGAGTCCCAGCACAGGCTGGGACGGTTTGAGGGCTCAGTCTACCGCAGAAGTGCAAAACGCACATTTGCTGGCGTTGATGGGAATGGCGGAAAGGCAGTGGGGGCAGTCTTTGGTGGTGGGCGCCGCAGCGGGTGCTTCTTTCTCGCGTTGAAGGCGGTTGATGGCTTTGATCAGCATAAACACGGCGAAGGCAACGATCAGGAAACTGACGGTTGCGTTGATGAACAGGCCGAAGTTGATTGTAACTGCACCTGCAGCCTGGGCGTTGGCAAGGGTTTCATAGGGGCCGGCAAGGCTTGCGCCATCTTTCAGGGTGATAAACAGATCGGAGAAATCCACCCCACCGAGTATCAGACCTATGGGAGGCATGATGATATCGTCCACCAGGCTTTTGACAATGGTGCCAAAAGCGCCGCCGATAATGATACCCACTGCCATATCGACCACATTGCCACGCATTGCAAAGGTTTTAAATTCTTTCAACATAACCATTCCTCTTGTTAATTTTTATACCACCAAGTGTTTCGGAGAATGCGGGGGAAAGCGGTGTGAATAAAAGAATGTCGCCTGCCTTTGGGTATTCGCCTTAGTCGATAATAGACAAAAAAACGCTTTTGCCAAGCACTTAATGCCAGCCGGTTGTGGCTCCTCTATAACCCTGAGCCTAATTCACCTATAATCCTGCGCTTTTACGGAAACCAAGAGCCAGCCCATGAATCGAAATAGTCTCTGGCGTTATCTTTTGATACTGGCGGTATTGGTGGTCAGCCTGATTTACTCGGCGCCCAACCTTTACGCTCCCGACCCGGCAATTCAGGTCACAGGGCAAAGCAGCGGCCTTGTTATTGATGAAGCGGTGCTTGCCCGGGTGACGGCCACCCTCAACGAGGGCGGTATTGCCTACTTTGGCGAGGAATTCGACAAAGGCAATGTGCTTGTCCGCCTCGAAAATGGCGAAGATCAGTTGCGCGCCAAAACCCATCTGCAGCAGGCGCTGGGGTCGGATTTTGTGGTTGCCCTCAATCTGGCGCCAACAACCCCCGGCTGGCTGACCGCTCTTGGTGCCGAGCCCATGAAGCTGGGGCTTGATTTGAGTGGCGGTGTCCATTTCCTTCTCCAGGTGGATACTCAAAAGGTTATCAGCAAGTTTTTGGCAACCCAGGAAGCCGAACTGAAGAAAGCCTTGCGCGAAGCCCGTATCCGCTATCGCGATGTTCGCATCGAGAATAATGGCATCACCCTGAGGTTTGCCAAAGAGACCTGGCGCGACGAGGCCGACGGGCTGGTTCGCAATGATTTTCGCGATTTTAGCCGCGAGCTTTCCCTGGAGAACAACCAGTTTGTTCTTCGCCTCAATGTTCTCGAAACCCTGATTAAAGAAAAGGAAGACTACGCCGTTCAGCAAAACCTCACCACTCTGCGCAACCGGGTCAATGAGTTGGGGGTGGCTGAACCCATTGTTCAGCGCCAGGGCAGCAATCGCATTGTTGTCGAATTGCCCGGTGTTCAGGATACCGCTGCGGCAAAACGGATTATTGGCAAAACCGCCAATCTGGAGTTTCGCCTTGAGGCTGAGTCTGGAAGTGATTTGCCGAAAGAAGAGTTTGAGTTTCGCGACCCGGATACCCGCCCCCGCACAGCCTGGCTTGAAAAAAATGTGGTGATCACCGGTGACCAGGTGAGCCAGGCCTCGTCGGGTTTTGATGAAAACAATATGCCCCAGGTCAATATCAGCCTCGACAGCGACGGCGGGCGCGCCATGAATCTGGCCACCCGCAAGAGTATTGGCCGCAATTTGGGGGTGTTGTTTATTGAAACCCGCACCCGTCAGGAGCAGGTCGAAAACGCCCAGGGTGAGCTGGAAACCGTCGTTGTTCAGACAGAAGACAAGAAAATTATCAGCCTCGCCACCGTGCGCAGTGCCCTCGGCGTTTCATTTCGTATCACCGGTCTCGACAGTCCGGCAGAGGCGTCGGAGCTTGCGCTGCTGCTGCGGGCGGGCGCTCTCGCCGCGCCCATGTACTTTGTTCAGGAAAGCACCATAGGGCCATCCCTGGGAGCGGAAAATATTGATATGGGCATTCAGTCTGTACAGATTGGCATGCTCATGGTCGTTATTTTTATGCTGGTGGTCTACCGGGTTTTTGGTATTTTTGCCAACCTTGCCCTGGCGCTGAACCTGATGATTCTGGTGGCGGTAATGTCGGTGCTGGGGGCGACCCTGACCCTGCCGGGTATTGCCGGTATTGTCCTCACCCTGGGGATGGCGGTGGACGCCAATGTGTTGATTTTTTCCCGCATCAAGGAGGAGTTGGGCAGCGGCCTTTCGCCGCAATCCGCTATTAATGCCGGTTACGATCGCGCCCATATTTCCATTGTCGACGCCAATATCACCACATTGATTGTGGCGGTGATTCTCTATGCCATAGGCACCGGTCCCATTCAGGGGTTTGCTGTGGTGCTTACCATTGGCATTCTCACTTCCATGTTCACCGCGATTGTGGGTACCAGAATTCTGGTCAACCTCTTTTTCGGTGGCCGCGATGTCAAAAAACTCTGGCTCTGAGGAACGCGACCATGACTATGCCTGTTATTAATTATATGAGATGGCGCAAGCTGGCGGCGGTGATTTCCATTGCCCTGGTAATAGGTTCTGTTGCTGCCCTGGCCACCAAAGGACTTCAGCTTGGCCTGGATTTTACCGGCGGCACCCAGATTGAAGTGGGCTATGCAGACAATGCCGATTTGCCATTGATTCGCAGCCAGTTGACGGAGGCGGGATTTGAAAATCCCGTTGTGGTCAATTTTGGTTCTGAAAAAGATGTCCTGATTAAATTCAAAAGCCAGGCGGAGGCCGGGGTTGAAAACCGGGTGCTCGCGGTCTTGGCTGTCGGTGGTAAAACTCCCGAGCTGCGCCGTGTCGAATTTGTCGGCCCCCAGGTGGGGGAGGAGCTTCGGGATCAGGGTGGCTTGGGAATCATGGTGGCCCTCATTTCCGTGATGATCTATGTATCCATGCGCTTTCAGTTCAAGTTCGCCGTCGGCGCCGTGGCTGGATTGATTCAGGACGTCATCATCGTTCTGGGCGTATTTTCTTTCTTTGAGTTCGAGTTTGATCTCACCGTACTGGCAGCGGTACTGGCGGTGATTGGCTACTCTCTCAACGATACCATTATTGTCTACGACCGCATTCGGGAAAATTTTCGCATGATCCGCGATACCGATCCTGTGGACATTATTAACGAGTCCCTCAACCAGGTTCTGGTGAGAACAGTCTATACCTCGTTGACCACCTTGTTGGTATTGCTGGCGCTCTTTTTCCTCGGCGGTGAGCTCATTCACTATTTCTCTGTGGCTCTGATCGTCGGTATTGTTGTAGGCACATCTTCATCGATTTACGTGGCTGCCAATGTTCTTTTGGCCATGAAGATCAGCCGTGAAGACTTGATGCCCACGGTAAAAGAGGGTGAGCAGGAGTTTGATGGCCTGCCCTGAGAGCACTCTTCAACGCGCAAAGGCCAGCATCTGCTGGCCTTTTTTATGCCTTTTTGATTCAACTTTGGGGGCGCTTTTGAGTTTTGGCAATGATAAGCAAAGAGTTTGTTTACCATTATTATGGTAAACAAGGTAACTTATTAAGTTGTTCTTTGTCTTCTCATTATGCTATTGACTGTTTTTATATTAGCTCTTTAGAAGAGTTTTGGTATTCACAGCAAACGAAAAATCCTCATATTTATCTTGTAATGGTAGATAATCATACGCTTGCGTAAATAAAACATTAGAAGTAATATGCCAGTGGTGTCCAGATCCTACTACTTTTTTTGTGGGTATAGGTTTTGGGCAAAGCTAGTCAGCTGGTTGAGCGTTAGGGGAGTTGTGGTCAATCAGGGCTAAGGTGGCCGTGCTCGAAAGGGGGGTGCGGGTCAATAAAATCATATTCACAAGTAAGGGTATCGATTATGAATCAGCAAAAAAAATCATCAAACAAACTCTGTTGGCAGCACGTTCGCTGCGCTGCACTGGTGGCAGCTGTATCAGCAGCGTTAACGCCGGTAGTGGCAAACGCTCAGGATGGTGTCAAAGGGCTTGAGGAAATCGTGGTTACAGCCCAGAAAAGGGCGCAGAATGCCATGGATACGCCGTTGTCACTTACCGCGCTGGATGGTGACAGTTTAAAAAATCGCCAGGTCGCCACCATGGAGGACTTGAGACTGGTATCGCCTGGGTTGCGCAGTGGTAATGCCGGTGGTGTCAACCGCTTGTTTATTCGCGGCATTGGTCTTCAGTCCTTCGCCTCAGGCGCGGATCCCAGTGCTGCGTTCTATGTTGATGGAGTATTTATTGGCCGCCCCAGCTTTCAGCTCGGCTCCTTTTTTGATGTGGATCGGGTGGAAGTGGTTCGTGGCCCCCAGGGGACACTCTACGGGCGTAATGCTACGAGCGGCGCAGTTAACCTTCACAGCCGCCGCCCCACAGAGGAACTCTCCGGTTATCTCGAGGTGACAGCGGGAAACTATCAGATGCATGAGACCAGCGGCGCTATCAGTAGCGCTCTGGATTCTGAAGGCAAGGTGTTGGGTCGACTTGCCTTCCATCAGCTTAACCGCGATGGCTATGGCGATGATGTCACTGGACATCACCCTGTCAACGATGCAAATCAACAGTCGGCTCGCGGCACATTGCAATTTTTGCCAACGGATGACGTGGATATCACCATCATCGGTGAATATCACAAAGAAAAGGACAACAATTACTTCACAACCAACCATGGTGCCTACCCCGGATTTACTCTTGCTGGACTGCAAGGGGCAGCTAATCCCGCCAATGGTTGGGTGCCCGCTGGCATTGCCATCGAGAACAGTCACGATGCCGCGACGAACCTTTTTGGCGATACCAATAATCGCGAAGTTTTTGCCCTCACGGCGCTGGCAAATGTTGACTTGACCGACACGTTTTCACTTGCGTCAACCACGGGCTGGCGTAAAGGCTCGCGAACCAATGCCAACAATTCAGACGGCACCTCTGCCGGCCTTGGTAACACCTTTTATAATGAGGACAATGAACAATTCAGCCAAGAGCTTCAGCTCACTTATACGGATGATCGCCTGGATGCAGTGGCCGGTGTTTTCTATTACGAGGAAGAGATAGAAAACTATGTCTATGTGCCTTTCTATCAATTCTCTTCCGGCCCTGGTGATACGCCGGTTCCCTATGAGCAGGATGGCGTTATGGATATTGAAGCCTGGGCAGTTTTTTCTCAGGCCACTTATGCAATACAGCCTGATTTGCGCTTGACCCTGGGGGCCAGGTATAGCCGTGAAACCCGCGAGCATCAGGGGCAGTTTACCGGTTTGTTTGTGCCTGTCTATGTGGCTGATGAAGAAAAAACCTGGAGCTCCTTTACCCCAAAAGTGGGTATAGAGTATGACCTCTTTGACAATACCCTGCTGTACGCCTCATGGACGAAGGGCTTCAAAAGCGGCACCTACAATGTCGGCCAAAACAATCCGGTGATTGACCCCGAGGAAATCAAAGCCTATGAAGTGGGCTTTAAATCCCAGCTCTGGGATAACCGCCTGGAGTTGACTGGCGCTGGCTTCTTCTACGATTACACTGATCTTCAGGTCAACAAAATTATTGGTATTGCCACCGTAACCACCAACGCAGGTGAAGCCGAAAACAAAGGTATTGAGTTGGCGACCAGGGCACAGCTGACAGACAGGTTGATGCTGGATGCCAACTTCACCTGGTTGGACGCCACCTTCACTGAGTTCACATCGATTAACCCGATCAATGAAGCGGCGGGTGAACAGGATTTGAGGGGAAATATGCTTCCGGGAGCGCCGGAGTATTCAGCCGGCATTGGCCTGTCCTATGAAATCCCTTTGGCATCTGGCGCTTTTGTTATTCCCAGAGTTGATGCTACCTATACGGATCAGGTGTTTTTCTCTGAGTTTAACGACCCCTATGTTGCGCAGGATAGTGTGACCAAAGTGAATGCTTCTATCCGTTACGAAAGTGCAGACGGTAAGTTGAACGTCACTGCCTGGGGCAAAAATATCACCGACGAGTATGTGATTACTAACATCAGTCTCGGTATTGGCTTGTGGGGACTCCCGCTCTATGGCGGTGTTGAAGCGCCGGCCACATACGGTGTCACCCTGGGCTACAATTTCTAGGGAAATAGGTACTTAAGGCGTGATAAAGGGGGTGCGTAATGAGGTTCATTCAGCAAATGGCGTGGACAATCGTTGCGTATCCCTTTATTCTGGATCGCATTCTAAAATAAATAGATTGGGTAAGGTTCAATGTTTTCTCTGGTCGTGTGTGTAAAACGCCGCGCGGATTTATCCCGTGAAGAATTTTCCAAACACTGGCGCCATGTTCACGGCCCACTGATCGCCAGCTGTCCTGAGTTTACCCGACATTTGCATAGCTATACCCAGTATCATCTCGCCGACGGCGATGGGGATATAGCGCAGCTTTTTGGTGTCTCAGCTAAAGACTATGACGGTGTCGCCGTGCTCTCGTTCGCATCACCGGAAGCCTGTGACGCCGCCTTTAAGGAACCTCAGTATCTGGAAAAGGTGCGTCCCGACGAATTCAACTTTGTCGATACCGATGGCTGTATGACCTTTTTTACTGAACCTGTTTTTGTTGTCAAACCCAGTTAACACATAGTTCGCTGATGATCCTGGAGGGTATATGAATACTGCTTTTCGTAATGCTGAGGTGCCTCTCAGCCACATCGACTGCCTCTATATTGATGGGCAGTGGGTAAAACCCCTGTCAGGCGCCATGATCGATGTCATCTCTCCGGCTACAGAACAACTGTATATGCAGGTGGCTGATGCTGGCGAAGAGGATATTAATCGCGCCGTGGCCGCAGCGCGAAAAGCCTTTGACTGTGGCGGTTGGCCGCAGCTGAAACATTCGGAGCGCGCCGCATACCTGAAAGCCATGGCGCGGGAAGTTGACAGGAGAGCCGCCGATATTGCCCAGATATGGCCTAACGAGATGGGCATTGTCCATGCCATTGCCGCCGCATTTGCCGGCACCATCGGCGGTGTCTATGATTACTATGCAGGCCTGGCCGACAGCTTTGTTTTTGAAGAGCGTTTCGATCACCCCCCCGGCGGCGGTGAGCTGGCGCTGCTGGTGCGGGAACCCGTGGGGGTTGTCGGCGCGATCATTCCCTGGAATGCGCCCATCAATATTATGGCCTACAGCATAGCACCGGCGCTGCTGGCGGGTTGCACCCTTATTATCAAATCTTCACCAGAGGCACCTGGGGCTGGCTATATTATGGCGGAAGTTGCTGCAGCCGTAGGCTTGCCGCCGGGGGTGCTCAATGTGGTGACCGCCGATCGGGGGCCTTCCGAAGCCCTGGTTCGCCATCCGGATGTGGATAAAATCGCCTTTACCGGCTCTGATATTGCCGGCAGAAAGATCGCTGCCATTTGCGCCGAGCGCGTCGCCCGCTGTACTCTGGAATTGGGCGGCAAATCGGCGGCCGTGATTATGGACGATTACGATATTGCCACGGCCGCCCAGTCCATCGGCAGCTTCTCCTGCTTTCTAAGCGGCCAGGTGTGTTCTTCGTTGACCCGTATTATTGTCAACCGCAAGCGCCACGATCAGTTGGTGGAAGCTCTGGCGGCGGTTTACAAGGCGATTCCCATTGGCGACCCGTTCGACCCCGCAACCCAGTTGGGGCCTTTGGCGTCCAGGCGGCAACGCGACCGGGTGGAGCAGATGGTCAATCAGGCCGTGGCCGATGGCGGTCAGCTGGCTGTTGGCGGCAAGCGTCCCTCTCAGTTGGAAAAAGGCTTTTACTTTGAGCCTACAGTGTTCGCCAACGTCAGCAACAACGACAGAATTGCCCGTGAAGAGGTCTTTGGTCCCGTGCTCTGCGTGATTCCCGCCGACAATGAAGAGCACGCCATTGCCCTGGCTAATGACAGCATTTTCGGGCTCAATAATTCCGTATTCACCCATGATGTGGATCGTGCCTATGCAGTGGCGCGGCGATTGCGCTCCGGCACTGTCGGGCACAACGTTTTCCGCAGCGACATGCGCATTGGCTTTGGCGGCTTTAAGCAGTCTGGCATTGGCCGCCAGGGCGGAGTGGATGGCCTGCGCGCGTTCCTGGAAAACAAAACCGTGATTCTTGACGAGGTTCCCTCTCACCTGAAAGGGTGAGGGTTCCACTCAAGACGAGTTATTAATCAGATAAAGAGATCAATCATGTTAGAAGCAGCACATTCAAACGAAGCCGTAATCCCCGATGAGATTGCGCAAATTGTCACTTCGAGCGCATCCTACACCGATGACAATATCATCTACCCCGCGCTCAAATGGCTGCGGGAAAATATGCCCGTAGGCCGCGCCTATGTCGAGGGTTACGACCCCATCTGGATCGTCACCAAGTACGCCGATATCAAAGCCATTTCACTCGATAATGATACTTTTATCAATGGCGACCACAATTTGATTCTCAATACCATTGCCGCCGATGACTTTATTCGCAAGGACAACAAGGGCAAGATCCGCTCGATGAACTCCCTGGCGTTTATGGATGCCCCCGAGCACCCCACTTACAGGGCGGTGACCGCCAGCTGGTTTCAGCCGGATCGAATTCGCAATCTCGACGGTCAGATTCGCGAAACTGCACGGCAATCTGTTCAGGAAATGTTTGATCACAACGGTTCCTGCGACTTTGTCAAAGATATAGCCCTGTATTACCCCTTGCGGGTCATCATGGATATTCTCGGCTGCCCCCGGGAAGATGAAAAACTCATCCTCAAGCTGACCCAACAATTGTTTGGTGGCGATGACCCCGACGAACAGCGCACCGATATTGAGTTGACCCCGGACGCCGCCGGTAGAGCCTGGCGGGCGACCCTTAACGATTTTAAAGATTACTTCAGAGTGATCAGCCTCGATCGCCGCAAAAATCCCCGCGAGGATCTGATTTCCCTGATTGCCAACGCCAAGGTGGATGGTGAGTATATCGATGAAGATCGCGAGCTCGATTACTATATTGCCGTCGCCACCGGTGGTCATGACACCACATCGTCGTCCACTTCCGGTGGTTTGTTGGGGCTTATCCGCTATCCCGACGAGTTTAAAAAATTCAAGGAAAGCCCGACCCTAAGCCACAGCTTTACCAACGAAGCCATTCGCTGGGCCACACCCATCAAGCATTTTATGCGTGCGGCATCCCGGGATACGGAAGTCAATGGCCAGAAAATCAGGAAAAACGATCGCCTTATGCTGTGCTATCCGTCGGCGAATCGGGATGAAGAATTTTTCAAAAACCCGGACGCCTTTATTGTCGACCGCCGCCCCAACCAGCATCTGGCGTTTGGCAATGGCGCCCATATGTGTATTGGTCAGCACTTGGCCAAGCTGGATATTCGTTTACTGTTTGAAGAGTTGATGCCCCGTCTCGAATCTGTCGAGCTGGCGGGGACGCCGACCTTTGTTCAGTCCAGCTTTGCCAGTGGTTTGAAATCCCTGCCTATCCGTTATGTGATGAAATAACCACTGCTCCCTGTGTACTCTCTGTGGCTGCTTTTATCCATAAATGGGTTTAAGCAGCCCGTTTTTCCTGTCTTTGCCACCGGCGTCCCCGGAGCTTTGCTCTGGTTTTGTAAAAGTGGCAATATAAATATTCGCTAGGTTATAATCATCTACGGTATTTTGTTGTCTGCATTATTTTAAAAAGAGCATGCCATGTCCCAGATTCAAACAGCGAAGAAGGTTCAATTGACGGAGTCCTATTGGCCTGCAGATACCTCTCGGCCAATCATCGACGTCACCCTTCATCAGGCGCTGCGAGATCAGGTGTCCGCCGCGCCCCAACGGCTCGCCCTGGTTGAAGGTATTTACGACAGTGCCGCGCGGCGCACCTGGACTTACGAGCAGTTGCTGCAGGATGTTCAGCAAACGGCGGCGGCTCTCCTTAAGCACTTCAATCCCGGCGATCGCATCGCCATGTGGGCGAATAATGTTCCCGAGTGGATTTTGCTGCTCTACGGCTGCTCCATGGCGGGCATGGTGCTGGTAACAGTAAACCCTGCCTATAAAGCCCGTGAATTGAAATACGTACTGGAAAAATCCGAGGCCGCCGGGCTGATTTATATGGAAAGCTACCGGGGCACGGATACCGCCGCTATCGCCAGAGAAGTGGCTGCCGAGTTGCCGTTGCTGCACCAGCTAACCGGTCTTGCCGCATTTGCGGAATTCATGGCGTCCGCTGACGGCGCGGTGACTTTCCCGAACGTTCAGCCCCAGGACAACTGCATCATTATGTTTACCTCGGGAACCACCGGGGCGCAGAAGGGGGTGATGTTTCACCATCGCGGTATCCTCAATGTCACCAATTTCACTCAGGAGCGCGGTGGTCTCGACGCGGGCGGGGTTTTTGTCAATCCCATGCCCATGTTTCATATTGGCTCTCTGGGGCATGCCGGAGTGGGTGCTGTGATTCGCGGCGCCACCCATGTGCTCGCCATCGAGTGGAACACCAACCTCTACATGGAACTTGTCGAACGCTATGGCGGCACCTATTCATTGCTGGTGCCCACCATGGTGGAGGCGATTTTGGCCAGCCCCGACAGGGAGACCTACAATCTCAGCACATTGAAGCGCTTTATTTCCGGTGCGGCCATGGTGGAAGCGTCCCTGATTCGGCGCACCGCCGCTGTCCTGGGTTGCTCCATCAGCAATGTCTACGGGGCGACGGAAATGCAGGGTGTTATTTGCGGTGTCTACCACAGCGACGACGAGATTGATAAAACCGAAACCATTGGCCAACCCATGCCCCAGGTGGAGGTTAAAATCGCCGATCCAAAAACAGGTGCGGTGGCGCCTCTCAATACGCCGGGGGAAATTTGTATTCGCGGTTATCAAACCATGATCGGCTATTTCAATATGGCGGAGGAAACCGCAAAAACCCTCGATGCCGACGGCTGGCTGCATTCCGGCGATATAGGCACTATGGATGCTCGCGGTTATCTGAAAATCACCGGCAGAATGAAGGAAGTCATTATTCGCGGTGGTGAAAATATTTATCCCCGTGAGGTTGAAATTCTGCTGCAGGAACACCCCAAGGTAGAGACCGCTGCCGTTGTTGGCCTTCCCGATCAGTATTGGGGCGAACAGGTGGCGGCGGTGATTTTGCCCGTATCAGCGAATGACTTGCCCTCCGTGGATGAGCTTCACGCCTATTGCCGCAAACATCTCGCCCATTACAAAACCCCCAGGTTCTGGTCGTTTGTGTCCAGCTTCCCCCTCACGGAGACGGGAAAAATACAAAAATTCAAACTGGCGGAAGCCCTGATAAACGGCGACCTGGTCGCACAGCAGCACTGAGATTTCCCTCGCCGCAGCACCAGCACAGAGGAATATTTAAGGAAACCTTTATGGACTTTTCCCTTAGTGAAGACCAGCAGGCCATTGTCGACACGGTGCGCAGTTTTGCCGCCAGGGAACTGCTGCCAAAATACACCTATTGGGACAGGGCGGAGGAATTTCCCAAAGAACAGTGGTTGAAAATGGGCGAGCTGGGTATCCTCGGTATGCGGGTTCCCGAGCAGTACGGTGGCCAGGATCTGGATTGCCTCACCGCTGGACTCATTATGGAGGAGGTGGCGAGGGGGGATTTCAACTGCGGCTACGGCATTTTACTCGCCTGCTTCAGCGGTGAAATTATCGAGAAATTTGCCACCGAAACCATCAAGAAAACCTGGCTTGCCCCCATGGCGCGGGGTGAAAAAGTGATCTGCACCGCCCTCACTGAACCCCATTGCGGTTCCGACGCCTCGGCTATCAAAACCCGCGCGGTGCGCCAGGGGGATAAGTACATCCTTAACGGTGAAAAATCTGCCATGACGCTATTGATGGTGGGTGATGCCGCCGTGGTTTTTGCCAAAACAGATGCCGTTGCCGGCGCCAAAGGGGTGTCCGCTTTTCTTGTGCCTCTGGATTTGCCCGGCGTATCGCGAACCCCTTACTCGGATATGGGCGCCAGGGGTATAGTGCGGGGTTCGCTGTTTCTCAGCGATGTGGAAATTCCTTTAGACCACTTGATCGGTGAAGAGGGCGGCGGTTTTGTCAAAGTAATGCAGACCTTTGACTATACCCGCGCCCTTATTGGGCTTATGTGTCTGGGGGCAGCGCAGATCACCCTTGATGAAACCATCGACTACGTCAGGCAGCGGCAAGCATTTGGAGCGCCAATTTCCAAAAATCAGGGAGTGTCCTTTCCCATTGCCGATTGGTCGACTCGCCTGGAAATCGTGCGCTGGCTCTGCTATCGCACCCTGTGGCTGCGAGATCGGGGGCTTGCACACACCAAGGAGGCCGCCATGTGCAAATTACAGGGGCCGGATATGTCGGTAGGAGCAATACAGGATTGCCTGATTCTCCACGGTCATTACGGTTACACCAAGGACTTCCCCGTGGAGCAGCGCCTGCGGGATGTGATCGGCCAGCAAATTGCCGACGGTACGCCCCAGATCCAGAAGCTGATTATTGCCAGGCATCTACTCGGGCGGGAATTTGTCTGAGCAGGGAGCCTTCTAAAAATACATTTGGTGCGGGGCAATGGACATTATTAGCCGTCAGACATAAAAAAAGCCCCATATTGCAGGGGCTTTGTGGTCGTTCTTGCTTGTTGCTGGTCTTTCAATTGGCGGCGGGAGTTGAACCCTGTCCCATTCTTTAAGTTTCATAGAGTTACCATTTCTTGGTGCCAATAAAACGTTATTCCTGCATGGAATTATAGCTTTCGCATGCCTTTTCAATTCTCTTTTGTGCAGCAGGGCTACCGTCTCCCATATTCTCAGCAATGACTGTATTGCATTCCTTTCTGGCAATTTCTATGGGTGTTGGTTGGTCTGCTTTCTGAATTGATGCTATCACAGGTTGATAGGAAATGGCCGCCGTACAATACATATTCTTGTTCTTTTGAAAGCGCCATCCTGAGCCAGGATTGGTTTGCAAATAATCGCAAAGTTCATCGAAGAGAGATTTGGCTTCAATCGTGCATTTTGAATATTGATTGATGTCCGACTTCTGATTACGGCAGACAGATTCTGGTTTTATTTTCCACATTTGGTAAGAGTAGGTTACTTGATGACCGTGGTATTCAGTAGCAACGGACTGCATTTCGGTGCCATAGATTTCAGACACGTTATTGGTCATCGTCGAAGAAACCGTGTTTATATAGGTGGAAAGGATAAATGAGATAGGATCCATTGCGATAAATTCCTTTTTAAAAGTAATGACTATTCGTAGTGACTCCACAACCGCAACACTTTAACGACTTGATCCTTTTCAAGAACCTGGTAAACCAGCCGGTGTTGAATGTTAATGCGCCGGGAATAGGCTCCGGCGAGGTCTCCGACAAGCTTCTCATAGGGTGGTGGTTTGCGAAAGGGGTCTTCTGCTATAAGAGCCAGTAATTCTTGAGCCTTGGCTTTTAGTCCGCTGGAGGCGAGTTTCTTGGCGTCCTTCTGTGCTTGGTTGGTGTAAACCAGTTGCCAGGTCACCAATCGAGTTCCTGGCTACACTCATCGACAGGTGAATCCATACCTTTCTTGATGGATTCACGCATACCGGGCACAGATAAAAGATGAAGCGTTTCCTGAATCGCTTGCCAGTCGTCTTCGGAAACCAGCACCGCCTTATTGCGTTTGCCGGTGATTAGTAATGGCTGATGGGAAACCGCAGCTTCGTCAATCAGACGATACAGGTTGGCGCGAGCTTCACTGGCTGTGATGGCTGTCATATAGCAATCTCGGTAAAAATTTAATGGTACGCTATTGCGTGCTGTTGTCAAGTGTTGGGTTCGGCGATTTTCAAGATAGTTGTCCGAAAAATGTTTTTTATGCCGCCAGAGGAATGTCCTTCAACTGACGGTCTGGATTTAATGCTACGGCTCCCTGCGGAGTCCAATTGCGGGTTTGCCTGGACCAACGCTCAGGATGCTTCTCCTGTGCTTGTCGATATAGTGCATCGCGTTTTGCCAATAGCTCAACATCCTTACCTGCATGCCGCTGCGCTGGTGTCACAAAGCGAATACCGCTGTGGCGATGCTCCTGGTTGTAGAAGCGGTCGAACTTCAGCATCCATTGCCGGGCGTCTTCCAGTGTCGCAAAGCCGCGCGAGGGCCATTGCGGACAGTATTTCAATGTGCGGAACAACGACTCCGAAAACGGATTGTCATTACTCACCCGTGGTCGGCTGTGGGACGACGTAATGCCCAGCTCCTGTAGCTTGGCCTTGAGCGTGCTCGACGTCATCGGCGCACCGTTGTCAGCATGTAGCACCAGTGGTTTATGCAGGCACTGCTCGCGTAAAACCGCTCGCTGGATCAATGTCGACGCCAGCTCGCCGGATTCGCAAGAGTGTACCTCCCACGCCACCAGCTTGCGGCTGTACACATCCAGGATCGCATACAGAAACCAGTACAGGCCCCGCACTGTCGACGGCATGTAACTGATGTCCCAGCTCCATACTTGGTTTGGGGCTGTCGCCACCTGCGTGGTGGGCGCCGCTCGCTTGACCGGCGCCTTGGCCCGGCCCCGATAATGCAATTGGTCTTCGGCCTTCAACACCCGGTAAAAACTCGATTCCGACGCCAGATACTCGCCTTGGTCCGCCAGCCGCGGCACGATCTGCGAGGGCGGCAGACTGGCATATTCCGGCTGGTTACACAGCGCCACGATGGCTTCCCGCTCCGCTTCACTCAAGCGATTGACTGGCGCCGGACGTATCGCGTCCGGGCGTCCATCAGCTCGCACCTGGCCTTCCGCATCCAGCCAGCGCCGCAGCGTACGCGAGGGCAACTCCAGTTCTCCTGCTGCCTTGTCACGACGGGCACCGGCAGCCACCGCCTCCTGGTAGAGTTCGATGCACTGCTGGCGCTCCTCGACGGGGATCAGTTGTCCTCGTCCTCTTCGCCGTACAAGGCCCTCAGCTTTTTTCGCAGCACCAACAGCGCTGCCGCTTCCGCCAAGGCCTTTTCCTTACGCTGAAGCTCCCGCTCCAACTGCCGGATGCGCTTACGATCTGCCTTGCTCTGTTCACGTTCAGCCTGACGGCGTTGGGCCTCCGTCTGGGTACCGGCAATACAGGCTTGTTTCCACTCTTTCACCTGCTCCGGCAACAGACCTTTTTCCCGACAATACTGACTTAGCTCCACCTCGGATAACCCGGCAGTTTCCACCACCACGGCAAACTTGGCTTCCGCCGACCACTGTTCTGGACTACGACCACTCTGGGGCACTGGCTTACCTTCTGCTCTTAACTGATGCAGCCAATGATACAGGGTCGGTTCCGAAATGCCTTCCTCCTTCGCCACACTGGGCACCGGGCGACTCAGGGGCGGTAACAGCTTCTTCAGGACCGCCTCTTTCCGCTCCGGAGAGTAACGTGCCATACAACCTTCTTTCCGCCCACCGTCTTGTCTTTTAAGATTCAGGGGATCGGACAACTATCCTGACACGGCGGGAGCTGACCAAAACCAAGGGTGGCTTTGCCAACGAAAACAGCTTACTGAAGCTGCTCTACGCCGGTATACTGAAGGCCTCGGAGCGGTGGACGCATCCGATCCAGAACTGGAATCTGACGCTATCCCAATTGACCATCCACTTCCCGGGTCGGCTTGATGATCACATCAGCTTATGAAAGCTGGTTGGCTGACACAGAGTTTTGAACACCCTCACTTTACGCACAAAAAAGGCAGCCGCCACGTCTCGCTCAGTGAGGAAGACCGTGCCAGGAACCGCAGCAAATCGAAAGTCCGCGTCAAAGTCGAACACGTCTTTGGCGTTATGAAGGGCCAGTTC
>Ga0265293_10001548_pt1 | contig 49857 bp, 70 predicted proteins | sample Munlanlewell138R_FD_192505 | JGI IMG/M metagenome (GOLD analysis project Ga0265293, IMG submission 192505) | Leachate microbial communities from a municipal landfill in Southern Ontario, Canada - Leachate well 138R | ecosystem: Engineered > Solid waste > Landfill > Unclassified | place: Canada... | reverse complement strand
TATTAGTGGTGAAGATACAGATATTGAAACACAGATATATGATTATAATAATACCGTTGATATTTATAATGAACTTGAAATAGGTATAAAGTTTAAAAAACAAGAGAAGTTGTTAGAACTATATAGGGAACTATCAAAGTTAAAAGATGATGTCATACACTTAGTTATGTTTGGAAAAGATTATGAACATTTAAGGGTAAAGACGGTAAAAATTGAACAACTAATCAAGGAGTTAGAAAATGAATAAATTATCAAAAACAGAAGAAATTGAAACGATATTGCGAGAAGATGGTTCTAAATATAGAGTTCAAAAAGAACAACCGATATATTATGAAAACGAAACTTTTCAATTTGAAGATGATGACGGAGTTAGGCTTTTAGGCACAAGCGACTTGATATGTTGGTTAAAATATCGCATTAAACACAATTATTATTTTAGCAAGAAAAATAAAATGAGAGATAAAAAACTGTTGAAATGGTTGCAATCGCTTAAAAGTTCTTATGGTTGGACTGTTGACCCATTTAAAAACGCTATTTTAAAACAATTTAATTTGGCACAAGGTCGAGAAAAGGAGAAAGAAAATGAGTAAAAAAGAAATTGCAGGTTTAATTAGTTACTTAGTATCACTATTAGTTTTTGGATTAGCAGTTGGATTTGTCGTGAAACAAACAACTATAAGAGAACAAGAACAAATTAGATACGAATTAGAATTAGAAATGCTTGAAGATTATTATTCGTTAATTGCAGAGGGTAGAGAGTTAGAAATAATTACTGAAATACAAGGCGATTACATTGTGTTGTTAGAAGAGAAAATCCAGCAACTATTTAAAAAAGTAGTAGAAGAAAAAGATAACGGTAAGGATTATAAACAAGATTTAGAAAATATCGAACAATATGTGGAACTTATCGTTAAATACTTTAAGATTGATAGTCATCCTGATGTAGATAACTTTGAATTTTGGTTATTTACAAATCATAAAGAAATTTACATATGGTTACTAAATTACGAGTAGATGAGGCATTTAATTTATATGGCAAAATTAAAAGAGTTAAAAAAGTTGGCATTTATAATGACATAACACACTTTAAAGATGATTATTATTTGTTTTATGATGAAGATGAAGTTTATCATTTAGAAAATAAAAAGACAGGCAAAGTCGTTTATACATTTAGTGCGAACGGACAGCAACAAGCGTGGGTTAAAGCGTTAGCATATATTACGAAAGAATTGTAATTGTAAAGGAGATTGATAGATATGAATAACGAAGAAATTAAAAGAGAAGCGATAGAGTTAGGTGTTTATTATAAAATGAATGGAGTTATCACACAAAGAAAACTGCTTTTATATGATGAAATGTTGGGTGATGATAGCCCTATTAACGCAGTAGCAAAACGCAATTTAAGAACAAGACTTGATGAATTAGATAAAACGCACGAATATATTGTCGCTGAAATTAAAAGATTAGAAGCGATTGTCGGTATTAAAAGCGGAATTGTAAAGGAGTGATTAAGTGAAACTTAAAAAAGATGTTTTATTTACTTATGATGAAGATAGTAAAAGTTATGTTTTTCATATAAGTAGTGGTGTGAAAGTTAAAAAAGTAACAAGTAGAATGTTCCCAATTTTGATAGGGAAAAACACATTTAATGGTGTTGGTTATGGTGTTTTAGATAGAGTAGGTCTTTTAGACTTTGAACCGATAGACCCATTTTATGCAGTAAGAGGTGCGATAGCCGAATATTTTGTTTATCATTACTTAAAAAACACTTATAAAAAACACGGTATTGACCTTATAATGAAAGCATTTAATACAAAGGCAAGTGGCTATGATGTTTTTAAGAGTAATGAACGGTTTAGTGGAGTTCCAGACATTGGCATTAGTAAACCAGATAAGTATAGAGCCGTTGTTGAAGTTAAGAGCAAGAATATTAAAAGTTATGAATATATCATTGACAAGAAAGAAGTTCCTGAAGAAGAAGTTTTACAAGGTAAAATGTTATCTCATTTAAGTAAGGTTGATAAGTTGCTTATCGCTTATGTGTTTTTTACAGATGAACAAGAAGAAGCGATTAAAAGAGCCATGCACACTATTAAAGATGTAAACGACTTTGATGTTCCTGAGTTTTGTGCGAGAATTATTTTGGGTTTAAATCAAGTAATTCTTAATGATAAAACAATTATTAAGTATGATATAAATCATGAAGAAGTATTAGATGATATGAATGTGGCTTATGAAAACTTACATAGAATTGCAAAAGACGGTGTTATTCACGCTTCACATTTTACAGTTCAAGAACAAGAATATTTAGATAACTTATTGTTGGAACGAAGTGGTGTTAAGGAAGAAGAACTCCCTTTCTAACAATTAAAGGAGTGTTTATTGACTATGAAAACGAAACTATCAAGGTTGCAAGAAATTAGAGATGAAGTGCGAAAACTTTATGCTGAAAAAGAAAAGTTAGAACAAGAAGTTATTGATGAAATGGTGCTTAAAGAATTAAAAGAAATTGACTTAAATGACAATGGCATAGGTGATGAGTTAGTAACTTTAAAATGGGTTTTTGAAACTAAACTTGACTATGAAAGGTTACAAGCACTTTACCCAAAGATTTATGAACAAGGTTTGATAACAAGTTTTAGCGTGAATAGAGCCTTGAAAAGTGTTGATAAAAAACTTTTAAAAATGATAATTGATGATTGTAGAACAGCAAGACCACATTATGAAATTAGATATAAGAAAAAGAAGAAAGGAAAATAAGATGTTATGGCGAATAATAATGATATAAGCAAAAGTCAAGAAAGGTCGTTGAATGACTTAACTTCAAAATACAAAGACCTAACGCATGAAATACAAATTGCAACCAATTTTTTAGAAACACTTAAAAGACAAATAATAGACTTCTTTGAGTTGCTAAACATTGATAATAAAAACGGTGTTAGGGTTGAAGAAAAAGTAAATGTTAAAAAAGTAACGATTAAACAGTTGAAAGAATTGTTGAATATTGATGTTGGTTTAGAAGATGATATTTTCAATAATGTTGTAGTGCAAGTTGATATTGACAAAACGATTGATAACATGATTTATGTTGTTGGTTTAGCAAAGCCTATGGCTAAAAAAATAGGCGAAAGATTACGAGATTTACAAGAAACAAAATACATTGATTTGGAGGTTAGTAAGTAATGAAAGAAATGGAAAAAATATTTAGTGTGGGTGATAGAGTTTATCACAAAGAGTTTGGTTCAGGAACGGTTGTTGATATTATGACTTTGCCCCGACCAAAGTTTAATCTTTTTGAAGGTGCAAACAGGTCAGGGCACGATTATTTTTATTATATTTTAGGAAAAAGAAATTGGGAAATTGGTGAACCTTTTATCTTTGATGAAGTGAATACTATACCACGCTATATTGGTTATAAAAATGGTGTTACAACGCTTGTTTGGCATGACGGTAGCAAGGCAAAAGCAAAGGCGAAAGACAACGAGAATATTGACTACTTATATGGTTTTTTAATCGCTTATTATAAGAAGATTAAAGGCTATAAGAGTGGAAAAATGAGAAAACATTTACAAGAAGTGCTATACCCTTATACTTTTGATTTTCAAGTTGGTTATTTGATGAGTGTATTTAGAGAAAACTGTGGTTTAAGCGTAAGAAAACAAGAACAATTTTTAGACCTTTATACACTACAACCTAACTTGCCGTTTGAAAAAGATGAAAGCGAAATTAGTATAACCTTTAAAGTCGATGAAAAGTTTTTAAAGTGATAAGACATGAGATATTTAGCAATAAGCAAAACGCCTTATTATATCGCTTATGCCGTGTTTGAAAACAAAGTCTTATATGACTATGGGAAGATAGAGTTAAAGGGCGATAGTGGGCTTAAAAGGCTTTTAGAGTGGGAAAACAAGGTTGCTGACTTGATTGTTAAGTATAGCCCAACATTTTTATTAACACATTTGCTTGATACTGAATATATGATGAAAAAAGATATTGAAAGAATTGTTGAAATTAGAACAATCTTACAATTAGTAAGCGAAAAGCATAGTGTAATTTATATGGAGTTTAAGACAAGTGGTTGGGAAAAAAGAATAGTAGGTCGTGCAACCAATTTAAGAAAATTAAGGCTTGTGAATAATGGTTATGAAATTGAAATTGATGATGTCGAGATAGCCAACGCAATTATTTTATGCGAAGGTGTGGCACATAAAAAGTTACAAGTGGCACGATAAGAAAGTTGTGATAAAAAAATGTCTATGCTTGAAAAAGGAATAACGGTTTATGTAAATAAAGAGTTGAAAGCGTTAGTGATAGTCAATGAGATTGATTTAGGTTTTATTGACAAGAAAATAGTTGCTTATGTAGATAAAGACCTTAAAGAAGTAATAATCAATGTTTTAAGCCTTTTTAAAGAAACACAAGTCAATATAAGTGAGTTGCAAGAAAAGTTGCTGTATGGCTTTAAAAATGCGTATAGCGATAGGTTTACGGTAATTACAACGACTTTTGATTTGGAAAGCAATATAAAAAATAAAACAGTAAGAAATAGGCGAATGTTAGAGAAAGAAAACTTGACAAGTGAAAATTATGTAAAGGTGGTAAAGCACATTGGAATTGAAAAGACTAAATATATACGCAAACGATAGAAAAGAGCCAACGATTATTGTTACATACATAACAAAAGAAAGTAAAAAGCGTGAGTTGGAGGCGTTTAAGGTTTGGTTAAGAAAAGATAAAGCGTGTGATTATGAGATTATAAACTATGCGAACAAGTTGTTTTATCAAGTGAAAGTGCATACCAAAAAGCCAACCGAAAAAGATATATTTAGAGTATATCAAGAGTTGTTTAGCGATAAGTTGTGGGAAAACTATAAAGAAACACAAGACTTTATTTTTGATAAAGTAGCAATCAATATACCACCACAAGTCGATTATGTAGAACTTGACAAAGATTATATGCGAAACTTTGTTGAAGAATATACAATAGAGTATATTAAAGAAGTAAATAAAAAAACGAAAAGTAAAAAGTAAAAGGAGTGAGTGAAACAATGTTTAACAATAAAAGAATGAGATTAACGGTTATTATTCTTATTGGCATTTTAGTTGCAATAGCCATAGGTAGCGTTATTTATAAACAAGTAAACACGCTTAATTATAAACATAGGAACGATTATGTTTTGTTAAGTTTTACCGATAATGGCGAAATCATTGTCAATACTGAAACACCATATCTCTTTGTGTTTGATAAACGGATTTATAATGATGATTTTGATGATTATTTGCAAGTTCATAGTTATACTTATGAAAGTGTAAATATTGAACTATTTAGGAAAGATAAGGTCTTTGAAAGAGAAAGTTCATACCCTTACTTTTTGAATGAGATAAGTAGGGGTAAGATTAAAGTCTATAAAATTGTGATAGGCAACCAACAAGGCACTTATTTTGTAGCAAAATTAAAAGACCTAAAACTTGATATTCAAGAAAACAAAGCAATCGCTTATACTTTTAGAGAAAATAGTTCAGTAGGTGATTAAAATGTCAAAACATATATTAACGATATTTACAAAAAATAGGTTAAAAACTGACAAATCACTTGAAGTCGCACAAAAAATTGAAGCACATTTAGACCATAAGTATAAAGTGTTAGTTTTTGATAAAATGGTTGAGAAAGTTGAGTTTTTTGAAACTCCACAAGATGAAGATATTGCAACTATACAATACGATTTATCAAGTTTAGAAAAAGAAATAGAAAGTTTAAAGGGTGAAAGTGAAAATGGAAATGATGAATAATTTTGGTAATGATGTTTATTTTTTAGTAACTTATGAGGGCTTGTCAGGTGAAACAACACATCAAGCCGTTTTAACGCAAGACCAAATCAATAATTTAGGTTTCGTTAGAATAATTAGTGTAACAAGAATATATTAAAAGGAGAAGATGAAAAATGAGTAAAAATGTTGTAGCGACAGGAGTAGAGAAAAAAGTTACCTTTAATTTAAGTGGCATGGAAGAAAGAGATAGAATTATTGCAAACGAATTGTTATTTAAGTTAGATGAATTGTTAAGAACCTATGATAGACAAGTGGTGCAATTTAAAAATATGATTGAAGAACTTAAAACACAACATTGGTTTTTACAAGTTTCTAAAAAAGATAGTCCAAAAGATGAAGAACGCTATAATGAAATTAGAAAAAAGAAAATGGAAGAAACGCAAAAGGCTATTGAAAGTCATGAAAAAGCAATTATTGAAGCCGAAAGATTGCATGAAAGCGTAGCAACATTTATTAGTGATTTAAGTGATAAGATTGATACCAAGCGTGAAGAAAGTGAAAGTGAAGTTATCAATACGGTTATTTATGATGAAGCGTTTTTTAGACCTATTGTTGATTTAGTAACGGTTTTAGGTTATGTTGATTATGATGATGTAATTAGAAAAAAAGCAAAAAGTGATAAAGATATTCAATAATAAAAAAAGAAAGGAATTATGGTGATTAGTATGCAAGATGACTTTATGAAAAAAGTGCAAGAACAACAAGGGTCAAGTCAAGAAATTGCGAAAAAATTAGCCGAAAAACAAGCCGAAAAAGAAAAAATAAACGAAGATATTAAAAAAGTAGGTCGTGAAATAAGATTTTGGCTTCCTATTGCAATATCGACTATCATATCATTAGGTTTAATTGGTTTTGTTGAGGCTTTTCAAGCGGACTTTTCACTCGCTTATATCACAACAGCAAACTTTTGGTATAAGTTTTTCATGTTACAAGTGGCAAATATCTCACTTATTGCGACAATAACGGTTGTTTTAGCGAAAAGAAAAAGATTAAAAGACCCTAACTATAATGCTGTAAGAAAAGAAAAACAAACTTTAATCGAATATGACAAAGATGACCCTTATATTGATAGTGAAGCAGTAGAAGAACGCTATCGAAGAAAAACAAACGCATGGAAGATTTACATTAAGAGAAAGCGTGAAAAGTGGCGACTTAAAATTAAGGAAGTTCCTGATGTCGAAGCAATTAAGCGTGAAAAAGAGAATAAAAAACGTGAAAAACTTGAAAACGAAATTGTTTTAGACAAAGAAAATGTTATTGAAATTACACAAATTGACAATGACAATAACGATAATGAAATAATCGAAATTGACAATTATGACCTTGAATTGACCGAAAAAGAAGAGCCGATTATACCACTTATACAACAAGAACCTACTGTTGTTATTGAAAAGATTGAAGAAGATACAAAGAGTTCAATTAACCAATTAGAAGTGTTTTTAAGTAATGATGATAACTTTATCGAGCAACCAATAAAAACGGCTTATGGGCTAAAATCTATGGTTTTACGGCATATTGAGAGAAAACGAGTGAAACGAAATATCAAAATTAAAGATAATATACTAAAATACAATTATATGTTAAGTGATGAGTATATTTTAGAAAATATTGACAATCTTAAAGTTAAGTTCAATGAAGTTTCAAAAAACTTGCTTGTAACCGATGTTTATCATGCTGTTGATAGTAGTGGCGATGAGAAAATTAAAATCAATAGATTTAAGTTGCTTACAAGAAAATACTCGGTAAAAGTGCTTTTAACAGCAACCGTTTCAGCCGTTACAGGTTCAATGATTTTAGATTTGCAAGACTTAACACCTGCAACATGGTTTAATATCTTTCTAAAATTAGCGATTTTAACAGTAAACGCACTTATAACAATACTTGATAATGATGATTATTTCTTAATAACCGATATGTATGAAGTTTTAGCAAGTAAAAATATGCTTGAAAGAATGAAGTTGCGACATTTACGCAAAAAAGAGATTGACAAAAAATAATAAATGTTATATAATCAAAGTGTCTTTTTAAATCCCCCTAAATTATTTAAAGACAAAACTATCTATGTTCCATTTTGATTATCTTTCTCCTTTCTTATTATTACTTTTTGTGATAATTCTTTAAGAAGATAATTATGCGAACAACCCCCCTAAAAAAAGAGAGTGTATGTTATTATACATTCTCTTTTTCTTGTTTATTATTACTTGTAGTGTTTTTTAGGTCTATCTTTAAAAGGCTATCGAGCATATTGTGTGATGTTCGTTCTTTAAGTTCTTTTTCAACTGCCCTTTTTTGTTCCACTGCGACATCATAAGGTTTCCAAAATAATAGTGAAGCACCAACGCCAACAGCACCTGAAAGAAATAATTGTAATAAAGCCGTTAAGAATATCGAGCCAACCCACACAAATAGTGCGAGAAACGACCATATTAAGACCCATTTAGCCCTTTTCATAGTTTCAGTGCTTTCATCACTTAACTTTCTAACATTCTCTTTAATCGTGTTTCGTAGAAAAGCATAAGCGATAATACCGACAGCGAAAGTTCCACCTGTTACTGAATAACCAGCATTTTTATATGAGAAAAGACCATACTTATAAATGATAAAACTTAAAGGAATACCAAATTGAATGAGTTTAGCAGATAAACCGAAAAGACGAGCCTTTGGAGTTAAAACAACTTTTGTTTGCTTTTTGTTTAGTCTAATAAGGTTTTCTAACATGGGTTATCACACCCCGTCTAATTGGCTATCGGTTTCGTGAGATAAATCAACAGTTTGTCTTGCTTGTTTTTCTTGTAAATCAATGCTTTTCTTAACCGATTGTGCGACAATATCGGTAACGCCATCAACTTGCTTTAAGACTTGATAAAAATCGGTTTTTAAGTCTTTTGGAATATTCATGTTAGCGATAAGAAGTGCATTAAGGCTGACAAGTTCATCAATTTGTTTATCTTTACTTTCAATTTGTGCGTCTTTAACCTTAACAATTTTGATAAGTTCTTGTGCTTGTTCGTAAATAATCTTGCCACTACTAATCATTTCGTTCGTGCCGTGTGTTATACCTTTAAGCACATTTTGGTTTCCGTCAGTAACAAACTTTTTAAGCGAAAAACTTGGTAATAATTTGATAACCGATTTACCAATTTGGAACGCTGTAAGAAAAACAATAGTTGCACCTTGCCAATTTTCTAATAAATTCTCAAACCACATAAGTATCGACCTTTCCTTTCAATGTTTTTAATTCAGCCCTTGTATCTTTAAGGACATTTTTTAAGATTTCAATTTGCTTGTCTTTTCTTACAAACTCATTTTCAACTTGTTTGATAAACTCTGCGAAAGTTAAGTTATCAAGTTCGGCAATCGGTATTTTGCCAATAGCATGAAAACCACTTTTATCGCCAATGTGTGAGTAAATCATACCACTTTTTCTTAAATGCTTTCTTTTCATTAAGTTTACATCATCTTCTTTGTCAAAATGCACTGTTCTAACATTTTTAATCTTGTCTTTGTCTTTTTCTGTCATAGATAACATCACTCTTCCTTTCCAATCTTTTCTTGTTTCTTGCTAAACCCTTTTCTAAAACTATCTTTAATCATTTTAGCGGTAACCGTTTTATCACGGAATAAATACCGCTGAATGACTAACGCAACAGCAATAATGAATAAGTTAAGTGGTATTGGTGTGAGCCAAAAAGCGTAAATTGTCGCACCTATGATTTTTAAGGTTGCGTTTTTGACAATAACACCTACGATAAATAGCCCACTACCACTAATCAACAACCACGCAAGTAGTATGCTTGGTATGCCTTTTATGCCTAACTGTAATGCGATAATGACAAGCGTTTTTAATGTCTTCCATACAAACATAATAAACTGCTCTAAAATAAGCCATAATGCAGGACTAAAAATTGAGCCAATAGTTGCGATAATAATTTCAAGTGTCATCTTCATCACTCTCACTCTTGTTTTCATGCTGTGCGAAAATCATAAACTGACTTGCCATTGTTATTACGATTAAAACGAATAAGAATATCATTTCACTTTTGGAATGTTTAGCCTAAATGGTCTTTCGTTTCTTAAATCGTAATCTTCAGGCTTCGGTATTTCTTCATAATTGTCGATTGTGTCTTGTGTCTTAACGCCCTTAGGGTAGATAAAACCAATGTTGATTTCTTCGCCCATTTTCATTTTCGTTTTCTTGTTTTGCCAAATGTAGCCTTCTTTTGCTTTATGTATCATGTTTTCATTTCTCCTTTACGGCATTTCGCTTATGCCTTTAATTCTTGAAGCAAGTGAATTCCAATTTGTCGCTGTCTTGTATGCTGTAACACTTTCATCTGGCACATAAATTGGTGCGTCGTTTTGATTACCAAATGCAAATGAACTTGCTAATGTTGGTGGAGTAGTTGCTTGTATCTCTACATAGGGGACTAATGTCCAATTATAGAAAGCCCAATTTTCAATACTTATCACACTATCGGGTATTACAAGTGGTTGATTATTTGAAGTCCAATTACGGAAAGCATTATTTTCAATACTCGTCACACTATCGGGTATTACAAGTGGATGGTTATTTGAAGTCCAATAACTAAAAGCATCAACACCTATACTCGTCACACTATTTGGAATTACAAGTGGTTGATTATTTGAAGTCCAATTATAGAAAGCCCAATTTTCAATACTTATCACACTATCGGGTATTACAAGTGGTTGATTATTTGAAGTCCAATTACGGAAAGCCCAATTTTCAATACTTATCACACTATCGGGTATTACAAGTGGATGGTTATTTGAAGTCCAATAACTAAAAGCATCAACACCTATACTCGTCACACTATTTGGAATTACAAGTGGTTGATTATTTGACTGCCAATTATTGAATGCATCATTACCTATACTCGTTACGCTGTTTGGAATGATTAACTGCTTGTCATTTGCTAACCAATTATAAAACGCGCTTGTTCCAATCGTTGTTACGCTGTTAGGAATAATAACTTGTTTGTCGTTTGCTAACCAATTATAAAACGCGCTTGTTCCAATCGTTGTTACGCTGTTAGGAATAACAACTGAATAATTATTTTCCAATAAATCTTCACCACGTCGTCCTAATTCTTCTTCCGCTAAAAAAGCCCATTCGGGTATCACTTCAACACCCTTTGGAACAATCACACCGCTTTCATAATACTTGTTAAAGCCACTTTCAACTTTTAATGCAGTATAATTTTCTTCTTCGCCAATAAATAAAATGCTTTTTCCAAGTGGGAAGCCTAAATCGCCTAAATCAATAAGTGCAAAAAGTGGATTAACGCCATAAGCAAACAAATATAAAGGTGTTCCTGTCCCTAATGCGTCCTGATTATCGCCAACATATCTAAGATTAGAAGGAGAATCTTGTTTTGTTCCGTCAACGATTATTGTTCCTACTACACTATCAATAAGTGTAATTTTTACAGTTTCCATCATTTCAATACCGCCATTGGCACACAAGTCATAAAATGTGTCGATATTATCTCCTGTATAAAAACTTAAAATCATACCTAAATCATCACTTGCCATAACAAAGTTCAAACTTTCGTCAAAGTATGTTTCTTGTTTATCGTGATTTTTCCATGCTTCCGTAAGTGTTTCTAAATTATCGTCCACAGCGAACTTACCTGTCGCATACAAAAAATATGGGTTGCTTGGGTCGATGTCTGTTAAGTCTAATTCAACACCACTTTGAATAGTTGCAATTTCATCTTCAAAGTCTTGGGCGTTTATATCTCCTACCGTGCCTTTTTTATCTCTAATAGCATTTGCAATACCGCCTAAAAAATCTCTTAAATTATTATCTTTTGCCATTAGTAATCATCTCCTAACGCTTCCGTAATAACTGTTGCGATATAATCATAAACTGCTTTTGGACTTGCTGTTTTCGTGTTATCGTTTTTGTCCGTGTCAATATCGGTTGAAATTGTTGGAACGGTTGGTATAGTTGGTTTGTTTGTTAAGTCAGTATAACTGCCACTAAATAACGTTGGCTTGTTTTTAATATAATCATCTGCACCTGTGTCTGTCTGTTCCCAATCTGCTTGGACATTTTCATCTCCGCCTGACGCAACTACTTTATATGAACCGTCATCGGCTAAATACTTCGTGCCATCACCATCGTCTTTAAGTAACGCAACTTTGCCTTTTTCTATGTCATCATAATCGTTTTTACTCAACCCCATGTTTTGAACTTTATCGACTTTATTGCCTAACTCATCAACTATCTCGTCAATAGCACCTTGAACTTTGGTTGCTTCTAATTGACTTGTTTCGTTATCATAATTAACTTGTGTTGCGTCAATATCTGGAATATCACTTTTGGCTAACGCACGACCACCTATTACTAAACCTTTTGCGTCATAAGTAATTACTGGCTTTGTGCTTGGTGAAATAAGGCTATTTTTAGTAACCTTGTTATTAAATGCTGTATCAAGTTGTGTTTTATCATAAAGATTTGTGAGTTTTGTAAAAAGTTCTTTTGACATTAAGCCATCATTTTCAGCCGTTGCTAAACCAATAATAAATTGACCGTAGTTGTCCCATGTTGTGCCGTTGTAATACCATTCGTTTTTCTCATTATCAACAAGGACATCTCCAATTTGTGAAGTTCTTTCTAACAATGTATATATTCTTGCTGTTAAAAGTGATTTATCGCCACTAATTGTGTTTGTATCTTCATCAATGTTACCACGATAAATGAAAACCCCTGCCAATGCAGAAATTAAGTTTCTAATATCTGCGTGTGCTTCAAAGTCAGTATTATGTGCCGTTATTTTTGCAATAATCTCACTTTCGGTTGCTTGTGTTGTTGGGTATTTGTTGTTATCAATAACACTAAAATCTGTTGCTTTATTTGACTTATCTTCCTTACCACTTGCCAAAGGTTCAAATTGTGAATAGTTGATTGCTTCTTTGCCACTTGCACCGTCTTCAACTAAAACTTTACCACTATTATCACGTTTAACATAAGCATTATTTATAATGTTTTTACTGCCTTTTGCTCTTGTTTCTTCTCCGTCATCTTTAACAACATAAATAGTTTCAATGTTTTCGTCTTCAAAATGAGTTGGCTTTTTAGCCTTTTCTGCAAGTTTTGTGTTTAGTGTTTCTAAATTAACTGCGTCTTCGTTGTCGCTTGGGTCTGCTGTTGCAACTGCACCTGTCGCTTTTCTTAAAGCAACTGTTGTTGGAGTTTGGCTTGAATTAACAGGCAAGTGTGTGTTAGGCTCTCCTAAACCAAAACCATTTCTGTATGGAATAGACCCTTGTGGAATTGACATTTTCGTTGCTTTATTGTTTTGTAAATCGGTTATATCTTGACCGACTTCTTCCCTTGCCTTACTCTTAACATAACTATCGCTAACATTTGCTTCAACTGTTATTACATCATCTTCACGACTTTGGGTAAATTGAACTGAACCTGTGTCTTCAAAAACAACATTACTTAACTTACCAGCAATATCTAATTCAAAACCCTCAACTGTGCTTTCAAGTCCAAAAAATCGGCTATTTATATCTTCGAGTTCTTGCCAAATTATTTTGTATTGTGCGTCCTCTAATGTCGTAATCGGTAAATCAAGGTTAAAACCACCTTGTAAAGTAATATAGCCTAAATTATATTGTTTACGGCTAATTTGTCTTTGAATATCAAAAGCACTCATCTCTTGCCAACTATCGCCATCATACTCATAATAACCATAATCTTGATTGTCAGTAACATAAGCAATATTATCTTCTTCTGGTGTCGCATAAGCATTAAGCAAAGTTAAAGTTGCAAATGTGCCAATAAAATTAACTCCACTTTCTTGAACTACGGTTACTGAAACATCCATAGACGTTTTTGAGTTTATGTTATATCTTGAAACAAGGTCTGGTATATTAGCAAGGTATTGTGCAAAATCTCTTGGTGCATTTTCGCCACCTAATGTGTGATTTACAATTCCACGATAAAAGATTGGGAACTTATGTGAGGCTGGTATGCGAGTATTTGCACTTTTGTATGTAATGTATGTGTATGAGTTTTCGCCAGTGCCACCGTCTTCAATATGTATGCGTAATAGATTTACATTTGACAACGGATGAAACGAACTTAAATTGCTTGGGTCTTTTACTTGACCACTTTTAAGAAAATATATTGTTCCAATGTTGCCTTTAATTTCATTCGCCATACTATCTTATCTCCTTTTTAATTGTTTTTATACCCCGTAGGGTTAGGGGAAAGTTCTTAATCATAAAAATTATATTATAACTAACTTAATTCCCCTATCTTTACACGACCTTTTTAACTGGTGGTCGTCCATCACCATAATCAACTTCATATTCAATCTTAACACCTAAACCCATTTCTTTATCAAATGTAAAGCCTTTGGGTAAAATGTTTTCATTGATAAACTTTTCACGATATAAAACGACTTCTTCGGTAATTTCTTTAATCTTGCCAGTGTTTTGTAATGCTTTTGTATCACCAGCAAATTGAGTTACGCCATAAGTGCTTTTTTTATACTTAAAGAAACCTAAATAAGTATTAGTTTCTGCATAATAGACATGAACTACGCCTTTGTCGTTATCTTTTTCTTCTACTCTTTCAAATCTTAACATAACCTTTTACTCCTTTACACTTCATCACTAATCGTAATCGTTGCAGATGTAATAGTGATTGAACCAGCGTAAACAAAATCTTCTTGTGCAATATCTTTAATGAAAATTACCCACGCATTATCGCCACTATTTTTCAACGCTTTTAATCTGTTCACATGACTTCCTGCTGGTAAGAAAATAACTTGATTTGAGGGTATTTCCATGCTTGAACCAGTGGGTGTTTTATATGCAAATGCACTTGACCGTTCAATCTCTGGTCTTTCTTCATCTGTGTTAGCAACTAATTTCCAATAACTGTAACCATGACCATCATCGCCTCTAACCACACCGTTTTGATTAAATAATGCCAATAAATCTCCTTCTTCGTAATATCTTGGGTCATGTGTTAATAAAGCGGTCATAACATCGGAACCATTTGCTCCTTCTGGTATGCTTAAATCAATTTTGTTTCCAGAACTATCATAATCTGTAACTGTTCCAGCAACGAACTTGTGCGATAATATGGTATATGCACCAATAACTGCGTTTGTAACGCCACTGGCTGAATAATCTTTAATACCCTTTAAAATCTCGTTTTTTGCTTGAACATTAAAAGTAATTGTTTGTGCCATATTTTTACACTCCTTTTCCTAATTTTAATTTTTTACACATCATCTGTTAAAGTAATAGTTGCCGTTTCAACAGTAATTGTTCCAGCGTAAGTAAAGACTTCGCTTGTGTTAAGTTTCACAGTAACAACCCTAAACATATTTGGGTATGTGTTTTTGTGAATAACTAAATGTGTAATTGTTTTACCAGCACTAACATTTATGACAACATCGTTAGGTAAGGTAATAGCACCGCCAGAAGCACTTGCATAATTGAAAGCCGTTGAACTTGCAACTACGGCTTCGTCGCTATCTGCTTCCAAAGCACTAATTTGAAAATCTGTAACACTATTGGCAGAATATGCTCGTAAGGCATTTAAGCCAACATTTTTTGTTTCTACGGGAAAAATCGCCATATTTTCTTACTCTCCTTTTTTAATTTCATATTCTATCTTACCGCTGTTTTTTCGATAAAACAGATAGGCTCTTTCGCCTTGTTTCAATTCTATCTGTGGCAACTCATCTACCACCACTTCATCTTTTTTAGGTTTATATTCTTCATTTACGATTAGCAACCTAATAACTTTCTCGTTTTTTATTTTCAACGCATACACATTTTTTCACGCTCCCAAATCATACTTTGTCATATTACTATACTATTGAACATATTTCACAATTTGAATATGTATAACCAGTAATTCTTGAACGACTTACATTACAAGCCCATGTTTGACCCACTTGGACACATTCGGTTTTTTGAACACCATCTAACATACATGAAGCACTTGTGTTTTGGCTTTCATCACTAAATGAAATATAACTATCTATAATGTTCCATGTGCAAGTTGAGGGCATTTGGTCGCACCTTGTATTGCCAACATCTGCACTTGTTAAACATTGGTTTGTCCCAACTGGGGAACTGCCACCAGAAGTCCATTTGTATTGTTTGGCTGAATAATCAAACGATAGTCCTAACTCCATACCACCATTAAGCGTTGCACCTATATCTTTCGATTTTCGATAATTAAGACTTATACCCATAATCATATTTCCATTAAGATTTTCGCCAATATCTTTGGTTCTCCAATAATCAAAATCAAGGTCAATATCTAAATTACCATTTAAGGTCATAGGCTTACCAGCACTTTTTACATAATCAAGGTCTAAACTTGCAATCATGCTTTCGCTTAAATTAAAGCCTACATCGTGCGTTCGCCAATATTCGAGGTTTAGGTCGGCTATTAGGTTTGAGTTGATTGTCATTGGTATTCCAGCCGTTTTAACATATTGTAAGTCAAGGTCGGCAATCATATTTCCATCAATCTCTGCACCAACATCATGTGTCCGCCAATAATTAAGGTCTAACTCTGCTATCATTTCACTATTAAGGTTCATAGGAAGCCCAGCGACTTTTACATAATTAAGGTTAAGACCAACAATCATTTCGCTGTCAAGGTCTGCACCTATGTCTTTTGTTCGCCAATAGTCAAGGTCAAGTGCCACTTCTAAATCACCATCAATAACAAGTGGTCGTCCATGTTCTACATGATAATCAAGGTCTAACGATGTTATTAAACTGCCGTCAATTTCAATCGGTCTGCCATGTTCTACATGATAATCAAGGTCTAAACCAGCAACCATTTTTAAATCAAATAATGCAATATCACGATTATCTCTTAAATCGCCTATCTCAATCATGTCGTAACGATAATGCCGTTTATAAAACTTAAAACCATTGTAATTCGTGTTACAAGCCAAATATAAATTGCCTAAATCATCGCCAATAGCCCAATTTGCATACTTAACTGTTCCACTCATGTTTAGAATATCATTACCTACAAAATAGAATGATTTTGTCGCTGGGTTTATCAAAGCATTTACATCTGGAACTAACTCAATTTTTTTAGCCCAACCATCTTTAATCTTTAAATCATCAAACTTATTATACTTTGTAACCGTGTTGTATAAATATAAGTATTTTGTCGTGCCGATAATTGTATCTTGATAACCTTCTAAATCATGCTCTTTTTCTGGGTTTCTAACTAAAAGATTTTTAACAAAGAAATCTTGACCTATAATATATTCCTTGAAGTTATCTGTCAAAACTTTTAAATGATAAGGTATCATAATGCTTTGCGACTTATCTTTTGTAATAATCAATGGGTCATAATCTGGGTGTTCTCTGTCTAAATTACCACTCATAAAAAGCGTATGTGCGTTTCCTATTATTGAAGTATGATTTGTTTTAATTAAAGGGTAGTTATCTAATTTCTCGGCTTCCGACCAATCTGTTTCATTACCAGCCAATTCCCCATTTACAGTGAGTTGAAACCATAACTCATTCATGTTTCCCAAATCATCAGTATATTTGATAGCCTTATTAAATCTTTTGTCATAATCTTTAGGTGTGTCTGTATATTCTACGGCATTTAAAGCAATTTGATTATTCTTAAAACCAAATTGAAAGACTAATCCACCTTTGTAACCAAAAGCGTTCACTGGTGTTGATATTGCGTATTTATATGTGCTATCTGGGTGTCTATCTAAAAAAGTATCTGTTCTAATATAAGCATTTGTTACTCTTGTTTTTCCGTTATCAAAATCATTGATAAGATTTCCTAACAAAAGTTTCATAACATGGTTATATGCACCAGAAGTATAAATCTTTGTTGTTTGCTCATTAACAGAACGGTGTGGTGCTGTAATATAAACAATATCACTATAAGGCTCAATGCGTTCATAGACTTGTGAAGTTGTTGGTATTTCAAAAACACGATATGCTTGTTCAATGCCAATAAATTGACTTAACCTATTATGGTCTTTCGTTACATTATAAGTGGCTAAAATATAGTTGTTTTGTAACTCTAATTTTCGTGTTGTAATAACAAAGCCGTTTGTGTCTTGAACTCCAACTGGGTAAATACTACCCACTGTTGTATGATATTTTTGAAAAGTCTTGCTTGGAACGCCACTTCGTTGCATATCACCATACATTTTTCTACTTGCACTTTCAACATTAAGTAATTTATCACTTTGATTTATTCGTGCTTCACTAAAATAGTCTAAATAAGTCATGTCATCTCGTTCAACTTCGACTGTAACATTCTCTTGAGTGATATATTCTAAATTAAATCTTAAAAATCTCCACCCTAAGTTTTCTACTTTTGTTGAGGGGTCTGTCAATAATGTTCCTGTATTACTTAACCCTGAAACTGAAAATGAATAATCAACTGCTATCACATCTTCATTAAGTGATGTTTCAATAGTAGTATAGACATGTGGTTTTGGCATATTTCTTGTTATTTGTTCTGCCAATGCTTCACCAATAACATTTTTGATTAAACTTTCTTGCCACAATACTCCAAAAACATCACCAAAGTTGATAAATGTTGAGTTTTGTTCCCAATGTAAATTAACTACCTTTAGATTTCTCGTTCCAACATAAGTCGCAAAGATACCATGATGTGCCATAGAGGGGTAATTTGTTGTTGCAAGTTTTATCTCCCAATCTTGTTTATTTAAAAATCGTGGCATTAAATCAATTTCATAATTGTTATATGTTTTTGATTGTGCTTTTCCTAACGTTATATCACCAGAATATACTTTCAAATCATTTAAAAATGTGTGAAACTTTATTGGTTCGTAAATCGGTCTTGATAACTCAATTCCTTGTTTATCTTGAAGTATTTGGACTGCATTTGACCGAACTGTTTTAAACATATCTCCACTGGGCTCAATAATGTTTGCGTGTTCACGATTATCTGGTAATACTCTTTCTAACCAACCAACGCCCTTGCTTGATAATTCTTGTGCGTCTTGTGAAGTATGAAAACTTGTAACATCACCCATGTGAAAATCGCCAACAATCTTATTAAACTTGTCCATACTTAAAATGTCCATGTTTTCATCTCTATCACGGTATAAACGACTAATAGAGTTCACATATAAGAAAACACTATTGAGAACTTGTCTTAAAGTTGCTCTTTGAATGAATGTTTGCGGTATTTCTACGCCTTTTAAGTAATCAACAATCGTTGGGTCGATATTAAACATTCTCGTTTGGTCAAAATACTTTTTACTTTCAATTCCACCAAAAGTTGATATGTTATCTCTAATCATATCTAAAATGTCATAAATTGAAATAACTTCTTTTGGTATAACTCGAATATAATATGTATAAACTGGGACATCTTGGTCTTCTAAAAATGGTGGCGTATATTGAAAATCGCCAACTTCAATACTATGAAAACCATATTCAACTTCATAATCGCCAACTTCTAATTCAAAACTTGCGTCTTCTGTGTCTAACCATTTCTTTGTCCCATTTATCTTTACATAAGTCGATATTTCTCCATAAGTATAAAGATTTGTTGTTCCGCTCTTATAACTTTTTGCTTGTGTGCCTTTTCCATGTGCTTTAAAAATTATATCGTTTTCTAAATATGTTGTATCAACCTTTAATGGTGGTAACCACGCATACATAATATATGATGTATTTGTGGTTGAAATTACGGCTGTTTCGTGATATAAAAATGGTGCTGGTGTTTTATCTTTTTTAACTTTTGTGAGTGATAATGTATTAACAAGTCTTTTATCGTATTTATGTGTGTATTCAATCAAAGTAAGTTCATGAATAAACTCGCCATATTTTGAACCTTCGCTAACTTCATCGCTAATAATTAAGTATTCAAATGAAACAACATTATTATCTAAAATATCATCATAGTCTTTAACTTTAATTTTTAAATAACCAAACATAGGGTATTCATAATTTTGCATAGAAAAAGGTAGTCGGAGTGTTCCCTCGTCTAATGGTTCTTCTAATTTGTCGATTACAACTGCACCAATGGACACATCTTGGAGTGGTCGTCCATTAAGTTCAAAAGAATATCTAAATGCCATTTTTCAACCTCCTAACTACCTTGTTATCTTTCGTTATCGTTTATCACCATATTGCTTACCATACATTAAGTTTCCAGTAAGGTTTCGGTAATACTCGTTTTTTATATTTTCCCTTTTAATTGTCATATCTCTCAACCATTCTCCATAAGTTGCGTCAATCATGGCTTGGCTCGGATTTAAAATAACACCTTTTAATTTTTTTATATTTCCATACTTAACATGTTCACCAGTTCTGGCTATTTGTATATCTAAAACAATATCTGCGGTTTTATTAACAACTTTAACAATCTCTTGAACAAGCGTTGCTGTTGCACCTTTGCCACCACCAAACAAACCAAAACTACCAAAATCAGCCGTTCTAACAGTTCTTAATCCTTTGGCAAGATTTTTAACTCCACTTCCGCTACTTCCTTGACCGCCACTTCTACTAATAACATTTCTAACACTACCAACAGCACTCGTTTTAGTTCTTTGACCGCCTTTATCACTTCTAATAATAATTTCATTTCGTGCCATTTACTCACCTACTTTTATTTTGCTGAAACAACGAAACCAATAGCGAAAACAATAGGTTCACCACGAACAACATCGCCAACTTCTGCTTCACCATAAACAACTTTTCTCATAAATGATAGGTCATTATCATATTCCCATTCGCCATCATCTTCAACCAACATTTTCATTTCAATTTTATATTGTGGTGGTAATGCTGGTATATCATAAGTTTGTTTGAAAAGGTCTTTTAATACTGGTGATGATGTGTTAAGTAAAAATGTAAAAGTCATTCCAAAGCCACGAGATTTGATATAGTTATGTATCTCTCTGGCTTTATTTTGTGTTGTTAAAGAAAACGAGTTCAACATTTGTGCTGGTTCAATATCTTGACTAACACCCCAACTTGCAATTAAAGGTATAACATCATAAGTAGTGCCAAAATCATTGGTAATTTCATCAAACTTTGAAAACTTGAACTCAACTTGGTTGCCAAAATCAATGTTTTTACTAACAGTAAGGTCGATATTGAATGTCATAAGTAAGAACTTGCGACCTTTTGCAATAATTTCTGTTCCATAATCAACGCCATGTGCGTTTGTAACAATTTTTAAGGTTGTATCAACAACATCATCTTCTAATTGTTCTTGAACTGTATATAAAAACTTTTCGCCAATAAAATTATCTTTCGTTTCCTCAATAGCCATTTTAGTTGCAAGTAAAATCAAAGGGTCATCAGCATATACCATAATTTCAACACTTGCTGTAAAACTAACCATTTGAACATTTGGTAAACCAGTGTAATCGCCACTCGAAACATCAGTGCTTAAAACTACAAAGCGATTTTTATTTTTAATGTAAGTTTCGCTATCGAAAGTATCTTCAATATCGAACAGACCTTTTTCATCAAGTCTTGGCTTATACCAAACAATATCAAAATCATCTTGACCACTTGCTGAATAAAAGCCTTGTTTGAAAGGTATTTCTAAACTATTTTTATTAAAAATGTCGGTAATAAACATCATAATATCGGATTGTCGTATATTTATCGCCATAGATTATTGCACCAACCTTTCATCATATTGGTAGTGGTAACGGTAAGTTTTCTTCACGCTTGTATTGTCTTAAAGTTCTTGGTCTTCTGCCACTAAAACTTATAACATTTCTGTCTTCAACGCTTTTATACATAATTCTTGATAAGTTTTTTCTATCATCACCAGTCAAATGTCTTACATTTTGATTATGATATTTTAATATCTTTTTTTCGTAACCAATAGGACTTGCATATTGACTGTGTCTTAAAACAACATTTGGCTTGGTAGTAATAAGACCAGTTTTGCCAGTTTTAATAAAATAAACCAACTCTTGTAAGGCTACTAAAACCATATCACGCTTGATAAAGTCTTTATGCTTTGTTACAAAACCAATACCTTCTTCCAAATAATCAACATAATAGGCTTCTGCGTCATCAAAGAAATAACTAATTGTTGTTTGACTATTGTTTCTCATCTTAAAACTTGACCGCAAGTTGCCAGTATCATAAGGTATTTCAACCATGAGTGCGTTCCACAACCAAAAACCTAAATTACTTGTTAAACCGTTATAGTCAATGCTTGTGTTTACATAAATAGTTGCCATATTGTTATCACAACCTACCCTTTGTCAAATTAAATCAATGCTAACATTTTGGTTGCATATTTTTCAATGTGTGAAAAATTACGCATAGCCAAAAACTTGTTTTCTCTTGTCCCACTCGTGATAATATTAAGCACTTTTAAAATCATCATTTCTTTACCATTAAGGAAAATCTTGCCACCAGCAATAAAATCAACTGTTGCATTTGTTTCAATTCGCCACTTAATACTTTCACTAAATTGTCTATCTAAATACTCAAAAACTTCTGTGTCATAACCACCTTTGGTATAAACATCACTTTTACCATCTCTAAACTTAAACATTATGCCTTTTTCTTTATACCAACCTAATGTATCACTAATGTTATCTTCAATATCAACAAACTTGTTTTTTTCTCGTATCAAATCTCTTAATGCTGAAACAGTCATCTTTGTATATTGTGGTATTTCACTTTTAACATCAAACTCTTGCAACGGTGGTATATAATAACCAGTCATGCTTTGAAGCATAAGTCGGTTACCTTGATTAACATAGTTGCGATTTCTACCCATACTTTACCACTCCGTTCCGTATGTATCGTTTTCTATGTCAAATGCGTATTTAAACTGTCTATCTTTCAACATAAAGTTCTTTAAGATTTGGTCGCCCATTACACTAATAGCACTATTTATATTTATGTCTAAATCTTTCATTTCTTTTAAGTTTATGCCAGTTTGATATGCAATTAAAAAACCACCATCTTCAAAGTTATACGCTATCGTATCGACCATGAGTTCAATCATAGCGTGTCGCATTTCTTCACTATGTGATAAATAATAAGTAAGTTTCTTAAAAAGATGTGGTGGTTTATATCTACCCACATAATGATAAACTACTCGACTAACATACTCTAAATACCATTCAAGGTTTTCAACACCTTGCCAAATCTCTTCTAAATTAAGACCAGTTTGATGATTTGCATGAGAAGTCGTTAAAATATATCTGTGTTGGTCAAAATCATAAAATGCTTTTAAGTCATTGTAAGGCTTAACATAATCTTTAATTGCCATAATCAAATCGCCCCCCATGTCGCAAATCTTCCTTGAAAAGCCCACTTAACAATCGCACCATATATAGACCAAAACATTTGTCCAAATCGTGTTCTACGAAAGTCTTGTAATGAGCCATCTGGTATTTCTAATTCAATTTTATATTCTGCATTTTCTGGTGTAAAGTTTTGTTTGTTTTTCTCATCTTTTAATAACTCTAAATGTAACTCTAAATAATGACCGACATAGTATGAAACAACACGCTTATATGAAGCATAATCATTATTGTCGCCAAACAACTCAACATCAATAAACTCTGGTGCAATTTCTAATAAAGCACTTGCGATAGGGTAAAGTGTTGTATCTGGGTCATCAATCTCCATGTCTAAAAACGCACCACTCCACTTTTTGAAATCATCTAATGTTACTTCTGGGACTTCGATTTCTTCACTTGGTGCTTGTGGAAACACTGGTGAAACAATCGTTACCGTGTAATGATACAAACTGTATGGGTGGAACATAGACAAAGTAAATTGATTAAAACTTGTTATTCCAAACTGATTTTGATTATACATAGGAAAGTTAGAACTCACACTATCGCCTCTTTCTTTCAACTTTGTTTTTATAATTTGGCGGAAGATATAGGATTTGAACCTATACGCCACATCATTAAGTATGACCTAACGGTTTAGCAAACCGTCCTCTTAACCATTTGAGTAATCTTCCATGAGGAGTAGGGGTGGGTTACACCCCTAAACCATTTTTTGTTTTTATTTAGTTATCAAAGTATCAAATCTTCAAATAATTAAACCGTTATACTATCAATCGGCTTCCCAAATTGCATAGATTGTGGTTGTGCGATAGAACTTGGAGTTAGCAACTACTGGAACATTGCCATCGGCGTCAAACGCCCATCCTACGAAAGTATGACTTGCGTATGTTGGTTCTGGTAATGTCGCAACATCTAAAATGTAAGTTCCAACAACAACATCTTCAATAACAACATCGTCTTGTGAAGCAGAGTGTGTTCCACCATTTAAGTCCACAGTAAGTGTTCCAGTGCTAATTTCAACCGTTTCACCATTGTCAATGTAATAAATGTTGTCGGTATAGAAGTTCATTAAGTAACCAATAAATGCAAGGTAGTTTCTACGATAAGCATTTGTATTGATGTCATAAACAACTGCACCACCAGTCAATTCAAGTGGAAGTGGTAAGTATAAACTGTATGGGTCTTGACGATAAATTACAATACGACCAGTATCGTTAGTTCCAGCGTTTACCATTGAAGCGTCTTTGGTATCGCCAATGTCTGCACTTAAATAAGGCAACATAACTAAATTGATTTTGTCAAATTGTTGTGTATCAGTCCATGCGTCTAATGCTTCTTGTAAGAACATACGATTAGTTCTAAATGGAGTAACGCCTCGTTTGTAACTGTCGGCTGGTGAACTTAACCATGCATATAATTCACGATAAAATAAAATCTTATTCGGAACTAATTCTGCGTCAAAATCGACATTTTTAGCAATTTGATTTAAAACATGAATGAAAATATCAATTACTTTTGCAATAGGTAAATGTTCAAGTTTTTTAATCGTGTCTAAATCGACTTCAGTTGTAAGTTCTAAATCTAAAACACCAACATTGTCAAGGTTAAGTAATCCTGCATAATCAACATTTGTATCACTTGTAGAACCATCTTCGCCTCTTTCACCAACATAAGCAACTCTGTCCATATCAAGGAAGAAAGCCTTGCTAATTACTTCACTTTGTTTTGCAATAGCGTCAAAGCCAACAACATCATTTTTCATGCTATCAATTAAGCCTAATCTTAAACCATAAGTTAAAGGTTTAACTGGGACATGTTGTGCTTTAAAATCAACTTTTACTAAACGAACTTCGTTAGTGTCGCCACCAATGAAACCGCCTTTTGGAAGTTGATATAATTCTTTAAAACCTTTAATGCTTTCTAATGCTCCACCACCATAATAAATGGGAATATCACGAGTAGCATAGGTTCTTAACGCTTGACGACGAACTTGCATATCAAGTCTTTCAAGTGCATTGGTAGCAAATGCTCCAATAGGTGCTTCATCACCAAAGTCGATATTTAATTCTTCGCCAAAATCTTTTTGCATTTTTCTCGCAAACAATTCTTGTCGTCTGCGTTCTGCTTCCATTACTGTAAACTCATCGCCAAACACTTTTGGAACTCTTGCGTCTTCGATTAAACTTTCAGAAAGTAAAATCTTTTCTCTTAATGTAATGTTTTGGTTTTGTGCTTGTGAAAGCATATCAATAAAATTATAAGTATTTTCTAATTTCATAGCCTATTCTCCTTTACCTTATAACACTCTCTGGATGATAACTGCTTCGCCATCACCTTTTGTAGGTTTGAACTTCGTGGAAGCAAAGACCCAACCAGTCAATTTAATTCCGTCGGTTGAACCAGGACTCGTTTGAACTGAACCTTGCCAATTACTTGCATAAGATACATAAACATCATTACCAATCGTTGGTGTTTGTCCACTTCTTACTGGAACAGCAATCATGAAGTTGTTTACATTCGCAAGTGGGTAAACCGAAACTGCCGTTTTACTTCTTGGTCTTGTAATCCAATCATCTTCCATACTAATTTGACCGTCTGTCGTTCTTACAATCACACCAAATAATGTTGAACTATCGGCAACTCTTGCAATATTGTAACCAGCGTTATCACCAATTCCATTTTGAGTTAAACTAACAATTTCACCATATTCGATTTCTAAACTTTTAGGCTTAAAACCAGCCTTATTTAAGTTTACACCATGTGCTGTTGCAAAAACTCCAGGTAGCCATTCTCCTTGTTTTGGGACAGTTTTAATGTCGCCATATTCAAATAATCTTGTAGCCATTTTTTATCTCTCCTTAACCTAATATTTTCTTTCTTGCTTTTTCTAATTCTGCAAAGTCGCCATAATGACGCACTGGGTTAGTAGCCAAATCCCACGCTTCTTTTCTTAATTGCTCATCTCTTGCAAAGTTGAGTTGATATTTAGTAGGTGGTGGGGTTTGTGGGTTTAATGGTTGAATATCACCAAAAGCGTCTGGGTTTTCTTTGACTTTACCAATAATTGATTGTGTAATTTCATCAATTAAAGCCTTTTTCATTTCTTCATTCATAACTTCATCACCAAAGTCCTTTCCTTTATCTTCATTTTCTTGATTGTCTGGGTTTTCACCAGAAGTGCTTTCATCATTAACTTGGTTAGTTTGTTGTTGTTCTTCATCGCCAACATTCACATTATCTGTCTTTTTAGGTTCATCATCACTTTGAGGATTTTCCACTTGTGTATTACCCTTATCTTCATTGATTACTTGGTCTTCATCTCCAATAACTGGCAGTGGTGCTCCATCTGGACTTTTTTTACCGTTCAAAGCCGTTTCATTTGTGCGAATTGTTTTTTCATCTACTTTGTAATGTTCTGTGCTTTCGCCAGTTTCATCATCATAGACATTTGTTTCTTCAACAATTCGATACCGTTTTGTAATGTGTTTTTCATCGGCAAAGTCTTGAACTTGAATGATGTCATTATCTTCAAACTTAACCTCATCTTTTGAGAAAGCATTTTTAATTTTTTGCCATAAACTCATTTTTTCGTTTACCTCCTCTAAACTATCATGGTCGATAATACCAGCATTTATCATGCGACCTTTTGGAACAAGTGCTAAATGGTTAAAATAGAAGTCATCTTGCTTATACTCATTATCGCCAATTTTAACCAACTTGGCGTTATAACCTAACGATAACGATTTTAGTTTTCCTGAAACAATATTCACAATCGTATCTTGGTCTTTAATAACGAGATTTCCTAAAATGCTATTGTCTTTTCGCCATGCTTCTAAAACAGTGCCAATTTCAAACTCTCGAAAATTAGTGCCATCGACAAATAGGACTTTTCCATTTTCATCTCGTGGGTGCATAAGCGTAATTGGTTTCCCAACTATCGTTCCAATACTGTCATCATTTAATAAGTCAGTATCGAACTTATGGATTTTAACAACTTTGTTTGTTACTCCACCCAATTCATGGTCGTAATATTGGCTTACTCCCGTGTGTCCCAAAATTGCATTATAGCAATATAAGTATTTGTCCCTTTTTTCGAAAGTTACATTGTCTGAAATCTTGACTTCATTGATGAATGAAGCCTTGCCGTCCATAAATGAAAGTATATATTCTCTGTTTTTAGTATTCATCACTCACCTTGTCCTTTCGCTGGATTTAGACTATGCCTTTGTATAGTCCTTACGCTTTTAGTTGGGTCGCCACCCATGTTTACCCTTGCAGTTGAACTGCGTGGGTCTTCAATACCACTCGTTCCACTATTAGTATCTTTATTACTAAATTGATTTAACGCTTTCGCTAACTCAATCTTGAACCAATTTTTAGTAATCGGTGTGCCATCATCAGCACCCTTTTTAATCATTTTAACATAATCTTCGTTCATGTGGCTGAAAATATTGCTTGGATTGTTAAGAATGTCTGGTAACATTTCCATTCCAGTAGAAGTATCAATTAAACCTTCGTCATGTGCTTGTGATATAGCGTCCACCATAATCTTTATAACTTCGGCTTTTGCTTTTGGAGTAAGACTTAATATTGGCTTAAACTCAAATGTAAAACTGCCAATCTTTTTACCAAATAAGTTTTTGCTTTCAATCTTGATTAAGTCGTCCATTACATGTGCGATTTCACTCTTTTGTATATCTTCAACTGAACTTAATATCTGCAAGTAACTTTCCTCGTTGTAAATGCTTGGGTCATTAAACAAAATATTTTCTGGTGTTCTAAATGCAAGGGCAATTTGTCGCATACTTTGTCTAATCGCAATATCATTACCAGCAACATTACCAGTCGCAAATTGAAACTCATCTTTTTCACCTAATGCAACCATGCCACTATTCGAGGTTGCTTTGATTAAACCAACTCTTTCGTTGATAACTTTTCGTGTTCTTTCATTAACAACTGCACTATCTAAACCATAAATATTTAATATACCCATGTTATTCTTAACTGCACTCTTGGCAGTTGCAGTCCAAATCACTTCATGTCGGTTCAAATCTCGTTGTGCGACTTCTAACATGCTTTCGCTCCAATATCTTTCAACTTGGGTTTCGATATGACCCATAGTAAATGGATTAAAAATGTAGAGCCAACTTCTATGAACAATAATGTCTTTACCTTGTCGCTTAAAGCCTTTGAGTTTCATTTCTTTATCGTTAAAACCACCATAACCACTTAACCCACCACTAAAATTAACACGATAATACAAAGGTTGTCCGATTTCTTCAGCACGATGAATACCATTTGCTTCATCAATTTCTCTTACTAAACCCATGTCAAGTGCTGGTTCAATCATATACCATCTTGTCAAAGGTTTTAAACCTAAAAAACTATTTTTATTTATAAAATCTATATTAAAGGGCTTTTTCAAATCTTCTTCTGTTGTTTTGCCTTTAATAACTTTTAATAATGCACTACCGCCATACAAGTAACCATACTCACCCATTCGTTTTAACGAATAATAACGCTTAAATAAAATGTTATGTTGTATCATTGTAAGTTGTCGGCTTGTTAAACTTTCATCAAACAGGTTTATGTCAATCCCCTTAATAAACAAGTTACTTGCGTTCCATTGGATTGCTCTTTTTAAATATGGGCTTGAACGATAAGTTTGTTCGATAAATGGTATGTTCCATGTTAAACCACGATTAGTATAGCCTTGATTTTGTGGCGAAACAGCCATCATAGCACTGGCTTGGGAAGCAATATCATTATCAAAAAATTGATGACCGTTTTCTTCAATTTCTTCTGCTTTTTTATCTGCTTTTAAGTCCATAAGCGTATAACCAATATCTGTTACTCTTGGAACATAAGCGTTATCACCAAAAGTCTGGGTCATCTCCTCCAAAGAAGATTGGGTCTGCGAATATATCTTTTGTGCCTCCAAAATCTTCGAGTTGTCCTGTGATTTCTCGGAGGAAGTCGGTTGCAGAGATTTTTGGTTTTGTTTCTGTCTGCGTTCTTTCATCTTCTGGTATTGATATTTCGTCATCTTTTATAACTCCTTCCCACATACTCATTCTTACATAATGGTTGAAAATATATCTTAATGCGTCCACTAAATCGTCATTTACCTTTTTGACTTTTTCTTTTCCTGTCTTATCATCAAAAGGTGCTTCATAAGAACCAATTTGTTCAATCGTGTAAATACAACTATCGTGAACTAAATATTTAAACTTGGCAATAGCCGTTTGCATTAAAGGTAACCCAATGACATCTCTGTCTTGTGTGTGGTGGGCTTCAACATTTTCCTCGCCTCTAATTCTAAATACAGCATTATTACCTTTAACAACTGGTAAACCTTTTTCACGCAAATAAATATATAACTCAATCGCACTTGGGTCAATGATAATTGCTACTGGCATTTCACGACCTCGCCTTGCACGAATAACTGTTAAAACCTCTTGATAAATCGTTTCTAAACCTAAATTAAGGACATCTGGTGCTTTAACATCAAGTAAACTTTCGCCTAATTGATAAATCGTGCCGTTGTTAAAATCAACATCAACATCAATAATTCCGTTAGGATGATTTAGCCCTTTATCAACTGACATAACACGATATGTCTTTGCACCACGCATATAGGTTTCTTTAAACAAATCACTATCGACATCACCACTCATTAAGTTGCCTCGTGGAGTTTCAGTGTAATCATTTGTCATAAACATTGAGAAAACTGCACTATCTGTCGAACGCCTTAAACCTAAAATTGATTGGTCATAATCACTTGAACCTTTAACCTTGCTGTTAGCAAAGTCATGTCTTTGCATTTCACTCATCGACAAGTTATCTTCAACAGTAAAATGTGCATAATAGAAATCGTAAGCATTTTTAACATTGTTACCGTTGGTGTCGCCTCTATCAAAACTAATAACTTTTTTCATAGATTTATTTTTCAAGTAGTCATTTTCGCCCTCAATGAAGTCTGGAACAAAGTCCTCAACCGATTTATTTCTAATAATCTTATCAAACTCATAATTTAAGTTAAGTAACATTTCATTAAGTAATAATTGCCACTTGACTGGTAATTCACTTATCTTGATAACTGCGTGTTGCTTTAAAATGTCATTGATAACTTTACGCTTTTCGTTATCTCGGTCTTTGATAATTGCTTTCTCAAACTCATCAAATATGTGTTTATATTCATCTCGAATAAACTCCATTCTTTCAATATCACGAATGGTTGCCAATTTAGATTTTTCAAAACGCATATAAAATGGGTGTGCTTTACCTCGTGGGTTTTGCGTAGTAATCATAAGTGGTTGTCTTGAACTACCCATACGGTTGTCTGCTTCAATAATGCCGTCCACATGGTGGTTCAAACTCTCGTTTATATAAACACTACCAATCGTAAAGCCTTGAAACTTGTTCTTATCATTTTCTTTTTCGTTACCATAGAACAAGATTTGTTTTTCTAAACCATAATTATCTAAAAACTTGTAAACACCACGCTGTGCACCATTGATTGTTTCTCTTACAAATACGCCATGTGGTATTAAGAAATATAAACCAAAACCGTTACTCATTAAAACTGTTCTCAAAACATGTTCTAACGATGAACCTAATGCTAAATGCACTTTGTCTGGGCAACTCATTAAGTATTTAGCCCATGCAAACAATGCATAAATATCTTTCGACCCACGAACACCACCCTCAATTTCAATCAAACGGTAATTACCACTTAAAATTGCATTGACTAACTTTCTGGGCTTTTCGCCTAACGGCATACCACCACTAAATAATGGCTTATCTAATGTTCCCCTTGCATACGGTGGTGTAGGTCTTTCTTTTTTATCAACTTCAATACCATCACTTGGATTGAAAATACCCTCAATTATGTCTTTATACTCTAATGTTGCGTTCAAATACATATCTTGAACTTCTGGGCTTAATGTTGTTATATTAAAACTCATTCATCATCACTTGGTGGCAGAATATCGTATGCACTATTGCCACTTTCTTCAATAATAACCCTATTGGCTTGTTTGCCACCACCCTCCAAATAAAGATTGATATTTTGAAACGCTTGTGGTCTTTTCATGCCTTTAATGTCCATAGCCATTTTACGATTTTGTAATGTAAAACTATCTCTTTCACTACCTAATGCGTCATCTAAAATCTTACGCTCTAATAGTTCATCATCACGATAGCCGTCATTTTCAACCACATCTCGCATACCTAAAACGATTTCTTTAAGATTGGCTTTCGACCATATCGAAGTTGCAAGTGCCTTTAATCTCATTCTTTGAACTGCATACTGTGGGTTAGGCTTTATTTGAGTAACAAAAAGTTCATCTCCATCTTTAGACCAACCCTCATGAACTTGAACCTCATAAAAAAGGTTCTTAACCAAACTTTGGTTATCATAACTTGCTAAAAAAGAAATGAACTTATCATTTTTTGTATTTTTACCACTATATGGCTCAATATAATCGCTGTCAATATAAAACAAAACCATTTTTTGTTCTAACTCATCTAATTGCATAAAAGGTATTGGCAAACCTAAATGACCTTTAACGAGTTCATATTCGTTCTCAAAAAGGTCATAATCGCCATCTTTAATTGACTGAATATGCTTTTCAATGTCATATTCTTGTAACATTTCAACTTCACGAACTAACTTTGACAATATCGTGCCAACCCCTTTCTTTATTTTTAAAATAACACATTGTTACAAAAAATACAACATAATTATAGAAAATTATACACAATTATAACAAATCATGGGGTTTTATGAAAAAATTGCACGACTTTTCATGAAAACATCAAGTTTTTCCATCAACTCAACTCGATTTCTTGCAATAATAACAAATGGAATTTCTACTTTGCTGTGATAAATAGAAAGTTTATAAAAAGGCTCGTTATCTTTTAAAGTTTCGATAGGATTAAAATCACTATTCATACCTACCATTAAACTATACTGTAAGCCTAACATTTGAAGTTCCAATTCTATCTCGTTTATTTCTTGCCTTGTCCGATTTGATAGTAACATCGCTTTTAACGCACTCATAATCTAAAATCGCCTCCTTATCTACCAATATTTCATTACCACATTTCACACACTTGTAATACGAAAACGGAAATGTCTTTAACTTTAAATCTCCCACATATTTGAATGTATCACAACCACATTTACATTTCATAAAAAAGTAACCACCACACTTTTAACCTTTCATACAACCATATTAACACATTACAACCCGTTTTACAAGACCTTTTACTCACTAATTCAAATAGGCATTTAAAAACCAAAAACAAGATTGACAGTATGTGTGTGCGTGTGTGTGGGTGTGCGAGTGTAAATCCCCCGCCCAGCGACCGACCGACCGCCACCGTTTACCCTCTGGGGCTCTGCTTTCATGAAACAACGCTGAAAGTCTTTCATGCAAATAATGAAAATCACAACATCGCCCGATTGTCAATCCTTTTATATCATTATGTTATAATTATGTGAAATTATGTGATTATTACGCATCTATATCTTATCGTCTGGTTTTTTGGTAAAATAAGGGTGAATTAAAAAAAATAGGAGGGATTTAAAATGTTACAAGTCATTAAAAAAATGATTAAAAGATTGGAAAAAGACAACGAGAAGATGGCACAACTATTAAGCGGGATTGAATGGTGGGAGCGTGGAAGTAATAGCGTTATATTCTTATTAACATTTGATGATGTTTATAATGTAGGTTTTAATAAAGAGTATAAAGCATATTACAAAATCAAAGAAGACACGCTCGAGTTAGAAGAATACAAAAGATAAAAAAGAAAAGGAGATAAAAAAATGAAAGTTACACAATTTCACAACAAAAATCAATTTGTAATTTATGGGAAAGATGAAACAGTCTTTCAAAGTTATTACAGCACCATCGCAAGAGTAAACGACGCAACCGATGAACTTACATTATATGATAAATGGGATTACTCAAAAACAACAATGAAACACCTTTATTTATTCATCGAGGAGCATCACCACAAAACACACCAAGCAATCAAAGACAGCTTGATTAAAGAGGCGTGAAAGCCTCTTTTTTTTGTGCTTGTGTTTGTGTTTGAAAAATTGGGGGCGTTTTTTTATTCTTATATAATATATATATCTTATACTCTCTTTTTTCATCTGTATTGGTCTATACAGTATATAGTATATATATAATAGATAATGATATACAGTTTTATATATATAGTTTTTAATAGTATATAATGATATAACAGTTTATTATACATTTATATAGTTATATAATGTATATAGTTTATAATACAGTTTTAAAAGGCGTATATAGTATATATGATATTATAGTTATAGTTTTTTTATTATTGTATAGTTTTTAAAAGTCAAGCGGTTGTATATAAAGTATATACTATATATAAATGATAGTTATATATACTTATATAATAGATATAGTTTTATAGTTATATAATAGTAATAATAGATATATAGTTATTATAATAATAGTAGTTATATAGTAATATATAATATAGTATATATATTATATTATAAAGATTATAAACAGTTATAAGCATAATATAGTTAATAAGTCAATAGTTTTTATAGATTATGTGAGATTATGTTATTTAGTGGTATAGTTTGATTATGTAATTTTAAAGTGTTAAAATAAAAGTAGTTAAGTTAAAAGAAAATATAATATAAAAATAGGAGGATTTGAAAATGAAAGAGTTTAAAGTGTTATATTTAGGCAGTTATTTTATTTTTCTGGTTGCTTTAGAGCATGAGCAATATTTTAAAGATGCATTTTTATTATCAAACAATATTTTTGATTTTATTGAGGATTTAGATTTTATGAAAATAAGATATGAATATTTAGGTCAAGAGAGGGCAGACGCATGAAAAACGGCAATCATTTTATAATATCAATCCACGATGAAAAAAACAGACTTTTAAATTTTGAAAGAATAAGTTTAAAAACAGCAGATGGCAGTTACAACCATTTTATAAACTTTATAAAAAGTTACGGCTTAGAAAATTACAAACATAGTTTTAATTTGGGCGGTATTGCGACCACTTTAAAAATGCAACACATAAGTTTTGAACCATACAACGAAAAAATGGTATTTATAAAGTCTTTTGATGAGTTTTTGGCAGATTTGAACGCATAAAATATATACTATATATATAAAGATTATTGTTATTACATAATTACATGATTACATATTATAATAGATAATAATATAAAATAATTACAAGTAATTTATAAAGCACAATAGTTTTAATTTGTCAAGCACACCATGAAATTATGTGAAATTATGTGAAAGTCATGTGAAATTGTGGGATTGCTTGATATTGTAAAAATAAAGGACTATAATAAGGGTAGATAAAAAAGGAGGTTCATTTTATGAACGATAAAGAGAAAGACTTGCAACAACAATTTAAAGAGTTGCAAGACAAAATCCAAAACGAAGCCATTGATAAGGTCTTTCAATTAGTAGAAAACTTTTATCAAAAAGCAGTTAAGTCAAGTTACAGCCTTACAATTCATGAACAGCAACAAGTAGTCAAGATGTATAACATGATTAAGTGGGTTTATGAAAACGCCTAAAAGGAGGGCATAAAATGGATTTTAAAAAATATTTAGTTGTCGCAACATTTAGAGATGTTGTAACAGGATTAGTTTTTACAGGTGATGAATTTGAAATCACAGTTGCAAAAGGCGATAACATCATTGAAATAATAAATCATGGAACAGCCAATAATTTAGTTAAGATTTTAAGTATTAAAGAGATTTAGAAAAAACCACAGATTTTATGAAAAGTGGTTGAGAGATAATCACTTAACATTGTATGACGCAACTTATTATTTACACAACCACACAGGACGAGCACTTGAAAGAAAAGATGTCATTGACTTTTTGGTTTATCAAAATTATAGTGCTTGGCAATTAACCTGCATTTTTGAAAGATAAAAAAGAAAGGATTAAAAAAATGGAGCAATTAAAAAAATTGATTGTTGAAAGTTTAGAAAAAGACACGAGAGATGACAGCGACTTATTTGTTTATCGTTTAAATGAAACGGTTGATAAAAAACAATTTGCAGTTATCAAAGAGGCTTTTATGAAAAATAAAGGCTATTATTCAAAGTTTAAAAAAGGGTTCATCAGTAAGCAAAAAATTAACATTGACAGTTTAGTTTTTGATGAAACGGTTGCACCAACGGTTAAAACAAAAAAAGTTGAGTATTCAAAGCATTTGAAAGACTATATCACAAAAGATGATTTGATGAATTATATACCAGTTTATTGCAAAACAAATTTGAAACAATCATGGTATTATGGTCGCAACGCAAGTTTTGATGAGGATTTAAAAGATTATATCAAAAACACGATTGACAACATGAGCCGACTTTTTAAAGATGAAAAATATGATAATTTTGAATTGCGATATATAAGACATGCAATTATTTGGAAAAGTTTGGGATTTGAGATTGAAAAGTTTTATACAAACGGCGACCCACTCTATTATGAGGCGATTTGGCACACGTTACCTATTATTAAAGATTTAAAGATGACCGATGAAGCCTATACATCAATGTGGGGTTACGACCAAACCAATGTTGATATTGCATATCGCTTGAATAAAAAAGTTTGGGGGCTTGATGTATTTTATCAAAGCACAACACCAACAAGGATTTATTTTGTAAGGCTTGATAATGACCGCTTTGTTGCCGATAAAATAAAATACTTTTCAAAAGATAACGACCCATATCGCACTTTTCAAAATGACGCAAGTATTACAGGACATTATCGTTGATTACACACGTTTTAAGAGATTGAGGCGTGGTATAGTTAAGGTCAAGCAATCTAAACGCCTTAAAACACGTCTCACAATCGTTACACAATAGTTTTGCAACGATAATCATGTTACTTTTTAACATTGATTAGAAATTACAAAGAAACTATAAAAATATGAGTTTGTCGGTATCTCAATAAAAACCGACTTTAAGAAAGGATTTAAAATGAGTTATCAAAAAATTAGAAGTTTTAATTTTAGTAAAGATTTTACAAGTTTTACAACCGTTCATGCGGTCAATAATATTAGACCGTTAGATTATTCAAAAACAACAATTACAAAAAAAGATGATGAAACAGTTTTAGATTTTGTTGCAGATGTTATGGCTCTCTTTTTAGATGGCAGTTATCAATTTAATAATAATAACAATCTCATTAGTTTTACAATATCAAAAATAGAAAAAAATTATAAATTGCGTGAAGCGTTTAAAGATTGGCTTTATAAAGATTATGACAACAGTGAAAAAAGAAAAGCATATAACAATTTACACCGACAATGTGTTAAAGATATTGCAACAGCATTGATGAATAATCAGTTTAAAAATGAGTTTATGTCATTAAAAAATGAAAAGTATTATTTAAAAAATGAAAATATTGGGTGGTATATATCATCTTTGCGTCCCACAAGTTATCGTTATGTTGGCAAATACAACATTGATAAAGCAAAAGTTTTTACTGGATTAGAAACACAAACTTTAAGCAATCACTTTGCAATCAAGCGTGATAATTTTAAGTTTGTTAAAATTGAAAATAAAGTTTAGGAGGATTTAAGAAAATGAAAAAAATTAGAGTTTATGATTACACAGAATTAAAAGACAGATTTATACCTTTAAATGATGTTTTAGAAAATTATAAATATAATTGGGACAATTATGAAAGCCTTGATGAGTATTTTTCAGTTATGTTTATTAGTGAAAAACATCGCACGGTTTTTGCTTTGCTGGATGATGAGGTGCGACCACAATATAGAGTGGTGCACTTTCGTTCTGGGTCGCCATCAGTTAGTCTTGTTGATGATGACAGTTTTAATAGTTTAGAAAATACTAAAAAACATTTTGATAGTTTGGTCGAGGCTGGTTGGCTCAATTATGCAACGGCTCAAAAATACGGCAATTATCACAATGAAACAATCACATTGTATTACAAGAATACAATTTTAAAAAGAGAGGAATTTTGAAATGACAAAAGAACAATTTTTAAATAAGCACAATTTAACGCTTGGCGATTTTAAAAACTTACAACGCTATGAAAAAATGCGACTTGACGGCAGTTATAATATGTTCGAGTATTTAAGCATGATGAAAAATTATAATATAAATGGTGGCGAAAAACTTGCAACATGGATTATGACCGATGATAACTATGAAGATTTTTTAAGCGTGATTGAAAATAAAGAAAAAAAGGCGTGAAAAACGCCTCTTTTGACTGCTATTTAATATATATAATATATAAAACTATTATTTATACTATATTAGAAATAAAGTATATATTTAATTATTCTTTTAGTATAAGAAATGATACATATTATATATAACACTTTTTTCTTTTTTCAATTTTGTTTTTTAAGTTTGAATAAGAAAAAGGGCTCAAAAAGATAGTAGCATTTTAAAAATGCGTTGTCAATAGGGTTTGCTTACATTTTGTCATTTTCATAATTTTCAAATGGGCATTTAAAATACCTGTTTAAATAATCACAGTTTCTTGAATGACTAAATACAATCTTAAATACGCATTTAAAATATACATTTAAAATAAGCATTTGAATTACTATTATTAGACTATTAGACTATTAGTGAAAGGGGGTAAGATTAGAATGACACAAGCACAAAGAACAGTTTTGCAATTAAGAGAGTTTATTTTTAACAAGTATAAAACTAAATATGGCTATGTTGATTTAGACCACATTAAAAGCAGTTTTGAAAGGTTTTTAAGCATTGACCTAACACATGACACCAATTTATTTTTTAAGCCCAGCACGAGCCTAAATAAATATGAAATGACAATCAAGATTGATACACACGATGATAATACAGTTGCTGTTGTAATGACTTTCAGTTGGTTTGAAGATAGATTTGTTATTACAGAGTTTTATATTATTGGCACGAAAAACGAACTTGATTTACAAAGACAAGATGAAATAATTTTGTTGCGAGTTTAAAACACATTGTTTGTATTTAAAAATAAGTTATTGTAATTGTATGTAATTAAAAATAATAGTTTAGCACTTATAATTATATGACTATATAATATATATTATATGCAGTTTGTTTGTAAAAATACATAAATGCAATAAAAGTTTACAAAGTGAATTTTAGGTATTGACATTGTAAAAATATATGCTAAAATGATAGCAAAGAAAGTGAGTGAAAGGGGATTTACAATTATGAGTTTTAAAACATTTGAAAATATAAATGTAAGAATTATGTATAGCAAGAATAATGACAATCATGACTTGTATGACGGCAAGGTGCTTTTTATAGAGCAAGAGCCAATCAAGTTTTTTAGTGTTGATGACCGTGAGTTGAATGATATTTTAAAAGCGTTTGATATTTTAAATGAAAGACGCTTTGGAAGGATTACTTAATAAGGAGTTAAGAAATGAATAACTTTACATTGTTAGAATCAATTTTGATTATCTATCTTTTAGTAGCATACGTTTTAGGAGTTATAATGATACTCATGGTTTACTTTGCACCTAAAAAAGTGAGTGATATAATATTCATTATTTGGTTTGTAGTTGCATTACCAATTAGACTGCCGATAGTTTTATACAAATTAAAACGTAGAAAAAGAAAACAAGATTTAGATGAATTCATTAAAGAAAAGGAGATATAAAATGAAAAATAAACTTAAAAGATTTGTCTTAACATCACACAATACTATTTATGAAGTTGTAGATAAAAAAGTTTTGCCTATTGGTCTTAGAGATAATTATATTAAAACCAGCGACAACATTTTAGATTTGGTTGAGATTGGGGATTTGGTTGTAGGACAATCCTATATTTATGTAAGTGAAGTTACGGAAATAAACAATAAAGAAATTGGTGTGTTTAACTATTTATTTTGGAAGAGCGAAATAACTGCTTTTTGGAAAAAACAATCAAACGGAGATTACAAAAAATATGAGGTGAAAAAATGAATAAAGATATTTTTGATGAAGCATTAAAAACAGTTACTAACGATGAGAAATTAAGACAATTAGATAGTTATGAAGTTGGCTATGACAAGTATGGTATCATATCGAAAAGCACTTATAACTTGACATTAGATGACACGGAACTTAATGAAATAAAAAAATCTTTAAAATTAGGCAAATTATATAAAAAGTTTTTTGATAAACTAAAAATAGAATTAAGAAATACATTTGACATTGATTATTTATACCCACACGAGTTTATTATTGGCTATGATATTAAAAGTGAAAATAAAGACTTGGTAAAATTGTTTAAGCAAATTAAGGAGTTAGAAAATGACACAGAATAACCATAATAATTTAATTAAAATAGTAAGAATAAGCAACGCAAGTCAGTGGGACGGTGTTGAAATGCGAAATGTAGATTTTAATAAGTTGCTTGATGTTTTAAAGATTAGCAAATTACAACACATGGTTGTTTACATCGGTCTTGATTATGAAAGTTATAAGGTTTTTGTTTAAGTTTAATTTAAGAAAGGAGTAAAACATGAGTGAAACGAAAAATAACAATAGAGATTTATTTGTTGCTGACGGAAAAACAGCGTTAGAAATGATAAACATTTTAAGAGAAGATGAGGGCGAAAATATCACATGGACTATCGACCGAATTGAAGCACTTGAATATTTAGAAAATTATGTGAAATATCATGAGTTTAATAACTATGTTGATAACTTGATAAACATTCAAGAACAACAAGATGAAACAGCAAGGAAACATGAAGAAAGCGTTGTAAATGTAATAAATGAATATTGGGAAATTAACGAAATGATTGGCGAATTGTCAGCGTTACAATTTTTACAGAAAAAAGATTTACCAGAGATAAACAAGATTTTTTTAGAAGACTTTATTCATTGGAATAACGAATATGTAGAATTAGAAACAGAAAATGCACTTGAAAATTATGTTTATTGCAAAGAAAGGTTTCACAAACACATTAAAGAATTAGAGGTGGAGCATGGCACAAAAGATAATAACTTATAAAGGAAAAACATTAACAACCACACACTATTTAGAAATGAGCGATGATTTGTTTATGCAATTAAAACAACAATATTATGAAAAACCAAAGTATAATTCAATCGTTAGTGATTTCTCGTTGTTGTTAAGTGGTGGCGTTATGAACTCAAACATTACTAATTATTATTTCAAAGACCTTATGGCTAAAACAAGATTGCACCACAGTAATTGGAGCATTGAAGATGTGTTTGAATATAAGCCATTATTAGAACATTTTTATAGCAAGGTTCATTCAAACAAAAAAGTGTATGCACATGAAAACTTAATAGACAACATAGAAACCTCGTTTAGATTAGGTGGAAAAGGAACGGCATCTAAACCAAGTAATTACCCATTAGATAGCGTTTACGAGATTTTAAGACGCTATAATGTGAATAACAACTGGTATGACATGAGTTGTGATTGGGGTGTAAGATTAACTGGGGCATTAGTTAAAAATGTAAATTATTATGGGACAGACCCAAACTATATTTTAGTGGAACGACTTAATCAATTAACACAGGATTGGCTTAATTCGACAAAAACGAGAAGATTTGTTGATATTAGAGCAACTGGCAGTGAAGTTTTACATTATGATTGGATTAACAAAATGGGTTTATGTTTTACCAGTCCACCATATTTCTTTTTGGAAGATTATAAAATTGGCAACCAAAGTTATAAAGAAAACATGTCTTATGAAAGTTGGCTTACTAACTTTATGGAAAAAACCATACAAAATTGTCATAAATATTTAGTCGATAACGGTATATTAGCAATAAACATAAATGATTTTAAAAGTGGAAATGTAACTTATTCTCTATTTCAAGACACATTTGATATTGCCATTAAGAACGGATTTTCTCATATTGAAACAATCAGATTAGAAAACATAGAACGCATAAGTGAAAAGAGAGAACTTAACGACAATAGCGAACAAATTATGGTTTTTATGAAGTCTGGTTACGAACATTTGTTTGAAAACAAAGAGCCTATTATTTTAGATATTTTTGATTTTTTAGACGAGGAGTGATTGAAGATTGAAATACGATTACGAAAAAGATGTTAGTAAAATGGTTGATAGGTATGTAAGACAAATTAAGCAGTATATGAAAAACAACAACACAAACACGGTCAATTTAGTTTACGGTTCTTTTAATAAAAAGATTTTTTCAAAACTTTTGGGAGAACATGAGAAAAGCGATAATAACAGTAATAAAATGTTCGTATTTTATGTCAAGCGAAAAGAAGAAAGTTTGTTTTGGTTTATTAAAAAACATTTAGAAAAACATGATTTGTGTCATGAAGTAAGGTTTTTATAAAAAAAGAAGAAAGAAGTAGGAGAGGGGTATTAAAAAGATGAAACAATTAAGTATTTTTGATGTAGAAGTAAGTCAAGATAACAGTAACAGTAGCAGTAACAGTAGCAGTAACAGTAGCAGTAACAGTAAAAGACTTGTTAAGACTGATTTAAAAACGCAAGACTATGTTATACTCAATTATTTAAAAAAGTATGCGTTAGGCACGAAAAACAAGGTTTCAGGGCGACATTTAGCAGACACTTTTGGTTTTGAAAACACAGCAAAGATTAGACAGCATATTAAAAGGTTAAGAATTGACCCAACCGTTGATGTGATTATTGGTAGCGATAGTGGTGGTTATTATATACCAACGCAAGAAGAATATATTGGTTCGGTGCAGTTGATGTTAGGAAAAACTTTAAGTCAAATTGCAACTATTGTGAATATGTATCCACGAGCCGAAAAAATTATTCAAGCAGTTGCTGGTTATCACTTTAAGAAGTTAGATAAAGCAGTTGAGGGTCAAACACAAATCCAATTTAATGGTTGGGAAAGAGAATATATCAAACGATATGCTGATGGGTATTTAGAGGAAAAAGAAAAATAATATAAAAACAAGAGGAGGTAGCAAAAATATGCAACAACAAAATCAAAGTTTAGAAAAACATATTGAAGAATTGCAATTAGCAGTAGGCGAAAGATTAAAACTTTTAAGAATTGCGAGAGTAGGTCATGGCACGAGTGAATATAGGGTGGCAAAAAGTTTAGGCTTTGCAGACACAACAATTTATAAAATTGAAACAGGTAGTTCACTACCTACGAGAAGAACCTTGCGTAGTCTTAAAGAAACTTATCAATTAACAAACCAAGAGTTTAACGACTTAATTAGAGAAACCGAAAGAATTAGACGGTTGAAAAAACAGTTAAAAGAAAGTAGAGGTTATTAAAGACTATGGGGGTAAGAAATCATGTAAACTTTATAGGAAGAATAACGAAAGACCCAGAGTTAAAAGCGTCATCTAACAATAAAGAGTATGTATCGTTTACACTTGCAGTTCAAAGAGAATATAAGGTCAAGGGCAGTAGCGATTATGAAGTGGACTTTTTAGATTTTATGGCGTGGGGTTATACGGCAAAGTATTTAGCAAATTATGCAAAACAAGGCGATATGATTGCTGTTGTTGGCGAAGCAAGAGTTAGTGTTTATGATAGAGGTGGCGTTCAAACCAAAAGTGTAACATTTAATGTGTCAAAAACGCAGATATTAGGTAGTGTTGGTGGTAGTGCAGATGAGTTAGAAGAAGAACAAACAACGAAAACAAATGTTAAAAATAACACAACCACACAAACACAAAGGGAGTTGGAAAATCAAGATGATGTTCCGTTTTAAGAAAAGAAAGGAGTAAAAGAAATGCAAATTGATTTATTTAGTCAAGAAGAAGAACAACAACAAGATGTGATTGCACCGATTGTATCAAAAGAAAAAACGATTAAAATTAAAAAAGTCGTGTTAGAAAACTATCGAAACTTTAAGTATAAAGAGTTTAATTTTGACGGCTTAAATACCTTATTGTTAGGTAATAATGGTTTAGGGAAAACAAATGTCATAGAAGCGATATTTTGGACTTTAAGCAACCAATTATTTAGTGGCGATAGCAAAACTGATAGGATTGATATTACGCCAAAGAATAGCGAAGATGGTATTAAGACAAGAGTTGAAATTACTTTCGAGCCGTTGTTTACTTTTGAAAAAATATTTTATGAAAAATACAATAAAAAGACAGGCGAATATCAAGGCACAGAAACAAGTTATTATGTAAATGGTGGTTTAGTTAGAACTAACACACAAGCAATCGCAACTTTGAAAGAGTATTTAGGTGTTAAAAAATTAGAGGACGCTTTTTCGACCAATAATAAATTAAAGTCGTTAGATGTCATGAGTTTAACTTACAATTTGTTATATCAAAAAACGATTGATTATCAAGTATTAAGAGAATTGATTGTTGATATGGTTGGCGAAGTGAACTATCAAGATGTTATCACAAAGTATAGTGAAAAGTATGCAAGACTTGTTGAACCTTTGGTGCAACACAGTGGCGATGTTGAAGCGTTGTATAGTGCAAAAAGAACGGAAAAGTTTGGCGATAAGAACAAACAAGGTTTAGAAGATAAAATTAAGACAACAACGGCACTTATTGAAAACTATCAAAAACAAGGCGAAATTGAGATTGATTTAGTTGATATTGAAAATGCGAAAAAAGGTATTGAAATACTTGATAAAGAAATTGCAAAACTTGAAGTAGATAAAGCCAAGTCAAGTGATGAGGCGTTGGGCGATATTGACTTAAAGATTGAAAAGAAACGCAACGAAATTGCAAAAGCCAAAGGTGTTATTCAAGAAGCATACAATAAAGAATTAGAACTTTATGCACAAGGTCAGGTCAATAAAGATGTTATTGAAAAAAGAAAATCTATTCAAAAAGAAACTGATGAACTCAATACGGTTGAAAGCCAAAGGAGAGAACAACAAAACAAATTAACTGAATTACACAGAACTATTGATGTTAAAAATCGTGAACTTGCTTTACTTGAAGAACGAAGAAATGACTTGCGTGTTAAGTATGGCGAAGTCAAGAGTAAGTCAGTAACAAAAATTACTTGCCCAAGTTGTAGTCATGTGTTTGATAACCCATTCGACAAAGACAATGTTAAGCGTGAATTAGATGAGATTAGTAAGCGTGGAAATCAAAACAAGGAAGAAAGAGAAACTTTACAAGAGGGCATTGAAATACTTACTTATGAATTAGAACAAGAACATAAAGCACTTGAAACTATTAAAACAAAACTTGAAACCGTTAAGGGTAGATTAGAAGTCTTAAAAGCCGACCTTGTTGAATTGGAAAAAACACAAAACGACAACATTGGAATTAAGCCCACATTAGATTTTAATGTCGAACCCATACTTACACTTGAAAACGAGTTAAAAACGCTTGTAGCAACGAAAGAAACGGCAATTAACGATATGTCAAGCATTAAAGCAACATTAGAAGCACAAACAAGAGAACTTAAAATCAAAAAAGATGAGTATCAAGAGGTAGTAAATCAAGAAAGTGTTAGAAACTCATATTTGAAAAATGCGAAACTTGAAAGCGAAAACTTGAAAAAACTAAACATTGAGTTAGTTGAAGTTGAAGAACTATTGCTTTTAGTTAAAGAATTGCAAAAAGATATGTTTACTTTATTAAGTGAAAAAGTAGAAAATAAGTTTGGCGAAAACATTAAGTTTAACTTATTTAAGATTAACATTGATGGTTCGGTTGATACACGAGTTTGTGATATGTTTGTGAAAGATGTTCATGGCAATTTTGTGAAAATCAATAATGTCAATAGTGGTATGTTCCCTATTCGTGCGATTGAGTTTTTGAGTAAAGTTAAAGAACATTATGGTATTGCAAAATCGTTTATCTTTGTTGATGAATTGTTTGGACTTTTAGATGAAAAACATAAGAAAATGCTATATGAATATGGCGAACAAGTAATTGGCACAGGCTATCAAGAAAATAATAAAATTGAAATGGTGAGGTCATAAGAAAATGTATGTGATTAAGGGCGAAACTTTTTACATAAAGGATTTTAATTTAATTGATTATGAAATTGTAGTAACTGACAACATTGATGAAGCACATACATTTGATACCGAGTTTGAGGCAAAAGCATTGTTAGATTGGTTTGGTTTAGGAAAAGCCAATAAAGTGATTAAAAAAGGAGAATGAAAATGGAAGAAAAAAGATATTTTAGTGCAAGGGTATTTTTTAAATATGAAAAAAACCTAAAAGTATTAGGTTGGACGATGGAGTAAATGATATGTCTATTGTAAATGAGTTAGCGAAAAAAGGTTATGCAGACCTTACTATTGAAATTGACAATAATTATACGATTGTGATTGATAGACACAACCACACATTATTTGCGAAAACTGAAAAGCACAAAACGCCAAGAACCGTTGGTTATTATGGTAGTGTAGAACAATGTTTAAGAGCAATTATTGTTGATATGAACGCAAATAACAAAGTTGTTACTGGCATACATGGTTACATTGATAATTTGTATGCAGTGTATAGTGAATTAGATAAAAAAATTGGCACAATGGCAGAAAAAGTAGTTTTAAAAGCCAAAAAATATATTAAAAGAAAAGGAGTAACCGATGATGAGTAATAAACCAACAATCCCAAATAAGTTAAAGTCAAGTGAACTTATGCTATTCTCTGCTAACTTGACAGATAAGATGAGTGAGTTTGCGAAAGCGACTGGACTTGAATTAACACCAGCCGTTAAAGAAAGGTTGTCAAGTGGTGCGAGAGAGGCATACATGGTATTGGCAGATAAGAACTTAACACCAGCCGACCTTGATATTAACAACATTGTTTCAGTTTTTCAAAGTGTAGGTTTTTTACCAATTAACCCTAACGCATACCCAAGACAATCATATTTTTCAACAAGAAAAATGGGTAAAGAAACGGTGCTTGAATATAATGTTCAAGGTAGTGGTTGGGAAACGCTTTTAAGAACTTATGGCGTTGATATTTTAGATTTTAAAAGCGTTGTTATTCGTGAGGGCGATTATGTAAGTGGCATTGAATATGTAGGGTTCGAGCAAAAACCACCACATATTAAGTTATTAACGAATGATGAAATTATTGCAAAAGGACTTCATAAGGGCATTAGAAAAGTTAAGCAAGTAATTTATATGCTTAAAACTATTAGTGGCTATGAATATCACGCAATCAATCGTGAAGATGTTAAAGCCAACATTTTAGCACAAGCAAAGAATAATGGTGCAAAACCAGAGTTGATACTTGAAATGAGCCAGTTAAGTGTTGATGAGATTTTAGACCCTAACGGCAAATATCTTAATATGCAAATTAAAAATAATTGGGGTAATAATGTTCATGTTTTAAGTCCAACTTATCGTGATGAAAGTTCACGAGAAGGCATGATTATTACAAAGATGAAAAAATACTTCTGTAATAAGTATGAGAAAGACTATAACAAAGACCCAGAAAATAAAGACAGAGGCGAAATGTTGCAACGCTTTTATGATAATGTTTTAGCAGAAGATAGATATGTTCATGAATCAGAAACGGTTGAAGAAATTATTGAAGAAAGCCAAAATGATTTTACTGACAACGCTAACAAAGAACAATTACAAGATGAAAATGAAACATTAGGTAATGACATTGAAGTAGATGATGACTTTTTCGTTGATGAAAATGAGTTTGAAGAAGAACTTGAAGATTTAGAACTTGAAGAAGAACTTGAAGAACCACAAGTAGAACAAGGAACTCCACAAGAACAAGAAAAAACAAGCGAAATAGTTGTTGATGAAAACGGTGTTGTAAAAGAAGAAGCAGAAAAGGAAAAAGATATTCCAGATTGGTTTTGATAAACAATGGTAATGACAACTTTGCATAAAAAAACAAAAATTGGAAGAGTAGTCAATTTGGGTAGTTCAAGCGATGGTAATGCGTTTTATATTGAGATTTTTAGAGAGGGCTACCCTAACTCTTTCAACCTACTAATTGAATGTGGTTTTGATTATAATGTTTTACAAAAAAGGCTTGTAGAAAGAGGTTTAAGTGTAAACAAAATACATGCTGTTTTGATAACCCACGAGCATAATGACCATGCAAAAGCCGTTGTAGGTTTGTTTAATCGTGGTCGAAAGATTTTCGCACCAGAAAGCGTTTTCCAAAAGTTTGGTTTGCTTGAAAAAGTAGAAAAAAAATATATTATTTATGAAAGAAAAAGCAAATTGATTGCTGATGGAATTAGAGTGTTAGGTATGCCGTTAGACCATGAAAACGATGACGGAAGCAAGACTTATAATTTAGGTTATATTATTACGATTGACAATGAATATAAGATACTTTTTGTTACCGATACAAAACATATTAGATTTGATTTAAGCAAGTATAAGTTTAATTTGATTTTTATTGAAGCGAACAACTTGCACAGAGTGATACACTTTGCATTAAAAAACGCACAAGAAAAAAACGACATGGGGAAAATCATTCACTTTAAGCGTGTATTACACTCACACATGTTGGTTGAGAAAACAGCGAAAACATTAGCAGGTTTTGATTTAAGTGAGTGCGAAACAATAATCTTAATCCATTTAAGCACAAGTTTAACAATGAATATTTTTGAGTTTAAGAACATAGTTAGAAACAAGTTAAGAAAAGAAAGAAAGTTTAGAAAAATTAAAGTAACCAATAAAAAAACAGGAGTAAGTTACATAAAAAAATTGCCAAAGATATTGGTTGCAACACAAAGGGGTAGTATAGAATGAAAGATGGAATGAGTAAAGCAGAACAAATGAGGGAGTTAGGATGGCTATGAGTAAAAACGACAATAACAAAGAAGTCTTAATGGAAAGATTTGATGTGTTTTATAAAGCATACCCAAGAAAAGTTAGCAAAGGTCAAGCGATAAAGACATGGTTAAAGTTAAAGCCGAGTGAAGAACTTTTAGATAAAATGTTAGAAGCGTTGAAGTGGCAAGTGAAATTAAAAAATTGGCAAAACAAAACTTATATACCACACCCAAGCACATGGCTTAATGCTATGAAGTGGGAAGATGAAAAAGACTTATCGTTGCTTGTAGGTCATGGAAACGATAGTGGCGATTTAACTAAAAGACAAGAAGAAGAACTATTGCAAATTATACGAGATAAGCGACTTAAAATGAGAGGGGGCATGAATAACAATGAAAATGTTAAGTGAAAATATGTTTGTAGTGAAAATGGGCGAGTTATTAGCATGGTATAATAATTTTCAATTTAAGTTTTTTGATATTGATGAAAATGGTAATAAAAAAAAGACCTTACAATTTATCATGTGGCATGAAGCGTTTGAAAGATTTAGCGATGATGATTTTGATTTGCTTGTAAGTGGTTATATGCGTGATAATGTTTACGCACCACAAAGCCCAACGAGCATTTTGGAGTATGCGAGAAAGACCATTATTGAAAATCACAAAATTGATACTGACAAAGCGTGGCTTTATGTGAAAGGTTTAATTCAAAGATATGGAACTGTAAGCGAAACTGTTTATAACACTCTTAAAGGCGAGTTTGTAAATGTCAATCGTTTAGAAAATGAACTTAAAAATCATGATGATAAAAAGTTATTTATGGTCTATGAGATTATGAAAAGCAAGTTGCAAACCTTAAATATTGATAATGAACCTTATGTTAGAAAAGAGTTTTTTGAAGAATATGAACGACTTTTGAAAGATGAAGTTAGGTCAAGCGTGAATGAGGGTTCACTTAAAATTGACCTTAATAGTAAGAAAAAGAAATTGATAGGAGAATGAAAAATAAAAAAAGTGGCAATTACGCCACCGAACCTACCAAGATTATACCACGAGAGAAATTAAAATACAATGTAAAGGAGATTGGAAATGAATAAAAACGAATTAAAAACAATTTTAGACAACCATAAAAAATGGTTGATTGGCGAAGAAAATGGTGTTTATGCTGATTTAAGTGATGCTGATTTAAGTGATGCTGATTTAAGTGATGCTGATTTAAGTGATGCTGATTTAAGGTATGCTAATTTAAGTGATGCTGATTTAAGGGATGCTGATTTAAGGTATGCTGATTTAAGGTATGCTGATTTAAGGTATGCTGATTTAAGTGGTGCTAATTTAAGTGGTGCTAATTTAAGTGGTGCTAATTTAAGTGGTGCTTATTTAAGGTATGCTGATTTAAGTGGTGCTGATTTAAGGTATGCTGATTTAAGTGGTGCTTATTTAAGGTATGCTGATTTAAGTGGTGCTTATTTAAGGGATGCTGATTTAAGGGATGCTGATTTAAGGTATGCTGATTTAAGTGGTGCTGATTTAGATTTTTCGCAGTTAAACTTATCAAGTGTGGGACTAAACTTTAAAATTGATGAAAGAATAGCAAAACAAATTGCATATCATTTAATAAACTTAATGCAATATAGCGACATAGATGTGAATAAAATCTTTAAAACGTCTGTTTATAAGTGGTTAGAAACTTCACATTTAGTGGAAAAACACGACATGCCTGTATTAGAAATAAAGGAGTTAGAAAATGAGTAAATCAATTTATGAAAGAGTTTTAGATTTAAGAGATAGAATATCATTAGATGGTGATGATACTATATATGAAGAGGATTATTTATTGCTTGATGAAGTTTTAGACCTTATTGAAATTATTAGTGGTGAAGATACAGATATTGAAACACAGATATATGATTATAATAATACCGTTGATATTTATAATGAACTTGAAATAGGTATAAAGTTTAAAAAACAAGAGAAGTTGTTAGAACTATATAGG